>Ga0181520_10000963_pt1 | contig 61106 bp, 31 predicted proteins | sample PEATcosm2014_Bin_29_FD_132451 | JGI IMG/M metagenome (GOLD analysis project Ga0181520, IMG submission 132451) | Peatland microbial communities from MTU Mesocosm Facility, Houghton, MI, USA - PEATcosm2014_Bin02_30_metaG | ecosystem: Environmental > Terrestrial > Soil > Wetlands > Peat | place...
CCCGAACGGTGGCAGCACGGTCCAGATCAAGGGGCCGGCGCCCGATGTGCGTTCCTTCGAGACGGGCGCGCCGCATGCCGGCGCGCACTCGCTCGGCGATCAGGGATCTTTCCAATTCGGCGACTACACCGACGATGGTCACAACAGCGCGGCCCAGCGGGCCACCGGTGTCGAGTTGCTCGCGAAACGACAGGAACTCGATGCCAAGGTGATTCAACTCGTCCAAAAGCTCGAGGAAGTGTTTAACCGACCTTGCGGCTCTGTCGCAAGCCCAAACGAGGACGATGTCGAATCGACCGCGGCGAGCGTCGATCATCATCTGATCGAGCCCTGGCCGGCGAGCCTTGGCAGCGGAGATCCGGTCCGTATACTCCTGCACTATTTGGCAGCCGCGCTGGACGGCCATCTGGCGCAAGTCGTAAAGCTGTGTCTCCGGATGCTGATCGATGGTACTAACTCGCAGGTACAAGGCGGCGTGCTTCATAGATGGCATTCTAGCATATATCTGAGATATGTAAGACTGTCACCGAAGCCCTTCCGTGAAGACCTGGGAGGAGCAGAACAACAAGCCATGCATGGCCGTCTAGGCCGTCTCTTCGGTAAATACACCGAGGAGATGTTCTTCGAAGGAGATCAGAGCGCACTGAACCCCATGCGCTATATCCCCACCCCTTCCACACCAAGCTGGCCCAGGAACGGACAGCTCTCTCGCAATACATTCAGCAGGAAGCCATCGGCACCCGCATGCGCCGGTGGGACCGGCCCATTCATGACTTCCTGGCTCCGTACTTCCGTGGCGCCATCGCCCGCGTAACCGGCGAGGACGTCATCCCCCGGGAAGTGCAGCACCGCAGGGACCTGGACACGCTGGCGGACATGCTGAACAGACTAGGTCCCTCCCTCGCCGCGCATACATATTTTTCGCGCGCGCGTGGGGAGGGGCCGGAGCCCCGTCCCTCCGGCCGGGATCCCCGGACAGCCCGGCCTGGTATCCCCGTCCCCGGCAGGATTGCAAACCGGCTCCGACACTCTGACCTTATATAGGCTTCTATGGCCAGGATGAGCTTCTTTCAGGCTGGATATGTTCACGGTCAGGGACAGCACTGTACCGGTTTCGGGCTTTGCCTACTGCAATGACCTGTGATATCGATCCTCGGGGTTCGGGGTCACAAGAAAGGGTTCTTTCATAACCCGTCAATGCTTGTCAGCGCGCCGCCCCAGACGCAACTCCGGCCGGTGGGGGCGCCCCTCACGCACTTATCGGGTCACACCCTCTTTGACTGTGAGAATCTGATCCACCATGACCTGGGTCAAGACCTGCCTGATTCCGCTCGGCCACGCAATTTCAATCCGATCAACAAGCGCAGCCGTGCCCAGCCCGAAGTGTACTCGCTTGTCGCTCGACGAGCTATATCCGACAGCGGTCGAAGACTGATTGTGCTGCGAACCTTTCGCGGTTGTGATCTTCACCTTGGCGCCCAATCCATCCCGGTTCGATTTCACACCCACCAAATTGAGAATAATCCAGTGGTTTCGATTGCTCGTCCGGTTCATCATGACCTCAGGAGGGCCATTAAGAGCCGATACTACGATGTCTATCTTTCCGTCGTTGTTAAGATCGCCGAAGGCCGCGCCGCGATGCGCTGCCGGAATCGAAAAAGTCGGTCCCGCCTTCAAGCTCATATCCTCAAAAGTGAAATTGCCCTTGTTGCGAAACAGCGAGTTCGGAAGAGCAAACGGACGATGCGCGAGCTCACCTGAGTTATCGAGTATGTCGGAATTCGCCGTAAACAGGTCTTTATAGCCATCATTATCGAAATCGAAAATACCTGTTCCCCACCCGGTCAGTCGGCTCGTCAACCTGATCATTCCTGACGCGCCTGTCACATCTTGAAAAACGCCGTCTCCAAGATTCTTGTAGACTGGGAAGCTATCTCCAAACATCGCAGTTTGGAAGATATCAGGCTTGCCATCGTTATCAATATCGCGAAAGTCGGTACCCATGCCTGACACGGTAACGCCAGATGCATTGTACGCGACCCCGGCTTGAGCCCCTACTTCAGAAAAAGTACCATCGCCGTCGTTATGGAGCATGTAGCTCGGGAACTCGTCGTTCGACACAAAGATATCTGTGAATCCGTCATCGTCATAGTCGGCAAATGAGAGCCCCATTCCTTTGCCCACAAACTGCGAGATATGCGACTGCTCTGACACGTCGGTAAATGTGCCGTCACCATTGTTGCGATAAAGGATGTTCGGCGTCCCCCGAAAATCGAGGGGCGAACAATAGGCATGCAGCAGTACCGCCTGAACATATGCGCCGCAGAGCGTCGCCGTTCTAAGTTTGTAGTCGAGATAATTTACAACAAACAGATCCAGCAGTCCGTCATTGTTGTAATCGAACCAGCCGGCAGCCACTGACCATGCCTTCCCGATCCCTGGAACGTTGCCGCTTACGCCTGCTTTCTCCGTTACGTCGGTAAATGTTCCATCGCCATTGTTGTGGAATAGCTGATTACAGTTGTAGCCAGTGATGTAGAGGTCGGTGAAGCCGTCATTGTCGTAGTCCGCCGCAGCCACCCCCATCGAGTAGCACTTGCCCTTCAAGCCAGCACTCTCGGTAACATCTGTAAAAGTGCCGTCCCCATTGTTACGATAAAGCCGGTTCCAATAGGCAGTGTCTGTTTTATCGAATGATGGGATGGATGCGCCGTTGGTGAAGAAGATGTCGAGCAGCCCGTCATTGTTGTAGTCAAACAGAGCCACGCCCCCAATCATGGTCTCAATAGAATAGCGTTGCGGGCTTACGCTGTTCCTTAGGGTGAACTGTATCTTCGAGCTCTTGATAGTATTCTCAAACCGGATCGAACCTGCTGACGCAACTGTCGAAACGGCGGAGAGCTTGCTTACACCACGCCTCACCTCGTGGCCTGACTTTGCCGGGTTGGATGCTTGAGCCGGGGCTCGAGCCACAAGTAGCGTGACGGCGGTGCAGCACGCGATCAGAAACCTCGTTATGCCCTGGTGAGGGGCTTCTATTGTCTCCAGATAGGATTGTCGAATTCCTTTGGGGATAGAGAAAGAGGCGGTGTCGATAACTGTCATGCACATTGGCCGAAGAACACAGAGGCGCCCGGTAAGTGGTGAGGTTCTGAGAAAGAATTGTTGATTGAAGCTATAGTCATATAGCCATACCAACGTCCTATTTTACAGTGGACGCCGCCCCGCGGACTGCGAGGATCGATATGCAAAGCCTCTCCATCGCGGTGGCGATGGAGAGGCTAGTAGTTGCGTTCTGCATGGACTACGCTGTTAGAAATCCAGGCGTAGCGTTAAGGTCAGTTGCCGGGGCTCAGCGAAATTCTGGCCCATAGTACCGGAAGCAGTATTGGAATTTTGACCGACCTTGGCGCTCCCACTCGCTGCCAAAATCGAACCTACACTGGTGTTGACTGCATAAGGTTGGATATTGCTTCTGTTGAAGGCGTTGGTAGCGTCGGCATGCAGATTCATGCTAACCCGTTCGCCCAGAGTGAATTTGCGGATGACCGATATGTTGGTGTTGGAAAAGATGGGAGATCTCAGATCGCCCTCGGTCATGGAAGTCGTACCTGAGGTGTATTGATCGATACCATAGCTGCCATTCGGGAACTGTACGACTGGCTGGGTAAACCGATCCGGATTCCATTTCAGGAAGGAATAGGCGGGCGGTGTAATCGTGCGCCCATCCGGGAGGGTGACACTGGTGGCGCCATCATACCATTTTTGCAGGGATTTCGGCACCTGGACAGGTTCCCCGGACACAACGTTGCAGCGACCGTTCATGGTGCCGCTGCAGTTGGGGCCCCAAGGCTGTCCACTCTGCACGGTTGTTGCGGAGGACAAATTCCAACCGCCGATCACAGCGCGCATTACTGGATTGCCGGGATCAAGAGCCATTCCTCTCTCGAATGGCAGAGTGTAGGTGACAGCAGCAACGAAGCGGTTTGGTGTATCGAATCCCAACAGGCTGTAATTGGCTTGTCGGTTAATGTAATCGACCCCACCGTTGCCCGGCGTGCTTCCACTCATTTGCGATTCGGCGAAGGTTTGGCTTCCCGGGCCGCCTGTTAGACCCATGGTTTTTGACCAGGTGTAGTTCATCGAGAGCAGAAACCCATGCGAAAGGGCGTGTTGTCCACGGACTTCCAGTGCATTGTAATTCGAGCTGCCTGAGCTTTCCGAAATGGTTTGCCCCAGGAACGGCAGATAGGACTCCTGGGCCTGCAGCGCGGTGAGGTTTGTGGAGCTAATGGGTCCGGCCGCCTTGCCGACCAAAGCCGGCAATGGATTGGGAACCTGCGCCTGGGATGGATCGTTCGTGCCATTGGAGGCTACCCAGGTATTGCGCCAACTTTGGAGCGTACTGCTGGGAACATTCCATGGCCCATTGATTGCGAATTGACGCCATGGGAGATTCGAGCTGTGCGATGCAACATAACCGACAGAGACGAGCCACTCCGGGCCGAAGCGACGCTCAACTATGAAGTTCCATTGATCCGTAACGCCGGTCTTGTAACCATAACGGTCGAAGATGTCAACACCGCTTCCGGAGGAGTTGTTGCCGTAAATGGATGGTGCCTGGACGGCTCCAGCCGCCGGAATAATGTTCGTGTTCTGAGCTTGGTCAAAGGTGCCAGCCGGCAGGCCGTTCTGCGTAAGCCCATAGGGAATAGGATCGGCGCCCGGCGAGAACGGAGTGGTGCCATAGATCAAGCCGTTCGCGTTGAAACCGGTATTGCTGGGCAGATAATTCCTGCCGTATCCTCCGCGTAATACGGTTGAGTTGTCGAGCTGATAGGTCGCTCCGAGGCGAGGCGAGACATTGTTATAGCTGGTCTCGTAAAGGTTACGGTCGATTCCGCCTACTCCCGGGAAAGTCAATAACCCGAGCCCACTTTTCGGGTTAGTGAATGTACCTGTCGCAAACGGATTCTGCGCACCCAGATTTACACTGGACATGCGATTGAAGCGCTCTGTTGGTCCCGGCTGTATTTCGTATCTCAGGCCGAGACTAAAGTTTAGCTTTCTATTCACTCGCCAACTGTTCTGGGTGTAGAGCGCCATGTACTTCGCAGCCAATGCCTCTACTGGCGAGCTACCGCTGGGCATGCCCCAGCCGAGGGTACCAACTACAGGGGTGGCCAGGGTAAGTCCTCTATCGGCGGGGTTTGCAATCTGAGGGGCGTTATAGCCGTTGATAAGCGAATACTGCCCTGTACCCGAGGCGCCGGTAGAGATGGAATAAAGGCCGATGGTTGCGGTCGGGAACTCAAGGTCCGCCCAGTTACCCAGGTAGACGCGGTACTCAGCGCCGCCCTTCAATGTCCATCTGCCAAGCTCCTTGGTAATGCTGCCGGTGACGGCGTGGTTGGTTTGATGTTCTGACTTGTTATCCCACCACGGGAGATTCAGGCTTCCGACCCCATCAAAGTTGGCGTTATCCAGCGAACCGAAGTTACCTACGACAGGCGCGTCCCCTGCATCCACCGTCAATGCTCCCACGTTGGAGGGCATGCCATATTTCGCGTCGTCGACCCCCGTTGAGGGTGGCGTCCGGGACTGAGTGTTAATGCGAGTCAAACCGTAGCGTACATCGACCACGGTGGTTGGATTGAGAACAATGGTATCGCCCAACGCGCCATAGGGATTGTCGTCCGTGGTAAGGCCTGGCCAGTTTACATTCTTAAAAATGCTGTTTGCACCCCAGATGTTCGGCGGCGCGGAAGAACCTTTCGATAGGCCGCCCGTAAAATAGAAGGTTTCTTTCAGGCCGAGCCTATAGTCAACTCTGGTGTTCAAACTCTGGCGGACCTCGGGTTGGGTGCCAGAGAAGTAATAGTTGTTGTTTTGATAAGCATCGCTGGACGGGTGGTTCGGCTCAGGGTAGCCTTGCAGGAGCGCGAGGCCGTATTGATTAGGATTCGTGACCTTCGCGTTGGGATAGATCTGGCGCTCGAAGAGGCTTGTGCTGCCCGGGACGGGTGTCGCGGTGAAGGGATTGTAAATGTTGACGTTCACCGGATTACCGTTGCTATCGGGAATCATCGTCTGACTGAAATCACCTGTGCGTTCGAGGTCGGTCGGAACATGACTTTGAGAGGTCACAGGCTCTGAATGAGTGAGCTTCAAGTACGATACGAAGAAGAATAGCTTTTCCCTCCCGTTGAACAGCTTGGGGATGATCACCGGACCGCCAACGCTGCCTCCGCCCTGGAGCAACCTGTACTCGGGGCGCGCGACGCCGTGGGCGTTGTTATAGAAGCCGTTGGCGTTGAAGTCTTCGTTGCGGAGCATGTAATTGAGGTCACCGTGGAACTGATTGGTGCCACTCTTGGTATTCATCGAGATCACGGCCTGGGCATCGCCAGTTTCAGCGGTGAAGGTATTGGCTGTGACGTGCACTTCCTGAAGCGAGTCTGAATTTGGAACAACGGCGGTCTCGTGCCAAGCTGCGCCCTGTACCGAAAGACCATCCAACTGAACATCGTCGCTGCCCAACTCGCCGCCGTTGACACGCATTGCGGACATTTCTTGCCGGTCAGTGAATCCGACGCCCAGCGCCTGGCTGTTGTACATATACCAGCTTGGCACCACGCCGGCATCCAGCGACGCATAGTACAGTGGGTTGCCGTTGATGTTTGGAAGAGTCGAAATTAGCTTTTTGTCGATCGTGTCCTGCACGGTCGCGGTTTCAGTTTGGAGGGCCAGTGCATCGGCCTTCACCGTAACAGTGGCAGTCGTATTGCCAAGACCCAGCAAAACGTCTTCGCGCACCGTGGTCGCGCTGGCCAGAACAATATCGGTCTTGCGGTAGGTTTTGAACCCGACACTGCTGACTACGAGGGTATAGTGGCCGACCGGAAGATACGGCACGGTATAGTCGCCTTTGTCGGTCGTCTGGGTTTCCGAGGTCACCGCCGTCTCTTCGTTCACGACTGTTACCCTCGCCTTCGAAACGCTGGCTCCGGTCTGGTCTGTGACGGTTCCCGTGATCGCGCTGGACTTTACTTGTGCGGATAGCGGGCTGAGTAGCAGGCAGATTCCCACAAGAAAGCAAATTGTGCCGTATGACTTCAATATTTGGCTCTTCACTACTGTCCTCCCAAAGTGGAATCGACCGTGGAGCTTAACGCTCTAAAGACGATTGGTGATGGATGTCCAGGCATGATGGCGACCGTACTAACGGTTAAAGCGGCAAGCCATCAGTCTCAGTAGATACAGCGATCCCGGAATCCAGCGTTTGGAAACTCGCTTCCTCTGAACTCTGCTACGAGGAATCCGAGAACTCTTGATCCGTGCGAAATCTAGTTCCTTACGTGGGAGTGGACAAGTATTGCACGGTGTCTTACGGTATGGAGATCCATAAGCGACACACAACAAGAGAGTTGGCGTGAACCCGCTGCATCGATGGTCTTTTGGTATCTGTGAGAGATTTGTAGCGTTGGATTGAAGGTAATCAGAGTGCAGTCGTCTTAAGTCGCCACTAAGTCATGAACCAACGGCCTGACCGCAGATGAAACCGCGTCAGACACCGGAAAGCACGGAGCACTGCGCAATCCAGAGATTTACGGGTAAGAGTTGGGTATGTTTCGAGATAAGTGCGGTTCGGGAGAAATCGCACACGGAACGGCAGTTAACGTCTGAACGGTCGATTGGAAATCCGCCTGATAAGTGCAAAGGCAGGCTTGGCCAGCAGGCAGTAAGTCGGAGACGCAATTCTGAACGCCCCGCGGCATCGCCTCAGACTCTATTGCGTTTCTGACCGCACCACTGCAACCGGACCGAGCAATCCTGAAGCGAGAAGCGGCGAATTTGCCTTGTATGGCTTCACGTCCGCAAAGGTGTACTTCGTTGCGCCGGGTTGCTCATCGCCAATCAAGCGGTTTACCCAGGCGTTAGTCACCTTGATCGTCAGTTCGTTGGCTCCAGGCTTCAGCGCACTCGTCACATCGACCCGGTATGGCGCATGCCAAACAATGCCCAGGTTCTTCCCGTTCACCGTGACTTCAGCCAGGTTCTTTACGTCTCCCAGGTCGAGCAACAAGTGCGCGCCCTTTTTGAACCACGCTAGCGGAGCCTGCACCGTCTGCGTGTAAGTCCCTGTTCCGGAGAAATACTTCACACCGGGATCGGCGTTGTCGCTCCACGATGAGAGTCTGTCCTGCATGATTGACGGCGGTGCGCCACGATCTGGTTGGAAGCTCACCTTCCACACACCGCCCAAAGTGGTCAAGTGGTTCTCGGTCGCTTTGGGCAAGGTGTGAGAAGTTTCCTTGGTCGCTTTGCGGAAGACAATGAAGACAGTGCCCCATGGCTCCAGACTCAGAGGCACAGTGGTACGCCCGTTGGCAATCTTGAATGAAACAGGCTCTGACTTGCCTGTTTCGGCGTGCCATAGCTCGGGCGCTTTGCCGGTTACCCGAAAACTGGCATTCAGCGCCTCGTAGCGGTCCCTTCTGTTATCCACAAAGTAAATATCGCCATCGGCGAGTCTGCGATGCAAAAAGAGAAGGCGCGCGTCGCTCTCGGGTTTGGTGTAGTCGAAGTCCGGCGCGATTTTCAAGGCAGCAAACACTTCCCCGGGAGTTTGTCCGGCATAGACGGCTCCCTTCCCTACGCTGTGCACGCCCGTCCCATCGCCAAATAGCTCTGCATTCAAGCGGCTGAACTCCGCCTGGTCGTCCGAAAGGCTCGGATCCTCCGTTGGCTTCGGTCCAGCCACCACGGCGCCTTCCTCCACCAGTTTGTGAATCGCGCGTAGCACTGGCAGCGACATGTGCTGGCTATACGGATCAAGTCCCAGCACGCGGTAGCTCATGCCGCTTTTGGTCGTAATCCGTCCATCTGACACGCTCAGCTCATGGATCAAGGCGTCGGCATTGACGTAATCAAAGCCATAGCCGTCCGAAACATTGGACGCCTTGTTCTCGAAGATTGCGGTCAGATTCGAGTCTTCGCCATAGAAGTAGATCAGGTCTGCAGCGAAATGGCCCTGTTGGAGCAGGAAGCTGGTGCGCGCCAGGTATCCGATCCACGGGCCGGCCTGTTCCGCCCAGGTTTCGTTGCGGTTGAACCACTGCCCGAAAGGTCCAAGGGTCAGTCCCGGCGCCTTCCCCACCAGGGGCTGGTGTGCCGACTCGTGAATGACAATCCGGTTGATGCCATTCAGGAACTCCTGGTCGGCGGTCGGCTTGAGAGTTGCCGGCGACCACCCCCAAGGCGCCGCGGCAGCTGTCATCGATTCTGCGGCGGCCAGGTTCTGGCCGTAGATGTGAGATACCGACGCCGACTCGCGATCGTCCGCGTTGTAGTTAAACTGGTCCTTATTCACTCCGGGCACCTGGGTCCACATTGCGCTCATGGGTACTTCGTTGAATTTCTTCACCTCCATGCCATCGGCTACAAAGGCGCGTCCACTCTCGTGCGATTCGCCGTAGTGTCCCATATTCCACTCGTGCAGCGTGTCTTCCAGTTGCCCATAGTGCTCGTTGGCAATCAGGTCGGCGATGGTCTTGCGGAAGTCCCACAGGAACTTGTCGCTGGCCTCTGCGCTTTCCACTATCTGCCCGGCCAATACGGGCATCCACGGCACAGGATCATAGCCGCGCAGCTTGCGAAACTGGCCAATCATATTGTCCGTCCAGTTTTGCGATCCCGCCTCCCAGCTGTCGTTAATGACATAGCGAATGCCGCGCTTGCCTATGTAGTCGGCGCCCACCGTCTGCTTGTAGCTATCGAGATACTTTTCCATGTACTGCTTCACGAATCGCCGGTCAAGCTTATCTACTTCAAGTCCGGTTGCTTCGGGTGTGGCGGGATGATTGGTGATTCCCAGCAGCGAGTACCCAAAACGCAGCACCACCCAATCGCCTGCTGGAGGTGTCCAGTCCAGCGAGCCGTCCGCTCGCATTTTCGAGGTCAAATCGATCACGTCAGATTTGGCGATCGCATCCGCCGCAGCTACCGGCGGCGTGGCAAAGCTGTACAGATCAGATGCCGGCGCGAAGGCCGCCTTCTCTTCAAAGCCGTTCACCCGCGCTCCAGGATGAAGCGCCAGTTCCACAATCTCATAGTCGGTTGGGGGAGAGGCAATCAAGGATTCAAACGTGGCTGGGTCCAAGCCATCAGCCCATGACGGGAGTGGCGCAGTCGGCGTGCGCTTGAATGCAATGCGGAAGTACTTCGCTGTAACCGCGGGGAACGAAATCGTGGATTCGGGCGCATTACCATCGGAGAGTTTGGCCACTAGACGGAAGGTCTTTCCATCGTCGCTTGCTTCAAGGGTCTTCTCCGGCGTGCCTATATCGGCCTTGATCGCCGCAAGCCAGTCCAGCGGATGAATCACAACCGTGATGGAACGCATTGTCTGCGGCGAATCGAACTCATATTGAACCCAGGAGCTCTTACCCAGCGCGGAAATTGGCAGCTTGGTCGGTTTCTCCAGATCACCGTCAATCAACATGGAAAAGTCCGGTGAGCCGCTGCTCGCAGTGAACTTGGGGTGCAGCAATTCGAGCGATACATCGCTCGCCGGGCGGCGGTAAGCCACGACAGCCGCATCTTCGTAGAGTTGCGGAATCGTCCGGCCACTCTTCAACGTTTCTAGCATATCCGGAAGATTAATGTTTTGAAATGCCCCGGTGTTTGCTGGGGGGTGGGCCAGCACACCAGTGAAGGGTTTGCCGCCTTTCACCGATGTCTCGCTCCAGACGTATTTCTTCATGCCCTGCTCTGCCGGTACCCATGGTCCGCCCGTCTCGCTCCATCCAGGCGATCCGGCAATGGCCTCCTCCATGCCAAGTTGATCCGCAAGCGCAGTCGCATACTTGAAAGCGTCCTTCCACTCCGGCGTCATGTAGGCCAGACGGTGATCTACGACTTGAGGTGTGCTCATCGTGGCATCGAAGTTCTGAAAGCCGCCCAGACCCACCCGATGCATCCATTCCAGGTCCAGTTTGATCCCTTCCTGGGTGATGTTGCCATTCAACCAGTGCCACCACACGCGTGGACGTGCACTGTTGGGCGGATTCTCAAAACCGTTCTTGAGCGGATCGGCAGTGTTCTGCCCCAATGCGGCCGCGGTTCCCAACAGCACCAGGACCGCAATGGTTGAAATCAGTCCGTTCCACTTTAAGGACATTACTTTCTTAGAAAGCTCTTGCGAGGCCAATTGAAACTCCCATTCTCAGGCAGGTGCCCCAGACTGCGTGGAAACAGTGCCCTTTCAATCCGTGCAGGCTACCTCGCGACGGGCGGCTGCCCGACAGAGATCAGCTCAACATCGCGGATGTGGACATCTGATTTAAGAGGGCGTGCGTCGATCTCCCTGGTTAGAGCACGGTATACCGTGGTCAACGTGGCCACCGATCACTCAATGAGGGGAACTTTGGAAACGGTGCATGAGGTTCCTTTTGGTACCAGAACGCCGTCGCCGCATAGTCGTCATCGAGAGGCTGATATTTACCGTTAGGCCACCAGCCTAGATCCTGAATAGTGACCTTCAGATCCTTATGAAAACTGATTGGGTCCGGTACGTGCCATCGATAGAGACTCCACTGCGTTCCCACACCAGCATCTTTATTTTTGTGGTCGAGGACGTTACCCACATATGGGGTTGAATAGTTAGCCGGAAATCCCCAATCAGCCCCGAAGTAGTCTTCCGTTCCTGTGCCTGCAATGGTGGGGAATTGGTTATCGCCATCAATGTAGAACTTTACTTCACCCTCGCCGGCCCACCCACCGGAGAGTTGCGTCCAAGAAAGAAATGTTCCAACATAGCGTCCCTCGCCTTTCACGCCATCGAGGATCGTGAACAGCGGGTTAGCGCGGCTAACTCTGGATCGTCTCCACTGTGCATGAAAATATCCTGAGTTTAGCGCGATGGGGCCGGCTTCATAGTCGATCTGAAACGTAAGCAGCGGGAGTTCTTTGTCGCTGTCGTTGGCGAAAGTGATGCGCGCATGTCTTGCGAAGGGCATCGGCCAATAACAATTCATTGAATCCTGGGGAACGTCTACGACCATGGATGAGTTCACCGGCGCAAATGTGCCATGTCCTATTGCAAAGAAGTCCGCGATGGGAACCTCTATCGAAGGAGTCTCTTCCCCATCCCAGTAGAATCGCAACACGCCGGACCTTCCAACATCATGAAGATCGGGGCTGGTCGCCATCCATATGTGTTTGATCGTTCCTGGTCCGTCGACATCCATGATCACTGCTGTGGTGTGGGCTGGCACCTTTATGAACGGGCGGACTTTCCATCCTTGCCCTAGATCGCTGGCGGCTCCCGAGAAAGACAAGTCGGGATTGGATGGGTCTGGTACTCCCATGGCCCCCTTTCCCTTTTCCCCTGTGGGGTTTTCTGGCGAGATCTGGCGCGATTCAATGTTGGGCGTGAGGAGTGACAGCGAAGCCGCCCCGTCAACTGAACCGTTGCTTTGTGCGACCGCTGCAATAGTTAGGCAAAGCAGCCCGACGGCCGGAAATACCCTACAAAATCTGCAGCTTTTTCTCTCTGGCAAATGTGCAGAGTTCGATTTCATCTTTTGCAACTCCGATCACCCGTATTTATTAGCCATTCACACCTTACCGGGAACTACGATTCGAAGGAGGCGGAGGTCCAGTGTCACAGAAAACGTCGTTCTGGAATGCGGCAGATGCTTACTTAAGCGACCGTTCTCCCCGATTGAATTCGTGGAATGCACTTTAGTTGCCGCCGGACAAAGGACTGGCGAGCACCAACTCGTAGTGGCGAGGCAAGGGGCTGGCGTCAGCGCGCTCACGGTCAACTCCTTTCAAATACGCCTCTGCAAGGGCCTCTGCAGTAGGGGTATGCTCAACGGCTCCAGAACTGTTGACGATGGCGAACCGCGCCGATTCCAAATTGTTCAATCTCTCCGTATCGAATGCGACCAGTCGGGCCTGTTCCAGCATCGGCGTTTCCATCGTGGCAAGGTTGATTCCATTCGCAAGCTGGTCCGCCGTGAAGCTGCCGATCTTACGGCCATCGATAAACAGGGTGTATGTCCCAGAAGTGAGCGCTCGTACCTGCAGCGCTTCCTGATCGAGCACACTGACTATGTCGGAATTCTGGAGTACAAGTCCGAGCACCGGATCAACCTCTGACGGCGGAAACGGAAGCGGAAGCGCCTCATCGGATTGCGTCCATTTGACGCTCCATTTGCCTCTGAACTTGACCATGTTTAGATCTGATACGTCGGTGTTCGCGGCGTTAGCATTTGGCTTAGCGCCTGCATCGATCACGACTGACGTCACAAGCGCGGGTGCATTCCAACTCTCGAGCAAACTCTCTGCCATAATCCAATGTCCGCCCTGTTGTGGATGTACACGGTCTGGAATGATCTGCTGTGCAAGAGCAGGAGATTCTGCATTGATTGCTTTGAGCACCGCGGTCAGAGGTGAATTAAAATCCGCCACCTGCGCGCCGCGCTCACGCGCCAACTGAGCGACAAAGGCGCTGTATTTTTGCAGGACGGCGTTGAATCCGCCGGGAATCAGTGGCTCGCGGGTCACGTCGTCATACGGTGAAGGCTGTATTAGCGTCAGGCGCGCTTGCGGATCGCTTTTCTTGATCGATTCGACGATATGCCGATAGCCCTCGGTATAGGACGAGAAGATGCCAGGCTGATCAGGCCGGTAGTAGAAATCATTCATGCCGAGCATGATGGTGATGATACTTGGCCGCCAGGAAAAGACATCTCGATCGAGACGCAGATCGATAGGTCCGGCCCACCCGCCACTTACCTTGTCGCCGCCCACACCCGCATTGTGAAAGCTCACCTTCCAGGCGGGATACCGAGTCACCATGTATTCTTCCACGTCCTCGGTGTATTGGCGTTGCTCGGTAATACTGTCACCATAGAATGTAATGCGGTCGCCGTCGTGGATCGCGAAATCGGACGAGCTGGTTTGGGCATGCGCGCCGAAAGGCAGGATGAAGAAGGCAATCACAACAAGAGTTCGGGCAGAATTGATGTTATAAGTCATATTTCCTCCTATCGACTAACGCGGTTGTCGTCCCTTCACGTTAAAGTAAGTGTGGGAATTCGACCACATTCCAACCAACGCTATACTGTGATCTCAAGCGAGTTATCAAAATGTGCACTGAGCATGCGAAGATCATGCGCTCTGTCTGTGCTCGGACCTTTTCTCCCCTAACTCGACCCAAATCTAAGCAGTAATCGCACTAATTCTCGAAGGTCGTGGCACAATCACCTGATGTCGACCCTGGTTTCCCAATCCACCTGATGAGTAGCGATTAAAATTCAATTCCCAGTTCCTCCTTGATGATGGGCTTTACCTTACTTGTCAGGTCCATCGGATCATATCCATTCACGTAGTCTAGGGGCATAACGTAGGCGAGCGCCGACCAGCCCCAGAAGGGATTCAACCCGTCGCCCTTTCCACTGTCAGAATCGTAATATTCCCGAGTATTCTTATTCAGGTCGAGTGCCATTCTGAATGTTTTGAGTGCCAGTTCCTTCGCTGAGCCCTTGTATCCATACCTGAGAAGACCATGAAAGATCATATAATTCGCGGGGACCCACACTGGACCACGCCAATTGCACTCTCCGGCTCGACTCCCCTGATAGAAATCCGGCTCCGTCTTCGCATAGCTAGCCACCGGGCACGTCAGCCAAAATTCTTTCTTATTCAACAAGTGATCGTAAACAAGTCTGCCTGCTTGCTTCCGGCTTGCAACACCTGCCCACAGCGGCATGAAACCTGCGACCGACTTCACTCTGATCTGTTTCCCCGTCTTTTCATTCCGGTCATAGTAGAAGCCGTCCTTATCGTCCCAAAACACCTTGTTTATTGTGCTTGTCAGTCGATCGGCATGTTCCGAGTACATTCTGCGATCTGAGGCATTACCTAACTTATCAGCGATGGTCGCCATCGCTCTTAGCTCACGAACTAGGTAGCAGGCTAGATCAACCCCCTCATCGTGTGACGCATCGATATCACCCGAGCGCGAGATCTGGTTGTCCATTCCGCTGGCGTCGGAACTGTTCCACACGGGCAAGCCATTGTGGTCGGCATCAAGTTCGAACCAATGCTGCAAGTATTTCTGCAGCCGCTGATAGTAATTCCCGCGCAGCCATTCGTAATTATCGTCGTTCTGCTTTGAACCCAAGACCGCGATTTGGGCCAAGAATGGCTTGAACATTTGATTTGGCTTGGGATACTTGACGCCAATGGTTCTGGAAATGAAGCCGTTCGGTTCCTGCCTGTCAAGAAACAGCCTGAAGTTCGTAAAGTCGTATTTGTTGACGCCGTAGTATGAGAGATAGACATTTTCGAAGTAAAGATCCCAGTCAAAGAACTCGCCATATTCGTACCCGGTTAGGAGTTTTCCCTGAGACTCCGGAAAATCATGGAGGCCCTTCTTCTGTATATCCGTGTTTACGGCAGCCAGGCGAACGGGAAGCCTGGCAAAATCTTCAGCACCGATCATTTTCTTTAGTGCGTCGTTATCGCGGCTTGAGTGCGATGCCTGCGAATGTGCCAAGACTTGCGGGCTAAGCAGGACCGCTCCAAGAAGGATTGCTTTCAACATCCTGACTCCTTACCTAGCCCTTGCCCAAGAGTCTGGATCTAGCGGCCAAGGAATTGAACGGATAATTCCAATGCAAAAACTGAACAATAGTCGGATCGATGACCTTTGCTAAGTAACACACGGTTTCTTACAGTAGAAGGCTTTCGTGATCGTCGCGGATTGCGTAGTTCCTTCGTTTCTTTCCTATACATTCACGACACAAATCCGGATTCGTGCTGGCCTGTCGAAGAGTGTCGCTGGATAGCAGAAGACTGCCGTCAATTGCCTGTCTTGCTCTTGATCACCTCCACCAAATTGCTACCTGGCGCGGTCCATGCTGTTGCCCCTCCCTCAGAGAACTTGCTCGAAGCGTCGTCCCAGGTTAGGCGGGAGATATGCATTTCACCTTTCTCATACGCATAGGTTTTGCCGTCGTCGTTATAGAGCGAGAAGGCACCATTTGCGCCGGGATAGATGCGAATCTTTGCGATATCCTGCTTCTGCTCGGTGTTCTCAATAGAAGTTCCGAGCGGCAAAATAGAGCCCGCTCGGACAAAGAGCGGAATCGTATCAATTGGAGCGCTGACCGTGATCGTCTGGCCTCCTTCGAATCGCTCATTAGTCCAGTAGCTGTACCATTCGACGCCCGCGGGGAGATAGACCGAACGGCTGGTGGCTCCTTGATCCGTCACCGGTGCGACAAGGAATGCAGGCCCGAACATGTATTCGTCCCCAATCTCAGAAATGTTCGGGTCGTTTGGAAAGTCCATAAAGAGTGCGCGCATATAAGGAGCGCCCGTTCTGTACGATTGATAGGCAAGTGAGTAGATATAAGGCAGAAGCTCATAACGGAACTTTAGATACTTCTCGAGGATCGGTTCTGCCTGTTTTCCGTATGTCCATACTTCGTTGAAGGTTCGCGTGCCGTGGGTGCGAAAGATCGGTTGGAAGACACCGTACTGAAACCAGCGCACGTACAGTTCGGGATAGTCGTCATAGGTGCCCACGTTTTCTCGCGCATCAGAGGGATCGATGAGTGGAGGGTGAAGCGAGTGATGTTCTGCAGGCAAGTTATTAAACCCGCCGACATCGTTGCACCAATACGGCAGACCCGAAGCTGTGAAGTCGAGCCCCGCAGGCACTTGGCGCTTGAGGGTATCCCAGGTCGGATAGATGTCCGACGACCAGAAGACTGCTGCGTTACGCTGAGCGCCGAGATATGCCGCCCGGGCGAGGATCAGAACGCGATTGTCTGACTCCTTTCGGGAGCCCTCATACACAGATGCGGTGTGAAATAGCGGGTAGACGTTGTAAAAACGTTGGCCCGGACCGACGAAAAAGTAGCTGTTGTCCGGGGGAAGGTCAGGCTCTGTTTCATCGAGCCAAATGGCATCGAAGCCTTTCTCGATGAAGTTGTCTCGAATCGTTTGCCAAAACCACTTTGCAGCATCGGGATTGGTGGTGTCGATGTCTGAACCCACCCGGTCGATGTGATGGCCGTTGGTTGGCGTTCCGTCAGCGAGGTGCTCGAACCAGCCTTTCTTGAGAAGCATGTCGTAGTATCGAGATCCCACGGCAAAGCGCGGCCAGATGCTGATCAACGACTTGAACCCCATGTCGTGAAGCTGGCGGTTCATCGCCTCGGGGTCAGGCCACTTGGCAGGATCCATATCCATCTGACCCATCTTTGTGTAATAGAGAAAGTCGACAACAACAAAGTCCGCCGGAAGATGCCGATCTCGATAGCCCTTCGCCACGGAAAGGATCTCGTCCTGCGAATCGTATCGTTGCTTACTTTGCGTAAATCCGTATGCCGCTTTGGGCAGCATCGGGGTAGGGCCTGTCAGCATGCGGTAACCGGAATAGACCTCGTCGGCGTTGTTGCCGGCGATGACGAAGAAGGAGACCCGGTCGCCCACCTGCGACATCCACCTTGTCTGTTCATTGAAGCCGGCCTCGATGGTTGTCTTTGATGGGTTATCCCAAACCAGACCATAGCCCCGGCTTGAAACCATAAACGGGACGCAGACGCTCTCCCCGCCGGGAGCAGAATACGAGTGCCAGCAGTTGACCGCGTGGTCCCGGTGATCCAAGTAGCCTTCCTGATTCTGACCCAGCCCATAGATGTGCTCATCGGCCGGAGAGGCGAAGGTGGCGTCAACACGGTAGAAAGGCTCGTCGGTGGAACGCTTGCCCTTCTGCATCGACAAAATGTCCTCACCGGCGTCTTGCTCTGACATCGACCAGCCAAGGAGATCTACAAGTACTTTTCCATTAGGGGTACTGACGGTGATATGGGTCGGTGGTTCATAGGTGAAGTCGAAGAATTTTGCCAACTGCAGGTCATTTGGGGTAGGGTGCGGCGCCTGGGTAGCAGCTACAACAACGACGAGGCGTTCTGATTTGTACACTTCACCGCGGCTATCCTTGGCATGACTCCAACCTGACGAAGTGGGAGTGGCAATGAAGCCGTATCCAGGGGCGCCAACCGCCTTGTCTTTCCATTTGCTGATCGTGATGCGAATGATGTTGGGCGCATAGGGCTCAAGAGCGACTATGCCGCTGCTGCTCTGAACAACAACTGGCATTGACTGGGCACCCCCATTCAAACAGCCGAGCAGAATAGAGACCGAAAATGACGCGGCAATACCCCGGCACATAAGCGGTGTCATCTCATCCTTCTCCACACGCGGGTTAGGATCCGACACAATTAGCGTGAAGTCGTCCCGATATTTAGGCCTTAGAGCGAAGATCGCCAAGTGTTGCACGGTGTCTTACGGTATGGAGGAATGTAAGATGTGCACAATCAGAGAGTTGGCGTGGATGAGACGGCAATTGCTTATGCGACTTGCTGGGTTTGTTGTACGCGAATTGAATGTGGGCTGAAGGGATGGACCCGGCCCAGCCGCAGTTTCTCCGTTGTCGGGCAGCAGGCCAGTTCAAATCGGCATGATCGGCGCTGATCCAATCATTGGCGATGGGACGCCAGATCGTCTGCGGATTCAGCGACTCCGGCTTTTTGTTACAATTCGCAGAAGGAATTTTAACAACTTATGATGGGCCCTGTTGACCACAGTTCTGCCGTTGGAGGTGATCGATCTTCAGCGCCCGAATCTTTCGATCGAAGAACTTTGATTCTGCAGGAATTGGAGAAGATTCTCAAGAGCCACCCATTTCGCACTAGCAGTCGCAGCAAACAGTTTCTCTCTTATATTGTTCTAGCAAGCTTGGATGGGCACATCGAGGAACTTAAAGAGCGAACGATCGGAGCCGAGGTTTTCAAGCGGGATGCAGACTATTCAACGGGAGATGATCCGGTAGTACGCGTCCAGGCTGGCGAGGTAAGAAGGAGGCTTGAGCAGTATTATCACGCTGCTTCAGCTGAAGTACCAGTACAGATCGGAATACCATTAGGTTCATATGTCCCGGAATTCCGTTGGAGAGCAACAGATGTAGCTCCTGGGAATCCTGCCGAACGGCAAACTTCAGAACCCACAGCAAATGGGCCAGCAGAAGCGGAACCAGCCCCGGTTGGCAGTGTGCCCAGAAAGTTCCGGCCACTAATCTGGATTGTCGCGGTTGCTTGTCTTTTTCTTTTGTTGACAGGGGCGTTGATTTCGCTCGGTCTTCGGCATCATGCTCAACAGCAATCTACCATCGACAAGTTCTGGTCCCCTATCTTCAACTCCTCACAACCGGTGCTCATATGCTTGGCAAGGCCCATAGCCTACCGGCCTACGTTGGACCTATATAAGAGGTATTCCCAGACTCACCCCGGTACGTTTCAGAGCGAGGTGGAACGAGAGAATGAAGTTCTCCCGCTGGATCCGAACGAAAAGATTTCCTGGAAAGACATCGAGATTCTTCCCGGCTACGGTGTAGCGAGCGGCGATGTGGATGTCGCAGTTCGGATCTCGACTCTTCTGACTCGGATGGGCAAACCAAGCCAAGTGCGGATTGGCGAGACCTATTCGTTCGAAGACCTTCGTAACTCGCCGACTGTGTCCGATGGTGCATTTAACAATCGTTGGACAATGCAAATGACGACCAACCTCCATTTCGTGCCTATTTATATGGTAGGAATTCAAGAACAGATCCCCTCGGGGCGGCTCTGGAACGCGGAAATCGGGCCAAGGGGTTATATCACGGATTACGGAATTGTCACTAGGCTAATCGACTCGAAAACGGGCCAGTTTTTCGTTGCATTAGCCGGTCTCGGTACTGCCGGTACACAAACTACTGGCGAATTTGTTTCGACACCGAAGTATCTTGAGGAAGGTCTCCGTGCTGCGCCGCCTGACTGGTACAAGAAGAACATGCAGATTGTTGTTCAGACTACAGTGACCGATTCAATTCCCGGACCTCCGCATGTCGTCGCCGTCTATTTCTGGTAAGGCGCAATTCCGGTCGAACAATCGGATAAAGGCTTGTGTCCTAATCCATATCTTTTCTCTGCATTCCAATGTGACATCATTACGGGGTCAGGTCACCTGCACCTGCAGCGGCGTAGCGAAGCCGACCTCGAGCGTCGGAGAAAACTTGAGCAATACGCCGCCATCTTGAGGTGTGGCGCCATGCTCAATCTCTCGCCCTGCGCTGGCCACCTTCAGCTCGCCCTGGACAGAATGGCGAAACGGAACAATCATCAACTCCTTAAGGGAAATGGCGCCGACGGCAGCCGTAAGCGTCATCCTCAGCGGAGTTACTTCAAAGTTGCCCCAAGCACCGGGAGTTGACCAGAAACACTGGAAGTCATCAACGTTGATTTTGGGCGCAAGATCCATGCGGCGCGCTCTTGCGTCGTAGCGAAATCCTGAAAGCATGGGAATCGCAGCCCAACTTGCCATTGCGCGGGCATAGTGCCGGCCGGCTTCGGCTTCGTTGTAGGGATTGGCCTTTTCGCCATCGTACCGGCGGCGAATATTACGAATGCACTCCACTCCCTCTTCGACCATGCCGTGAGTGAGCATCAGAACTGCGGCGGAGTACTCGAAGCCGGTCATGACCTCTGCATAATAAGGCATCGGCACCTCGGGCCGGGTGCCTTTTGTGAAGTCGCAAATAACCAGAGCAGCTTCGTCGTTGAGCGCATAAACACGCTGGACCGATGCATGGCGATCGAGGCGCCTCTTATAGTTGTATCGGTAGATCGAGCCAAGAGCTTTGCGGATGTGGACTGGGTCCAGCAGGTCTCCAAGTCCGGAGACAGTGGCCATATACTGCCCGACTAACTGGTCCACAAGACAGCCGTCGCCAACCTGAAACTGCGGACGCAAAGTGTCCTTGGCACCCACGCCGATACGTAAGCCGCTGGCGATCTTCTCCGCAGGTATGCCGCGAATCTGCTGGACATAGTACTCTCCGTTAAAAAGATTGGCATCAATCCAACGACTTCCCTGCTCGACCATTTGTCTGCAATCGCCGGCCAAATCTCGATCGCCCATCGCTTCGGCCATCCGCTCCGTGGCGCGTAAGGCGGCGAGATACCAGGTGCCGCACATAGGATTCGGTCCGTAAAGCTCGATGTCGTACGTGTTGTGCTGGACACCATCCATAACTCCGAATTTGCGTTCGTCCCACCCGCCAGGCCGCCACGCATAGGCAAGGGCGCGCTTGGCCGCAGGCCATTGACGCCGCAGCCAGTCGTCGTCACCCAACAGTATCCAATCGAAGTAAAGCTTGACGATCTGTCCCATCTGACCATCCGCGGCAGCCGCTCCCCAGCGTTGGCTGCTGGGGGGAAGGTAATGGCGAAAGTCCATATGACCCTCGCCATCGGTGGCATCGTCAAAGCTGGTTTCACGCATGGAGCGGGCTAGAGAAGGAAATAGAAATTGAGTGGCCACTTCGTAATTCCAAACATGCGTACAGGTACCGAAACCGGATCCGGCCTTATCATCGCATCCCTCAAATCCCTGAAAGCTTCCATCCGCAATGCGAAAACTCGTATTGGAAACCAAGGTACTCAGGTTGGCGCTTGCGGCGTCCTTCACCTCATCCGGAAGTGTGGAATGTTTGAGTATCGCCTCGAAGTCATGCGTTCGCTTCTCTAAGTCTTTGAGATTGTCAGAGACGTATTCGGCGACGGACCACGCATCCTCGAAGCGGGTGCAATAATAATTCCCGAGCAGCGATTTCTCCGTTCCTGGTAGGGCGTCCCATCCGCATCGCGCATGCGTGCGGTTGGGGAAATGCCATGTCAGCAGGAATCGGAACGAGCGAGTGGACCCAGCGGGTATCCTCTGGCGTATCGAAACCGAACTTACAGGCGTCGAGGGTTCTTGAGCAGCTCCCAGGTTTCCGGTCTTCGCAAATTCTTCAAACCAGAAGTGTTGTGGCCCGACGTGCCAAATGCTTCCGCCGCGCCATGTCGGCAGCACTTCGACGGAACTTCCGGTGGCGGGTATTGCAGCGAGCACAAAGGAACCTTGCATGGGGTCGTCGGCAGCAAGTGATGGGTCGGTCATGAAGAGACCGTTCATGCCCTGTGCAGTGCGCGGATCGTTTTTTCGTCCGCTTGACCGGCCTACCGGGTTTGTCATCGACCAGGCAACGACAACCTCCGCTGTTGATCGGCCGGGGTTACGAACCTCGTAGCCCAACACTGCGCATGGCAGCCCGGAAGCGTCCGCATCGAGCGGCGCAAAGGGCGAAAATGCTTCCAGCACAACGTTGACTGGGCAGTCATGATCCTCAAATTCGACGCGGGAAATGGGAAACGAGCCTAAAAACTTCGCTTCGGCCAATCGTGGCAAGCCTGGAACGTTTGCAGATCCCAACCCATCCATCTGGCGATCGTAAGGTGGCAGCAGACGCCGCTCGAGGACGACACTGTAAGGCGGCGCACCCGCAATTCCGACCCACATGCTCGGGAATGCATATTCCAGCGCATTGCCAAAGTCCGGGCGATTGAATATTTCCCAGTCTTGCAGGTTGCCGCGCCCACCTAGCCCGATTCCGCCGGTGCCAATGCCGCCAAGCGGGCGCGAAATGCGGGCGAGCTGGCGACCCGTATGCACACGGGGAAATCCGATTTCTTCCGATGTTATCGATTTGCCTGGTGATGCACCCGAGGTACCTGCCGGGGTAGATTGCCTGGCACTCTTGCCAACGTCTTCGGCTGGTGCAGAGACTCCCGCGAACGAGGCCGCTATTGCTGCTTTCACAAAATCCCGCCTGGACGTACCGTTCTTCAATGGAAATCCCCTTTGTTTCTCTGTAGAAATGTAGGCTTCGCGATCGGCCATGACAAGTAATGCACAGTGTCTTACGGTTGCTTGATCTTTAATTCATTTTTGTCGGCGCCTTTGTCCAAACGCCAATGATCATAAAGTTCTTGGGCCGAGAGCCTAACCGTGAGATTGCTTCTCGCATTCGAGCTTCGTCTATTGGCGAGATTTCCATTCGAGCGCATCAAGGATTGAAAAGCTGGCTCCACCCTTGACATGGGGGTTCCCACAATGGGGTTCCCATTTGAAAACGACCGAAAACTATCTATACGATTCAGAAGGACTTATGCGATTGAGGCATCACGATTGAAATTCGCAAGTTGTTGATTCTACGTGGCATTGTCAGTTCCGGACCAGGGGGTCGAAGCTTCAAATCCTCTCTCCCCGACCATTCTTTCTCATCTGCAATCAATGACTTAGGCCGCGTCTTTCGCGACGTCATTTTCCTCTGTTTTCGGTACATTCGATACAAGTGGAGGCAATTCGAAGCCGAAACCACACTTCCCCGCCCACTCTCTCCGGAAGGCAGCGTCCTCTTTGATCTTGTCGTAGAGGGCGGACATGGAGTCGTCGGCGTGTCCCATCCAAAACTTCAGGAGACCCTCGGGACATCCGGTTCGATTCCGGAGATGCGTGTTGCGGAAACGTCTGAAAGCGTGGTTGCCCGCCTTGCTGGTTCCGGTAAACGGGTTGATGAATCCGAGCTTCTTCAGCACCGGGTGAAGATGCCGGCGAAGAATGTTGGAAGAGCCAAGCGGCTTTCCATTCCTGGTACAGAACAGAAACCCGCCGATCTGATGCCTGAGAACTCAATCAGGATTCATAGGCTCTTGCACACTTTGGCGTTAGTCGTCGAACAACCTGCGATAACAACGAATCGACAAATACCTCGTGCGAGCCTTTTGGAATACCCTACACACGACTTTAAGGCTTGGGTGTGGCTCTGCCCGGCTTTCGCTTGCCAGATGTGTTCCTGAGCATCGCTTTAGCCATGGCAAGTGCAGCGGCGGATTCCCCTTTGAGAAGGGCGACCGATGAAGCCGAACGCAGTTTTCGATACCAGGCGGCAATCGGTGGAACCGAAGCCGGTTCGTCGGGTTCTTCGAATCTGCCGATAGATTCCAGCCGTTGGGCTGCAGATTGGTGCAGAAAATCACTAGCCAGTCGTCGGTCGCCGCCAACCCAGAGGGCCAGCAGTGCCACTCGAAGGTCGGCGTCGAGGTCACCGCTCGGGCCTTGGACGATTAATTCCCGCCAGCCGCTCCTCAGGTGCTTTCGGCCCAATGGCGCAATTTTGTATTCGGTACGACCGCGGGAACCTGGCTCTCCCTGGATCACCAACTCCTCGTCCAGAAGTCTCCGCAAGGCAGGGATCGTTGCCCCGGGAGAGAGTCCGGCGGCCATCTTTAGTTCATACGGGGTAGAAACGCCGCTTGCGATCAGCGCGAGCACGAACAGATCGAGGTCATTTCGGCGGCGTTTATCACGGGTCTCAGACACGTCCACCAGTATACGGGTATGGGCGGGCGGAACCTGGGAAGACCTGGCGCCGTTCCGCTACGGCGCCAGGTTTGGGGTTGGTTTGGCTAGTTCTGGTGCCTGCGCCTCCTGGGCGGCGGCATCTGTGGAGTCCCCGCCTGCCACTTCTCGGCGGCATACTCGGCTAAGAGGGGCTCCAGACGGGGGGCCATGCGGTTGAAATCGACTATGTCTGCCGGAGTGTACTTTTGGTCATCCCAGAGCCGGATCAGTTCCTTTCCCACTTCCTCTTCCGTCGATGACCAAGGGTGGAGGAGCAGTATCGCCACGTAACCGCCGAGGAAGTAAAGAAAGCGGTCAGTGATCGGAAGCTGAGCAAAGGGCACGTGAATGTCACTATTTGCGTCCATGCCTCTTTTCCACAACGAGCATGATCTACAGCCAAAGGCTGCCAGGTTTCACTGGAACGCAGGCCGCAAACGATACCCTGAGGCATGACGTGGGGCGCCACTGGTTTGCCTGATCAATGGCAATTCTTCCAGAACACAGAAAACCGCATGGATTCGTTTCCCGACCCCGTTTCATATCTCAGATATTTTCCAGAACGGAACGGCTCGCTAGGCAATTCTGTCAGGATATGGCAGGACGAGTGCGGCAACTTTCCCGACAGCTTTCCGTCTTAGTGGCCTTCACTTTCTCGGCACACTTCCTGCACACCAACCGGCAAACGACATCGCGAAACTCGCGATCAGACGCCCCGGCGGGCTGATGCCGGATCAGTCCACTGATAAACATGCCACATCGGCGTTTCAGGGGAGTAATCGTGACATTTGTGATGACCAGTTCAACCATTAGATCCGAGTAAAACAATCCTGTGGCCAAGGAGGATCGCCGGGGCGCCAGACGCCGGCCTTTTCAGGGCGTAAGACGGGCCAAACACGGGTGAGGATAACTAACCTCGAAGCCAAGCTGGGAAAACTGTGAAGTATGAATGAAAAGCTTAAGATTAGAACAAACACACCTTGTCTCTATCGGAATGAAGGGAACTTACGTGAAAGGCGAATCACTGCGCGGGTGGGAAAAGATCGAATCCATGATGAACAGCCGGAATATCTGGCGCCTGTTGCTGGTGTTCCTGCTCTACACATCAGCACCAGGCGCGCAGACCAGAACCTCATTCGTCTGGCAGGGAATGGTCCGCACCCCTGGAGGAGCTCCCATCTCAAAAGCCAAGGTCCGCCTTACTGGTGTCGGAGGCAATGCCGAGGCAGCGACGCGCGCCGATGGAATGTTCACACTGCCGGTTCTGCCCGCTGGAAAATATCGCCTCTCGGTGGAAGCAGGCGACCGCCACGTCGTCTTCGCGCAGCCCATTGAATTGTTCTCGGCGACTCCTGCCGTCGCGCTCACGCTTTCCAGCCGCGGAGAATTGTCCGTGGGGGAACTTAAGCGCCTGGTCTCCACCGGAGGAGAGGAGTTGTCCAGCCAGGCGGTCAGCGAGCTACCCCTCAACAAGCGCGACTTCAGTTCGCTACTTCTGTTGGCCGCAGGAACCATGACGGACGCCAACGGGGCCTCCAACTTTACCGCCCAGTTCGCGATCAACGGACAGCGCGGCGTCGAAGCCGTCTTCGCCATGGATGGCGCAGACATTAGCGACCCGGAAATGGGAGGAGCCACCTTTTCCAATTTCAACGTCGATGCGGTAGAGAGCATCGACTCTAGTTCCGGCTGGATGCCTGCCGAAATCGGTCACGGAGCGGCGGGGTTCACCAACATTCACACCCGTTCGGGAGCCAGCGGATTCCACGGCTCCTTCTTCGAGTTTGTGCGCAACTCGGCATTTGATGCGCGCAACTACTTCGACCATCCAACCGTGGCTTATCCCAGCCGTATTCCGCCATTCCGCCGCAACGAATTTGGCTTTACCAATGGCGGACCGCTTTATCTTCCCCGCATTTATGACGGTCGTAAGCGAACCTATTACTTCACGCAGTATCAGGGCTTTCGCCAGGTGCTCGGCACGACTCAGGTAATGCCGGTGCCTAGCGCGGTGGAGCGTTCCGGTATTGACACTCTCACCTTCCCCGATGGCTCCACTGACACTCTCACGGTGCCGGTGCCTGCTGAGATTGCGGCCATCCTCGCTCGCTACCCGATGCCGAACTACGCAGCCGGTTCCTACCACTCTCACACCTACGCCACTGCTTCAAAAGTGGTCACTGATGCCGATCAATTCTCTCTGCGCTTGGATCACAAGATTTCAAGCAAGGATCAGTTCTTTGCCCGCTTCAATTTGGACAATCTCACCGGTCCGACCACCAATCCTGACCAGACCGCCATCGATCGTTCCTTCGCCGTGGAGTTCTTCGATCGCCAGCGCAACGTTGTCGGCACCTGGACCCGCACCGTCTCACCGCGGCTCTTGCTTGAGTCGTCCATCAGCATCATCCGCACCACGCCGGGCTTCCCCTCACCCAACCACACTGACCCCGCGGTCAAGTTTGTCGACGGCCTTTTTGAAGCCTTCAATGGCGCGGGCGGAACAGTGTTGCAGTCCTTTGGCAATCTCTTTCAGGGCCGCGAGAATCTCTCCTTCACAACGCGGGGTCATACCTTCAAGGCCGGCGCGGAGACACGCTTCAATCGCGACTCCACATACTTCGGCATGAGCCCAAACGGCGAATACGATTTCGGCGGCGGCACCGCCTATGCGACGGAGGCTATCGCCTCTCAGAGTGGGAAGCACGACATTCAGCCCGGCGATCCCCTGCCGGACACACTCTCCAGCTTTCTTTCGGGCAGCCCTTTTGCCTACACCGTTTCTGTTGCTCCACCCTCCATCTCCAGCGGGGCACACATGGGGCCCGCGGCCCCAAGCCGCAACAACTACAACTTCTACGTGCAGGACACATGGAAGATTACAAGCCGCTTCACACTTGATTACGGCCTGCGCTGGGAGCTTTACCAGCCCATCACAGAGCGCGCCCATCGCACCTCCAGCATCGTCACCGCCAATGGAGTTCAGCAGTACATCGTCAATCCACAACCCGGTTATCCTACTCGGAAAAATGCATGGGGACCGCGTATCCAGGCGGCGTGGCAGGTTGACAACAAGTTGTCTGCTCACGTCGGCGGCGCCATTACTGTCATCCCTCCTGATATCTGGGAAGACAATCTCCTTACCGGCGACGCCCCGTTTTCGGTCACCCCGCGTCGGGATTCGACGCCGAGTGCGCCTATCCCTTACGGCTATCAGATCACTCCATCAGAACTTCCTAAGCCCTACACGCCGGCCGGCGTCGATATTCTCGCCGGCCCCACTCACTCCATCGCTCCCAACACAGCAATGGACGTAGACCGTTTTGAAAAAGATTTGGCCACGCTTACCTCAAGCAACATCGTCACTCCGCTCGTTCTTGGCGGCATTGCGCGCAATTTTGGCAATGCGACACTCTACACCTGGACCGCAGGTGTTGAGCGGAAAATCGGCAATCTGACCGCCGACGCAAATTATGTGGGCACCGGCACACAAAAACTGGCGCGCATGAGCTTTCCCAACGGCTATCCCGGCGCTGATCCTGCCTTTGCGCCTTTCACCACCTTCGACTCAACCGGCACCGTTACTGGCGGCTTCGGCGTGGAAAACGTCATCACAGCAACCGCGCACTCCAGCTATCACGCCTTGCAGGCTTCGCTCTCTGGCACATTCGGGCACGGCGGCCCCGGAATCCAGGCCAGCTACACCTGGGGCAAGTCGAATGACGACACTAGCACTGTCCAAGGCGGCACCGGTTCGACCGGTGCGGTCAGTCTGGGATATCCCGAGAATCCCTTCGACACGCATCCCGAAAAGGGCCCTTCAGCCTTCGACGCGACTCACGGATTTGGTCTCAGCGTCGCTCAGGACTTGCACCTTCAGAGCGCAGGTTTCTTGCACCCCCTCAGCAAACTGGTCACAAATGGCTGGGAATTGCTCAGCATTTCAAGTGTCAGCTCGGGGACTCCGTTTACCGTTTTCAGCGGAATCCAGCAGACAGGTGTCGGCTCCAATGGAGTGGATCGGCCGGACCAGATCGCCGTACCAAAGCTCTCTACGGCACGCAAGGACCGCCAAGACTACTTCGGCAAGGATACTGACAACGCAAGCGCCTTCTTCTTTATCCCCATTCATCTTGCGGGGGGCACTGGGCCCAACCAGGGACGCTTCGGAAATATCGGGCGCAACACATTCCGTGGGCCCGCCTTTTACAACTTCGACTTCGCGCTCATCAAGGACACGCCCTTCGGCATGCGCAAAAGCGGAGCCGAGGTTATGGATCTGCAGTTCCGCTCCGAGTTCTTTAACCTCTTCAATATCGTCACCATGGGACAACCTGCCAACATTCTCACGGGTTCAGGCTTTGGAGAAATCAGCAAAACCGCCGGAAATTCGCGCCAGATTCAGTTCTCACTCAAGCTGATCTATTAGCGTTCTCAGGTGAATTCATAAACCATCTGCCCATCCGAAAGTCGTCGCGATCTGACGAATCTGGAATCGCGTTTGTCCCGCTTCCCCGTACCTTATATAGGTGTCTATGGTCAGGATGAGCTTCTTTCGGGCTGGATCTGTTCACGGTCAGAATCAGCACTGTGCCGGCTTCGGGCTTTGGCAGTTCTAATGACCTGTGGTATGGATCCCCGGGGTTCGGGGTCGGAAGAAAGGGTTCTTTCCTAACCTACCGATGCGTGCCAGCGCACCGGTTCAGACCAAACACCGGCCGGCGGAGACGCCGGGCCGGTCAAGGAGCAGACCCGAACGGCCCACTCTCAGGGGGTTCCAGGCGATCTCTTTTCCCACCTGTCCGCGGGGCAAGAGCCCGAAATACGAGAAAGACGAACCAATCACGGATGGAGGATCGCGGGCTAAGATTATGCTCGTGGGCAGGCTAAGGTCAGAGGCTTTCAGCTTCAAAACGGATCAGTTTTCGTGTTCTGGACGAACCTGCAATTCAATTACAGTCGCGCGCCATGGAGTGGCGAGGTCTACTGAGATTCCATCCTCCATCAAGGCTCTGCCAGTCCTCGCTTCCATGTTCGTCCCGTCGCTCGCGATTCTGTATTCATCGCTTGGATTCAGCCCGCGCAGTTTGAAAGTTTGTGACGCTAGGCTCTCCTCTAACCTGTACACCATCAAAACGCTCTTCTCCGCGCCGGGTACAACATATTGAATTGCCATCCATCCCTTGGGCGCATTGTGCGTGGGTGGCTCGGTTAAGTGATAGACATCCGATTGCACAATTGTGCTGCGGATTCTCTTGTAGAGAGCCACATTATTTGCGGCATGCTGCAGAAGTTCAGGAGGCCAGTCGAACACCTTGCTCGATATTCCGAACTGGCCGTTCATCGGAACTCGGAACATGAAGTCCCACCATTCCTGCGTATCCCCCGGCGAGATATCACCGTTGACAGTGTCTCCCACCATCCAGTGATTGCAGGCTCCCGGAGTGAACTCCAGGGTGCAGCCGTAAGCCAATTCGACCGATGGCTTCGGCCGGACTTCGTCCGAGAGCCACGTGGTGTTCGTGTGCGCCATGATTCCGGCATCGAAGCGCAAACCTCCGCTGGAGCAGTTTTCGACGATTAGGCTCGGGTGTGCAGCACGCACCTCGTCGAGCCATGCGTAGTAGTTGACCACCTGCTGATAGAGGACGTCGCCTCGTCGTGAGTCACTCGCGGACGGATCATATTCATCGCCAATCTCGATGTTGTAATCGATCTTCAGCCACTGAATTTCATAATCGCGGGCCAGCCTGTCGATCACGGAGCGCGCCCATTGCCGCACCTCCGGCTTCGAGAAATCGAGTTGCAGGCGGTCGCCCTGTTTTATCGGCTGACCATTGAACTTCAGACACCAATCGGGATGCTCTTTAAAAACCTTGGAATCCACGCCAACATTCTCTATCTCCACCCATATGCCAAACTTCATTCCAAGCTGGCGAACATAGTTTGCCAATTCCTGAATCCCGTTTGGAAACGCAGCGGGATCTGCTTGGTAGTCGCCAAGTTCCGTGCTCCAGTTTTTCTTGTTATACCAACCGGCATCGAGCACATAGACCTCCGTGCCCATCTTCGCGGCCAGCGCGGCGCACCGTTTCATCTCTGCAATGGTCATCTTTCCCGGAAACGGATACCAGGAATTGAACTGAACCAGAGGAGGGTTATTGGCAGGATTCCGCGCAAATGCATACTCCCGCTGGTAACGATGCATCTGATTGGCAGCTTCATCGAGCCCCGCATCGGAACTGGTGAACGCAACTGCCGGCAGCGAGAAGGACTCACCGGCATTAAGTTTAAGTGCGCCACCATAGTCGAATCGCATGCCGAGATCCACATTTAGATCCCGCTCCGTAAAGGGATGCTCTTCAACTAGGGGGTTGCGCGCAAATCCCATCTCCCAGTTCCCCGAGTAAGCGAGTTCCGCCAGATATCTAGTCCCATTGCTGTGATTATGGAGGCAGAACCAAGGCGAATAATCATTCGTCGACCGCCCGCTCGTCGATGAGAATCGCCTCGCTCCGGGCCCCAGAATCTCATTTCCAACCTGCCTCTCCTGACTCCACCCACCCCAGAGATAAGTCAAGTCATACTCGCCCGGGGGAAGACTCCAACTCAAGGATGGAAGGCGTTCCACGTTGAGGTTACTGCTTCCCGTATTTACCAGGGCGATTTCTCGAGTGATAACTCCCGTATCGCCCCATACTGTATAGCTCTCCCGAATTTGCAAGGGCAAGCGCCGGTGGCTAAGTACCAACTCCAGCGCATCCACGCCCGGTTTGATAGGTTGGATCTTTGCAGAATCCAGTTTGAGCTCAGATGGCGCAATCTCCTCTCCTTCCGCTTGTCCTTTGATGTCATAGCGCGCGGGAGAAGTTTCGGCGAATCCGGGTGCGCTCCAGGGGGCGTGCGCCGCAGGGCCAAAGTACTTGAGCGTAAGCGCGTCTTGCGCCACATGAATCACGTACTCTACCTGGCCACTTATCAGGTGCCAGCAATCGTCACTCTTGCTATAGCGGATTCCGGCTCGCGCTGGAATAGACAATAAGCACGCGATAAGCAGCAAGATTCCCGTTCGAATCGAATACATGGTACCCTCCATCCTCACCCGAAGTCCCATAGTATTGTCCTGTGTCTAAACAAGTTCTGTAATACGAGTCACAGTCAACTTCCGCCCTTTAGTTCATCCCGATGCCGTGAACATGGCTTCCGTCGGATGTTCACCTCCATCACGCTACAAATTGTCCCGGGTTAGCCGCGCAGACTTTGTTCCGTGGCTGCGTGGTGCCCTTCCAGCGGCAAACACAAGTCAGTAGCTTCATGCAGAGGGAAATTAGTCTTTGGGTTTACCTCGGGTCGACCGCTTCACTGTCTTCCAGTCTCCGCGCTCGCCGTAGGCGCTCCTTGCATCAATGTCGACGAGGTGATTGGCCTCGTATTCTTCTTTGCTGCCACAATGGCACGCTCATGCGTCTGCTTCAGATCCTTCAGTCTCGCGATCCATTCCGTTGCCTGCGCATTATCGCCCGTCTGCACGTAGGCGCGAGCCAGCAGATAGTAGGCCTCTTCCAGATCGGGATTCAGGGCGATCGCTTCATTCAACTCGTGGATTGCTTCCTTAGGCTGGCTAGTCTTGGCCAACAGCTTGCCGAGAAGATAATGATCCTCGCCATTTGCGCCGGGGAGCGCAGCAGCTCGGGTGGCATATACCATCGCTTGGTCTGCATCGTTGGAGCGGTCAAAAGCCACAGCCGCACCATGTGCGAAGATTCGACTGCCTGGATCCAAATCCGATGCCTTTCCATAGAAGACTGCAGCCTTTGCCATATCCCCCTGCGCAAGGAAACAAAAGCCCAGCATGTTGTGGGACAAGGCCAGTGATGGGTTCTCTAACGCTGCCCGTTCAAGAATCGGAATCGCCTGTGCGGAACCGTTCACAACGATCTGAGCGATTCCCAGTAACAGGTCGCGTTCTCCGGCTTCCAGCCCTTCAGCGTGGACACGCTGTATAACCGCGAGTGCCTCCCGGGCGTCATCATGTTGAAGCAGGAGCTTGCTCAATTCAATCCCATAGGCAAAATTGCCGGGCTCCAGCCGTATGGCCCCTTGGAGGTGACTTATCGCGGCCGCCAACTGATCGGGATTGCCGGATTCGATCATTCCAAGCGAATAAAGTGCGCGTCCGTTGCGGGGATTCTTCTTGGCCGCGATCTCGAATGCAACCCGGGCATCCTCTGTAGCACCTGAATCCGTGTAGGCCAGGCCAAGCAAATATGCAGTCTCTCCTGTGCTGTCATCCTTCTCGACCGGCTTCAACAGGTCGATCGCTTTGTAGTCTTCCCGTGCTCCCAGATAAGCGCGCGCCAGGAGCATATCAGCTTCGCGGCTCGATCCTGATTGTGTGCGAATGCTTTCAGCGAGAACAGTTGCCGGGGCATAATCCCCTGCCTCAATCAAAGCTGCTCCCACTTGTTGCCTTGCTTCGACAGAAGTTATGGTCAGCATCCGCTCAAGAATCGGCTGCGCCTCGTCCTTTCTCCCCATTGTGAGCAGATCGACCAACAAGTGCTGGCCTACACCGACGTCATCCGGACTTGACTTATAAGCGGCCTGCAAATGCTCGATTGCTTCGGCTGTCGCGTGCGCTTCTTCAAGCAGAATGGCTAGGTTGTATTCCGGCTCCAGCATGCCCGGTTGCGCCTTGACCACAATCTTCAACTGCTCAATGGCAGAATCAGACTGTCCCGTGCGAATCAGGCTCAATGCGAGGTTGTAGTGCGCCGGAAGCGAGGTCGAATCGATGCGCAGCGCCGCTTCAAGATCCACCACGGCTTCTCGGTATTGATTCAACTGATTCTCTGCGATTCCTCGCCATGTTAGCGCGTCCGCGGAGCGCGAATTAGCCCGTACTGCCGCGCTGAATTGCACCTTCGCTGCTGCGGCATCCCGGTTGCGAAGAAGCCGGATGCCACTCGCTATATAGGTCGCCGTAGGATCGGGTTTCGTGGCCACTTCGAGTTGCACTACCATCCCCAACGTCGGCGGCACTGTAAGGCTCGCCGCCAGCAGCCCCGCGAGAGCCCTGCTTCCTGTCGGCAGGCATATGCCCCGCCACCACTTCGTCTGCGCTCTTCGCATAGGTGTCAACTTAGTTCGCCTTGCGCAGCGTCGTAAGTTTTCCCCCTTCCTGCACCATGATGAATTGGTCCGCTGCGATGTTATGCAATTGATCGGCCGCCCCGCTAGGCCATCTGATGTCAAGCAGGTCGATCATTGTCTTGCTGCCCAGTCCGAAGTGCACGCGCAAATCGTTCTGCGATATGTAGCTGCCTCCGCTCCGCACCTCATCAATCTGCACAAGTGCTCCGGCCACACATTTCACCCTGGCGCCGATCGCACTGCGATTGGACTTGGTACCGGCCAGCTTGATGTTGATCCAATGATTTTCGTTTTGCGACGTTACCTTAAGAAGCGCGGGCCTCGCGTTCTGGTTGTTGATCACCACATCGACGCATCCGTCGTTGTTCACGTCGCCAAACGCGCATCCGCGACCAGTTGAGGGGGTGGTGAGGGCTGCACCGGCCAGCTGTGAAACTTCTTCAAACTGTCCGTTGCCAAGATTCCTGTAGAGCACGCGAGGCTCCCGGTAGGTGGTGTCGGAGTGGATGCGCTCCAATTCCGGATAGACGTGTCCGCTTACATAAAGCAGGTCGAGATTCCCATCATTATCCGGATCGAAGAAGCCGCATCCCCAGCAAACGTAATGCGTTTCCTTGCCCAATCCCGCGGCTCCGGTCACGTTGGTAAATGTGGCATCGCCATCGTTATGAAAGAGGTCGACTCCTTCATCGGAAAAATTCGTCTTCACAATATCCAGCCAGCCATCATGGTCGTAGTCTCCCGCAGTTACTCCCATGCCTGCCTGGGTCATGCCATTCTCGCTGAAACCGACGCCTCGCAACAGGTCCTCTTCGCGGAAAGTTCCGTCATGATTGTTCATGAAGAGCAGGGCCGGAGTCGTGTCGCTGGCCATATAGATGTCAGGCCAGCCATCGTTGTCAAAATCGGCTACCAGGACTCCCAGCCCATAGAACCCGCTCTGCTTCAGTATTCCCGCTTTCGCAGAAACATCTGTAAACGTGCCGTCTCCGTTGTTGTGATAGAGCGTGCTGGTCTCTCCGATTAGTCCGCGTGGACCGCAGTTCACCGCCAGCCCACGAAACATGCAATAAGGATTCGTGCCGGGATCCAGCGCGTTCTGCAGCGAAAAGTTCACATAGTGCGTGACGAACAGATCGAGCTTCCCATCGCGGTCGTAGTCAAGAAAGGCGCACCCCGTACTCCATCGCGTTGGCTCACCCGCCACCTTTGCCGCTCTGCCCACTTCAGTGAACGTGCCGTCCCCATTGTTGTGATACAGCACGTCTTCGCCCCAATAAGTGACGAAGATATCTTCAAATCCGTCGTTGTCGTAATCGCCGATACAGACGCCTTGCCCCCACCCGGAGCGCGTCAATCCTGCTTTTGCCGTCACATCGGTAAACGTGCCGTCGCGATTGTTGTGAAACATTTTATTGGTTGGCCGATCCTGAGAAGCAGGAGGCTCAAAGCTCGATCCATTCACCAGAAAGATATCCAGCCAGCCATCGTTGTCATAATCGATAAAGGCTACCCCTGAACCCGTCGTTTCCAGGATGTACTTCTTGCTCGTGTCTCCCCCGCACACCTGCAGGAAATCAAGGTGCGCTTCTCGTGCCACATCCTGTACCAGGTAGCCGAGCGGTGAACCCAGAGCCTTCGATGCGGTCTGTGTTGTAGAGGCCGCGCTCGACTGCGCGACGCCCAGGTGCGATCCCGCCTGCAGCAACACTCCCGCCCCCGCCATGCGTAGAAACTCTCGACGGTTCGGAAACGAAAAACCTGCGATGCGGGATGGCGGCTGTCGAATTGGATCGACGCATCGCCGGTCTCTGCTCACTTTGGCGAAGCCTCTCCTGCGGCTGGCTTTCCGCTTATCAGCGCATTGATTTTGCTTTGAAATGTTTCCGCTCTCTCCGACTGCAGCCGGTTGAACGTCGCCATCTCTGCCGCCGCCTCCGGCATCTTTTTTTCGCCGCGATAGGCCAACATCAAGACGTAGTGCGCCTGGGCCTCGTCGGGATACGCTGCAACCACGGCGAGCAGCTGTTTCTCGGCCGCATTCGGCTGGTGTTTTTCAAGCAAAATCTTCGCAAGGCCCACTTGCGCATCCACGAGATTGGGATCCAGTTTCGCTGCCTCCTCGTAGAGTGGTTTCGCTTTATCCAGATTGTGCCGGTGCATTTCAATATCCGCCATCGCTAAGTCTGAAACGGCGGAAACCGGGTTGATCGCCTTCTCCTGGCGAAACTCATTCATCGCCTTTTCGTCCACCTCTTCCGATCCCTGGTGAAGGTAAAGTTGTCCGATTCGATAGTGCATTTCAGGTAGTTTCGGGTTGTTCTGGAGTGCAAGGGAGTATTCACGGATGGCCTGATCGTAGTTATTCTGCGCCTCGTAGACTTCTCCGGCCAATTGATGAACTCGATAGGAATCTGGGTGTTTAGCCATCAATTCGCCCGCATTCTCGTTCCATAGCCGCGTGAAGAGTTCGGCGGACTCATACAGTACGTCCGGGTCGCCCGGGTAAAGCTGCTTCAGCCGCACCACCGTCTGGAGAGCCGGCAAGGGATCGCTGTCCCCGGCGGCACATCCAAGCAGGGCCAGACCCGTGAGGCGCTGCAACTTGCCTGTGGGCTCGCTGGCGAAGTATTTCGATAAGATGGGTGTTGCCTGCTTGCATTGACTCAAGTCCGCCTGGCTCAATCCCAGAAAAAGCTCCGCGTGTTTGGCGGCAGGATCTATATTCAACGCTTTTTTCAGTGCATCCTCAGCTTGCTCTGCCCTGCCCGATCCATAAAGCAGGACTCCCAGCCCAGTCCAAGCCTGGCTATTCTGCGGATCGAGAGCCAGCATCTCATGATATTCGCGCTCCGCGTTTGCCAAGTCGCCCGCGCGCAGAGATTGTTCCGCGCGGGCCATATGCTGCTGCAGTGAGTTATCGGGAGAGCTTTGCCCCAAGAGCGAGCAAGATGCGCTGAGTAGCACTGTGAAACCCAACAAAACCACTCGACACAGCCGTCCGGATCGCATATATCAACTCCGCTCAAGCCATGATTCTAGCTTGTCTAGAAATACCCCGGCAACCGCAGCACTTCCCCTACGAAACGATGCCCCGCCGGATGACGGCGGGGCATCGTTGGTTGTTCAACTCGCGTCTAGAACAAATACTTTAGCGCGAACTGTGCGATGCGTCCGTCACTCGCACTTGTAAGCTGGCCGATATTCCCGTTGCCTATGGTGTTGGACGGGTTGCCAAAGTTCGGGTGGTTGAAGAGGTTGAAGAACTCGCTCCGGAACTGGATCTTCCCAGCCTCGAAAATCGGGAACTCCTTGAACAGGGAGAAGTCCATGTTCACCCTGCTGGGACCATACAGGAAGTTCCTTGACGATGTGCCGTAGGTTCCATCGGCTGCCTGTGTGAAGGCAGCTGGGTTGAAGTAAGACGACACGCCGCGATGTGCAGGGCTGGTGCTCACGCCCGATACAAGATCAGCGAATTCACCACCGATACCCGTAGCCGCGGTATCGCCGTTGCTGTTGATCGAGTAGGGTGATCCGGTCTGGGCAATAAGAACGCCCTGGTTTTGCCAATCGTTGACGATCCCGGCCAAAACGCCGTGCGCGGACTTCAACTTGGGTAGTTGGTAGATGTAGGAGGATGTGAACCGGTTCCGAACGTCGTTGTCGCTCGGCCCATAGTTCTGCCTGAAATCCAGTGGATTCCGCGGTCCCAGGCCGCCTTCAGCGCCGTACGAAACGAGGTCCAGGTACTTGCCATAGACATACGATGCCATCAGGCTGAAGCCGCTCGCAAAGCGATGGTTGATCGTTACATCAAACGCCTCGTAGTTCGACCACCCCTGGTTGGCTTCTTCCTGGGTTTGGCCAAGGCATGGGTTGGCCAACAAGGTGACTTGGTTAATTCCGCAGTTTCCGTCGAAGGCAAACAGCCGGCGGTTGTTGATAGTGCTTTGGTTTTGGCTGAGGGTTTGAGTCTTGTCGTATGTCGAAATGGGAGCATAGTTGATGTCACGCGAAAGGAACAGGTGTGTTCCGTGGTTCCCTATGTAGGAAACGGTGACTACCCAGTTCTTCGCAAGCTCCTGGTCGATGGATAGGTTCCACTGCCCAGCGTAGCCCTCGTTGAAGTTTGGCGGCAGAACCGTCCCTTCAGCCGAGGTTGGCCAGTATGGAGTGCCATTGATCGTGTAGGACGGGCTGAACGCCGTGCGCTGAGCAGCCGTGCGAGGAATGATGAACGGGAACGGGTTGATCACACCAGGGTTGATGTTGATAATGTCGTACCCGGTTAACGCTCCCTGCGTGGGGACGTTGTTGGTAGGTATGGCTCCGTTGAGTTGGAAGTTCTCGTCAAATGGCTGTGCGGTCGAGTAGCGGTTCCAGGCAATCAGGCGAGCCTGATCCCAGAAGACCCCGTAAGCTGCGCGGATTGACGTCTTGCCGTTGGCGAAAGGATCGATGTTGAATCCTAGACGCGGGGCAACATTCTTCATCCTGTTGGGAACCATGGAGCGCGGGCAGCCGGGATCGCCCTTGCCATCGGCCTTCAATGACAGCGGAGGCCCGGGGAAAGTGAATCCCGGAGGCGCTGTGGGATAGAAAGTGGACTGCGTCTTAAAGGTCGGATCGAAGCAAATCTGGTCGTTGAGATTGTCCACCGGGGGCAGGAACGGCTCCCACCGGAAACCTGCGTCGACCGTCAGATGCCGGTTTACTTTGTAATTGTCCTGGACATACAGATCCATAGCGGTATGCCGCAGGTCGCTGCGCACCTCGGTCTGCAGGTTGAAATAGTTCGGCAACCCCATCAGCATGTCCGCCAGGGCAGTCGTACCGTTTCCTCCCTCCAATGCATTTGGATCGGAGTACTGTCCAGAGAAGTTGAAAATGGGATCGGTGAAGTAATCCTCAATGCGGTTTACGGCTTCTTTGCGGAAGTCGCCGCCGACAGAGATAGAGTGCTTGCCGCGCACGTAACTGAGGAAGTCAGTGTATTGCCAGGTCTGACGGTTTTGAATGAATGTGCCGTCACCGTTGTTGTTGGCCCCTCCGGCTATGTTCACGTAGAACTCGCTCGGGATACCTGCAGCTTCGCTTCCAGGCATGCTGCCGAATGTTCCCCAGCCATCTGAGACCGTGGTGCCACGATGATGGGCCACGCGGGTAAAGCCCGCGACCGCAGTATTGATTAGGCGAGGACTGAAGGTGTGGTTCCAGTCGAGGACCACATTCTGGTTGCGGAAGTATTTGTCGTGCGGAAGGTCCATGTTGCCCGCGCCATATCCAGTCGACAGATCCTGGTTAAAGAAGAAGCGGCCGAATATGAGATCTTTCGTCCCGAAATTCTGGTCGATGCGCGCCAGGTACTGATTCTCGTTGAGGCTGTCTTCGTTGTCGGCTGAAGGCGCGTGGTAGGTATATCCCACCCCGCCGTTGTTAGGCGTATACATCAGCAGCTTGGCGACCATCGCCTTGGCCACCGGGTCAATCCGGTTCGCGGGAATAAGTCCGTCGGTAGCGAAAGGAGCTCCAGTCGTTGGATCGATAATCGAACCGGCTGGAAATAGAGCGCTTCCGTCACTGGTTGAATTGGGGTTCTCAGACGCCGTCAGCACCTGTCCGATGGTGACCGTTTCGTCCTTGCGTTGCCTTGTCCCCTGCCAATACCCGAAGAAGAAGGTCTTTCCCTTCACGATCGGTCCACCGGCATACCCGCCGTACTGATTCAGTTTCAAGGCAGGTTTCTGTAGCCCGGCGGGATCAAAGTAGTTGTGAGAGTCCAGCACCGTGTTGCGGAAGAACTCGAACACGCCGCCATGGAACGAATTGGTTCCAGCCTTTGATGCGGCGTTGATAAGTCCACCGGAACTGCGCCCATATTGAGCAGTGAAGTTACTGGTTTGAATGTCAAACTCCTGCAGCGCGTCCGGAGCCGGAAAAACAGGAGCGACCGACAGATAGGAATCCGTCATGTCCACGCCGTCCAGAAGGTAGTAGTTCGAACCGGGGCGGTTCCCGTTCACGACTACGCCCTCATGCTGGCCTTGCCCGTGCGCCACGCCATTGTTGTCATACGACACACCCGGCATGATGTACTGCAACTGCAAGGTGTCGCGGCCATTCAGTGGAAGGTCGACAACGCGCTGTGCGTCGATGACCTCGCTGATGGTTGCATCCACCAGGTCTACGTTTTGCCCGGTGTCGCCTGTGACTTGCACGACCTCGGTATTTGAACCGACTTTCAAGTGGGCGAGGACCGAAATGTTCTGGTCAACCTGAAGAACGATTCCTTTCTGCAGGTAGCCTTCAAATCCCGTTGCTTCCACTTTCACCGTGTAGTTGCCAACCGGCAGAATTGGGAATGTCACGTCGCCGCTGTCGTCCGAAATCGCAGCGCGCGACTCATTCGTGCCTTCATTAATGACTGTTACCTTCGCTCCTGCAACCGGAGCTCCGGAGGGATCGGTAACTGTGCCGACGATCTTGCCGGTCGGCCCCACTGCATGGGTTGGAACGGATGTGCATACCAGGGCCAGGAATGCCGCCAAGGCCCAGGCTGCGCGGTTCGTCAAAAGCCTCTTCATAGTTGTCTCCTAAAAAAGTGACCGTGTTCTTGTCGGTCCGCATGCGGATCCGGCACGATTTGAATGGCCGGTTTCCTCAACACTCGTCTTTCATCGATCGAGAGACGATTGCTGATGCGGCTACGAATCAAATTCACATCATGGACTTTCTGTTTTACCTTCTAGCCTTCGCCCCACACTCTCAAAACGTCACCCAAAACCAGCTAATTGTTCCTCGCGGCGCGATCTTGAATTGCCACCATCGACCTCATCAGAGAAAACGCTTTCTTGGAGCGATTTACTAAATCGGGGAAAATATACGCACACAGCAAGAGATTGTCAAGAACTTCTCAAATTTTGGGTAATCGTTTTCGCGAACGCGACCTTCTTTCCATACCAGAACCCTCGAATTGATTGGAAATCAAGTGCATAAGGCCTCCGCCGACAGATTCGGCAGCCGCCCTTGTAAACGGGGGTCTTGAGAAACTGCCCAGTGATTTTGGGCTGCTGCGATCTACATTGCGCCCTCCCCCTTACTCGAAGACGGCTTTCAGGCGTTACTGGTCCAGGGTCAGGATGCAGGCCATCATTTTGCGCGGGAAGATGACGCTGATTCCATTCCCTTCGGTTTCAAGCTGTATGCCCAGGTCCATGGGGTAAAGGATCTTCATCTTCGAATCTGTCCTGGGTAGGTGAACTCTCTCCTCGCCCTGCAAACGCCACACGGCTATAAAGTTGCTCTGCGATGAGCGCATTCCGAGAGATATCGGAGAAACGGTGTCCGTCATGTCGGGCAGTCCAAGCGGGTAATAGGGCACGGCTGACCCGATATGAGGCCGAACTCGTTCCTTGTAAATTCGCAGGCCGTTCTTTACCTGCGCAAAACTGGCCGGACTCAACTCCGCCAGGTGACCACTCTGGTGAATCCTGAACAACATGGCGTTGACCAGGTTGAAGGCAGCCGCGTCCTCGTCGCCGTTTGCCAGCTGATAAGACCAGACGGCAAGTTGTTCTGGCAGAACCGCGGCCGATTCACCGACCGCGATGGCTGGGTAGAGCCGGTAATCTTCCTGATCGCTTGAGGACTGGAGCTGCAAGTGTGAGAGCATGGCATATTCCATCCGTCCACCGCCGCTGCCGCAGTTCTCAATGGTCAAATCGGGATAGCGCGCCAGAACTTCGTCCAGCCAAGCAAGGTGTGCCCGGTTGTGCTCCAGCAGTCCCTGGCCGGGGCTATCTGCCTGATACTCCGTCCCTTCCAGCCCATCGACGTTGTAATCCATCTTGATGTATCCCACCTTGTACTCGCCGACCATGCGGTCCACAACACTGTTCAGATAGGCACGTACTTCAGGATTGCGGAGGTCGAGCAAATACCGTGTATGGTCAATAACCCGCTTGCCGTGCCGCTGGAAAAACCAGGCGTCCGGCTTGTCCTTCAGCGGAGAATTGATGCCGATCACTTCCGGCTCAAGCCATAGTCCTGGCACCATTCCCTTGGCGCGGATACGGTCCAGTACTTCTTGAAGGCCACCAGGAAAGCGTGTTTTGGATGGCTGCCATGACCCGACCGAACCCCACCAATCCTCGCTCAACTCCGCGTACCAGCCGGCATCGATCACAAAGTATTCGCAACCTGCCGCTGCCGCCGCCTCAATCAGGGGCAGTTCCTTTGCAGTCGTCGGGTCACCTTCAAGACAATTCATGTAATCGTTGAAGATCACGGGACGATTGATGCTGTCGCTGCGCGGGCGAAGGCACGCGGCGCGCCGATACCGAGTTAAGGCGTCGACCGCCTCTGTAAAACTGCCGCGAACACACCCAATCGCCGCGGGAACGGTGGCATAGGTCTCTCCCGGTTTCAGGCTCTTCCACGCGTGACCGTGGAGCTCGTCCGGACCGCCTATATAGGCGTAGACAGCCTTGTCCTCAGTGTTCGCAAGCTCCCAATGCCACGTACCGTTGTGTTCGATCTGCCAGAACCAGGTGACGCCAAGCTCGGTGTTTTCGACCACGCCCATGGGCAAATAGCGCTGTGTTGACCAGGTACCGATGCTGTCGAATGCAGCCGGCGAAACCGTAAAGTTGCCGTTGTCGATAAAGCCAGCACGCGAGGGCTTTACCACCCGCCACTGCGCTTCGGCCTGCCATGTGTTTTGTGCGTAGTGGATCAAAAGTTCCTGCTCAAACCGGCGCGGCGAAGCCAGATTGTAAAGCATCGCCGAACTCAGGTATTCAATGCCCACGGCCTCGTGGCCGCGATTCGTCACGCGCGCACTCCTGCGCACCACCGGCAGGTCTCCGAAGGTTTCATAGAGCGACTCAACGTGCAGGCCAAGCACCGGATCGGAATGATAGATCGTAAAGCGTTTACCGGTCGTCGTAGACACTTCGCGTTTTCCCGAATAGACCAGCCTCGCCCCCGGACTCCCCCCTGTAAGCTTCAGCCCATGGTGGTCGTTTGGATCCTCACCCGTGCAGTGAAGAGAAGTTTCGATACCTGAGGTAGCTGTTGGGGCGGGAAGGTTTTTGGGCGGGTTCACACCCGGCGGCAATAGCGTTCTGGAGCGGATTCTCTTGTCAAGAAATTCGAACGAAAACACCATGCCCGGTGCGGCCCACTCAAACGGCTCAAAAACTGGTGAGAGCACGCCGTTCTCCTGACTCTCTTCGTAACCTTCCGTCGTGAGCTCTGGGGCATATGCGTGCAGCTTCGAAGTGAGTGCGCCGGCAGCGAGCATCCCCGTGCCTTGCAAGAACAATCTCCTGTCCATTCCTGGCATTTGGTCTCTTCCCTTCATCCATCGCAGCGATCGCGAATCTGATCTGGCAAGCCATACTACATCTCAATCCATCGCCGCAACAATGCGTGCCGCAAGGGAGCCGGGCCGACTTATGAGGAGCCATCCACTCTTTGAATACGGCTAAGATGTCATGGAAGGAAGCGGATGACTTTTCTGAGGTGCACCTCATTCCCTGGTGAATGCGCTCAAATTGTGCAGGCCAGATCGGGCGTAGCTGTGCAATCCGTTGTTCTCCTTCGCCGGGTTCACTACGCAGATATCCATTGAAGAGGGGGCCGGCCCTGGCGAGGCGCAGGAAGCGCAGAATTGACATTTTCTTTTGCCGGTCACTATATTTGTGTCGCTCGCGGGCAGCGAGTTATGGAGTTTGTCACGGCCCACAACGGGAAAACGTTTGCCGGAATTCGGCCCTCCATTCATCGCTCTATTCACCGGGATTCTCCAGGAGCCCACTTCCATGCTGAAGCCTATTTTCTTCGCTTTGACCCTCGGCCTTTGTACGTGCGCCCTTGCCCAATCCGCCTCCCAATCGAGCCTTGACGGCTATTGGCGATATACGGTGCCCAACGGTGGAACTACGTTCTTCGTCTTAAAGCAGTCTGGCGAAACCATTACCGCGTCAGAAGCGGATTGGAAAATGCCCTTGACCGGCACACTCCAAGACAACAAACTCCACCTGACAGTGAGCGCAAAATTTGGCAATGAAACCTTTGAGATCCTCTACGAAGGTGTCCGTGAATCCGCCGACAAATTTGAACTTCATGAAAAGTCACCTGGCGTCCGCCCCGGAGAGGTAATCGAAAGAAAGGGCACTCTCGAGCGAGTTAGCCGCGACGTGGTCTATCCAGAACGGCTGCCTTTGCCTCCCCTCGAGGAGCAACCCGACAACGGCCTCGTCCGCACGCCGCCTATGGGCTGGAATAGTTGGAATCATTATCACGACCAGTTCGACGACGCAACCGTACGCCAAATGGCGGACGCCATGGTCTCCAGCGGAATGGCTGCAGCCGGCTACAAATACATAATCGTCGACGAAGGTTGGTCCAGTTCCCGCGATGCCAACGGAAATATTGTCGGAAATGCTCGCTTTCCTGACATGAAGGCCCTGGCCGACTATGTTCACTCCAAGGGTCTGAAAATCGGCATCTACTCCTCGCCCGGGCCACAGGTTTGCGGCGGCTATCAAGGCAGCTACGGCCACGAGGAACAAGACGCAAAGACCTTTGCTGACTGGGGTTACGACTACCTGAAATACGATTGGTGCGGCGCCAGCCGCATCTATCAGCGCAGCCCGGCCGACCTCGAGGGAGCCTACCAGAAAATGGCAGCGGCTCTCGCCAAGGCAAATCGCCCCATCGTCTTCAGTTTGTGTGAATACGGATGGGGTGATGTGTGGAAGTGGGGCGCCAAGGCCGGCGGCAATCTCTGGCGCACTACCGGCGATATCTCCGACCACTGGGCATCGATGGATCGCATCGGCTTTGCCCAGCTTGAAATCACTCAATTTCCGAAACCGGGCCACTGGAACGACCCCGACATGTTGGAGGTGGGTAACGGCGGCATGACCGCCGACGAATACCGTACCCATATGAGCCTTTGGGCCCTTTTGCGTGCACCCTTGATTGCTGGAAACGATCTGCGGACCATGACCGAGGAAACCAAGTCAATCCTGATGAATGCCGAGGTCATTGCCATCGATCAGGACCCGGAAGCATTGCCTGCGCAGCGCACTCCGCCGCAAGGCTCATCCGAAATCCTGATTCGCCCGCTCGCCAACGAGGCGGTTGCCGTAGGCCTGTTCAACCGCGGTTCTGCGCCGGCGCAAATAGGCTTTCGTTGGGACAGCCTGCATCTCAATGCCAACCTCGGCGGCAAGTCGCTGGAAGCTCGCGACCTCTGGAAGCACGAAGCCGTTGCCGTGACCGGCGATTCCTACACGGCAACCGTGCCTCCACATGGGGTAGTGCTGCTGCGGGTTGCTGTCAAGCAGTTCGGCACTTTCTAAGTCCACGGTCCTTTACAATCGGCGCGAACCAGTAATCCAACGTAGGGGCGGTGAGTTCAAGCTTTGTCCGGCAAGACGTTTCGGTGACTGCAAATTGGGCGTATGCAGGATTTGTGTCCGCAATTTAGCGCGAAAGACGCGCTGCGAAACACGGTTCACTGTTGTTCGATGAATCTCTGTGCGTTGTTGGACTGATAGGCATGCGAGCCATAGCGATGCAGTCATGGAAGTCTCGATAAGAACGCTGTATAGTACACTGCCCCCGGGTGGGAACTATCCTTGATTGGCCGCGCGCTTTGTTCGTGCATAACAGTTCTTCTTTTCCTGATCGAGCCTTGGGGATTGGCCCAGACGGCTAAACCTCGGCCGAGCGGATCGGGCGGGATGGCCACCGGCGGTGTCTTCAAGCCAGTCTTCGATTCCGCACACCGGCCCATCACCGCCGGCGGTACGGTCAAGACGGGTCCCGTCGTTTTCATGAATATTGCCCAGCAGGCTGGCCTTACCAAGTGGCACCACACTGCAGGGACTCCAGAAAAAAAATTCATTCTGGAAGCCAAGGGCGCTGGTGTCGCACTGCTGGACTATGACAACGATGGTTGGCTGGACATTTACCTGGTAAACGGCTCGACCTACAAGGCCCTGGATGGCCAGGAAGCGCCACCACGGGCGGCGTTATTTCATAATAATCACGATGGAACATTCACCAACGTGGCAACCCAGGCCGACGTTACGAATGACCGCTGGGGCTACGGCGCTGTTGTGGGCGACTTCGACAACGACGGTTGGCCGGATATCTATGTAACGAACTTCGGGAAGAACCGCCTCTATCACAATAATCGTGACGGAACATTCACCGACGTGGCGGAGAAGGCCGGAGTGGCCCTTGGCACTTGGTCCACCGGCGCCACGTTCGGCGACTACGATGGCGATGGCCGGCTCGACCTTTTCGTCGCCGGCTACCTTCAGTATGACGTCAGAAACCCTCCTGCCCTGGGCTCCACCAGCATCAATTACAGCTCCTGCCAATTTAGGGGCACGCCGGTGATGTGCGGCCCGCGAGGAATCCCGGGTGAGCACGATCATCTCTTTCACAACAACGGAGACGGCACCTTCACCGATGTCAGCGCGGAGCTTGGCGTCAGCGATCCGGACGGATATTTTGGCCTCGGCGCGCTGTTTGTCGACGTGAACAATGATGGCAAGCCCGATCTCCTTGTGGCCAATGACTCGTCGCCGAATTATCTCTACATCAACAAAGGGAACGGCACCTTTGACGATCGCAGCTATCTCAGCGGCTATGCACTCAACGGCGACGGACGAGAGATGGCGAACATGGGCATCGCGGCCGGCGACTACGAAAACAACGGGCACATGGATTTGGTAAACACCACGTTTTCCGATGACAATGACGTCCTGTTCAGGAATGACGGCACAGGCACCTTCACCGACGTCAGCTATGAATCTGGTATCGCTCAACCCACCATTCCATTTGTCGGCTTTGGCGATGGTTTCCTCGACTACGACAACGATGGATGGAAGGACCTGCTGATTGCCAACGGTCATGTCTATCCCAAGGTCGACAAACACCCCGAGTGGGGCACAACTTACGCTCAGCGTCCGCTGCTCTTTCACAACTTAAAAAACGGAAAATTCGAACTGGTTCCCGCAGTAGAAGGAACTGGGCTGGCTGAAGTGGAAGTGGGCCGCGGTGCCGCCTTCGGAGACATTTTTAACGACGGCAAAATCGATGTCGTTATCAATAATGTCGACGGAGTTCCCACGTTGCTGCGTAATGTGAACCCGGACCATCACCACTGGGTCGAGTTGAAGCTCATCGGCGGTCCCCGGAGCCCCCTTGACGCAGTAGGCGCGACTGTTTATCTCAACGCGGGCGGCATTCGCCAGCGGGGAGATGTGTTGAGCGGCGGCAGTTACCTCTCCTCCAATGATCCTCGCGTCCACTTCGGGTTGGGTGATGCCTCAAGCATCGACAGTGTCGAGATTCACTGGCCCAGCGGACAGAGAGAATCCATCAACTTGCCCGAACCTGATCGCATCTACACAGTCACCGAGGGAATGGGCATCACCTCTGCCCTGTGCGATGGCAAAGCCTGCTCCGTAAAAACAAGCAGCAAGCCCCGATGATCTGATGTGCAGGTCCTTTCCCTTGCATCGCAGCATGGCAATCAAAGAGCGAGCGACAGGACTGAGTACGACCGCGCTGGCAGTTTCAATGACATCCTGGAGCCAGCCTTGGGATTTTCGAGCGTCTGCGGAACCACGCGCTTCGGCTCCGCAAAGGTGTTAACCGCCTTCAGATCGGGTCCAGAAATGGTTTCGAATGTGACGACGCCGGTTGGAGTTAAGTCGTGCCAAATGATCTCGAGGTCTCGTGCATTTTCCAAATCACGGTTCAACACGAGAATGGCGGCGGTGTTCTTTTCCGGATCGAGAGTAGCCACAATGTCCAGATACGGCACGTTTCCGAATCCCGGAGCGGTCACACCTGTGCTCTCAATCGGCCGTCCAAGCGAGGTCACCTCATAGCCTGGACCATCAGGGGCAATGCTCAGGGCACGGCCGCGAGCATATTTGAGCGCCCAGGCATACGGGTAGTAGATGCTCTGGCGCAATATGCCATTCTCGTCTGTCATGATTGGCGCAATCACGTTGACGAGCTGCGCAAGACATGCGACTTTAACGCGGTCGGAATGCCGGATCAGGGAATTTGCGAGGCCACCGACGAGCAAGGCGTCTTCGAGGTTGTATGGTTCTTCCAAGAGATGAGGCGCCACTTTTCCGTGGCCGTCTGTCGCTTCGCCGCCCCGGGCGCGATACCACACGTTCCATTCATCAAATGAAAGAAATAGCTGCTTATTTGAGCGTTTGTGTGCTCGCACAGTGTCGCATACGGAGGCGATCTCCTGAATCTGGCGATCCATCGCCAGATTCATAGCCAGATATATTGAGCTATCGTTGCCAGTTTCCTCGGTATTTCCGAAATAGCGGTGGAGAGAGATGCCATCGACTTCGTCATAACACTCTTCCAGTACGGTACGATCCCATTCGATATAGGTTGGCATGAACGGTCCACTGGAGCCGCAGGCAATCAACTTGATGGATGAATCGAGTACACGCATTTGCCGGGCGGCGTCTGTAGCTTTGATTCCATATTCGCGGGCCGGCATGTGGCCAATCTGCCACGGCCCGTCCATCTCGTTGCCCACGCACCAATACTTCACGTTGTGGGGTTGTTCATATCCGTGAGAGCGTCGCAACTCGCTCCACTTGGTTCCCTTGGACACATTGCAGTATTCGACCAGAGCAGCCGCGTCTTCGGCTGACGCCGTGCCGAAGTTGAGCCCAAACAGAGGCTCGGTGCCGGCTAATCGCGCCCATGTGATGAACTCGTTCGTACCAAATTGGTTCGTTTCCAATGTGTTCCACGCCCGGTCGAGAACGGTCGGCCGGTCCTTTTTCGGGCCCACCCCATCCAGCCAGTGATAGCCGGAGACGAAATTGCCTCCGGGATAACGAACGATTGGCACTCCTAGATTACGAACTTCCTTCATTACGTCAGTACGCAATCCGTTACCGTCGGCGAATTTAGACTTTGGATCGTAAATGCCTTCGTAAATGGCGCGTCCGAGATGCTCGAGAAAAGAGCCGAAGAGATGGCGATCGATAGGTGCAATTTCCCGACCGGAATCGATGACGACGCGAGTCACGCGCGGCGCGCTTTGAGTGAGACCGAATCTGCCCAGCGCTGAACTTGCGGCAAGGGCCAGACCTGACTGGCTTGCCTTCTTCAGGAACCGCCGTCTTGAGACTGCCTTCATGTGATATCCCTTTTCCATGTTGGGAACCGCGCGAATGAACTCTGTGCGACGGCCCAAGAAGTTGCGCCGCTAACCATTCCAGAGTAAGCGTTTGCTCGCAACAAAGCATAGGAGAGGACCCATCGTTTGTCAAAGCAGCTCGATTCCCCATTCGGGCTAACATAAATTGGCAAGCTGGACGAATTTAGTCCAATAATTCCCGCCGATCGGAATCCACACTTTACTCCTTACACGCTCCTGAGCACGCATGACAAACTGAAGCTGTCGAACAAGACCAATTGGCCTTACCCGCGGCGGAAGACAGATGATCTCATTTCACCATCCACCCCCACGAAATTGTGGCGATCCGGATCTTGAAGGGACACAATTAGACAGGAGTGCTTAGCCTGTGGTGCAGTTGAGGAAAAAGACCTGCACCGTCACATCTCTACAATCCGCTGTCTGATATAAGAAGATTTGGCCCCGGATATGCATTCCCGCGCTAGCAGCCAAAGAGCCCTCTTGCCGTTGGCTCTCCTCGTTTTGTGCTCAACCGTCCTGCTCGCAGCTTCCGCCCCGCCCCGCCACGGCGGCACCGTCCCGCTCTCTGCGTCCGAGTCTACCCCCTACCCCGACACCAACGCCCCCGAACTCGGCATCTCCCTCACCCCCGGCCACATCGTCATCCCCCGCCTCGACACCGCCCCCAAACCTTCTGACTTCACCGCCGCCAAGTCCACTGCGCTCGCCCGGCGCATGCTCCGAATCGGCACCTTCATTCAGCGCTACCCCAATGACGGCGCCCCCGCCACAGAGTCCACCCAGGCCTACCTCGCCTACACGCACGACGCCCTCTTTGTCGCCTTCGTCTGCACCGACAAAAATCCCGCCCTCATCCGTGCCCACATGCTCGCTCGCGACTCCCTTGCCGACGATGACTCCGTTCAGTTCATGCTCGACACCTTCCACGACCGGCGCCGCGCTTTCGTCTTCGCCGCCAACCCGCTCGGCATCCAGTCCGACGCCCTCTTTAGCGAGCAGGACGGCTTCGACTTTTCCTTCGACACTGTTTGGGACTCCTGGGGCCAGCGCACGCCCACAGGCTACACTGTTCTCTTCCGTATCCCCTTTACGAGCCTCTATTTCAAAAATGCCGATCCCAGGCAGCTACGAACCTGGGGCATTATCCTTCAGCGCAACGTCGCCCACTCCAGTGAGAACGACTTCTGGCCCCGAAGCAACCACAACATCGCCGGTCGCCTCACCCAGGACATGGCCATCGAAGGCTTCCGCGACATCGAGCCCGGACAGAACTTCCAATTGGAACCCTACGCCCTCGCCCGGAACCTCCGCCAGCTCAACTCAATCAACCCCGTCGATCCCTACTTCGAAGACAAGCACCTCCAGGGTTACGCCGGCCTCGACGCCAAGTTCATCCTCCATGACTCCCTGGTCCTCGACACCACCGTCAATCCCGATTTTTCTCAGGTTGGCATCGACAACCCCGCCATCCCCAATCAGCGTTTCCCCTCCTACTTCCCCGAGGTTCGCCCCTTCTTCATCGAGAACAGCAGCTACTTCGCCACCCCCATCTCCCTCTACTACACCGACAACATTGTTAAACCCCAGTACGGCGCGCGCCTCACCGGCAAGCTAAGCCGCTGGGCCCTTGGCCTTCTCGGCGTCGACGACCGTTTCCCCGGAGAAGCCGTCCCGCCTGACGATCCTCAATTCAACGACCGAGCCGAGTTCTATATCGGCCGCGTCAACCGCGATCTAGGCTCCCTATCCAACATCGGCCTCATCTACACCGACCGCGAATACAAGGACTCGTTCAACCGCGTCGGCGGCCTAGATTACCGCCTCCGCCTCCACGACCGCTGGACTGTTACCGGACAGGGCCTAACTTCCCAGACCCGCAACTTCTCCGACTCTACTCAAGGCGAGCAGGATTGCGAAACCGATGCCCTCACCTGCAGCGGCCAGCTATGGCTGCAGGAACTTAGCTACTCCGACCTCCATTGGAACGGGTGGGCCGCTTACACCGATACCTCGGCCGGCTTCGTTACCGACACCGGCTTCTTCCAGCGGCCCGACATCCGCCTGCCGAACGGCCACCTTGGGTATGTCTTCCACCCCGTCCACGGCCCCATACTCTCCCACGGCCCCAACTTCTACACTGAGCGCATCTGGGACCACACCGGCCTGCCCCTCGACTTCTACTTCATCCCCTCGTATTACATCGACTTTCGCCACAACACGTCGTTCTCCGCCGCCCTCGTCCAAGGCCAAGACCGCCTCCGCCCCATCGACGACAGCGCCGTCGCTTCGAATGTTGAATTCCACAGCAGTGTCGGCAACGTTAGCTTGTACTCCGCGCCCGTTCCCTACTTGGCCATGGGTCTCGGCTACTCCGCTGGCAACGAAATCAACTACAGCCCGCCCGGCAATCAGGGACCCGGGCCGGTGGACATTAGCGCCATAGGCGGAAACCTTGAAGTCAAGCCATTCCGGCCTATCGACCTGCGCAACAACTACGTGTACACCCACTTCACCCAACCGGGTACCAACGCGCTCGTCTATGACAACCACGAACTCACCTCGCGCTGGAACTACCAGGTCACCAGAGCCGCGTCGTTCAACCTCATCGGCCAATACATCTCCACGCTTCCGCATCCTGATCTGACCAGCGTCCCGAACACAAAGACGCTCTTCGCCGACGCACTTTTCACCTACATGCCTCACCCCGGCACCGCGCTCTACTTTGGCTATCTGGGTAACTTCGCGAATTTAGATCGCGCCCTCTGCATCCGCCAGTCGGACGGCGAATGCAACACAAACCAACCCATCCTCCCCACAGCCACTGGCCCGTTGATGAACGACGGCAAGACCATCTACATCAAGCTCAGCTATCTCCTCCGTTACTAATCCGAAATTCCTCTTTTTTGGAAACAAGAGTGTGTATAGAACCAGCAAGATGAGCGGAAGAGGCGTGCCTACTTCTGGGCATAACTTTCAATGCCGGGGCGACGTTGAGCACCTCAAATTCGCGGCGTGCCAGCGACCCGTCAAAGCTCTGCCGCGATGTGTGATTCCTATTGCTCAGACACGGCCGTTTTAGGCCGATAGAGTGAAGATCGTAAGGATAGAAAAGACTCTGGCCCCGCAGGAATGCGGGGATTGATAAACGAATTAGAGATCCTTATGACGCTGTTGTTGCCGGGTTCTTCCTTTCGGCTGCACCGCCGCCCACGCAACACAAGCAACCGCAGACGCCTTAAAGGGGGGTCATATATGCGCGGACTCAAAGTTTTCTTTGGCACAACAGCGTTGTTCGCCGGCCTGGCTCTGGCGCCAGCGGCTCAGGCGCAACTGGTTGTCAACATAGGTGTTCAACCCTCTTGCGCATACGGCTACTATGACTATCAGCCATATGCCTGCGCACCGGTTGGTTATTACGGGTCGGGCTATTTCTACAACGGCATTTTCCTGGGCATGGGTCCGTGGGCCGGCTGGGGCTATGGTCACGGCTGGGGTGGCCATCGCTTTAGCGGAGATGGTGGAGGACGCTATCACGGCGGAGGCGGTTTCGCAGCTAGTCGTGGATACGCGGGAGGCCGATCGGAAGCACGCGGCGGTGGTTCCAATAGTGGCGGAGCGCGTCCCAGTGCGGGTCACGCGACAGCCCAAAGGGGTGGCACGGGATCAGCGCATAGCGGCGGCGGCCAGGCCCGTGGCAGCAATGGCGGATCTCGCGTTAGTGGTGGCCAAGCCCGTGGCGGCGGTGGCTCTCATGGCGGTGGTGGCGGTGGCCAGGCCCATGCTGCTGAGTCTCACGGGGGCGGAGGCGGCCAACACCGGTAAATACTGGGTGCTGAATCGGCGGCGGGGCCTCAGAGCTCCGCCGTTTTGTATTTCGGTCAAAAGACCCGATGATTTCCAATCCATTTTCCTGAGACGCAAGGGATCCGACGAGACTCGTGTAGAGCGAAGCCCAGTTCTTGTGATTCGCGGACTTCCAGGTGCGTGGAGAGCAGGCTTCTCTCCTTCGCCGCGGTAGGGCATGTCTGCCATTTGGATTCCGGCATTTGCGCTTTCCTTCCTCCGACCCATAGTCGAAGCGCCTGCGTTGAGCGCAAAAAAGCGCGCCCGACTTCGCAGGATGACCGTCTATTTATTGAGTTAACTTCGGTTTCTGGGCGCTAATGGTCCCTCATCAGTGCCAGTTTTCCCTGCTCCAGATCGACCGCAACTCTTCGAATCCCCAACGCTACCGGACTCACCACCCCATCAAAACTGTGGTTCGCGTCCCGGTCGTTATGGACTACAAACGCCGCCTCCCGGCCGAACGCCATTTCACCGAGCCTCAGGTCGATCAACCGCACATGACGGTGGTCGAAGTGGCCGAAGGCCCTGTCCCACGATCCATTTCGAGCCCCCCTCGAACTGGATGCCCGATCCAGCGGCGCATCGAAAAGGACCATCGAGTAAGCCCCGGTATCCATAAGCAGATGGACGTGTTCGTGATTGACCATCGCATCGACGAGCGCCAATCCTCCCTTGAAGTGGAGCGGAATCGAATCCGCCATCGGAGGAATAGGACCAAAGCGGATTTGGCGCGATTCATAGTCGATCACGAACGTGCTCTGGCCCAATACATCGAGACCCACAATGCCGTCGAGTTCGATCGGAAGCACATCTTGAATGGAGGACAGATCCTGGACGGACACCGCGAAGTTTTCCATCGTGATGGGGCCCACTCGCAGACTTGGCACGGTTGCCGTCCGGCTTGCTATCAAGCCGCCCATCACGGTCATGGGTGCAGGCTCGGTTATGAGATGAAGCTTTTTGGCGATCCGCGGGTCAAGCACGCTCGGAGATGCCCCAGTATCCAAAAGGAAGTTGAGGCCCTTCAAAGGGCCGGCTGATCCCCGAAGAACAATCAAGTAGCCACGGTAGAGCTCAAAAGCGAGCCTGCTTTCTCCCTGCTGCTCAATCCGGCTGTCTGCATATCCTTTGGCAGCCGTCTGACCTGCCACCACCAAACCCGTCAATATAACTACCAGTCGGAAATGCCGCATGACGCTCACCTCGGTGAGAACCATGCTGAATTCAGGGCGGTGGGACCTCAATTCACTCGGGCTATCTTATAGATCGAGAATTGTTTTCGCGACGGGAGAGGAACCGGAGAGGTGTGGAAGAGGAAGCTCTCCAGGCAAAATAGTTGAAGACGCGCATTTTCTGTGGCAACAATAGATGCGGAGGGCGGATCTTGGACTTCCCCAGGAATGGAGCAACGCCGGAGAGGAATGGAACCGGAACGGTTCGGTTTGGCACTTTTGAGGCTGATCTCCACTCTGGAGAGGTCCGTAAAGCGGGAGTCCGGATCAAACTCCAGGAGCAGCCCTTCAAGGTGCTCCAGATTCTGCTGGAGCAGCCGGGGAGATTGGTTACCCGCGAAGAATTGCAGTCCCGCATCTGGGCTGAAGAGAGTTATGGCGACTTCGACCATGCGGTCAACGTAGCTGTGGGCAAGCTCCGGACTGCGCTCGGGGATTCAGCCGACAACCCGCGCTTTGTCGAGACAATTCCGCGTCGCGGCTATCGGTTTGTCGCCACTCTGGAAGAGTCCCGCACTGAGGCTCTTCCCGCCGAGCTTTCACCAACTCCCGGCCTGCCCCACAAGGGTAAGGTTCGCCGCAGGTGGATACTGCAAGCAGCGTGTGCAGTCATCGCCGCCGGAGTTCTCGTGGCATTCGGGGTCTTGCTCGGGCGTCGCACTATTCGCACTCAAGTACCTGACTTTCAACGTCTCACTGTCCGACATGGCACTGTTTATTCGGCCCGATTTGCACCTGATGGGCACACCGTGGTCTACGCAGCCTCGTGGGACGGGGCACCGGTCGAGATCTTCGCTACCGACACCAAGCTCCCGGGTACGCGCAGCCTCGGACTACAGGCGACCGCGCTGCTTGCGGTTTCCTCCTCGGGAGAAATAGCTGTGCAGCAGTCGCCCGGCCCGGACTTTATGATGACGCTGCGCGGCACTCTCGGCCAGGTCCCTCTCACCGGAGGGTCGCCTCGCCAGATTGCCGAGAATGTCGATTGGGCCGATTGGGCGCCGGATAGCAAAACCCTCGCCATCGTCCGTGAAAAGGCAGGCACGCAGCAGATTGAGTTTCCCTTAGGCCACATAATCTACGAGACCACCGGTTGGGTAAGCCACGTGAGAGTGTCGCCCAAAGGCGATCTGGTAGCGTTTCTTGACCATCCCACCCCCAAGGACGATCGCGGAGTCGTTTCCGTGGTTGATCTGGCGGGACACAAGAGGGTGCTTTCCACCGGATGGGAGAGCGAGGAAGGGTTGGCTTGGTCTCCGCGCGGGAACGAGGTATGGTTCACTGCTGCGGTGGCCGGCCTGCAACGCCACCTTTATGCCGTGGATCTTTCAGGGAAAGTGCGCTTGTGTTTCCGTGGGCCGGGCGGTGTGACACTTCACGACATCTCTCCGGACGGACGACTCCTGCTCACCCGCGATGAGCAGCGCGCCGGAATCATGGGCATGGCCTCCGGGGCCACAAGAGAAAGGGACCTCTCCTGGCTGGACTGGTCCCTACCCACCGATCTCTCTCTGGACGGAAATACCGTGGTCTTCGACGAGCAGGGAGAAGAGATGGGGCCTAGTTATACCGTCGCCATCCGCGACCTGCGTGGCGCGCCTCCCGTTCCGCTGGGAGTGGGCATGTCCGGCGGGATTTCTCCCGACGGAAAATGGGTGGCTGCAACTGTCGACTACACCCAGATTGTGCTGTTGCCCACCGGCGCGGGCTCCTCAAGGAAGATCGACCGCGGCGGTATCCAGCAGTATGGGCACCCGGTTCGATGGCTCCCCGATGGCAAGCGAGTCCTCTTCGCCGGAAGCTTGCCTGGCCGTCCGGCCCGGTGTTTTATTCAGAACGTCGATGACGGCCACCCCCGTCCGGTGACGCCGGAGGGAATCACCGCTTGCCATGTCTCTCCCGATGGGAAGTGGATTGCAACCAAAGACTACGTCAACAATCAGGCACTTCTTTTTCCAGCGAATGGAGGCCAGCCTCAGCCTATCCCCGGTTTGTTGCCGGCAGAAAGCTTCGCCTGGACCTCAGACCCGAGATTCATGTACGTGTACCAATGGAAACAGGCTCCAATTAAGATCTATCGTCTCAATATCGTGACCGGCCAACGACAACTTGCCAAAGAGCTGAACCCCTCTGACACTACCGGGCTCTGTGACCTCTCCGAGATCAGGCTCAGCGCCGACGGCCGAGCTTACGTCTATGGCTACACGCGTCTACTTTCGGATCTCTACTTGGTTGCAGGGCTTCAATAGAAGTGCGTTTTTGGCGGATCGCCGACCCCGGGCCCACAAAGTGATTCTTCGCCGGTTCTTCCGTTCAGCCACCCTTAATGTCCCCGCGCGTAGGCTCTGTACTTGGAAGTGGCAGGATCATTCCGCAACTCACACCATCCGGGTACTCGGAATCAAGCCAGCCCCTCACTGGAGACACCACCATGGCCTACAAATTGCCCGTCGTAGCAACTCTCGCCGTTTTGCTTTCGTTTGCAGGTCTCGTCCACGCGCAGGACAGCGGCCCCTATAAGGTACTCAAGATCCAACTGGTCGGAGGCGATGGCGGATTCGATTACGTCACTGCCGACTCTGTTGGCCGCAACCTGTATGTCGCTCGGTCTGGGCCTGCTGGCCATATCGGCGTCTTTAATCTCGACACTCTGGCCCAGGTGGGAGATATCCCGGGTGTGAGCGCGCACGGCGGTGCGGTCGACACCGAGACAGGGCACGGATTCGCAACCTCAAAACCGGTGACGATGTTCGATGCGAAGACCTTTGCGATTCTGAAGAAGATTGACGTGCAGGGCAATCCGGACGGCTACCTCAACGACGCCTATAATCACCACTTCTACATCCTTAGCCACGCTGAACCGAATATCACGGTCCTCGACGATAAGGATGGCTCGATCCTCGGCACCATCGATATCGGCGGTGCACCCGAGCAGGCCGCCGCCGACGGCCACGGCAAAATTTACGTCGACATCGAAGACAAGGCCGCCATCGCGGTTATCGACGCGAACACGATGAAGATGGTTGGTCGATACGATGTATCGAGCAAAGGTGGAGGATGCGCCGGGCTCGCACTCGACGCAACGAACAATATCCTCTTCGCCACGTGCCGCGACAACAAGAACATGATCATCCTGTCGGCTACAGACGGCCATATCATTACCGATCTGCCCATTGGCAACGGGTCTGACGGCGCTGCGTTCAATCCGGCCACCATGGAGGCGTTCACCTCTCAAGGCGACGGCACACTAACCGTTGTTAAAGAGGACTCGCCCACCAGCTTCTCTGTTGAGCAAACGGTCGCCACACCGGCGCGCGCGAAGACTCTGACCCTGGATACTAAGACGAACCAGATATTCTCGATCACCGCCGAGTTTGGCCCGGTCCCCGCCGCACCGGCACAGGCTCCAAGTTCAACGCCATCTGCCGGCGGTCCCCCGGCGGGCGCCCCAGCTTGGATGCGTGGGCCTCGTGCGCCAATGATCCCGAACTCTTTTCAGATACTTGTGATTGGCAAGTAATTTACCTGGAACCAGCCTGTTTCCCAAGATGGTAGCTCAACGCCAGGTTTGCATTCATCACGTCGAGACCGGGGTTGACTGGGACCATAAAGGCGTTTGAAAAATGAAAATCGCTGAATAGGCCCAAGCGCAAATCCACCCGCTGAGTCATTTTGGTCTGCACGCCTATTGCGGTCTGCAAGCTGAAGCTCTCATAGGTGGCCTGGGTCGAGAGCACTTTTTGCGGAAAGGCGAGCATCCCGCCTTTGGTGGTGAAATACGGCTTCCAGGTGCGCTCGTCGCTGCGCCACATCATGCGAAAACCAATAGGGGAGAATCCCACTCCAGGTACCCATTTTTTGGCGGTGGTCAGCGGATCGCCCCAAATATCGGCCTTGGCTGGTTCCATCAGTACGATTACCGGAAGAATCTCGCCAACATAGTCCATCCTCGCCTTTAAGAAGTAACCCCAGGAATGGCGGTCGTACTCCAACCCAGCGGTAAAGAGCTTGCAGTCCTGGCCGCCGGCAAACAACCGCCAATTCCCATAGGACGCCAATCCCTCTACTGCGATCTCGCTCTCCACAGGCTGCTTGGCCGCTGTGCTCTTGGCGATCAAAGTCTCTGTGTCTTGAGATTGCCCGGGCCGTGGTGCAACGAGACACAACATAGTCAGGGCGAACAGGCAACAGAAGTGGAAGCCGTGGGTCAAGCAGAACTTGCTCTGTCGCGGGGTGAATCCAGACTCAAAAACTTGATCGTTCGGCAAAATGAGTCACCCGATCATGCGACCTGGGGTCCGGTTAAGTTACCTGTCAAAACAGCGGAGCGACAGCAACAGCGGTCAGCCCGCATAGGAAGAAGATAAACATCCAAACCAGTGCTACTTTTGAGCGGGCCGGTGCTGCGCTGAACTCGCGCCAGATAAACACGCCCCAGCATGCTGAGATCATGGTTGCACCCTGCCCAATCGAGTACGACACCGCAGGTCCGACGACTTGCGCCCGCGAAGCCACAAAGTTCGCGATTGTGCCCGTGCACCAGATTGCCCCACCCACAACGCCCCACAGATGCCAGATTCCCGGCGCACTCCAGTACCCTTTCATCCGAGCGGGCTCGCGACCGTCGAGCGGCATCCGCATCAGAAGGTAGTTCATGGGAACCGAACAAGCCGCCACGCCAATTACGAAGAACAGTACCGCCGCATACGGGCCCGGTGCGCCTTCTCCCGTCATGGCTTTGGCCACAAATGGATAGAATGCCCCCATCAGAAGCCCGCCAACCAGGCTGAGAACGATGCCTCTCCGGCTCGTTGCGCGGCGGCTTGATTCGCGCAGCCGATACGCAATCGCATCGAGCACAATCGCCGTCACCACCAGCACAATCCCGCCAAACAACAGTAGTGGGTTCCCTTTGGGCGAAATCACGTAGTTGGCGATCGCGCCTTCCACCAGCGCCAGTCCAATGCCAATTGGAAACGCAACCGCCAGGCCGGCGATGTCGATCGCCGCCACCACCAGCAGATTGGCGATGTTGAATACTACGCCCCCGATGAACGCCAACACGATGGGTCGCAGCCCGGCGTGCACAATGTCTTCATAGAACGGCCTGCCCACGCTTCCGAAGCTTCCCAACGTCAAGCCCCAAAAGAGAGTTCCGGCCCCTAAGCCAATCACATAGTCCCAATAAAACAATTGAAACCTGTACCCCGGACAAAGCTTCAGGGTGTTGGCCCACGATCCCCAACACAGCATGGTCAGAATCATGAATGAGAGAGCAATGAAGTACGTTTCAGGTTGATACATGCGTCGGCTCCAAGGCAGTTAAAACGCGTTCAAGTAATGCGAATCCACAGTCAGGTTGCCGAACTCGAAATGGCCCACCGCGTCGGCTTTCATAGGTCGGCTCTGATCCGGCGCATCTCAAAACTCAAGGCTTGGCGCCCGAGTCCAACTGTTGTGGCGTGATCTCCTCGCCGGCATTCGACTTGCGCAGCGTCACCGGGGTGGAATTATGCAGCTTCCTGAATTCTGCCAATGCCTTTGCTTGTTCTTCCCTGTTTCCTGCTGCTCGCTCGGCTTGCGCCAATCGGTACCATGCAACTTCGTCATCTGGCCGCAGCCGTGTCGCGCGTTGCAGCGGATCCACTGCATCCTTCGCCTGTTGGCTATCCAGGTAGACGCCGCCCAGGCCCACCAGCGCTTCCTCAAAGTCAGGGTACTTCTCGATGACCTGTGCGAATTGCTTGCGAGCTTCATCCAGGTTTCCAAGCTCTACTTGGATGTTTGCCAGCTCATACCCCGCGTTTCCATTGCTGGGATCGACACCTAGTTCGGCCGTAAACTCCCGTACGGCAGCCTCGCGATCCTCGGGCTTGTGCCCTTCTCTGAACTGAGACAAATAGATACGCCCCATCCGATAGTGGATGCCGGGGCGTTGAGGGTCAAGCTGAAGCACGTGATTGAAGGCGATGATCGCCGCGTCATACTGTTTTTGACTCTCGTTGGCCTCGCCCTGGGCCTGCAACATCCAGATCGACCCCGCCGCCTTGTCGTGCAATCTCTCCATCACGATGTAGGCAAAGTTTCCATAGATGCGGCCCGTGTGATACAGAACCTCGGGGTCGTCGGGATAGAGCTTGTTAAGTGCCAGAGAGGCCTCCACGGCATCCGAATCGCGGCTGAGTCCCGTGTACGCGCGCAAAAGCTGCAGGCCGCACATGCGCCTTACATCCTGATCGGCAGACTGCTTGAAGCCCTTCTCCAGGTGCGGCAGCGCCTCTTGAAACTGGCCCAGTTCCGACAGCGAAAGGCCCAGCAGCGTATCCAGTCTCGGCAGGCTTGGCTTAAGCCTTTGTGCCGTGCGCACCTCGCGTACCGCCAACTCATACTCGTGCTGTTGAAAATAAATCGCGGCCAGGGTGGCGTGGACTTCAGCGACACCGGGTTGCAACTTGGCCAATTGCTCAAAGTCGGTGCGGGCAGTATCAAACTGGCCGGCCGCCATTGCCTGCTGTCCCTCAGCAGCATATCGCTCTGACTGATCCTCTCTGCTTGCTTGCGCCCGGGCGGTCAGCGGAACTACGCAAAAGAAGACCAGCAACCAACTCAGTTTCGATAGCTTACTCATGATTGATTTAGTGTATCTCCTGCACAGAAAACTCCGCCACGTCCAAAGGGCGTGGCGGAGTGGAAGTAAATCAACAGTTGATCGGAGGAATCAGAATTGGATCTTTCCACCGAATTGAAGGACGCGTGCTGACGATGATCCGTAAATCAGACCGCCATTTGCTGAACCTACGTTGGCTGAGATGGGTTGGTTGCCGCCCGATCCAGCGACCAGCAGGCCGCCTACGTCTTGTGAGTATTGGTGATGGTTGAAGGTGTTGAAGGTATCCATCTTGAACACGAACTTCGCGTGTTCGCCAAGGGCGAAGATCTTGCCTAAGCCCATGTCGAAGTTGTTGATGCCCGGCTGGTTCAGGAAGTTGCGGGCTGAGTTGCCGTAGGTGCCGAAGGCCGGCCCTGTAAAGCAGCCCATGTTCAGCCAGAAGAACTGTGCCAGCGGAGCCGAGTAGGTGTTCTGGTGAAGGTTGCAGCCTGCGGTAATGTTCGCCCGCATGCCGCCGGTACCCGTGATGCCATCGATATCGGGCCCTGTGACTTCTAAGGGAAATCCCTTCTGGAAGGTTGCAACACCGGTGAGTTGCCAGCCGCCAATGATTTCGTCGGCAGCCCAGTTAGACCCGCCGGCAATCTTCTTGCCGCGGCCGAAAGGCAGTTGGTAGACC
>Ga0181520_10000964_pt1 | contig 61074 bp, 58 predicted proteins | sample PEATcosm2014_Bin_29_FD_132451 | JGI IMG/M metagenome (GOLD analysis project Ga0181520, IMG submission 132451) | Peatland microbial communities from MTU Mesocosm Facility, Houghton, MI, USA - PEATcosm2014_Bin02_30_metaG | ecosystem: Environmental > Terrestrial > Soil > Wetlands > Peat | place...
CAACGGCATCCCCAAAAAACACTTCCCTCTCTTCTTGAAAGAATGTGAATTCCGTTTTAATATACCCTCACCAAAAAAACAGCTTTCCTTTCTAAAAAAGCTCATTACCTAGGTCAGCCCCAAGAATATTAAGCAGCCCTTCTGGTTTTTTTCTTCCCTGGCTAACCTCATGTACTTGTTCTCCCATGGACGCTGGCTTGGACAATTGTCCCTTTGAGCTTGCAATATGTGGCCCAGAAGCGCTGATGATTCTACTTTTCTTGGTGTAGCGACAAAGGCCTCCGGTTTCTTTTCCAGTACATAGCATATACCGTTATCCTGCCAGTTGCGGTTATACTGCATCGGCCCGCCAAAGAAGAAAAGGAGTGCGCCGCTGGTATCAACGTGAACGTGAGGAGTGATGATACCGCCCATATGCCGTAATAGTACTATGAATATGCCAATAAATCAATTAGATCCTTGACTTAGTTTCTTCTCTTCCCTTAGCCTCAGCTGTCCGCAGGCCGCGTCGATGCGGTTGCCCTTCTCGTGGCGGACGGTAACGGAGATGTTCGCGTCGCGCAGTTTCCTGGTGAACGCCTGCTGCCTCATGATTGAGGGGCGCTTCCAGGGCAGCCCTTCCACTTTATTGTACGGAATGCAGTTGATATGAACTTTTAGCCCATCGCAGAGCTTGATCAACGCTTCGGCCTGCTCATAGGTGTCGTTGAGGCCGTCGATGAGGATATACTCGAAGGTCAGCATCCGGTTGTGCTTCTCATTGTAGTAGCGCGCAGCGGGAATCAGCTCTTCGAGCGGGTACTTCTTGTTGACCGGCATGATTTGGTCGCGCACCTCGTTTGTGGCTCCATGCAGCGAAATCGCCAGACGGAATTGCGCAGGCAGCTCGGCAAGCTCACGGATTTTGGGTACCACTCCGCTGGTGGAGACGGTGATGCGCCGTGCGCCGAAATTGAGCCCCCAAGGAGCGTTGACGATGGTCAGAGCGGTCATCAGGTTGTCGAAATTCGAGAGCGGCTCGCCCATGCCCATGACTACTATGTTGTCTATGTAGTCTGTGAGCTGGTATAAACGCCCGGCAGGGGGTCGTAGTGTGCTGTTTTCCTCTCCGGTGGAGGAGATGACTTCCATTATTTCACCGACAATCTCCCCTGCCAGCAGATCGCGCCGCCAGCCGAGCATTCCCGATGCGCAGAACTTGCAGCCGTACGCGCAGCCGACCTGAGTTGAGATGCAAACGGTCTTGCGGGTGCCAATCCCAGCCACCGGTTGAAACCGATGGCTAACATTTGGCTGTCCCTCCGGGACGAGAGAGGTTGCTCCTACTGTGGGGAATATGGGAACGTTGTCTGCGGAAAGGGGTTCAAGGGGCGTTAGCCACTTATTATCATATTCTGTCTCAATGTCAGTATTAATATCGGGGTGCGGGGGCCGAAGGCCCCGCATATATTCCCCGCCCTGAGGGCGGGAGTAGGGGGTGGGAGATAAAGAGCTTTCGTTTTTATGTTCACCCATTGAATCATCTTCAGAGTCGCCCTCATCTGCTCTAGGCGCTTTGATCAGCACCGTTTCTATAAGCGCCCCATCGCCCATCTTTAGGAGCAGCTTCCGGGTGGCGTCGGGATCGCCTTTGACAAGCTGCCTTTGCGAAGGCGTCAGAATAAAATTCTCCTTGAGCCACTTTTTTGTCTTGGCTGGCAGATTTGTCATTCTCTCCGGATCGCTTTCAAATTTCTTGTATATCCATTCCAGAATCTGCCGGGACCTGAAAGCGGGTTCTCCGGCCTTCTCCAACCTTTCTGACAGGCTCTCAAGAGTCTCCCCGAATAAAATTGGCTTTGAGGGTTCGTATTTCATACAGGTATTCTATCCGGTTCTATCATCATTTAAAATAACTTTCCGCTTGTGAATGTGTAGATACGGATGTAGAAAGCTTTTATGTGTCCGTTCCGCAAGGCGTTTCCCTTTGTAGTGTTGCTGCATTTGCTTCTGGCGGTGGGTATCATTGCCGGCTACGCGGAGCACAAGGATTCCCATGTTTTTACTTTAACTTCTGCCGTAGGCTCCGGCCAGGCTTTCTCTCAGGGAGTGGTAGCCGATGATGAGGAAGACGCGCGTCCCCAGAAGGACAACGACAGCAATGATTCACTGGATATGATGCCTCCTTACGATGATGAGGACGATGCCGCTGTGGATTCTCCCGCCGCGAAGATTGCCAGTTTTCCAACGGCTTCTCATCCACCCTCTGCTGCCGGAGTTGCCGGAACTCCATTGTCGGCTCTTCAGATGCCAGGCGCGGCCATAAGCGTCGATCAGATTGGCACCCGGATGACTCCTCCCATTGCGCTCAAAAGACCGAGGCCTCATTGGAGCGGTGTATCCCACGGGCAAGTGACTTTGGCCTTTACGATCAATAAGTCTGGCAAGGTTGAAGGAGCGGAAGTGGAGAGCTCAGCGAGCCCGGAGATGTCCAAAGCGGCCCTCTCGGTTCTTCCCAAGTGGCATTTTACGCCCGCGCAGGAAAACGGCAGATCGATCGATTTGAGAGTCCGCCAGGTAGTGGAGTTCTAGCCCCTAAGGTGCCATCAGATCCTTCACGCACTCGCGTTCCTCCAGCAGCTCTTTGGCGGAGAGATCTATCCTGGCTTTGATGAACGGGTCTATCGTGAGTCCCTGGACAATCTCCCATTTTTGGCCGTCGGTACGGACGGGGAAGGAGCTCACAATGCCTTCGGGCACGCCATAGCTGCCGTCCGAGAGGACCCCCACCGAGTGAAAATCTCCATTTGGGGTGGGAAAGTGCAGATCACGCACGGTGTCGATAGCCGCATTGGCGGCCGAAGCGGCGGAGGAAAGTCCGCGCGCCTTGATAATAGCCGATCCGCGCTGCTGGATGGTGGTGAAGAACTCGCCTTTGAGATAGGTCTCATTTATATCAGATAAGCTCCCACCCCCTGCCCCCTCCCTCTGGGAGGGGAAGTTGTTTATGGGGCCTGCGGCCCCATTGCCCTGCTCCGATAAAAGTTTCTGGACTTCTTTCCCATCAATCCTGGCGTTGTAAAAGTCTGGTACCATTGTCGAAGAGTGGTTGCCCCAGATGGCCAGACGTGTGATCTTGTCGACTCCTACGCCGCTTTTGATGGAAAGCTGCATCTTGGCGCGGTTCTCGTCAAGGCGCGTCATCGCGAAGAATCTCCCGGACGGCACGCCCTTTGCGCTGGCCGCGGCGATCAGACAATTGGTGTTGCATGGATTTCCCACGACCAATACGCGGATGTCCGGAGCCGCGTTCTGCGCGATCGCCTGGCCCTGTCCGACAAATATTTTTCCATTGATGGTGAGCAGGTCCTTGCGCTCCATGCCCTCTTTTCTGGGAACCGATCCCACAAGAAACGCCCAGTTCGCGTTCTTGAATGCCTCTGCCGGATCAGTGGTGGGCACAATTCCTCTAAGCAGCGGAAAGGCGCAATCTTCCAACTCCATCACGACGCCTTTCAAAGCATTGAGTCCGGCTGGTATTTCCAGAAGCCGCAGAACGACCGGCTGATTGGGACCGAAAAGCGCTCCAGAAGCGATTCTGAAAAGGAGGGCATATCCGATTTGTCCGGCCGATCCGGTGATCGTGACATTGATGGGTGCGGGAGTGGTGGACATAGAGGGGAGGATACGATGAGTGATCGGCATTTTCGAGTATTAATTAATATAGGTGATATATAGACAATTACCACTGCTATCTCACTGTTTTCTTGTTTTTTGAAAAGGGTGAGAAGCGCGAAGGTACGGGAGGCATAGGAGCAATAGACGTAGTGGACCCGGCTTCGCCAAGCTACGCCGTGGCAGGCGGATCAACACGGACTGCCACAGACACACACGGACGAGCACGGACTAATTCGGGGGTATGGGAGCGAAGCCCCCAATAATATTCCCCGCCCTGAACATTAAGCCGGGTACCGGCGTTACAGGCGCGAAGCGCGGTAAATTTGTCAGAGCAGCCGGAGGCAAGGGGGTGGGGATAGGGACAGAGCCCCTCCAGCCCAATGAATCCGCCCATATTCTGGGAGTCGTTTCCTGTCAAGCCAGTAACGACAACGGATGGAAGAAAATTTTTTAGATAAAATTGCGAAAATCCCTTGACGGGACGCGGCCTAAAGGCTCAAACTGTCCTTCGTCGAAACGAGACGCGCCAATTATGGCGGGTCTCAAAAGACAAACATTCCTATGAATAAAGCAGATATAGTTAAATTCGTTGCCAAGACGCTCAAGTCCTCCGCCGCCCAGGCTGAGGAGAGCATTAACGCCGTCCTCGCTGGTGTTGAAAAAGGACTGAAGTCCGACGGGGAAGTCTCCCTCGTTGGCTATGTCACCTTCAAGACTGCCAAGCGCGCCGCCCGCACAGGCCGCAATCCGCAGACCGGTGCCTCGATCAAGATCCCGGCCCGCACGGTCGTCAAGGCCAAGATCGGTTCCAAACTGAAGGATGCCGTCGCCTAATTAGTGGCTTGGTAATTGAAAAACCGTCTCAAGAAATTGGGGCGGTTTTTTTGTGCGGATCATGCGCCACCGGTTAAAACCGATGGCTACCGATGGGCTGTCCCATCCGGGACGAAAGATGTATCTAAAGGCATTGGTTGCCTTTTTCGTCCCGGTAGGGGCAGTTTCCCGTTAGGCACCTATTTTAATAGGTGTTATGTTTGGCCGACATATTGGCTCCGATCCCATTTTTCATCACAATCCGCGCGTTTCTCTTCAGGCGCTCCAAACCCAGCCGATGAATAGGTGTGCCTGCGAAGGTCCTCTCAAAAGCCGCTTCGTCCATTTCCATAATTTTGTCCACTCCCGGATAATCATGCGCCTGCACTCTTATTTCCGATGAGGTCTTGGCGAATTTATTCCAGGGGCAGGCCGTTAGACAATCGTCGCAGCCAAAGAGGCGATCGCCAATGGCTCCATGCAACTCTTCCGGTATCTCCCCTTTGTGTTCAATTGTCCAGTACGCAACGCACCTGCGCGCGTCAAGCTGATAGGGGGCCGTGATCGCGCCAGTAGGACAGGCCTTCATGCAGCGCACACAACTGCCGCAGCGATTTGCAGACGGTTTGTCGGTCGGGAGCCTCAGAGTCGTCAGTATCACGCCCAAAAAGAGCCAGGGTCCGTATTCAGAACTGATAAGGAGCGTGTTTTTCCCCTGCCAGCCCAGAACGGTCGCCGCTGCGAATCTCTTTTCCATGATCGGCCCGGTATCCACATAGGCCTTCTGGTTGGAGCCCCAGCCCTCCATGAGAGTGCATATTCTTTTGAGTTTTTCCAACAGCCAGTCATGGTAATCGGCTCCGAGCGCGTAAGTGGCTATCTTCCCTGACCTTTCGTTGTGGACTTTTATATGAGGTACAAAGGAGGTATTGTGGATTTTCTCATGAGATAGAAGGGGGTTATGGGGGCGTAGCCCACTAACATCTTCCCCTCCCACAGGGAGGGGGTAGGGGGTGGGTGTTGTCTCCGGCTGGGGCTGATAGTAGTTTAATCCAAAAACAATAATCGTCTCGCATTCGGGCAATGTTGCCTGCGGGTCTTTGCGCCTCGCGTTATCCATCCAGCGCATCCCTGCGTGCTGGCCTTCGGCTATCCATCTGTCGAAATATTCCTTTTTGAGGTCCGCGTCAACTGGCGCAAAGCCGGCGACCAGCCCCTCCGCGCGCGCAGCGTTCTCGATGGCAACGCGATGAATAAAAGGGGACATTGGGAATATTATACACTTTATGTGGCTAAGGGACAAGGCATACACAATAGGGTATGCGAATTAGGAGAAGTATGGAAATCAGGGGATGAATAGGGTAGGACGTATAGGCCATATTGGACTTATACTACCGACCAGCAGAGTCTAATCTATCACCCGTTTGCCTGCGCCTGCAGCCCCCATCTTGAAGACCTTCCCGTCTTTTTGTACCTCGAGCAGATTCCCCTCCGAATAGAGTATGCGCACGCTGCCCTGCCTGGAGACCGTCGCATCCTCGCCTTTTTTCAGGGTCTTGTAGAAAATGGTGGCATTGTTGCTCAACTGTTTGACCGCCACGGTGACGGTTCCGGTGGCGACCAGCTTTATCTCCGACGTGGCCAATGCAGCTTTGGCGGCGTGCCTGGCCTTGTAATAGCTGTCCACACCTACCGCAAAAACCGCTATGACGATTACCGCCGCGAAACCTATTACCACAGGCAAGACCCATTTGGGCCAAGCGGCCTCTTTGGTGTCGTCGCTGACCTTGACAGGAGCGGCAGCCGTCTCGGCCGTCTCGATGGGGGACTCCCGTTTGATCGGCAGAGTCGGCAGGGGAGGCGTCTCGGAGCCCAACTCCAGTCTGCCAATAAGCTCTTTCTGACTCTTGGGGGGTGCCTCGGCATTCTTCTCCTCGGCGTGCGCCGCGTCAAAGTCCGTAACCAGACGGCTGGGATCCACGCGCAGGAATTTGGCGTAGTTCTTTATGAAACCTCTGACATAAATGGGCTCCAGGGAAATATCGCTGCCGCTGTTTTTCTCCATGCTCAGCAGATATTCCTCTCGGATCTTGGTGGCCGCGGCCGCGTCCTGAATGCTCACGCCGCGTCTCTTTCTGGCCTCTTCCAGGCGTTCCCCTATTGTTTGCATGGGGTAAATTCTATCTTGCATGGCCGCGGGTTTGCAAGCGTGGAAAATCCCTGTTCTAAAAAATAAACAATAAATTCCTCGTTGTTTGCCTCGACAAGAGCGTTGGAATGTTGTAAAGTAAGATATGCCAACCCTCGTTATGATGAAGAAAAGCAACAGTACCAACAACAAGGATTCAGACGTACCTTTTACCCAGTTGATAGAGAAGAAGTGCGATGGAGCCGAATTTACCCAGGATGAGATCCGCAAGCTCGTGGAGGGTGTGTTGGACGGCGTGATTCCTGATTACCAACTCTCCGCGCTCTGCATGGCCATCAAGTTCAAGGGCATGAGCGCCCAGGAGTTGTCGGCTCTTGCCGAAGAAATGATGCTTTCCGGCACGGTAATAGACCTGGAAACGGTTACCAAGCCAAAAATAGACAAGTATTCGACGGGAGGGGTCGGCGACAAAACGACGATGGTGCTGCCCGCTTTGACGGCGGCCTGCGGGGTCGTGATGCCCACGATGTGCGGCGTCGACGATGAGATGGGTATTTCTACGATTGAAAAAATGATGGCCATCCCCGGCTTCAAGGCCGAGCTATCCGACGCCCAGTTTATCAAACAGGTCTCCACCATTCGCTGCGCGATTGGCCGCCAGTCCGAACAGATTGCTCCTGTGGACGCCACTCTGTATAAACTGCGTCAGGAAACCGGGTCAGGTTCGAGTCTGCACCTGATGACGGCCAGCATTCTGTCCCGCAAGATGGCCGAAGGGGTTGAGGGGCTGGTTGTTGACGTCAAATGGGGCAACGGCGCCTATGTCAAGACTTTGGAGGAGGCCAAGCAACTGGCGCGTTCGGTGACCCGCGTGGCCCGTGGCATGAATCGCCGCAGCGTGGCGCTTGTTACCGACATGAATCAGCCTCTCGGCGATAGTGTCGGTACGGCTCTTGAGGTCAAAGAGGCCATCGAGCTTCTGAAGGGCAGGGGTCCGGAAGACCTGAAAGATCTTATTTTGAAGATGGGCATGGAGATTGTCCGACTGGCCGGAGTTGCCGGTTCGACCCTCTCCGCCAAGCAGACGGTTGAACGCGCCCTGCAGAGCGGAGCGGCTCTCGAGTCATTCAAGGCGATGGTCAAGGCCCAGGGCGGAGACGTTGCCTGCATTGACGATCCGGAGAAATTCAAGAAAGCCACTTTTACCAAAAAACTGCCGGCTCCCAAGCGCGGCTATGTGCATACGATAGACGCCAAGCTGATCGTGGAGGGCGTCAGGGCTCTCTCGGGTGGCGGCACCAAGCTCGATCCGGCTGTCGGCATCACCAACATCATGAAGGTTGGCGCCCAGATCAAGCAGGGCGAGCCGCTCATGACGATCCACTACAACGACGAGAGCAATCTGGCCGACGCGTTGGAGCTCTTCCGCGAGGCGTATCGTCTGGCACCGAAACGTCCGAATCCAGGCGAGCTGGTGGTGGAAAGAGTGGCCTAACCCATCGTAAAGACCTCTTTGAAGAGTCTGTGCCTCCTGGCAACCATTTTGCGGGCGAAGGGAAATTGTATTTTCTTGGTGAAATTGCGGCTCAGCTTCTCTTGAATCCATTCCTTGAACTCTCCCGTGGTGCGCTCTCCCAAGCAGGCGATTGTCAGGTAAAAATCATTTATATAGTGGGACATTCCGTCTGCCGAGGATAGGATTTTGGCTTCGAGCGTTTTGGGCATGATCTTGGTATCGCAACTGTGAGCCAGGATCATATGACGTACCTGCTCGATCTCAGAAGGAGTGTATTTGAAATCCCGCATGACTTTCTGCGCTTCGGCGGCGCCTACCTTCTCATGGACGCCTTTGATTTTCCGTATCCTCTGAAGATCGTGCAGCCAAACGCCGAGCATTACTATCTCTGGGTTGGCACTGGGGAGCTTTTTTAGAAGAGCAACCGCAAACTTTTCGACGCCCAAGAGGTGTTGATTGTAGAACCACTCACGACCATTGAGCACGCACTCCCTGCGGATCATCTTTTTTATCTGACTGACGCGTCCGCTCATCTGTGGGAGTCCCTACGACTACTTCGCCTTCAGCTTTTCGATGTCCATCTTTTTCAGAAGCGCCTTGAGCTCTTTGCCGGCTTTGAACTTGACGATCACCCTCTCCGGAATCTTGACCTCTGTCTCAGGTTTGTTGGGATTGCGTCCTACCCGCGACTTGCGCACCTGCAGCGCGAACACACCGAAATTGCGCAGCTCGACGTCCCTGCCACTGGCCAGTGAATCGCGGATTATATCGAGGGTGGTTAGAACGGTATCACGGACCTGCTTTTGCGGGAAGTTTGTCTTCTCGTAGATTTGGACGATAATGTCCCTCTTGGTTAGGTTTGACATAAGATTCCGTCTATGCAGGTATATAATGTCTGCCGTATGAGAGAGTTGTCAACTACCGAAACGATGAATCTATAAGTAAATATATGCCTGAAAAGAAGGTTTTTCGCGAGAATTTTTGGATCCCGTTACTGATTTTAACGGGGCTGGTGCTTATCTGCGCACGGATCGAATGTGAACTGCTGCCGGTTTCTGTCCAGGAAGATCTGCCGCGGGGGCTTTCATGGATTACCGTGTCGGAGGCTCGCGCCAGTGACATTCTGTGGGTGGACGCCCGTCCTGCCGAGGCCTACAAGAGGTCGCATATTCCAGGAGCCATCAATGTGACACTGCGGGATTACGATAATTCTTTCAGGCGTTTTGCGGATTTGTGGAGGCCCAATCGAAGGGTAGTGGTTTATTGCGACGGTGGAGATTGCCGCTTGAGCGCCGAAGTGGCAGGGAAACTCAAAAGATCAGTGCCGGAGTCCCGGATTGAGATATTGAAAGGAGGGTATCCCGCATGGCTGGAGAGATAAGAAAACCCTGGGTGCCGATTATCGCGACACTTTTTCTCGCGGCGGTCTTTATTGCCGCGGGCGTCCTCAAGATACCGCATCCGGACGCGCTGTATGCTTCCATACGACAGTTTCGGCTGGTCAACTCCTTCTGGGCGCTGGTGGGGGCCTATGTCTTCCCCTGGGCGGAGTTCTGGGCGGGTGTTGGGCTTTGTTTTGGGAGATCGCGGCGCACAGCGGCACTGGTCATATGCGCCCTGATGGTCCTTTTTATCGCCGTAGTCTTGCAGGCTTGGGCGCGCGGACTCGATATCCACTGCGGATGTTTCGGCTCATCGGACGATCTGTCTCCCGACAATTATCCGGCGCTGCTCTTCAGGGACGTCGGGCTCCTTCTACTGGGAGTTTTTTTGGCTTTCAAAAAGAGAGATTAGGTGTAGTATGAGTCGTCATGAAATCCGTATGGTACCTGTTTGTGTTTACGCCTCTGGCAGTCTTTGGCTCCCTTGTCTGGCAGTCAACAGAGGTTGATTACCGTGCTTCTCCGGGAGAGACCAGCGCGAGCGTTACCTATACTTTTACGAATACGGGGATGACTGCCGTTCATATCCTCGGGGTCAGACCCAGCTGCAGCTGCACGAAAGCCAGGACGGATAAACTGGTGTACCAGCCCGGAGAGATGGGGGAAGTCAGTGCCACTTTCAACTTTGGGCGCCGGGTGGGACATCAGGTCATAAACATAGATGTCCTTGCGGATGACAGTGATTCCTCCGACACGACTTTGACGCTTGCCGCGGAGATCCCCTAGTGTTCTGTAACAACCAGGATTTCGGGTTACATCTCCTGTCTTGTACCCGGGGTTGAAACACCCGGGCTAATCATCGAACCGTCCTGTCCGGGACGAAGAATATAAAAGGCAAATATCTTTGTGCGAAATAATAGGTGTTTCATGCCATGTGACAAACTACATTGACAGCAGTATATCTCAAGGGGGTATTGGGACATCGCCGCCAATATATTTTCTTTTCCCCGAGGATGGGGATATAAAAACGGATGGGTAAAATACCATAGGAGGTGTTGTTTTTGGCTTTTCAAAAGAGGGCTGAGGCGTAGAATAAATGGTTATGAGAATTTTTCTGCTTTCGTTATGGCTCACCCCGCTTGTTGTGTTTGGTTCTTTGAGCTGGCAGCAGAAAGTGATCAACTACAAAGCCGCCTATGGAGAAGAGAGCGCGAAGGTTTCCTACGTCTTTACCAATACGGGGACCTACGCCATAAGGATCTTCCAGGCCAAGACCAGTTGCGGTTGCACGGTGGCCAAGTCTGACAAGGTGGTCTACCTTCCGGGCGAGTCGGGGCAGATAGATGTCACCTTTAATTTTGAAGGCAGGATAGGACATCAGAGCAAAGAGATAGGCGTTATTACCGATGACAACAAGTCACCTGTCACGACACTGGTACTCAATACGGATATTCCATATTTTCTGACAGTTGAGCCGCAGCTTGTATACTGGCACAAAGGCGATAAGCCCCTGCCAAAAACAGTCCTGGTCACGGTAATGGCTGACGATCCCATCTTCATCAAGGGGATTTCTTCCGATGATCCCAATTTCCAATGCGAACTCGACAGGTTGGAGCTGGGACGGCGTTATGGCATCAGTATCACCCCCAAGAGCCTTGATAGTCCTGCCTCGGCGACAATCACCCTTACAACCGATGAGGCTGGCCGGGACAATAAACCCGCGACGGCCACTATCTCCGCAAGGATCTATTAGGGCGGGGCAACATTGACACAATCCAGTTCGGGGGTATGGGGGTGGGTGTTGTATTGAAACGACTGGCGTATTATCCGTGGGGCTCCATTGGCGAGCGTGTCGGGGATATCGGCGCGATCTCACTCTCGCGGTTGTACGACAGGTATCCCCAATACCTGCGCAGGTATTGGATGCCCGAGGTGATGGTCAGGATGGCGGCCAGCCCGAAGGTGATGCGTCCGGCGAACTTGAAAAAATCGGCCCACGCCATGACTGCCGGAGAGTCTCCCAGCTCGCGTTGGCAGAAGGGCACCAGTATCAAAAGGAACGCGGATAGAAATTGCAGGACTGTTTTGACTTTGCCGTGCATCTCCGTGGACATCATCCTCCCCTGCAAAAGCGCGCACTGTCTTAGTCCCGTGATGACGAACTCCCGCGTCATCATGACAAGAAGAGGCAGCAGCCCCCACTCAGGGATGAGTCCGATATGAAGAAAATAAAAGAAGAGGCCCAGCAAAAATACCTTGTCGATCAGCGCGTCCATCAGCGCCCCCGCGTGCGTGGCCTGCCTGAAGAGCCTGGCGAAAAACCCGTCCAGCCAGTCGGAGAGCATTGCCAGCATGAAGGCCACCAGCGCGAGTGTGGCGCAGCCCGGGCAGGGGAGCATCAGTCCCGTGAGCACCACAAAAAGGAGCGGCACGCGGCTGAAGGAGAGAATGTTGGGGAGGTTCATGGAGGGTATTCTTGGAGAAAACCCTTGATCCAGGCAACCTTTTGATTTTAACAACATTTTCGTTCGCTGTAAATATGTGGTTAGTTTTAGGCCATACTGCATATGCCGTGTTAAACTACCATTGACAGTATTATTAACCCCTGAATACCTATCCCCATGAGAACTGCTGACTATAGTTATTATCGTGGTTTCTCATTGATGGAAATCGTCATCGCGCTTGCCATTGTCGCGATCGTGGCCGCAATCGTCGTACCCAGGTATACCAACATAAAGAATGAAGCCGAAGCCGCCACGGCCCAACAGATGTCCAGTGAACTCAACAACACCTACGCCAATTGGAAAGTAAACGGAGGAGCGGTCACTTCTTCCGCGACGGCAGCCGATATTCTGACAGTCCTGACCTCGATAGGAGGCAGCCCATATCCGGCCGGAAATCTTCCCGACCCCAACAGCGTTACGGAAACCACGTTTGCCTCAGGCATCCGCGTCAGCGCCTCGCCTGACATGACTGCAGGGCTTTTACAGGCTGCGTCGGCGCAGGCACAGGGGAATCCGCCATCGATTGTCCAGGCGGGGGATTATTTGGTTGCCTTTGACAGCGGGGCGGAACAGTTTAAGGTAGGACCCGCAAATGGAAGTTGGCAATTTGTATCTGCGGTAGGCGCAGTTCCCTTTATGCCGACGCCGACGCAGTGGGCAGCAATGCAAGTTGCGGGGACTCCTTTAATGTGCTATATGTGTATAAGTCCCACCATAACCCTTTCTTATTTCCCAGGACAAACAATTACTTCGTATTGCTATGCCGGTGGTAATTTTTACAAGGCTGTTGTTTCACTAGGTCCCGCACAGGGTCCTGACCCCTACTGGATGTATGCTTTTGTGCAGCCCGGGAGCGCAGTCTACATTTTACAGTCCCAGTAAAAAAGACGCATAAAATTTTGAAACGCTTAGTTTTTGATTTGCATTCGTTTTTGCCCCACCTCCGTTTTTACGGTCGCACAATCTCATTTTTTAAAGGCGTTAAATGGTGCCTCGATCTAACTCAATCTGGAATCTCCTTCAAGAACCCCTCTATCCACGCAACCTTTTGATTGGGGGTTTCGCCGCCGATCCTGGGAAAGAGCGCGCCCTGTTTGAGAAAGCTGCCATCGGGGCGCTGGAGCTTCAAACGGTCTCCTTCGGTCACGAGGCTTGAAAAACCCTTCTCCTGTGCCATCAGCCGCAGCTCATTGATTTTGATCAGATTCCTGACGCCCTCCGGCGGTTTTCCAAAGCGGTCCTTGAGGCTTTCTTTGAGCGATGCAAATTCCTTCATGTCCGGACAGAGCGCCATCTCTCGGCTTATCTCCAGCCTGAGCCGGGCCTCGGGCAGCCAGGAGGAGGGGATCTTTGTCTCCAGCGGAAAATCAAAGTGCACCGTTGTCTTGGGTATGTAGGGTTTGCCGGTGGAGGCGTTCTTGAGGCGCGTAACCGATTCCCTAAGCAGCTCGCAGTACAGCCCAAAGCCGATTCCCGCCACGTGTCCCGACTGCTCCGGCCCCAGGAGATTACCCGAACCGCGCAGTTCCAAATCGCGGATTGCGATTTTAAATCCCGCGCCCAACTCGTTGTGTACCCTGAGAGCCTCCAATCTGTCCCTGGCGGAGTCGGTCGAATCCTTGTTGCGGTGCAGGAAGAGATAGGCGTAGGCCTGCCGGTTGAATCTGCCTACTCTCCCGCGTATCTGATAGAGTTGCGAGAGACCAAACTGGTCTGCGCCCTCGATGACAAGCGTGTTGCAGTTTGGGATGTCCAGTCCGCTCTCGATGATAGTCGTGCAGACCAGCAGATCGTATTTCCCTGCCACGAAATCGGTCATTACCTGCTCAAGATCGTCCTCCGGCATTCTTCCGTGTCCGACCGCCACGCGCAGGGTGGGGAAGAGCTCCCGCAAGCGCATCGCCACCCTGGCGATGGTGCGTACCCGGTTGTGCAGGTAGAAGACCTGGCCGCCGCGGGAGACTTCATATTCGATAGCCTCTTTGAGGAGCTTTTCGTCGAAGGTCTTGACGATGGTCTCTATCGGGCGTCGGTTTTGCGGGGCCGTTTCGATGATCGAGAGATCCCGCGCTCCTCCGAGGGCCATCTGCAGGGTCCTGGGAATGGGAGTGGCGCTCATCGAAAGCACATCGACGCTCGTGCGCATACGCTTGAGCTTCTCCTTTTGTTCCACGCCGAACCGGTGTTCCTCGTCTATGATGATCAACCCCAGATCCCTGAAGACGACATCCTTTGAGATGAGCCTGTGCGTGCCCACAACGATATCCAAAGCCCCGTTCTTGAGCGCGAGGAGAATCTTTTTCTGCTCGCTATGGGATTTGAAACGATTCAGACATTCCACGCTGACCCCAAACCCTGCCATGCGTTCGCGGAAGGTATTGAAATGCTGCTGGCTTAAAATTGTTGTCGGGCACAGCACGCAGACCTGTTTGCCTCCCTCCACGGCTTTCATGGCGGCCCGGAGCGCCACCTCGGTCTTGCCGTAGCCGACGTCTCCGCAGACCAGCCTGTCCATGGGCTTGGGGGCTTTCATGTCGGCAAAGGTGGCCTCTATCGCTTTGGCTTGGTCGGGTGTCAGCTTGAAAGGGAAGGTGGCGTCGAATTCCCTGGTCAGGTCACTATCGGAGGGGAAGGCGAAGCCGGGCTGGCTTTGGCGGACAGCGTGCAACCGCAGGAGCTCGGCGGCGTAATCGAGGGTTGCCTGTTGTGCCTCTTTTTTTGACTTGGTCCAGCTTTGCGAACCCAGGCGGCTCAGCTTTGGGTTTTTCCGCGTGAGTCCCACGTAGCGGCTTATCAGGTGCGACTCGCTGAAGCGCAGGTGCATGATCAGTCCCTCGTCGAACTCCAAAGAGAGCACTTCGTCTCCGTCATCGAGCTTTCCCATGCCGCGGTAGCGGCAGATGCCGTGTTCGAGGTGCACCAGATAATCGCCTTCCGCCACCTGTGAGAAATCCAGCAGCTCATTGACGGCGTTTCGATGTGCCACGCGCCGCGAAGCCCGCGCTATGGTATACACGCTGCCATAGGGCGGCAGATCTCCCGGGGAGAGCGCGAGGACGGGGGAGAGGGTAATGTTGTCCCGGTCATCCCCCGTGTCAAGAGCCGTGGACTTAGAGCAGTGCGGCTGCTCTGGCAATTTCACCGCGCTTTGCGCCTGTAACGCCGGTACCCGGCTAAACGGGAGCGGCTGAGATATGCCGCCCATCGATTGGCTCATTTCATTCGCCTGCTCAGGGCTTGTCCGGAGACTCTTAGAGTCCATGGGGGTTTGGGGCGCAGCCCCATTATTAAAGTCCCCCTCCCGGAGGGCAGGGGGATAAAGAGGGTGGGTGTTGTTCCCTTCCCTGTACCCCCTGAAAATAAACCCCTCACCAATCGCTCCCGGAATATAGCGGGGCGCGAGGGGCTTTAAAATCTTTTGGAACTCCTTGGCTGTCTCTCCCCTGGCGAAGGCGAAGGTGCGCGCTTTCATCGGTGCGACCCTTTCCACGAACCCCGCCAGCATTTTCATCTCGGCCTGCGTGCGCTCCTCCCCCACAAGCCCCGCCGCGGGCAGAGGCCTGTATTTGGCGGGGATATCAACGAGCGCCTCACGGCAGGGGGCATCCTTGAAAAATCCGGATTCCGCTCCCAGCCTTGAGAGTCCCAGCCACTCATCACACGGCCTGTTGAGAAAGTTCGCGAAGTGTCCAGCTCCAGGACTGATCTTCTCGGGGATATTGAAGGCCTCGGGATGCAATGCCTCCAGCTCTTTGGGCTCAACAACAATCCAGTTGGACTGCTCTGGCAGGTGTCCCATGAAGCCTCCGCTCTTCCATTCGCCGGAATCCGTCCTCGCCGATGATAAGGAAATGGCGTCGAGCTTGTCGTCCAGGCTTCTCTGGGTGGTCGGGTCGAAATGCTTTATCTGGTCGATCGTCTCCCCAAAGAAATCCAGCCGTACCGGAGCCGACTCGTTGGGCGGATAGATGTCGACAATCCCGCCCCTGAGGGCGAATTGCCCCGGAGACTCGCAGAGCGCCTCGTGGTGGTAGCCCAATTCCATGCCCAGCTTCTCTTTGAGCGCGGCAAGGGGAATCAGCTCGCCGACCCTGAGCGCCAGTCCGCCAACGCTTTGCGGCATCGGCTGCGTCAGCGCCTCAATATCCGCGATGATGGCGAGGGAGGGGCAGGGGTGGGTGCGTTGTTGACCCAAGCAGGTCGCCAGTTCTCCCAAAGCTCCCATTAGCTCCATAACCTTGTCGGAGCGCTGCAACATCATCTCCGCTTCATCCTTGTCGAGCCCTGGCAGAGTGGGGAGGGTCACAATTTTTAATCGTTCATCCATTGCCTGCGCCCACAATTCAATCTCCGCCGCCAGGCGCTCCACCTCCTGAGGGCGGCAAATAACAACCGTAGTGCCTCCCTTTAGACAATAAAGAGCCGCCGCGTGGGCGATAGATCCCCGCGTATGGTTTATTTCGACTTTCGAGCGGCCGGCCGGTGCCGTGATTGGTATCATGGGTGGACTGCGAAATAATCTCACAAAGGGAGCCCTGCAGGCAAGTCGTTCGTCGGTACCTTCCTCAAGTCTGTCTGTCCACAACCCTAGCAAAGTAGACAGACAGACAATAGACTATAATATCCTATTAAAGGCCTTTGAACGATTAACCCAATAAAGACAAGGCTTGGAGGGCTCGTTCGCTCGTTCATACATGGGGGGCGTCCTATACCGAACGAGAGCTCTCATTTATTCAATGCCTTCAAGAAAGAGAAGGCAGTCTTATAAGCAATTATAGTATAGAACGAACCTACTATAGTTCGTTCATACTATTGTATGTATACGTTATGAACGAGAAAACGAGAGAAATCCTTAACGTAACAATCTGATATGCAATAGATTATGATATTATTGCCGTTCGTATATAGGGATCAACGAGTTAAGTGTGTTTTCATTCGTCTTTTGCCTGACATTCGTCTGTCTGTCCATTTTACTAGGGTTATAGACAGACAGACAATAGGCTAGAACTGCTCCATTCTTTAAGAAGACATTTCGTCGACTTGACAATCCCCACAAAAGGGGGATGATGACCCCTGTTATGAAGCTTGATAAACTTTCCCCTGCCGAAAGGTTGATACTGGCCAACCAGTACAAGATCCTGGAGGCTCTCCACCCTCGCAAGATGAGCTCACGTGAGGCCGACCATTACGCTGCTATGCGCGAGATCGTCGAGGCAGGAGACGCCTCCCGCTACAGCGAACTTGTTGTGGATATGAAAGAGCTGACTGGCGCCACGTCCCAGGTCATCGTCGACAAAAGCTCGGTGGTAAGCGCGAGAAAAGACGAGAGAACGAGAGCCTAACGGCCGTCAAATCCTGTCAGGCGTTGCTCTAGGTCACCTCTTAGCACGGCATAGATGGCTGGGTTTCTGCCTGACAGTATTCCCAAAGCCGCCCGCATGGCGTTGTCGGGCCTCAGTACCGTCATTACGGGTACATTACTGGGAGTTCTCAAGGACGACCAGACATCCTCTGGAAACTTATCGACAGTTGCCGGTACGGTGATGACAGGAACTGTTGTGTTGGCTGATAGGGTTGGCCCCGCGCCATTGCTAAGGCCGATGTAAGCGACTATGACGCTATCGGGATTAGTCTGAGATAACTCCTGTAACATACGATGGGCTTTTGCCGGTTGTTTATGAGCCGAGCAGGTTCCTTCAATTACTGTAAATGCCGTATCCAACAATCCCAATCCCCAAGCTAGAGGTTTCGCGTTTGGCCGAAAGCCAAACTCACTTAGAGCATTACGGAAGGGAGTCAGGTCATCTTTTTCGGAGCCTCTCCATAAAATGATGGCCTGGTTGGGAAGAGTGAAGTTGTTGGTAATCTCCGCCACTTCGCGGTACTTGGCTGCTACCGCCTCGAGGTCAGCTCCTTCACGGTATGTTTGTTTGTCCATATGATTGCCTGCGCCATTCACCACGCGCCAGGAATCGTTGTCGATCACGTCTGCCAGCAGTAATTTGTCTGTGGAATCCAGACCGAATTCAATCTTGAAATCAACCAGTCTGCGCCCTTGTAACTGCCAGGCCTTCTCCAGCACGAGGAAGGTCTTTTTGGCAGCCTTTCCCATTTCGTCCATGAGAGGTATATCCTTGAGGAGCTCCTCATCTTTGAATGTTAAAAACGGCTTGGCCGGAGTTTGGGCAAGGTCTGGTGTTTTGGGATCAAAGAGCGAGATGGTTCCATCGGGATTCACTCTCATCAGAGGATCGTCGCAGGGTAGAGCGTGCCCCTTCCATACCTTGCCGCTTGTTTTAAGGAAGAACTCCAGAACCAGACTTGGAAAAATATGTCCTTTCTCCAGGTGCGGCGCGCGTTTAAGGTAGGAGCCATATGCTTCGCGTCGTACTACCACTTCATAGGGCAGCATTTTGCACGCGGGTGCCTCAAAGGCGTTCGGGGAGACCTGTTCCTCAAAAGCCACTGGAATCCCGCAGGATCTTAACAGACGAAAATTATTGCAGGCGGTCTGGTTGGCAAATACGGCCTTGCCTACCATGACATCATGCTGGGCGCCGTCTCTGGCGGTGATGTCGTTTTTGGAGACGAGGTAGACTCTGGCCGGGTCTCCTGCTTTCTTAAAGATCTTCTTGGTTTTTCCTTCAGCGATGGGCTGCAGGGCGGTGGATTCTTCAAAGATGGAAGTGGTGGGCATGGGAGGAGTAGGTTGCTATGCGGGATTATAGAACAGGGCGGGATTGATACAAGAATAATTTTCTGGTTTCTTATTTACAATATTTCAAGATGGGATTAGTGTTCTTTCGCCATGCCAAATCTGATCCTTCCCGGCAACCCGCGTTATCAGCCCAAACAGCTTGTTCCCATCTGGGGTTATGACAACCTGTACCGTTCTGTCGCCGAGGTGGAGATCGCGGCTATGGAGACACTGGGCGATATCGGCGTGATTCCACCCTCGGAAATCGCCAAACTGACCCCGGGGGTAAAGGAAAGACTGCTGAACATTACTACCACCGAAGTAGACAAGGTGGAGCGGGAGGTTACCAGTCATGATATCCGCGCATGGGTGCAGATCGCCAAGACTATTCTTCCTGAAGAGATGAAGCGTTGGGTGCACGTTCCGTTGACAAGCTACGATGTCTTGGATACCGCCAGATCGTTGCAGTTTTATCGTGCGCATCAAACCGTGGTTCGCAAGATGGGAAATGAGCTGATAGGTTGTTTGGCGGGGCAAGCTGAGAAATATGCCGATCAGGTGCAAATTGGTCGCACACATGGCCAACACGCGCTTCCCATTACTGTTGGATTTTGGTTCGCGACGATTCTCAACAGGGTGGTGGGCAGCCTTCAGTCGGCGAACAAAGCCTCAGAGGGTATCCTGGGCAAGATATCAGGCCCGGTCGGTTGCTACAACGCCCAGGTAGGGCTTGGTATAACAGCACGTTGTGGGGATATCTCTTTTGAGGAGCGCGTATTGTCAAAACTGGGCCTTAAACCCGCGCCAATCAGCACACAGATACTCCCTCCGGAGCCGCTGTTTGATTATCTGGCGTCCATCTTGAAGCTGTCTACGGCAATAGGCCAGTTTGGCCGTGATGCCCGCCATCTGATGCGTACGGAGATTGGAGAGATCTGCGAACCTTTTGAAAAAGGACAGGTAGGTTCCTCGGCGATGCCGCACAAAAGGAACCCCATTAATTTCGAAAATTTTGAGGGAATGGCGCTTAGGAACGAAGCGGAGTTTCTTAAGATTATGCTTACCATGATCAGTGAACACCAGCGGGATCTGGTTGGTAGCTGTGTGGCGAGGGATTATCCTAGGTCAGCCCCTAGGTCAGCCCCTTATCCTATTATGGTTGTCAATACAACACATCAGTTGAATACTCTCTTGCGCAGAAAGAAGCCGGAAAGCCCGCCTTTTATCGCCCGTATTGCAGTTGATATTGCTTCCTGTCAGAGAAATCTAAAAATGCAGGGGGACAAAATATTGGGAGAGCCCATGCAGCTTGTCTTTGGCGTGGCTGGTTTGCCAGGGGACGCTCATAGTTTGGTAAATGATGAAGCCATGCCTCTTTCTCAACAAGAAGGAATTCCCCTGTTGGATGCTTGCAAGAGAGTACTGGCAAGAGATCCTGAAGTGTCCAGCAAGGTCTTGGGGAATATTCCCCAAGATACGATGGAATTGCTCTTACATCCTGAGAAATATACCGGACTGGCCGCTCAGAAGGCCCGTCAGATTGCCGGGGCCGCACGCGCCTATCTGGCACAGGAGGGAATGTCGGGAGCCTGCTGACTCCCGGCTACTGTCATAGCACCCCCTTCGGGGTGAGACATAATGCGGTGTTGCGTGGATTCTGTTGTTTGTATCATAACGGCGCCATGAGCACGTTCAGTTGCGTCCGTCTGCATATTGTTTTCAGTACCCGAAGACGGTTTCCTTTCATTGAGGATGAGATTGAATCCAAATAAGCGTTGCTGGAAAAACACGGCGTGGAATACGACAAACGATATTGGCTGGACAGGTAAGAGCCTGTATCTTCTACCCCGAAGGGGGTATTCTGAAAGTAGCCGTGGGTTAGCAAGCCCGCGGTTGTATTATTTTCTATTGTCCTTCGGGCTGGCGTAACGAAAGGCGATCACCGCCAGTACCGTGCCGATGATCTCTCCCAACAGGTACATCCAATAGGTGTTCCAGCTGGCCAGTCCCAGCACGCCAAAGCCCAGCGCGACGGCTGGATTGAAGGCTGTGGCTCCCACGCCGGCGAGCGCGTAGGCCATTACGATAATGGAGGAACCGATCGCAAACCCGTAGGTGGGATTGGCGGCGTTGGCCTTGGCAACGGCGGTATTGAGGACAACGTATATAAGGGTAAAGGTGCCGATGATCTCGGCGATGATCGACGGCATGGGATGGAAGGGGACGGCCTCAACGTGCGGGTAGCCCTTCAAATAGAGCGTCAGGAAGGCGGCGAAAGCGGCGGCGAGAAGCTGTGTGGCGATGTATCCGGGAACCTCGATGCCTTTGATGTGTCCGCGCCGCCAGATGACAATCGTCAGAAGCGGGTGGATATGGCAGCCGGAGATGTGCGCGCAGGAATAGGCCGCGATCATGATGGAGAGTCCTATCGCTATGGGAGCGAAGCCCCCGGCGGCCCCGGGATTGACGACTGTCATGCCGACGGTGAAGACCAGAAAGAACGTTCCAATGAATTCGGTGAGCAGTTTTCTCATAGGTGAGTCATCTAACGGAATTAACCTTATCCCGCTATATGAGAAAGAGATGGCTAATAAAGGCGGGGCTGGTTTGCGCTGCCAGATCTCTCTGCTTGCCGTCAATCCCTGCAGGCTGTTATAATCTTCTTCCATGCTTCAAGCTGGCATCGTGGGACTTCCCAACGTCGGTAAATCGACCCTCTTTAACGCCCTGACGCGTTCGCGGAAGGCCGCCGCTGAAAATTATCCCTTCTGTACCATCGATCCCAACGTCGGCGTCGTGCAGGTTCCCGATGACCGCCTGGAGCCTCTGGCCAAGATCGCCAAGACATCGGTCATAATTCCCGCCGCTATCGAATTTGTGGACATCGCCGGGCTGGTGGCTGGCGCCAGCAAAGGCGAGGGCCTTGGCAACAAATTTCTCGGCAATATCCGCGAGGTGGACGCCATCGTGCACGTCGTGCGCTGCTTTGAGGATGGCGACATCATCCACACGCAGGCGACCATCGATCCCATCCGCGACATCGAGATCATCAATACCGAACTGATGCTTGCAGACCTGGAGTCGGTTATCGCCCAGATCGACAAGAACCACAAGAAAGCCAAAGCAGGCGACAAGGAGAGCGTGGCAAATATGGCGATGCTGGAGGAACTCAAAAAACATCTGGAGTCCGGCAAACCCGCCCTCACAATGCACATTCACCCGGAGGAAAAGGGACGCCTGAAGAGCTTTGGACTGATGACGAGCAAGCCGGTGATCTTTGCCTGCAACGTGAGCGAGAATGAACTGGCGAAAGGCAACTCGCATACCGCCAGAGTGGCCGCCTACGCGAAGGATCATATGAGTTGCGGAGCTTGCGTGATCTCCGCACGGGTGGAGAGCGATCTGGTGGATTTGAGCCCTGCAGAGTCCGCCGACTATATGAAGGAACTGGGAGTCACGGATAGTGGGGTGGGGGCGCTCATCCGCGAGAGTTACAAGCTTTTGGGATTGGCCTCGTATTTTACCGCGGGTGAGAAGGAAGTCCGCGCCTGGACTTTCCGTGTGGGCATGAAAGCTCCGCAATGCGCGGGTGTCATTCACACCGATTTTGAGAAGGGCTTTATCAAGGCCGAGGTGGTCAGCTATGGGGAGCTGATAAAGGCGGGATCCGTTCATGCCGCGCGAGAGGCTGGCAAATACCGTTTGGAGGGCAAGGAGTACGAATTCAAGGATGGGGATGTGGCTCTCTTCAAATTTGCGAATTGAGTAACGCCAAAAAATACCCCGCGGAGAAATCCGCGGGGTATTGGGGTGAAATGATGCGCCAGGATTACTGAGCCAGGGCTGTTTTTGCGGCGTCGATGACGGCTTTTTCCTCGGCGGTCGGTTCGCCGCTGGTTACGAGCACCAGGGGAATCGTCAGAGCTTTGTCATCCACGATTTTGACACTCGCCTTCTTGGCGTCAAAAATTCCCACATAGGAAATTGCTCCGGGAACCTGTGAGACAATCGGCGTAATGTCGGCGCTCTTGGAACGTTCAACGGCTCCGGCAACAAGCGTTGTTCCGGCAAAGAGGGTCACATCTGCAGCCAGTCTGGGACCATTGTTTTTGTCCAGGATAAACACCTTGATCGGCATATCAGCTCCGCCCACGTCCTTCCAATTTGTCACCTTGCCGCTAAAGATGTCCTTGATCTGGTCGGGTGTCAGGCTGGTCACCGTGTTGGCCGGATTGACTATAAAGGCGGCGGCCTCACTGCTGACCTGCGTACCCTTGAGCTTGGCGGCGTCAGCAGGCTCCAGGGCTTTGGAGACCTCTTCGAGTGGTCCGGAGATCATCGCTATCTGCGCTGTTCCGGCTCCCACGTCTTTGAGCCCCATAACGGAGTTTTTGACGGTGACAACCAGCTTCTGGCTGCTTTGAGACTCGATGGCGGCCTGTTTGGCAGTAATGGGCCGACCAACAGATCCCGAACCAGAGAGAGCGACATCCGCGAGGGCTGCCTGGGTGAACGCAGCAATGAAAGCTGCAAGAATAAACTTTGTTTTCATGGTGTTTAAAAAGGAACGCAATCAATAACCTCCCGTCCCAACGGAGGATTCACAGCCTCTCTTTATACCAATGGGAGAGATTTGAAAAGCTTTTTCTGCAACCGTTATCCTGCGATAATCCCGTGGTTATTTTCCGCCGATCAGCTGGCGCAGTTCCCCCACGACCTGCCTGAGCTTCTCTGCCTGCCCGTTGAGCTCCTGGGCTGCCGCAGCGCTCTGTTCCGACGAGCTGGCGTTCTGCTGCGTGACCTTCTCCATTTCGTTCATGGCGGTGCTGATCTGTCCGATGCCCTGGCTTTGCTCCTTGCTGGCGCTGGCGATCTGGGAGACCTGCTCGTCGACGTGATGTATTTTTGTCGTGATCTCGTCCAGATTCTTCCTGACCTCTTCAGCCTCCACCACGACGCTTTCCACGGCGTGGGAGACCTCCTGGTTGGTCTGCACCCCCGCCTCAGAGCGCGCGATCGCGGTCTCAATCATGCCGGCAGTCTCCTTGGCGGCCTTGGCCGAGCGTCCCGCAAGGCTTCTGACCTCGTCGGCCACCACGGCGAACCCAGCTCCGGCCTCCCCGGCTCGGGCAGCTTCAACGGCGGCGTTGAGAGCCAGCAGGTTGGTCTGGAAGGCGATCTCGTCAATTGTTTTGATGATGTTGGAGATGTCGCGGCTGGCCGACTTTATCGCGTCCATGGCCGAGCCCATCTTCTGGCTGGCCTGCCTGATGCCACCTATGGAGGCATTCATGCGCAGAGTGCTTTGCGCTCCCTGTTCGGCAGCCTGGCGGGTCTGCGCCGTGTATTCCTTTGTGTCTACCGCTGTGTGGGCGTTGCTTTCGGTGGTGCTGGCGATTTCAGTGATCGAGGCGGAGGTCTCCTCTATGCTCGCGGCCTGCTCGCTGGCACCCTCGGCCATGGCCTGGCTTCCGGCGGACACCTCTCGGGCGGCATTGGTCACCTGTTGCGCGCCCGAGTCAAGTTCGGTGGAAATTCTGACAAGCACTTTGTTGAGCCCACTGGTGATGAAATACATACAAAGAACAGCGCAGAGAATCGCGGCAACGGAGATGCCGATGGTGGAATAAAGCGTTGTCTCCACGGCTCCAGCCGTCATTTGGGCGGAGTCCACGGCTGTCTCTTTGTTGTGTTCAAGCAATTTCTCCATGGCCGACATATAGGCGTCGTATGCGGGCAGCACCTCCTGATGCAGGAGATCCATGGCACCGCTGCTGTCCCATTTGTCGCTGAGAGCAAACATCTTCTTTCTGGCGGCGGAGTATTTCTCCCGTAGTTCCTTTAGCTGTGAGAGTAGCTCCACGCTTTTGGAATCATGGACAATCTTCCCATAGTCGCCAAGTGTCTTGGTATTATAGGCGCTCCCTTCGGATATTTGTTTCTCAAAAGACTTTTTTTCGGCGTCATTCACGCTGGAGATGTGCCTGATTGACAGCATCAGGTTCTCGTACTGCCTTTTAGTGAGGTTTGACATCAGTACATAGCCGGGCAGGTTTTCATTCTTGAGCTTTTTGACGTGCGTACTGGCTCCCGTGCACAGGATGACGGTTGCCGCGACAATAACAATTATCAGCGCGATCATTACCGAGAATCCCGAAATGATCCTCTTATTGATAGTCCAAGCCATAGAGATATCCGCTACACAACGGCATTTGCCGCAACTCTATTAATACCAAGTAGGATATACATCCATGCGTAGGAATGGTTTTGCCTACCGACTTATTTCATGAAGATTGACCTGGCTGCGTCTATCACGGCCTTCTCTGCGGCGGTGGGTTCGCCTTTGCTGACAAAACTCATGTCAAAGGGTACCACCGGAGCCTTTATGATTTTTACGTCGGGAGTGACGTCGGAAGAGGCAGCAAAGGAGATTGCCCCAGGCTGGTGACTTACTGACGGGACAATATTTGCACTCTTATCGGTCTCCTGCACGCAGGGCATTGGTTTGTCTCCCCATAACACCGCATTCGCTGAAATCCTGTACCCGACGCTTTTATCTACTGCAAGCGCCTCAATGGCTAGTTCGGGGCCTCCAACTTCCTTCCAGTTGGTTATCTTACAGGTGAAAATGGCGATCAGTTGTTCTTTCGTGAGAGATGAGATGGAATTGGACTGACTGACGATAAAGCACAGTCTGTCCCTATGGAATACGACTGTTCTTAACGGGACTATTGCTTCATCTGCGAATCCTATGTACTTATACAGGGCCTTATCTGGGCCGCTGATGATAGCCAATTGAGCATTGCCATCGAGCAGGTCCTGTATGCCAATCTGGCTGTTTAGGGATTTAATTATTAGCGTCTGTCCACTGTCGCTTTCCAACTGCGTTTTCTTTGAGATCAGAAGTCTTGCAGCTGACCCTGCTCCGCTGATGGTAACCACAGTTGCATCGAGTGTGGCTGTGGCCGCCAGCAGCTCGGTCAGAATTAGGAGGGCCAAGGCGTATTTGGACGGCAATATCTTCATGGTATCTGTGGGACTTCTATTGGAGTTCACCAGCCATTGCAACCATCTCCGAAGCAGTCAGCCGCCTGTGGTAGCCAGCCTCCTTTTTTTATGGGTGCATGAGGAATTCGAAAGTGGGATATACCTATTTCATGAAGATTGACCTGGCTGCGTCTATTACGGCCTTCTCTTCGGCTGTGGGCTCGCCTTTACTGACAAAACTCATGTCGATCGCTATCTCCGGGCTGCCTATTACCTTTACGCTGGGAGCCACATCGGTGGACGCAATGCATGAGATCGTCTCGGGCGAATGGGATACAGCCGGGATGACATCGGAGCTTTTGTTGCTGACCTGCGCGCCACTCAGGGGATCATCGCCCCACAGCGCCGCGTCAGCCGATAACCTGAACCCGTTGCTTTTTTCAACCACCAGCACCCGGATCGCGAGATCTGTGCCTCCCACGTCCTTCCAGTTGGTCGTCTTGCCGGTAAAGATGGAGATCAGCTGTTCTTTGGTCAGGGAAGAAACAGGGTTGGCCGGATTGACTATGAAGGCCAGTTTGTCCTGGTGGAAGACTGTTGCCTTCAGGGAGGCAGCCATATCATCGGCAAGCCCCGCGTATTTATATACGGCCTTGTCCGGGCCGCTGATGATGGCCAGGTTGGCGTCTCCGCCGATCAGATCCTTTATTCCAATCAGGGTGTTTTTTGACTTGATTGTCAGGGTCTGTCCGCTTTTGGTTTCTATGTCGGCCTTTTTTGAGGTAAGGAGTCTGGCCACCGATCCGGCTCCGCTGATGGTTACCTCTGCGGCGTTTAATGCGGCCGATGCCAGCAATAGGCTGGTCACAAGCAGGGTTGTTTTGGAAATGAAGGTTTTCATAGTTTCTTTTTGAATGGACTCCTTTAAAGACACTTATCTGCTCTCTTTCAAGCTTAATTGTAAATTTTATGTTATAAGTTATTTTAAATATAATATTACTGGTCATTTAATTTTTCTTGAAACTGTCGATAGACTAAGTCTAGCATTCTCTCGGGCTGCGCTGCGGCCCAATACATAAAAACCTATGAAACTCACGAAACTCACCGCGCTGGGCTTGTGCCTCGCTCTCGGAGCTGCCGCTTACGCGGACACTGCTCCGTCAACCTCGAACTCCGCGCTTGGTACGTGGAGCTTTAATACCTCCGTTACCGCCAAGGCGTTCTATGACACCAATGCCTGGCAGGCTGCCTATACGCCCGGACTGGCTGATGTCCATACCTTCGGTGCGGCTGTCGGTGCCAACATAAAGGCCACTGACAAGCTTCCCTGCGGCAGCCAGTTGATCTTCACCTATGTGCCTACGGCCTACATCTATGGAGCCACCAGCAATCTGAACTACCTCAACCAGACCTTTGGTGCCGAGGAGAAATTTGACGCTGCCGGTTTCAAGTGGGACTTGAACCAGGGACTCGTATGGGTCGCCGGACAGTCATCGATGCCCATCTACAATGACGCAGGCACCACCTTTACTCCTGGCTTTACGGCTCCTGCCGAGCAGGCCCGCACCAATCAGCTGGTATGGTCCGAAACGACCGATGTCTCGAAGACTTGGGACAAATACCTGCTCGAGTTCCGCAGCTATGGTATCTATCAGAATTTCGAGTCCTATCACAGCGGTGTGACCGGTTTTGACAATTGCACAGACCGCTATGACGTGAATGCCGGAGCCGATGTCGGCTATGAGGCCTTCAAGGATATCTACGGTCTGGTTGGTTTCCGCGTGGGCGATCAGTGGCAGGGCGTCAACCCTCTGAAGAGCACCCAGTACACCAACGACTACGCCCGTCTTTTGGCCGGAGTCCGCGGCAAGCTTCCGTACAACATCACTGTTGATGTCCTGGCCGGACCGGAATTTGCCCGCTACTATGAGGGTGTTGCCTCCAACTTCCACCGCGATCAGTCCTCCTGGTGGTATCAGGGTGTCGTAGGTTGGGACGCCACGAAGACCGACAATCTGGCTGCCAGCTTTATCCGTTGGAACCAGGTGGCCTCGACAGGCGGCGACGACTATCAGGACGCCATCACTTCGCTCAAGTATACTCACAAGTTCAGCAGCAAGTGGAGTGCCGATGTGACTCTGGCCCAGGAATATCGTTCCTATCTGCCAGAAATCACCAACGCCACCCAGGCGCATCAGTCGTATACGCTCTACTATCCGACCCTTGGCGTGAACTATATCCAGGACAAGCACCTCTCTTATCGCGCCGCTTGGACATGGACGAGCTGCCAGGCTGACAATCCCAAGTCGACAACGGGTGTCTTGTCTGATGCCCAGGAGTTCCACGAGAACAACATCAGCATCCAGGCTACCTACGCCTTCTAAGGTGTTAGCTTAACCTGAAAGCTTTAAAACCCCCGAAGAGAAATCTCCGGGGGTTTTTGTTTTGATCTGCGCGTGCCGCGCTTGTTCTATCCAAACACGTGGAAGTGTGTAAAACAATCGGTGCTTTGCGGGGTGGATGGGTGTCGATCAGGAAGTGGAATGCCATAGGAGATTCGGGAGAGATGGGACACATGAAACCCTGCGAAAAGCTTTCTGACTGGAAAGGAACCAGACGAACTGGGGCATTATACCAGATTTTGACAGGGGGGTACGGGACGGGGGTACTACTTTGTCGAGCCGATCTTGGATATCGTTGCCGGAGTTGCCTGTAAAGTCGGCATGGCTGGAGCGAGTGTCATGGCTTGTGGCTTGGCTGGCTGCTCAGTCGTGGGACGCATTCCGCCGACGGGCGCGGCGGGCAGCTCTTTGCCGGTCGGCGGAAGGAGCGCGAGCCTTGCGAAACCCCTGTTGATGAGTATCGTTATTTCCTTGTCGCGAGTCTTCCAGTCTGGGGAGCCCATGGTTACAACAATGATTCTCTTCCCATTCCTTATGGCCGTTGTCGAAAGACAGTATCCGGCCCCTTTGGTGAAGCCGGTTTTGAAGCCGTCGACGCCGTCCACCTTGCCAAGCAGGTGGTTGTGATTGATCATATAGACGACCTTGTTGGGTTTGCGGATGCCTTCGCCGAACTTTTTCTCCCGCACCGAGGTGTACTTCAGAATGTCTGTATTCCTGAGCAAATACTGGCAGAGGATCGCGAAATCGCGCGGCGTGGTCAGGTCCCCATTGGCTATCTTCCTGTTTGCGGGAGGGAGCCCGTTGGGGCTTTTGAAGACCGTGTGAGTCATTCCCAGCGACTTGGCCTTGGCGTTCATCAGCTTCACGAATTCAAAGGTGTTTCCGTTGGCGGCCTTCCGGGCCAGAGCGTGCGCGGCGTCATTGGCCGACTGGATCATCATCGCGTAGATCATCTCTTCAACGGGAAAGCTCTCGCCTTCGCGCAGATAGACCTGCGTGCCGCCCTGGCAGACATCGGAGATGTTCACGGGAACAGGGGAGGTGAGTTTGAGCCTTCCGGACCTGATCTCATCGTTGAGCACGGCGAAAGTCATGAGTTTGGTCATACTGGCAGGGGGGCTCACCTCGTCGGCATTGTCTTCGTAGAGTACCCGTCCTGAACTGGCCTCCACGACTATTGCTCCCTTGTATGTGTGTCTGCCGCGCGCGGCGAGGGCGGGGAGCGTTGCGGTCAGGAGAAGTAATGTCAGAAGAGGAAGAAGACGCATTCTATGTTTCTACCAAAAAAAATCCCCTCACGCAAATTATACTCGCGGTATCACTGTGTGGGCCCTTGCCTGTCCGTACCGTGCCCGATCTTTTTCTCGATCTGACTCAATAATCGTCCTGCCTGATGGAAGAACCACCCCTCGGTGTGGACGATTCTCACAAAGAGTCCGTTCAACTTATCGATGAAGGTGAGGGTCGTTGTGCGCGTGAAGGTGGCCGTCAGAAAAAACAACCCGCTGAAAAGGCATGGCACTACAAGGAGTACCAGCATTGGCCAGTAAAAGAGAGGATCGCGGGAGGACTGCGCGTACCCCCACCACATTCCCCACAGGCTCGCAGCGATGAAACCGAGGGCGAAAACAAGCTTCCAGATGGAAAGGTTGCTTCTCTCGACGGCGGATATCTCAAGATTGTTATACTCGAAGAATCTCGAAAACCCGCCCTCGGTACCGTTGCCGATGACGACTCCCGTTGTTCCAGCCTCAATTACCCAGGGTTCCAGCTTGTAGACCTTCGTTTGCATAAGCGCATTCTACGGCGGTTTTTGAGGAGATATCAATAGGGATGAAACGCACCGCTTCTTTGGAGTTGCCATCCAGTTAAGGATGCTTTTGTTTGACCGGATGTTCTCACGGCTGGCAGCCCTTCTATTACTGTGTTTTTCAAGCCTGATTCTATCGGGCTGCTGCGGATGCCTTAATCCAAACTACTCTGTCGATAACGTGGAAGGACGCCTCATTACCTCAGAAGTCTATGAGAACTACCCCTCTGCCGCGTGGGCGGACAACAACCATGCTGTGCGCCTTGAGGGTGCCAACTTCGGCGCCTATTGATGGAAGGCTGCCTCTCATGGGCTATTATTACCTTCGTATGGCGCAGCGCAATACGGTCAGAAGATCCTGCTGGGGGCCATCAGATTAGGGATTGCCATTTTTTTTGTTTTGCCCGTACATTGTAGGCTGATACTCATGGCACTGGGCAAGAAAGTTGAGCGCGCCACTTGGGAGGGCCCCACTTGGGGACGCCTGGAGCTTGCTGCCGACTGGAATGAGATCATACTGCCACCCCTGCGGCTTCCGGAGGGATTGAAGGGCCGCTTGCTTTTGACGCGCGAGAGCTCGTTTGAATTCGCAAAAAGAAGCGGATACGCGGTCAATGGAGAATGGATCAGTTTCGTCGCCAACATAGAGGATCCAGAAGAGAAGATCTACCTGGCGGGGGAGTTCAGCGGTTGGGGCAAGGCCATAGGCCAAAAGACATGGGAAATGACCCCCCAAAAGATGGAGGGCAGGAACTACGCTGTCCTTACAGTCCGATCGGGCCTCATTGGAGAAAAAAGGATCTTTAAGTTTGTTACCGACAAAGGCAACTGGCGGGAGCCTTCCTTCGAGGCTCCCAACGTCGCCATTCATGAAGGCGCGCGCAACTTGTGCATAGATCCGGCCAAAACCGGCGGGCATGCTTTTCGTTTTGAGGTTGAAGGGAAGGTTGACTGGAGAAACCTGGGGCACTTGGTGTGGAATGAGCCCGGCAGCGAAGAAACGATCTCTCTGTGGCCCGGCGAAGGTTTGTACAATATGAGCTCTGCCAGCCCCCAGGGAGCCATTATCGATGGCAACAAGACCCGCTTCCGCGTCTTTGCTCCGCGCGCCACCGCTGTTTCCGTTTACTATTGCCGCGAATCCGGGATGAAGGAGACCTGCCTATCAATGACGGCCGAGGCAGATGGCTGTTGGAGCGCGCTTATCCCCGAGAATCTCGAGGGATACAATTATTACTATACCATTCAGGGTCCCGAATGGCCGCATACGAATTTTGAAGTTTATCGGCATATCTGTGACCCGTGGGCATTGGCCGTACGCGACGGCTGCGGTGTGGTCATTGACAAGGCCAAACTGCGCCAGTTGGCCCCCCCCGCGTGGAAAACGCCGCCCCCGGAAGATCTTGTCATTGTTGAAGCCCACATCAGGGACTTGGCCGCCAGGGCTCCCCTGAACCTTTCCAGCCGCGAGCGCATGGGATTCTCCGGGGTCCAAAAGCTCCTTGAGTGGGATGAGAATTCCTTCGCTCTTATGGGTGTCAATGCGGTTGAGCTGCAGCCCCTCATGGAGTTTGACGGCGACGGAGAGGCTTATCACTGGGGATATATGTCCACCAACTTTTTTGCCCCGGCCTCCGCGTATTCATCCGACAAGAGAACCCTAAAGCAGCTCACGGAGCTGCCCTCCATGGTACACGCCTTCCATGACAAGGGAATCGCGGTGATTGTCGATGTCGTCTTCAACCACATGGGAGTCCCGGCCAGCCCGCTCTTTATCGACAAAGCCTATTATTTCCGCACCAACTCCGATGGAACCCTGGTCAATTGCTCCGGCTGTGGGAATGATTTCAAGGTGGAAAGCGTCATGGCTGAAAAGATGGTTCTGGAAGCGTTGGAGCATTGGGTCCTCAACTACGGGGTGGACGGTTTCCGCTTTGACCTGGCAGAGCTTCTTGGCGTGGATTTCCTCAAAAAGGCACAGGATCGTCTGAAGGCCATCAAGCCCGACATCATCCTTATAGCCGAACCCTGGAGCTTCCGAGGACATATGGGAGGCCGGCTGCGCTCGACTGAATACGCCAGCTGGAACGACGGATTCCGCGAATTTGTCCCTGCCTATCTGGCGGGATCGGCAAATGCCGAGGGTCTGAAACTTTTCATCTCTGGCAGCGTGGGGGGCATTGCGAGCCGTCCAGTGCACAGCCTAAACTACGTGGAAAGCCACGACGATTACTGCTGGATGGACCGCATCACGCAGAATCCGGGACATAACGGTTACTACCCCACTCTGCGCGACCGCCGCTGGACACATCTTATGGTGGGGCTGGTCGCGATGAGTCTGGGCGTGCCGATGTTCTCCGCGGGACAGGAGTGCCTGCGCTCCAAATACGGGGTTGGCAATACCTATCTGCGCGGGGATCTGAATGCCATTGATTACGCCCGCTACAAAGAGTTTCCCTCCACCGTCCAGTATTTCAAGGGATTCATAGCTTTGCGCCGCGGCGCAAACGGAAAGGCGCTGCGCGTCCGGGAGCTGGAGAAGGATTATTTGAGGTTCTTCGGCACCGACAAATCCAGCGCTCTGGCGATTCTCTATAATGCCGAGAAAGAGGAGGCCGCAAAACGTCTCTTGTACGCCATCAACCCGACAAGCAACGCCGTGCGCATTCACGTTGGGGAGCTGGAGCCGAAGAAGTGGCGTCAGATAGCCGATCACGAAAGAATCAGCGAGGAGGGTCTCCCCTTTGGCCGCTTTGAGTGGAAGGATGGATTTATTGAGATCCCTCCGGCAAGCTGCGGCGTGTGGGTGGAGGCGTAAAACCAGAAAACCAGATTGGCTCTGGCTCAAATTGCCTGCAAGAGATGTTCTCTGGCATTCTCACGGCTGGACACGGGGGGTCTTCCCAACAGACGATTGGCTTCGTCAATCCTGCCCAGTCTGATCACCTCGCGGATGCGGGTGCTGCTGACGACCTGGCCGTCCATCATGACCTTGGAATGTCCATGTGCCTGAAAATGCATCTCATTGCCGAGTTTCCTGAGAAGTTCCACATTGCCGCTTTTGCGATATCCAAAAGTAAAGTCTTCCCCGACATGGATGCCGCGGATGTCGCCAAGAACACGCGCCAATTCGTGTATGAACTCTTCTCCGGACTTTTCGCTAAAAGCGCGGTCGAAGGGGATCTCCAGGAGGAAATCCACTCCCAGGGACTCAATCGCGCGCGCTTTTTGCGACCGGGAGTAGATTTGCATGGGTACTTTGTCCGGAGCCACTACCGCGCAGGGATGCCGGTCAAAGGTGACGACCAGGCTTTTGGCTCCAGTGGAACGCGCTTCGGCCACCATTTGGCGGATGATCTTCTGGTGCCCGATGTGCACCCCGTCAAAGACCCCTATGGCCAGGCAAAAAGTGAGGTCGCTTTTGCTGACTGGAAGCGTGGAATGTACGGGAAATGTACGGAGAAATTCGATGCACCACAGTATAAAGATTGCGGGAAGATCAGGCAAGACCAGATGGATTGAAAGACTTTACGCCACCACGTGCCTCATGTATGTTCCCTGCAACGCCAGGGGCATCTCCCTGAGAGAGACAATTCTCTCCGCGGCGCCGATTTCCGCGCAGACGCGGGGCATCCCGTAAACAATGCTGCTGGCCTCATCTTGCGCGAAAGTATGAGCGCCGTTTTGCCGGAGCTTGAGAAGTCCGTCGGCTCCGTCGCGTCCCATTCCTGTGAGAACCGCGCAGGTGGCGAAAGGTGCCGCCCCGGCCGCCACAGCCGAGTCGAACATGACATCGACAGCCGGACGTTGGTGCCATACCTGGGGACCTTTTTTGAGGGCCACCTTATAGTGTTCGCCGGTCCACACGAGCGCCATATGGAAATCTCCTGGCGCCACGAAGGCAAATCCGGGCAGCCCGATGTCGCCTTCCTGGGCTTCCTTGACTTTGAAGGGGCAGATCTGGTTAAGACGGTCCGCGAATGCCTTGCTGAAATGTTCGGGAATGTGCTGTACGATAAAAGTGGGTGGAATATCCGCCGGCAGGTTGGTCAGTACGTCTCGAAGAGCTTCTGTGCCGCCGGTGGAGGCTCCCAGGAGGAGGGTGGCCTTGTTGTGAAACCGTTTGGTCAGCGGTGGCTTTGTGACGGCCGGTTTGAGCACAGATGGCCGTACGCTTGCAGCGGATACCGATCCCGCGGTTGTCGGGGAGGCGGATATGGGCGGAAGTGTCCTGGGTCTGCGTTCAATCCGGCGGGCCATTGCCGCGGCCTTTACCTTGTCTATAAGTTGCGGACCGATGTTGCCTATTGAAAAAGCGCTGCCCGGCTTGGCAATGACCTCCACGGCGCCCACATGCAGGGCTTCCATTGCGACTACCGAGCCGGCCTGTGTCAGCGAACTGATGATGATGACCGGCATTGGATGCTGCTCCATGAGAATCTTGAGGAAAGTGATGCCATCCATCCTGGGCATTTCGATGTCGAGCGTCAGGACGTCGGGGTTGAGTTCAACAATTTTGTCCCGCGCCACGTAGGGATCCTGTGCCGTACCGACTACCTGGATCTCCGGATCGGTAGAAAGCATCTTGCTGATCAGTTGTCTGACCGTGGCAGAATCATCTACGACTAGTACTTTGATGGGCATGGGGATTAGGGCTTTTGATAGATGGCCGGTTTGATCATCTTTAGGTTATGGGTGGTCCCCGTAAGGCTTTCCGCGTGTCCAATGAAAAGCCAGCCTCCCGGGCGGAGCAGGGGCAGCATCTTGTTCACAAGCTCATTTTGCGTGGCTTTATCGAAATATATCATGACATTGCGGCAGAAGATGATGTCGTATGGCCCCGGGAAGGTGTATCGCGATCCGAGGAGATTCAAATGCTTGAACGTGATGTGGCGTCTGATTTCCTCGCGCGCCTGGTAATATCCGTCGGAGTCGCCAACACCTTTAAGAAAATATTTGTTGATAAGCGCGGGAGGAACTGGCTGCAGCCTTTCGGCCGCGAATATTCCATCGGAAGCCTTCTTTAATATTTTGTGCGAAATGTCCGTGCAATCAATGCCCCACGCCGCGGAAGCCGCCCCATAATGCTCCGCGAGCGTAACCGCGATGGAATACGCCTCTTCGCCAGAGGAACACGCGGCCGACCATATCTTCATGCTGGCCGGCTTCGTGGGGAGGATGGCCGATTTGATGTAGTCGAAGTGTTCGTTCTCGCGGAAGAAGAAGGTGTGGTTTGTGGAGATCGCGTCGATGAGGTCGCCCATCTCTTCTGTGCCCTGTGGAGAGCGCATATAGTGGCAGTAATCGCCGTAGGTCTTGAGCCCGAGCTTTCTGAGGCGTTTGCCCAGGCGCGCCATGACGAGCTCCCTTTTGTGCTCTCCCAACTTTATGCGGCTCTGCTCATATACGAGAGTGCAAATGAAATTATATTCCTGGTCCGTGATCGGGGGAGGGGTGAAGATGTTTTCGCCGAATGAATTATGGAGATCTGACACATCTTCCCTTACGGACTTTCTGCGGCTATTTTAAGCATGACACCAAGGGGTTCTTTGAAGTCCATTGAACACAAACTGTACGGCCATCGCGGCAAGAATAAGACCTGTTAGACGCCGGATGACCTTGAGTACGATGGGACTGATCCAGGCAGCTCCATCGGCTGAAAAGCGAAAAACATAGTAGGAAGTGATCATTACCGCCGGAATGCAGCACAAGACCACAGTCTTTTGCAACCAGCCGGAGGCTTCCCCGATCAGGAGAATGGAAGTCGAGATGGCGCCCGGGCCGGCCAGAAGGGGGACGGCCAGAGGGGTGACGGCCACGCTGTCGAGCTTTTCTCCGATGTCGCGTTCCTCGGCGGATATTTTGCTTTCACTCTCACGCGCGTGTAGCATATCATAGCCGATCCGAAAGAGAAGAAGTCCGCCGGCAATGTGAAAGGCGGGAAGGGTGATGCCCATTACGCTAAAGATCAGTTGTCCGCCCACGGCGAAAAGGAAGAGGACAATTGTGGCCACCATGCAGGCGAGCTTGGCCATCCGGCGACGCTCTTTTTGCGTGTTGGTCGGCGTCATGCTCAGGAAAATTGGGACTGCCGAGAGCGGTCCCACAATGGCGAAGAGGGCGACGAAGACCTTGATGACTTGCTGGAGAAGTTCCATGGGCGCGATGGTGATCCCTTTCTAACGGCATTTTCGTTCTTTGCCTTGAGTGTCGCGGGCATATTCCTGTAGGCTTTTTGAATGACGGTGTGGTTCTCCGCGATTCTTGACGCATTGAGGTTTTTATTTGCAGTCGGGGTGGTGCTATCACATCTTGGCACTCTTGCTCCGGCCCTTACGGGTCTGAAAGACCTGCATGGACATTTTTTTGTCTTGTGCTTTTTCATGATCTCCGGCTACGTTATCGCCTATAGCTGTGACAAGAAATACAAGAACAGCCGGGATTATATTGTGGCGCGTTTTTCCCGTGTATATTCGGCCCTTATTCCAGCGCTGCTTTTGACAGGATTGCTGGCGGCTGTGGGTGGAACTTTGCACCCCGTCTACGCATTGCGCTGGGTGGCTCATGATGAGCCTCTTCGGATAATCCTCTCGGCTTTCAACCTGCAGAATCTGTGGTTTCTTTCCATGAATCCGACCAGCAATCATCCGCTCTGGTCGCTGGCTTATGAATGTTGGTACTATCTGATCTTTGGCCTTTTCTTTTATCTAAAGGGAGCGCCCCGATACTTCTGGGGAATCTTGGCGTGTTTGGTGGCCGGCCCGCGCATCCTATTGCTTTTCCCGCTGTGGCTCCTGGGCGTGGGGTGCTATCATCTTCATGGCAGGCTCAAATTGAGACCTGATACCTCGCGGGTGGGACTAGGCATATGTTCCTTGATCTTGGCGGTCTTGTTCTGTAGGACTCCGCTGGCGTTTCTCGAACCCCAAATTGTGAACTTCTTCCTGTCTTTAAATCCCGCTTTATTGTGTGGCGGGCATCCTGTCTATATCTACGAGTTATTGGAGGACTCTTCGCACTTCACCTATGATTACCTGGAGGGTGTCTTTGTTTTCGGCTTCTTCTTCTTTTTGTGGTATGCCCTGCCCAGGCAGAGCCCCCCAAAATGGTTTGTCAATCTATCCAGGGGCGGATCCTCTTTTTCCTACTCGATCTATATTCTGCATTATCCGCTATTGGTTATAGGAGGATTTCTTCCGCTGCTTCTGGCTCCGAATCTGAGACATTTTCTGGGAGAGGCTCCATGGTTTTTTGCCCTGCCGTATTTTGTGGGGATGATTGTTTTTGCCTGGGGCTTTAGCCTTGTGACAGAAAAGCGGCGGCAACAGGTAGCGGCGGTGGTAGATCCTTGTTTAATGAGGATTGAGCGGTGGACAATAGGGAGGACGAAGCAGTGATTATAACCGGGTGGTATTCCATTGGACTTGATGTGCTGCGTTTTGTGGCCGCCATCGGCGTTGCTCTCGGCCATCTGACAGTAGTTGATCCCAGTATGGGATGTTTTGCCGCGATAGACGGGCGTGTTTTTGTAATGTGTTTTTTTGTTCTCTCCGGCTACTTTATTGCCTACACCACAGAGCGGAACAAGCGCGATGGATCGGATTATGCTGTCGCGCGTCTATCTCGCGTGTATTCGGTTCTTCTCCCTGCGTTGATCCTGACGGAGATTTTGGGCAGGCTGGGCTACTTGCTTAACTCTGATTATTATGGCCATTGGCTGCAGGGAGACGGCATGAGAAATATTCTGTCCCTTTTTAATATTCAGTGCCTTTGGGCTTTAGACCTTAATCCAATGTCGAATCATCCGCTCTGGTCACTCTCTTACGAATGTTGGTACTATCTGATTTTTGGACTGGCTTGTTTTCTTCCACGGGATAAGACACGTTGGTTGGCTGTCGGTTTGGTGTGCCTCATTGCCGGACCGCGGATAATGCAGTTGATGCCAGTGTGGCTCCTGGGGGTGATCTGTTACCATTTGCACGGTCGGTTGAGACCAATGTCAGTCTGGGTGGCATGGTGCGGTGCAATTGCGCCTCTGTTTTTGCTGCTGGCTATGGCGTTCTCCCGCTTTCACCTGGGCGTAACCAAAGACTTGTTTGGCGGCATTCTCTCGTTTCTTTCAATCTTTTGCCTGCGTTATGCTTTGCCCGAGGGAAATCCCCCTGGATGGTTTGCAAGAATGGCGCGTGAAGGCGCGAATTTCTCTTTCTCGATTTATGTGACCCACTATCCGATATTGCTGTTTGGCGGAATACTTCCCGTTATCTTCAACCATAACCTGCTGCTTATGGTATACTACCATCCTGTCATATATGCATGGTTTGTTTTTGTCGGAAGCATACTATTTGCCTGGGTCTTCAGTCTGATAACGGAAAGGCGCCGGAAATACCTTGCGGATAAAATAAAACCGTGGGTGGAACGGGCGTTTAAATGTGCCCCTCATCTGCCGCTACCGTAGCGATGGCTTCCTCCATTGAGGTGATGCCAGCTTTTACTTTGAGCATACTGTCCTGGTGGAGCGTCTTCATGCCTTCTCCGGTGGCTATCTTTTTGATCTCTACTGTTTCGGCTTTGGCATTAATGGCGCGGATTAGCGTTTCGGAAGAGACCGCCATCAACTCATGGATGCCGATGCGGCCCTTGTATCCGCTTCCCCCGCAACTGGGGCATCCCCCAATGGCCGCGCGATATATGGGACCATGCCAATGAATGGCCTCCTCAAGAAGCCTTGCCTCCTCGCCTTCCGGCAAAAAGGATTCCTTGCAGTTCTTGCATAACCTTCTCATCAGGCGCTGGGCGCACACGCAGATCAGACTTGCCGAGATCATGAATGGCTCTATGCCCATGTCGGTAAGCCGTGCGATGGTGGACGGGGCATCGTTGGTGTGGAGGGTGCTAAACAGAAGGTGTCCGGTGAGCGCGGCTTCGACGGCAATCTGGGCCGTCTCCAGGTCACGGATTTCTCCGACCAATATGATATCCGGATCCTGCCGCAGAAATGTGCGTAACGCCGCGCTGAACGTGATACCGATCTTTTTTTGCATCTGCATTTGGCAGATGCCGGGCAGAGTGTACTCAATGGGGTCTTCCGCCGTGCGGATGACAAGCTCGGGCGAGTTGATCTCATTGAGTGCGGAGTAGAGCGTCATGGATTTTCCGGAGCCTGTGGGGCCGCAGTGCAGAATCATGCCATATGGCTTGCGGATAAGTTCGCGGTATCTGCCGAGGTTTTCGTCGGAGAACCCGAGAGAGCTGAGGGGCAGAGTGGACTTCTGTTTGTCCAGGATGCGCAGGACCGCGCCCTCTCCGTGATTGAGCGGGGAGGTGGCCACACGCAGATCGATGTCGATGCCCTTTTTATTGTACTGCTTGAAAGGAATACGTCCATCCTGAGGCAGGCGTTTTTCTGCGATGTCCAGATTGGACATGATTTTGAGTCTGGCCAGAAGCGCGGTGGCGACCTTGTGCGGAAGTTTGAGCTTTTCATGGCAGACGCCATCTATGCGTATCCGAATGCGCGTCTGATTCTCATCAGGCTCTATGTGAATATCGCTCGCCCCGCTGTAATAGGCGTCTTCGATGACGCGGTTGGCCAATATGACAATGGGCGCGGATTCCTCCTCCAGTTCCTCCTTGGAGAGGGATTCTTCGCTGACTTCGAGGTCCGAGCCAAAGGCTTCGACCACGTCCTTGAAACCCACGGGTGCCGCGTTGCTGGTTTTGTCTCTCAGTGCCAGTTCGATGTAGGACTGCTGGGAGAGTACCACGCAGACTTTCGCGCGCAGCTTTTCCTGTATAATGCTTGTGAGGGAAAGGTTGAAGGGGTTTGAAAGCGCCACGACAAAGTAGCCGCCCACAGTCCCTATTGGCAGCACGTTGTTCTGCGCGCAAAACTCCTTGTCCAATTGGGCGAAAGCCTTGTCGCCGGGGATGAAGTTGGCGGCGTTGAACGGCTTGAGGCGGAAGGCGCGCGCTTTCGCGAGGAGCAGTGAGAATGGGCTGATTTTGTAGTCCCGCAGGAGCGTCTCTTCCAGCGCCTCCCCGCTGAGCTCGTCCGGGGATTGCTTGAGAGCCTCCACCTGCGCCAAGCTCAGGCGGTTCAGCTGCTTGAGTTCTGAAATGATCGCGGTCTGTATTCTGGCAAGGGCCATACGGTCTATAACGGCCCATTTTGCCGCTGATAAAAGAGATATTATCTGCGGGAACTCTTCTTGGCTGCCAAGTAATGCGCGATAACAAACGCGGAAAGGCCCAAAAGCAGCCAGGAAGAGAGCAATAGAGTCGGACCACTGCCCACACGGATGTCTTGTACGACGGGTATCTTTCGTCCTCCAGCGATGTACGCGCCTGGCATCGGCCTGCACGAATCATCTATGATGTGCGTGTTCAGGGGGCTGTGTCTATAGAGCGCGTAGGCTGAATAGAACAGGCAGAATACTGCCAGCGCGACAACGGTGCGGCGAAAGATTTTATCGAGCATGGGGGATCTCTTTTTCATGGATGGCATGGGAGGGATAACGGACGATATGGGGTTTTACCTTAGAGCTTGTCAGCTATCCGATGATTGTCCCCGACAAAAAAGCCGCCCGTTTTTGGGGCGGCTTTTTGTGAAAAGATGACTAGATCTTGATCGGCTTGAAGCCCCTCGTAGAGTCGGAGTTGTCGTCTTCGCGACGGACGTTGCGGCCCGGGCGTTCGGCCCTCACCTTGGCGGGGGCGGCTGAGGAATCCACCTCTGCCGAGACGACCTGGTTGCTGGCTACGTCGGTTTTCTCGACGCTGCGGAGAGCCTTCTCTTCCAGCCCCTTCTCGATGGCCTCGCGGATCTGCTGGCAAAGGAGTCGAACGCTCTTCAAGGCGTCGTCGTTGCCGGGGATGGCGTACAGGATGCCGGTCGGATCGGAGTTGGTGTCAACAATGCCCACAACCGGAATGCGCATGACCTTGGCTTCGGCCACGGCATTGCGCTCCTCATTGACATCCACGATGAAGATCGCCCCTGGCATCTGGACGAGCTCCAGAAGTCCTTCGAAATAGCGCGACTGGCGGGTCATCTCGCGGCGGATGGCCGCGGCTTCCTTGTTCGGAAGTTTGCTGAGGGAACCGTCGGCATCCATGGCCATGTGCTTCTTGTATTTCTTGAGGGAAGCGGAGATGGTCTGAAAATTGGTAAGGGTCCCGCCCACCCAACGGCAGACCGCGTAGGGCATATTGGTTGCCACAGCGATCTCTTTGACGACCTCCCGGGCCTCAACCTTGGTGCCGACGAGCAGCACTTTTTTGCCGTGGGCGACGATGTTGCGGATGAAGTCGCAGGATTTGTTCAGTTGCGAGAGTGTCTTTTCGAGATCAATGACCGATACCCCGTTGATGTGGTCGTAGACGAATTTCTGGGAACGCGGGTTGAATCTGCGTTTCTGGTGTCCGAGGTGGACGCCGGCGTCGTGGAGTTCCTGTAATGTGGTTGGCATATGCTTTGGCTAGCAGGAGCGGAAAAGTCCGCCCTTCATGGTAAAAGCCTCTGCTAGGGGGCTTTTGGGTTGGAGGTTTGTTTCTTTTCCCTCCAAAGCGGAGGGCTAAGAAGTAACAATTGTATGGCCGAAGAAGGTACAAAGGCAAGCAGTAAAGGTGGGGGGGCTAAAATATGAGGCAATTTATGATTGACTACAGCCCTTTTTCGGGGCAGAGTCAAACATTATGAATTTTTCGTTAGGCATTGATCTAGCTGAAAAGCTTCATGAAGCCCTGACAGACACACTGCCTGGGGATGTTGAGTTTGTAAGGACTGCCGCTTGGTGTGTACAGGCATGCCAGCAAAATGACGGGAGGATAACGGATGCGACTCTTTTGGCAGGCGTAAGTCAAAGTCCGCTTCGATATATGCCCCTTCGAACGCTACTTGGCAGCGAGATTTTTGTAAGAAGCTTTGCAAATTTTCTCGGAGGAGGCAGGACGGAAAGGGCGAAGACCCGAAATGCATTGGCAGAGCTTACCGTGCCGATATAGGATGCCAGCCCATTGTTGCAGTCGAAAGAATAGATTAATGATTGACGCATTCTCCGACGGCTACTACCGTAAGCGCAATCAGCAGAAAAGACCCCATGTTTTCCTCATCGCTATCGCACGATATGAGCTTCCAGCTGCGTAACGCGCTGGGAGACTACAGTCATCTTGACAGCAGAGTACTCAAGGCGGCGGCGTACTTTGCAGAGGCGTTCATGAATGGCTTCCATACCTTCATGGCAAGCCTGCGGCTAGGCCGCTCAAAGAGGGTCTTTGCGGCCTCCGGACTGATGGCAGAGGCAATCCACGCGTCCCCTTTGGGGCGCAGCCTGGGAAGTACGGGAATTATAGGAAGCAGCGATTTTATCAAAGCCGTCATAGGGTTTGTGCCCGACGGTGTGGGCGCGCAGGCCTGGGAGTTTTTGAATGTGGCAGCGAGTATGTAATGGGGGAGCGCCCACACTGCGTTAGGAATACGTATTCCTTTCCTTTATCGCCACCCATTGAAATAGGTGGCTACCGAGCGCTCCGCTACGCTTCGCGAAGTCCCTGACATACCCGCGCTTCGCTTAGGTATTAAGGGACTTGTCAGTGCGGTATCCGCCGCAGGGTGAGAGAATATCTTTGACTTTTCTGGCTCCATGTATTTTACTTGAGCCTTCTGTCGCGGGTGTAGTTCAGTGGTAGAACTTCTGCCTTCCACGCAGATAGCGTCGGTTCGATTCCGTCCACCCGCAGAGTTTTTGTATATCTATAATCTCACCAGGTTAGCCGCACTGGAGTTGTGGTAAGACAGGCAAGCAGGTAAAGCAAAGAAGATAAGGCGGGAGGGTATAGAACCAAAACGCTTATCTTAAATCAATCGTAACCACGCTGTTCTGGGAGCTGGCTAATAAACCTGGAGCAGCTTGCCCCATTGTTTTGGCGGAAACATCAAAGAACTGCGGTGTTTTTTTGAGATCCTCAAGGAGTCGCTCCACAAAGACTTTAGGAACCCCTTTGGTAAAATCACCGGTCTTATCCTTACTTGCACCTTTACCCATAGCCAGAACAAGGGCTCCATTGGCCTTTTCCTGAGAATCTATTTCTATTCGGTGGGTATCGCCGCCTTCCTGTTCGACAATGCGAACGGCTTTCCCTATAACTTCGGAGTAGGAAACTTTATCAACATAAGACTTGGCAGCCAAGAAAGCTATGACCGATTTTGGAGTCTTTTCAATATTCACTGAACGGGCAATGTCTCTGAGTTTTTCAGTAGTATCGAATCTCTGAAGATCGGTCATATTATTACCATATATCCCGGATTCTTCTAGTTTATACTTAAGCTCGTCGGTAGTAAGGTTTGCCTCCCACATTCTATCATTATACTTTGCAGCTTCCGCTGTTTTTTGTTCCGCGGCTTTCTGTTCCGCAGTCATCTCTACCTTGGGGGCTTCTCTTGCTGGGGTAGCGCCAGACCCCATCATGGATCTGACCAGTGGCACCAAAGGCAAGAGGCACGCCATGATAAGAGCCATGCGTTTGCCAGAAAGCATACCTGTATGGCGGGAGACCTTGCGTGTCGGCGCTTTTCTCTCTTCTAAAACTTCCCCTGATGTCAATACTTTCAGACCCGCCGTCTCGAATGCTTGCTCAAACTTTTTATTGCCAGCGCGCTGGGCATTGACAGCCAAGGCCGCGTATGCCTGACCCACGTCATTCTTGATTTCCGTCTCATGAGCCTGCCAATAAGTATGTGGCAACTTGTCCGCTACGGCATCCCAACCTTTTTGCATTTCAACTGCAACCGCCGAAAGATCGTCTTTGCCTATAGCTAGTCCCGTTTGCAGATGTCTTATAAGTTTTTCTCTATCGGGAAGATCCGGTTGTACCAGTACATCAAAAAAGGCATGCGCGATAGGCAGCAATCTTCCAGACTTATGTGCTTCCAGATATTCTTTTAGAATTTCAAAATTGTCCGCGTGTGGAAGCTCGGCACTGTAATCAATATGCGCTTCGCCAAAACGCTCGCGTAGTTTATTAAAGCGGGAGTTTTCCATACCTACAGTATAACACGGAACAAACCATAGTCTAATAAATGCCCTACCGACTTTTAGGTAAAAAATGGCGTGCATTGACAAAATTTTTACCCGCCTCTGCCAAAAGCTCCGATTGCCGCGCTCCAAACTGGTATGGCAAGCATCTTCGAAAATCTGATTTCCGCGTTTGACATCCCGTCATTTAGAGCTACAATCGCTTTGATACATGAGGGGCAGGGCGTTCACACAGCCGCCTCCGGGCGGCGGCAAGTTGAGCAGAGACACAGGCGCAGAATACTGCGCCTTTTTTGCGCCCATGCGGATTTTGGTCGGAACCCAGAACAGAAAGCACAACATATGATCACACACACCAATCAAAACAATCAAAAAAACGCGCGGCCACTTACTGTGGCCGCTTTTTATTACCGCGACCTCCTTATCCCATCCTTCCTCATCAGAGCCGACGCCGTGCCCGAATTCAACCGCTTCCTTGCCGAGCGGGGCACCTACGAGAAGCCGGATAGCTACCGCGCGCTGGTCTTGCAACTGGGCGCCTACTGGGCGGCCAACATGGATCTGGATCTGGCAGTAGGACGCCAGTTGACTCCCGCCTACGCTCTGGAGGTCTTCAACCACCGGATGGCAAGAATATACCGAAGGACTGTCCTGGACTGCTACCTGAGAATGCGCGATATAAGGGAACTTCACGACTGCTGTATCCAGAATGGCAGCCGGGATCTGGCCAGGGACGTCAATGAGTTTCTCATCCGGTTTTGGCACCGCGGGGATCTGTGGCACGAAGCCCTTCTAGCCCTTCTTGTCTCAACGCAAAACTAAACAAAGGGAACGCGCGACAGGACACGGAAGCTAACCCTTCGCGACGATCAGATACGAGCCCAAAATCATAAGGGCAATCCAAAACAACTTTTTCCGCAACTTGACCTCCCGAAGATCCTCCCGCCAGGAGTTGGGAAAGAAACGGGTCCCCATCCAGGCTGCCAGAATAACAAAAAGAGGACTCAGCCCCATGAGGGCCCTGACTATGCCAGCCGGAGCCAATGAGTAGGCCCAAAGTGCCAATCCCGAGGAAAGAAGAAACATGAGTTCATTGCAAAGAAACACCTTCCAGGAATTGAGTCCCATTTGTCTTTCGATGAGCACTTCTTTTCTAAAGCCTGGGACAATGACAAAGACAAGGAGATATGTCAGCCACGAACACAGTCCCTGCCAGAAGAGCGCGTTTATAAAATGCGTCTGCAGCACCACGTAGCGCGAGAGCACGGCGCCAAAAGCTGCGAGGAGTGATGAAAGCGCCACCAAAAGAAAGGCGCGGCTGATGTACACGTTGCCGATGCGAAAGGGTGGGCGCGTGAGCGCTCTGGGGTCCTTGAGACATAGAACGATGCCGGCGACGATGACCAGCGCGATGCCTGCGTAAGTGGAGGGATTGAAGAGTTCCCCAAGAAAAAGGAATCCCAGAATCACAGTAAAGACGCGACTCAAGCCGTAGAGCGCGTTGCAGATGGAGGTGTCCTCTAGTTTTATAGCCCGTACGTATATGTTGAGCGCGGCCATTTCCAAAGCTCCCAGAAGCCAGAAGAGGCCGAATTGCGTGAGAGTGGGGAACCCGACTTTCCCTGTGAACGGCAGCAGTAAATACAGCACGATTCCCGTCATACAGCTATAAAATGCCTGGGCGTTGGCCGATGAAAAACGCCTGTTCCCCAGGAAGGAATCAAAGAGGGACGACAAACTGTCGAAAAAAAGACTGCCCAATACGGATATTACCCACCACATACGGTACTGCTACGGCTCAAATCGCCCTTCTATAAAACCCTGGCAATTCTTCTTCAATCGCTTTTGGCACTAGCCCGGAGATACTTTCTCCACGTTTTAGAAGCTCCCTGATCCGAGAGGAGCTTACTGTCAGGATAGATTGGCGGGCAAAGCGGAGACGAAAGTCGGGCCGTTTCAACCGGGTGAGTGGAAGCTCGCCGCGTTTGAAGGCAAAAAAGGAGAGTGAGCGAATCAAAAAATCGGCGTCCCTCCAGTTGCGCAGATTTTCCAGCTGGTCCGCGCCCAGAATCCAAACGAACTCGGCGGACTGGAATCTCTCTTTTAGCAGACGGACGGTGTCTGCGGTATATATGGGACCCTTCCTCAAATCCATATCCAGGACGTCCAGACCTTTCTGGCCCAAAATGCTCTTCTTGATCCATGAAATCCGTTGGGCCGCCGGCGCGGGGTTATGCCGCTTTTGCGGACTGCGCGCGGACGGCAGAAAATAGACTTTGTCGAGGGAGGCCTCTTTGAGTGCGATGCGGGCCATCTGCAGGTGTCCCATATGCAGGGGATCGAAGGTTCCTCCTATAAGGCCAAGCCGCATGAAAGAATTCTAACGTCCGGCACCTCCTGGGTCGAGCGTGTTGACACCCCCAACGGTCTTCCGTAGATTGGCCCCATGCATCTCAATCTGGGCAGGGGATTCTGGCGGCTGTGGCTCTTTCTTGCGCTTGTTTGGGTCTCCGTCTGTTTTTATCAGGTGGAGTCGGCCCGCTATGAGGTCAGGAAGGCCCACGATCTGGAGCGATATTACACCAGGGAAGTCAGTCACGCCAGATTGCTGGCGGGACATGACGACATCATTACGCCTCTGGTCAGTCAGCATCTCAGGGAAGAGCTGGCTGCCAACAAAAAGGTGATCGAAGAAGAGACGGTCCGTGATCAAAGATTCACCTACCTGGCGTGGGTTGTACCCGCCATCGCTCTGGTCTTTGCACTTGGTATTCCCTGGGTGTGGGCCGGATTTACCAACTAATTCTTGGTGCTCTTGATGCTGGAGGGAGCGGCAGCCTTTGCCGCGGAAGAATCGGCGGCGGGCTTTACTTCTACGGACTTGGCAACCATGGTGTAGTATACCGTGACTTTGTCGCCAACCTTGACGGTGCCGAGAGTCTTGGCATCAGCGGAGATCTCCCATTTTTCGGTGCCTTTTTGGACGGTGATCGAAGAGGAGCCTACGGCAAGCACGGGGCCGGTCACCTGGTAGCTTTTGGCGGTGGCGGCACTGAGGGAAGAAGCGGCCACAAAGAGGACGCTCAGGGTGAGCAGGGTTGTAATTGTTTTCATAAGGTTGCCCGTATTTTCATCCCACTCATGCCCTTCTGTCAAGAGGGTGCGAATGTGGAATGGGATTGCCCGCTGCCGGGATTGGATCCAGTATGGCCCCAATGTCGCATCATACGATTGAAACGCTGACTCCAAACGACGAGGATGCCTTTATCTTTTGTTCCCGATTTATCGCACAACATTGGGATCAACCGCTCAAGCAGGCCCAGAATTTCATCCGCAGACTCGCCAAGTCACAGGCGGGTTCATTTTGTCTGGTGGCAAAAGAGGATGCCCGATGCGTCGGTATGATTGTCGTATACCCTGAAGACAAATCTCTGCATCCAACATACGGTCCCTGGATCAGCGCGCTGTACGTGGAGCCTTCCGCTCAAAGCCGTTATGTCGCCTTTCGACTGATGCGGAATGTCCTTCACTTGCTGCGGGCGCAGAACTTTCGCAGGGTTTATTTTGATTCCAGTCAGAGGCATCTTCAAGAGTGGTACTTGCGACTGGGATATACGTCCGTCGGCAAGGCTGATTGGCACGGTCGAGAAACCCTTATCTTTGCCGTCGATTTGTAGTTTATGGCATTCAGAGCGTTTACACTGTCGTTGCGTCGATGAACTCTTTGCCCTGAGAAAGCCGTGAGAGGTTTTCCAGCGTTACCTGCGCGATCTTGGAGAGCCCCTCATGCGTCAGGAATGCCTGATGAGAAGTGATGAGGACGTTGGGAAAGGTAAGGAGCCGCGAAAGCTCGTCGTCTTTGAGCACCTGCCCAGAGAGATCCTCATAGAAGACCCCCTCCTCCTCCTCATAAACATCCAAACCGACCCCGCCCAGTTTTCCGGATTTAAGCACCTCTATGAGGGCTTTGGTGTCCACAAGCTTGCCGCGGCTGGTATTGATAAGATACGCGCCCTGTTTCATGAGCGAGAAGGTCTTTTCGTTGAAGAGGTGGTGGGTCTGCGGGAGAAGCGGCAGGTGCATCGAGACTACGTCACTCTCCCTAAGCAGTCTCTCAAAGGCGCAATACTCTATGCCTGTTTCTTTGGCCCAGGCAGCATCCTCCACCGGGTCATAAGCCAATACCTTCATTCCAAGCCCGCGCAGAATCCTGGCCGCAATCTTTCCAATCTTGCCAGTGCCGACAATGCCGGCCGTCTTGCCGTGCAGGTCAAAGCCAATAAGCCCGTTTAGAGAAAAATTAAATTCACGCACGCGATTATACGCCTTGTGGATCTTCCGGTTGAGGGTCAGAAGCAGAGCCAGCGCGTGTTCCGCAATCGCATGGGTGGAGTAGGCTGGCACGCGCGTCACCGTGATGCCAAGCTCCCTGGCTGCTTTTAGATCGACATTATTGTACCCTGCGCACCTTAGCGCGATATGCCGGATGCCCTGTTTTTTAAGAGTCTGCAGGCACGCGGCGTTCACGTTGTCCGAGACAAAAACGCATACGGCATCGGCTTCGGCTGCGGTGCTGGCCGTGCCAGCGTTGAGTCGGCAGTCCAAGAAACGGATGCTGACTTCCGGAGAGGAAGCCGCTTCGAAGTACTTTTTATCGTAGGGTTTGGTATCGTAGAAGGCCAGGGTGATCATACGCGGAAGTAATACGTCCCAACTCCCATTTGTATTTAGGGGCTTAAAGCGCGTCCTTAAAGGGCCGTTTGTCCCTCCAAATACTCACTTCATGACCGCCTCTCTTCTCATCCATAAGTCCGCCACCAAAGCTCCCTACCAGTTGCCGCCGCATATGCTGGGAGGCAAAGCGGGACGCTTTTCCCCAAAGCTTGTGGGACACGCCACCTCCACCAATATAGACGCCATTTTGAGGGACATGGGAAGTTCTCCCGCGGGGTTGAGCGACAAGAAAGCCAGGCTGCGTTTGCACAAATACGGACCCAACGAAGTGACCCGCCAGAAGAAAAAGGGGATTCTTGCCCATCTGTGGGATAATTTTGTGAATCCGCTGGTCCTGCTCTTGACGGCGCTGGGCATTGTCTCCTGGGCCACTGACGACCACGCCGGAGCCACGGTCATCTTCAGCATGGTTGTGGTCGGAATAGTCATGCGATTCTATCAGGAAGTGCGCGCCGATCACGCGGCCGAGAAACTGCGCGCGATGATCAGCACCAAGGCCACCGTCATTCGCTCAGGCAAGACCAAAGACGTGCCGTTGAAAACCATCGTTCCCGGAGACATAGTGACCCTCTCGGCAGGAGACATGATTCCCGCAGACGTTGTTCTTGTATCCTCAAAAGACCTCTTCGTTACCCAGGCAGCGTTGACGGGAGAGTCCATGCCGGTTGAGAAACGCCACGATGTGACACCCAAGCCGGAACAATCGCCTCTCGAAATGGCGAACATCTGCTTCCTGGGATCGAACGTTGAGAGCGGATCGGGGACGGCTGTCGTCATCAATACCGGAGACAAAAGCTATTTCGGTTCCCTGGCCGTCACGATCACCTCCGAAAGAACGCTTACCAGCTTTGACAAGGGAGTCAATCATTTCACCTGGCTGATGATCCGCTTTATGCTGGTCATGGTGCCGGCGGTGTTTCTCATCAACGGGTTTCTGAAACACGACTGGATGCAGGCGTTCCTCTTTGCGGTGGCGGTGGCCGTCGGACTCACCCCTGAGATGCTTCCCATGATCGTCAACGTGAATCTGGCCAAAGGAGCTCAGGCGATGGCAAAAAAGAAGGTGATCGTCAAAAGGCTCAACTCAATTCAGAACTTTGGCGCCATGAATATCCTGTGCACCGACAAGACGGGGACCCTGACGCAGGGACGCGTTATTCTGGAAAAATTTCTGGATGCCCGTGGAAATCCGTCGGACAAGGTGTTGCATTACGGGTACCTGAACAGTTTCCATCATACAGGGCTGAAAAATCTTCTCGATGAGGCGATCCTGAAACATGAGGAATTGAAAGAACAGCATAAACCTGAAAGTCAGTATCGGAAGATTGATGAAATTCCCTTCGACTTTGTGCGCCGCAGAATGTCGGTGGTCCTATCCGACGAGACAACGCAGTCCAGGATATTGATCTGCAAAGGCGCGATTGACGAGATCCTGGCGATCTGCCCACAGGTGGATTATGAGGGCAAAGTCCTTCCCATTGACCCTGAGTTGGACAAGAAACGTCGTCAGTTGGCCTCGGAACTCAATGCCCAGGGGTTCCGCGTGGTGGCCATCGCCTACAAGACGCTCCCTGATACGCCTGATATATGCACTTACTCCGTCAAAGACGAGAATAATCTGACTCTTCTTGGATTTCTGGCTTTCCTCGATCCACCCAAAGAGAGCGCCAGGGAGGCGATCAAGAGGCTGCGGGATCTGAACGTGGAGGTCAAGGTGCTAACTGGCGACAACGACATCGTTGCCTCCTATATTTGCAAACAAGTCGGCATCTCTCCGGAAGGGTCCCTCACCGGACCTCAAATTGAAAAGATGACCGATACCGAACTGGCGGTGGCAGCCTCGAAGGCCTCGCTATTTGCCAGGCTTGCCCCAAAGCACAAGGAGCGTATCATTCGTGCGCTGCAAGCCAGCGCACACGTGGTTGGGTTCATGGGAGATGGCATCAATGACGCGCCCGCTCTCAAAGCCTCCGATGTCGGCATATCGGTTGACAGCGCAGTGGACATTGCCAAAGAGTCCTCCGATATCATCCTATTGGAGAACAGCCTTCTTATTCTGGAAGAAGGGGTCATCGAGGGACGCAAGGTTTTTGGCAATATCACCAAGTATATCAAAATGGCAGCCTCCTCGAACTTTGGAAACGTCTTCAGCGTGGTGGGATCGAGCGCCTTCCTGCCGTTTCTTCCCATGCTGCCGCTTCAAATACTGACCAACAATATGCTTTACGATTTCTCGCAAATCGCCATTCCCACCGACAAGGTGGATGAGGATTGGCTGAAAAAGCCGCGCAAGTGGGCCATCGATGGGCTGCAGAAGTTCATCCTCTTTATAGGTCCCATCAGCTCTATATTCGACTATGCGACCTTCGCGCTGATGATATGGGGATATGGGTGTTGGGTTGGAAAGATGTATAATCCGGCGCTCTTTCAGACCGGTTGGTTCATTGAAAGCCTCTTTACGCAGACCCTTATCATCCATGTGATCCGCACCAACAAAATCCCGTTCATCCAGAGCATAGCCAGTGGCGCGATGATCATTTCATCGCTTGCAGTGGTCGCGATAGGCTCGTGGCTGACAGTCTCGCCATGGGCCAAGACCCTGGGCTTTGTGCCGCTCCCGTGGAGCTTTTGGGGATTCCTGCTTCTAATGCTTTTGGGGTATTCAGCCCTTACGCAACTGGTGAAGGTGTGGTTTATCCGGAAGTTTGGCGAGGAGTAGCCGGCAGTTGCCATACGTTACTCCGGTCTAGTAGATGCCGTGCCTGGCTTGGCGGGCTTCCGCGGCATAAAAAGCGCGCAGCATCTCCCGTCCGGAAGAACTCAGCAACCATTTATGCAGACCCAAGTGAATTCCATTTTTGACGCGGTGATATGGACTCTGTCGGAAAAGCCTTTTTTCAGTGCTTTTTTGTATAGTGCGATGGTCAGGACATTGTAGTTCTCCATTGTACCGTCATCAAGAGGTGCTTTACGCTCCCGCATTTTCTCGACTTCCATTCCCAGAACGCCCACTGCGACGAGGAATCTATCATTGATGCAGCCTGGGTCGGCGATGGCGGCTTCCAGGAGTACTCTGAGGGCTCTGGCGAAAGTGTCCTCGTTGAGATCGAATCTCCAGTAGTCGTGGTGGATTTCGTGCATTTCCTCGAAGGCGTTGGCAAAGAGGTTTAGGGCCGCTCTGTGATCGGCAATGACGCTGCGATCATTGTGATTGTAATGCAGAAGGGAATTGGTTGTGTGCTCCAGCCTGCTCTTGGCGCTTTCCACGGCCTCGTTCCTTTGCAAGTCTGCTTCCATTTGTGCGGCGAGGGTACTGCGGGAATATCCCCGTACGGAAAGCAAATCCACTGCCTGCGTCATCTGTTGGCGCATGAAAGCCGTTGATCTGGACTCTTCGTTTGCCTTCCGGGGGTGGAGCGTTTCGTTTGTCGGACTGCCGGGGGATTCAATCATACCAAAAGAAAACATATTATAGGCTAATAAATGTCTTATTTGCAATATTGAAAGAGGGTCCTATATAACTCTCATTGCGCTTGGGCGGTTTCCATCCATTCGATAGGCAGAAAAACGGCTTACTGATTCTTAAAGACGGTATAGTAAATGCCAGCGGGGCTTGGAAAATATGAATAGACAATCTTCCAATAGTTGTTCCCATCATAGCTGTACAGCGTCTGTTGTGCGTTTACGGCCAGGGTGGTAGGCTCTATGACGATGGGAGAGGGGGACATCGTATAGGATTCCCCCATCTGAAGCGTGCTGCCGTTGGCGACGTCAGTCCCCGTTGTGGGTAATATTCCTCCAGTCACAGGGCTGCCCCAGGAGACATTCGTCACAACATTGCTTGGGAATACATGAAAGGCTCCTCCGTCGAAAGAGTATATATAGCCGCCTGCAGTGATGGCGTTGGCCGCGTTGGGTGTTCCTGCTAAACCGGCCAGAGCTGTGGTCAGGCTATCAGGTGCCGACACTCGGATGTTTTGTGAAGTACCGCCATCGGAAAGTCCGGCGTAACCATCGTGTGCGGAAATGGACGTGGCGGGAGTACCGCCAGCGCTCGTCAGCACGGAGAGCAAATCGGCGTTCGTGGGTATGCCGTTGCCACCTGTCACGGAGCCCCCACCGGATTTCCAATCGGAGTACGCGTTATTGAGCTGGTCAGACATGGCAGTTGATGTGGTGATCTGCGCCTGAGTCTGCATATTGGAGAGTACGGGCACCAAGATTGTGCAGACGATGGCAATTATGCAAAGAGCTACCAGCAATTCGATAAGGGAAAAACCCTTGTCAGAAGTGGGGACTCTCATGGCATGGGCGTTATACATCGTAGACGCAGTATAACACCGAAACTGGGAGATCGAGGCGCATCATGGATATAAACACAGTTTTACGCTGTTTTTTATGTTTTTTTTACACACCTCCGGTAGAGGGTCCCTATTCTAGGGAGCTGCTTGGGGCGTTTTCTTCTGCCGCAGGAGTGGCTCCCTTGACTGTCTTGGGCTTCTTCGGGCGCGGTGGGAACTTCCAGCCAAGCAGCCCGCCCTTTTTCAAGTAGAGAATGGCGGTGAACTTCTTCCCGGTCTTGCGCGAGACAAAGTTGTACATGGGATCGGTCTCGCGTTTTTCGCCCAAGAGTTTCTTGACCTGTTCCACGGAGATCTCCTGGCCCAAAAGCAACTTGGATAGCTTGAATCCGCATTTGGATTTTTCGCCCTTGGAACCAGTCACCGAGTTCGAACAGGCGTACCCGGCCTGGTGTGCGTATACCTCGCCTTTGAGTTCCTCTCCACAGGCGGGGCACTGTCCGATCTTCTCGCCCTTGAGAAGCTCTTCGGCGCTCACCGTTGGACGGGACTGACCATCGAAGTCGAAAGCCAATTTGTGCTCGGCGTCAATCTTGATTTTGGCGTTGAACTTCCTCTTGAAGCGCGAAATGAAGCCTTCCAGGGGTCCCACCACTCCCTTGGAGAGCAGTTCCGAGATCTCCTCCACGGAGAAACGCCTGCCCGAAAATACCTTCCAGATCTTGATTTTGCCGTCCTGGCTCTCGAAAAAGCGGGTCTTTTCGAGAATAGGTTTGCCGTCAGTGGGGCTGATAATCGATGTCGGCGTGGCCTCTTCTTTGGCCTCCTCGAAGCTGCGCGCGCTTTCGACGAGGGCTTTTGTCTGCTCGACGATGCCCTTCATAAACTCCTCACGCCCGAGTTTTTTCTCCTCGATCTGGCGGAGTCTAAACTCCCACTCGCCGGTCAGGTCGGGACGGGTTAGCGCGTCGGCTCCCAGCACCTTCAGGAACTCAAAGAGTCCCTCGGCTTTCGGGGTGGGAATCAGTTCGCGGCGTTCGCGGACAATGTAGCCGGTGTTGATGATATGTTCTATAATAGAAGCGCGCGTGGCGGGAGTTCCAAGACCCCGCTCTTTCATCGCATCGGCCAGCTCCTCGTCCTCGACCAGTTTCCCCGCGCTTTCCATTGCGCTCAAAAGCGTAGCTTCGGTGTAGCGCGCGGGTGGTTTGGTGGCCTCGGCCTTGAGAGTAGCCTCTTTGAGCACGGCGCTGTTCCCATCCTCGGGAGTCAAGGCTGCAAGCGGTTCGCTGTCCAGGCTGCTTCGGCCCATCACCTCCATCCAGCCGGGGAAGACAAGCACTTTGCCTTCGGTTTTGAACGTTATTTCACGTCCGCCAATGTTTTGAGGATCCGTGGCTGGAGCCCTTGTGATACGCGTGGTATTGTCTATCTGCGCGGGGGGAAAGAAGATTGCCACGAACCTTCTGCAGACAGCGTCGTAGACCCTGGCTTCCTCAGGAGAGAGGGACTTTGGTGTAACTCCGGTCGGAATGATGGCGAAGTGATCGGAGACTCCGGCATTGTTGAAGATCCTCTTGTTGGGATGCACCCACTTATTGGCCAAAACCTTTTTGGCGTGGGGCTCCAGTTCTCCTTCGAGCTTGCCCAGCGTGGAGATGACGGTCCCGATGTAGTCCTCAGGAAGGACAGTCGCATCGGTTCTGGGGTAGGTAAGAACTTTGTGCCTTTCGTAGAGGGACTGCGCGAAGCGCAGCGTGGTGCTGGCCGAGAACCCGTAGCGGGAGTTCATTTCGCGCTGGAGAGTGGTCAGATCAAAGAGCTTGGGGGAGGACTGTTCGCTTCGCTTGACCGTTTCGGCGACCTGCCAGTCGCCTTCGCGCAGGGCTTCGACGGACTCTATCAGCTTTTTGGCTTCAATTTCATCCCAGATTCTGTCGGATTTATCTTCGGGGCGTTGATCGCTGGCTCTGAAATTTTCTTTTTGGTATACGCCTTCGTATGTCCCGTTTTTGATTTCGAATTTAGCCGTGATCCTCCAGTAGGGGACCGGCTTGAAATTGCGGATGGCCAGTTCCCGTTCGATCACCATGACAAGTGTCGGCGTTTGTACGCGTCCCACGCTGGCCAGCTCCTTGACGCGGCTGCCATACAGTCGGCTTGTGATGGCGCGCGTGCCGTTGATGCCGATCAACCAGTCGGCTTCAGATCGGCTTCGCGCGCTTTCCTGCAGGGGAGCCATCTCTGTGGAGGAGCGCAGCCTCGCAAAGGCGTCGCGGATGGAGTCTGTCGTCATCGACTGCATCCAGAGACGCCGGAAAGGTTTTTTGCACTCGGCAAGCTCGTAAATATATGAAAAGATCAGTTCGCCTTCCCGTCCCGCGTCGCAGGCGTTGATGAGGCTTTCGATATCCTTCCTCTTCATCAGCTTCTTGATGAGGTTGAATTGTTTTTCAGTCCGCTCGCTGGGCTTGAGCCCGAACTTCTCCGGCAGGACCGGCAGGTTTGTCAGGCTCCAGTGACCCCATTTCTTGTCGTAATCCTGGGGCATATAGAGCTCCACCAGGTGGCCGATGGCGGAGGTAATGACATAGTTGTCGTTTTCGAAGAAGTCGTCTTTTTTGGGGACTTTGGGGGAGAGCGCGGCGGCAATGTCTTTGGCGACGGAGGGTTTTTCGGCGATGATGAGTGTTTTCATGTTTATCTTGCGTTTGACTCGTTTCTTTTGGCAAAATTCGCGCCGCCAAAAACGAGGATAGCCCCTAAGGTCTGCCGCGCGCCCAGCGTTGTGAAGTTTTATAAAGAGTGAAACTCTATTCTAGCGCTGAAGGGGAGGGGTGTCGAGAAGAAAGCTATGAGCCTGAACCTCCGGTTGAAACAACCGCCACAAAGCGACCGCGCAGTTCGTCTTCGATGAACGCCCTGATCGCAGGGTCAATCTCCTGGAGCGCGGCCTCAATCTTGTCCTGCCGTGTCACTTGAATGGGAGAGCGCGGGGCGGTAGGGGTGGCGGTGCCATCGGACGCCATGAGCGGCACAAGGGGCGGGATTTCCGGTGGCTGAGGGCAGACCGCGTCGATCTCCATAGAGAGATCGGGTATCTCTTCGGAGGGCTCCGCGGCCGAAACATTTGAGAGCAGAACCTGCGCTGAAGGAGAGACGGTCGGATGGGGCTTGCCGGGAAGTGGAACAGTCCGGACGGATAAAGAGAGAGAGCCGATATCCGCTAGAGTGGGTCTTTTTGAGGCCATATTAATTCTTCTTGGCCTCCATCTCCTCCAGACTCTCTATGATCGCGTCAATCGAACGCAGACTGGGAGCTTCCGCTGCCTTGAGCATGGCGGCTTCAAACATCACTTCCGTGGAGGCTCCGAATCTGATGGAGCCTTCCGAGTCCAGAAGGACTTCCCAGATGCGCTGCAGAGCATCACGTTTGAGCGGGGCGCCCAACTTGTCGGAGGAGCCGTGCTGCGCCGCGTCCAGAAGCGCCTCACGCGCCAGAGCGCTGACGCGCTGCCAGACACGGTACAAATCCCGATTGCTTGCCTTCAGCGCCTGGATCTGCGAAACAAGGCCAGCATAGTCGGCTTCGGCGATCGCTTTCGCCAGGGCGGTAAGTTCTCCCTGCCCGATGAGTCCATAGACCTCGCGCAGACCCTCCTCAGTTACCGACTTGCCCTGATAGGCGATCAGCTGATCGAGTATTGACTGCGCATCGCGCATTCCCCCTCCGGCGAGCATCGCTATGCCCGTGTAGGCGGCCTCTTCCACCTTTACACCCTCGGAAGAGGCTATCTCCTTGAGCTTACCGATGAGTGCGGCATCGCAGATGGGTTTAAATTCCAGACGCTGACAGCGGGAGTTGATCGTGGCGGGAACCTTTTGCGCCTCCGTTGTGGCAAAGATAAATTTGACGTGTTTGGGCGGCTCCTCGAGGGTCTTTAGGAGCGCATTGAAGGCCTGTATCGTAAGCATATGGACTTCGTCGATGATGTAAATTTTGAAGTTGCCGTTGACCGGCGCGTATTGCGCCTCCTCGCGCAGCGCGCGGATCTGTTCGACAGAGTTATTCGAAGCCCCGTCGATCTCGATAACGTCCATGTTCGAACCCTCGGCGATCGATTTGCAGACGGGGCTATCCGGATCAAAGTTTGCCTTGGGGCCGCCCTCGCAGTTGAGCGCCATGGCAAGAATGCGCGCTGTCGTCGTCTTGCCTGTGCCGCGCGGACCAATGAACAGGTACGCGTGTGCAATGCGACCCGACGAAATGGCGTTGATGAGGGTTTTGACGATCGACTCCTGTCCAACGAGTTCGGAAAAGCGTCTGGGGCGCCAGCGAAGGGCTATGACTTGGTAGGACATCTTCTTAGAAAGAGGATGTTACTACCTCTCCCCGTGCCTTCCAATACTTTTTTGAGAAAATTACCGCTTTTTTCTCGTCAAACCCCTTGCAAGTGTAGATGACTGCCGAGAAGAACTTTACTTTGCTCCATACATAGCAGGAGATACCGCTATCGATGAGCGGAACAAAAGCGTCAAAACCGGAGTTTTCTTCGCGCCCCATTCCTGAAACCGGGGCAAAAACAATCGGCTCGCCATATGTACGCAGATCCAAATGAGTAGCCAGTCCCAGCAGATAGTCAGATACGAATCGCTCATCCGGACTGGCCTCATAATAAAACTCCACCAGAAGTCTTTGACGGAAGATATCGGAGGCGATGCTTTTCAATGTATTTACTTCCCTGCCGGCAACTCGCCGAAGTACCGCTTGGCCACTGAGGTTGCAAAGGCCCAGACGAAGACGGCGCTGTATATCACGTTAACCTCAAGAAGCGGGTTCGTCTTCTCCAGAAGGAGGCTTAAGTATACCATGATCAAGAGCCATCCAAAATAAACTATAAGGCGCCTGACGGAAGCAATCTTCTGGAGAACGCCCAGGAGAATGAAAAAGTTGAAGAACATCCATGAAAGGTGAAAGGAGAACTGCCAGCCCTTGATATGGTAATAGCAAACGCCAACGAGTGTCAGAAGAATACCGATAACGTCCAGCCAGAGCAGACTCTTGAGCAACACTGGCAGTGCTTTATAGTTTTTGAAGTAGGTTTCCATAGCCGCTATGGGATGTCTACGAGGTCTTCCACGCAAACGCAAGCTCGAAAACCGCCAGGGACACTAAGCAAGACAGCTCAAGGGTACTGCTGCTTCCTTCCGGACCTGACAGGGTTGGCTCTCACAATCCCCCTAGGCCCCGACGGCGAGCGTAATTCTCTCTCGGATGGGGGAACCTGGCAAGAAGTTTCTGGCCCGGATTGACATCGGCTCACCTTCATTTAGAATATGGTTCACTCTCAATGGACTACCACCCACAGTATGGCGTATTCCCTCCGGAAACGGGGATGTCGATTACCAATGTATCTGTCGTGCCTTCCGTGCGTCCTCAAACCGACTTGGCCAGAGCCTTTTCCCTTCATAATCTGCCTTCCGTGTATTTGCCTGATCCGGTATTTGGGCTCATGCACCTGCCGAGGTTCCTAAAGAAGATACGCCACCATCTGGATGGGACGCTTCCGGCATCGTACCAAAAAAATTTTACAAAAGGGTTTGACGGGTTGTTGTGCCTGCATCTGGGTCTGGAGCCCGGCGAGATCATCGAGATAGTGGAGGGCAGCTCTGATGAGGCCGATGTGTATAAAAAACTTCGTCTATGCGTTCCCGAGGATGTAAAGGCCAACGAGTGGAACCGCATGATAACGCAGATGGGACTCAAGGGCGAGCGCAGGCAGCAACTTGAGGAGATGAAGGCCCGCATGGGATTGTCCCATCGGACTGATATCCTGACATTTGCGGATCTCATCGAGTACGAAGAGGGGCGGATCGGATAAAGCGGGCAACGTGCCGGCTAATCTTCCGAAATGGATGCTGTCGAGAGGAGCTTTATTTCTCCAGCGCCGTTCGTAGAGCCTCCACGCACCTCCTGTTCTGGGATGCCCTGCCGATCGAGATGCGCAGCCACTCGGGCAATCCGTAGCCTCTCATGGGGCGCGTAATAACGCCGTGCCTTTGAAGCGCCTCGAATATTCCCTGTCCGTCGCCGACTTTTGCCAGGATGAAGTTGGCGCAGGAGGGTATGAACTCGATTCCCATCTCCTTGAAATGTCTGACGAAGAATCGCAGGCCTGTAGCGTTGTTTTTGCGGGTCCTCTGAAGGTGCTTTTCGTCGTCAAGCGCGGCGAGCGCCCCAGTCTGCGCGGGGGTGGTCAGGTTGAACGGTTGGCGGATCTTTTCGAGAGCGGCCGCCATCTCCCGTGAGGTGAGAGCGTAACCGACGCGCAGTCCGGCAAGCCCGTAGATCTTCGAAAAAGTCCGCAGAATCACCAGGTTTTTTCTGCCAGCGCGGATCATTGGCACCAGGTCAACTGGATCCTGCAAAAACTCAATGTACGCCTCGTCCATCGCAATCACGACATCCTCCGGAACGCTGCGGATGAACTCCAAAAGCTCATCGTTGGAAACGCGCGTGCCGGTCGGATTGTTCGGATTGGCCACAAAGACGATCGTTGTCCGCGGCGTGATGGCTGCTCTCATCGCGCTCAGGTCGTGTCCAAAATTCATCGCCTTCACCTCTACGAACTCCGCGCCGAAAAGCCTGGTGACAATCGGGTATACCGCAAAGCAATACTGAGAGGCGACCGCCTGCGCCCCTGGACGCAAAAGCGCGTGCCCCAGAAGCTCCAAAAGCTCGTTCGAGCCGCTCCCCAGAACGAGATTGCATACCTCCACGCCCAGCTTTTGGGCGATCCCTTGTTTGAGGTGGAAGGAGGAGCCGTCGGGGTAAAGATGCAGGTTGCGCAAACATTTGCGCACGGCGCGCACCGCCTGGAGCGAAGGTCCAAGCGGATTCTCATTTGAGGCCAGTTTTACGATGTCGTCCGCGGGCAGACCCAGTTCACGCGCCACCTCATCTATGGGGCGTCCCGGCAGATAGACCGGAAGGTTCTCGAGGTGGGTGTTGAGTTTCATTCGGAGCAGTCTAAACAATAAAGTGGGGATTCTCAAGTTATTAGACCGCATCAGTGGATCCGGGTGGGCGCGGCGCGGTTGTACCTATTGATTATGAGAATAAACGAATCACTTGGTGTCATGGAAACCCTATTTTTCCCTTCATAAATCTCTAATATATCAATAGTTCTGACATTAGATATGTTAATGACTCCAATATCAGTATTATCTGTATTGACAATCTCCGCGAATAAGTGGTGATATCATGGCGCGTATGTACATGGATTCCTCGCAGCCATCATCAGAGAAGAACGAAGCACCTCTACATCGCGCCAAGATGTCCGTTTCAGCTCGGCTTGGCAGAGGTCTCAAGGGAATCTTGGGAGCAGCCATGGTGCTTGGAGCTGGCGCTGCCATTCCTGCTGCCACTGCTCAAGAGGTGACACTTGAGGATACCAACGCCGCGACTTCCTCGGTAACACTTGAAGCTGACGGTTCCACGTTACCTACGGTGGTGTATGCTTCTACGAATACGACGGGCTTTAGTATTGACATTGCGAATGTGACCACGACCAACAACATTTCCTATGGTGCCTACGGGTATCCGCAGGGCGGTGGAAATGTCTTGACTGGTGGAACGCCTTTTGGTGGAACCAACTTTTTGCTGGGTGGCGGCGTGCCCGGAGAGACATATACCAATGTGGTCTATCAGTACAATGGCGCAGCCAGTACGATCACTTATCTTGCCACAAACATCGCAACGACCTTAGCCGACGCTTTGCCACCCACGGTGGCGACTCCGACTGCCACCAATTCGACGGGTACCACGACCAGCATTGGCTTCAATTTTAGTCCATCCCCGGGATCAAGCTTTTATGTGCAATCGATAGCCACTCCACAGGGCGGCGACACTCCCGTAATCAACCGCGCTCCCGCAAACCCGACCGGGATGTTGGTGGGGCCGCTTCAAGACAACAAGACCTATAGCATTGTCTTTAACTACTGGGATTCTGCCATCGGCGCATACACTGCTCCCTTCCAGACCAATGTTGTTACGACATCGGTTACCCTGCCGTCTATGGTG
>Ga0181520_10000966_pt1 | contig 61021 bp, 42 predicted proteins | sample PEATcosm2014_Bin_29_FD_132451 | JGI IMG/M metagenome (GOLD analysis project Ga0181520, IMG submission 132451) | Peatland microbial communities from MTU Mesocosm Facility, Houghton, MI, USA - PEATcosm2014_Bin02_30_metaG | ecosystem: Environmental > Terrestrial > Soil > Wetlands > Peat | place...
AAAATCACAGCCTATAATCATCATGCTCGGCTCCTTTCCTCCCGAGCTTCGTGGTCGTTTAGCCGCAACCAGTTTACTCAGGTCGAGGGAGCCGACGCTATCATGCAATCATTCATCGCGGCTCTATCGCGATGAGCGGGTATTGAGCTCAGATTGTGGCCGTAACCTGGAAAAACGATAAATCTCCGCCGGCTTGCAGATTATTTCCATCCACCGCGCACAATAGCAAGAGTCAAGCGTCTCGGAGCATTCTAAATCGCCCTGAGGATCCAATAACTCCTTCCCGCTCAATATTCTGCGGGCAACCTTATTGTTTTGAATATTTTGCAGCGGCACCCGTCCCGCAACCGACAGAAAACAAGGAATTTGCCTCCAGAATACCGGTGGGGGTACCCGAACCCCGAATATCGCGGCCCAGCTCGGCGTCCCTCTGCACTGAGCGCAAAACTCCATGCCCGCCACGGACAAATCACGCGCCTTCCAGTTGCATCATCAGCTCTTCCCACTCGGCGGTTAGAGCCGCCAACTGCCCGCGCAACTCCTCGGCGAGCACGGACAGCCGCTGCGTCTCGGCCGCCGAGACATAGACGCCAAGCTGTTCTTCGGTATGCGCGATGGCAGCCTCGATGCGCGGGACCTCTTCTTCCAAAAACGCGCACCGCTCCTCCATCTGCTTCTGCTTGATGGGATTCAGCCGCTTCGTGCGTTCCTTTCCCGGCTCGGCCTCGGCATCCGCTCCACCGTTTCCCGAGCCGCCATTCGAAGGCGCGACTGATTCCGCCGGCCTCGGCTTTGGCGACACCTCAACCAAGGGGCTGCCGGCTGCAACTCCCTTCCAGCGCAGGTAGTCCTCGTAGTTGCCCTCGTGGCTGGTCACCGAGCCGCTTTCGACTTCAAGAACGCGCGTAGCCAAGCGATCGATGAAGTAGCGGTCATGCGAGACGAAGACCACCGTGCCCGAGAAGGCCGCCAGCGCATCGAGCAGCACATCTTTAGCTCGCATGTCCAGGTGATTCGTCGGCTCGTCGAGCAGCAGAAAGTTCGATGGCGAGACCAGAATCCGCGCCAGGGCAAAGCGATTGCGCTCCCCGCCGCTCAGCACACCCAGCGGCTTGAAGACATCGTCGCCACGAAAGAGAAAGCAGCCCAGTAGCGAGCGCAGCTCAACCTCGGGCACCTTCAGCGCAGCCGCGCTGATGTCATCCAGCATGCGTGCTTCGCCGTTCAACACTTTGTACTGGTCCTGGGCGAAATACTCGCTCACAACGTTGTGCCCCAGCTTCACCTGGCCCGCGGTGGGCGCTTCGTCGCCGGTGAGTAGCTTGATCAGAGTAGACTTGCCCGCGCCATTCACTCCCACCAGCGCCACTCGGTCGCCGCGCTCGATTCCAAAGCGCACATTGTTGAGCACCTGCTTTGGGCCGTAACTCTTCGAGAGTCCTTCAGCCTCCACGACCATGCGCCCCGAAGGCGGCGGCTGAGGAAACTTGAAGTGGATCACCGGTTCCTCTTCCGGCACTTCGATGCGCTCGATCTTTTCGAGTTCCTTGATGCGCGACTGCACCTGTTTGGCCTTGGTGGCCTGCGCGCGGAAGCGATTGATGAACGCCTCCAGGTGCTCGATCTGCAAGCGCTGGTTGCGATAAGCCGACTGCAACTGCGTCCGCCGTTCGTCCTTCTGGCTTAAATACTTTGTGTAATTTCCCTGATAGATATTCAGCCGCTTGTTCCAGATCTCGACGGTTCTGTCGATCGTCACATCGAGAAAGTAGCGGTCGTGCGAGATGAGAATATAGCCGAAGGGATATGCCTTCAGATAATCCTCAAGCCAGTTGCGCGTTTCAAGATCCAGATGGTTCGTTGGCTCATCGAGCAGCAGCAGATTGGGCTTGGCCAGCAGCAGCTTGGCCAGCGCAATGCGCATCTGCCATCCGCCCGAGAACTCGTCGGTCTGCCGCGACCAATCTTCTTTGCTGAAGCCCAGTCCCGTGAGTACGCCACCGACCTGCGCGTCGAGCGCATAGCCGTCGTGGGCGTGAAAGCGCTCCTGCAACATGGAGTAGCGCTCGGCGGCAGCCTCATACTCCGCGCTGGAGTGATCGAGCTCCGCCAACTGACCGGCAAGCCGTTCGACCTCCCGCGCCATCTCGCGCAGCTCGTCAAATACGGTAAGGCACTCCTCAAAGACCGTGCGCCCCGCCAGCGCCAGACCCTCCTGCGGCAGGTAGCCTATGCTCATGCCGCGAGTCTGCTGCAACTGGCCGTAATCCAGCGTTTCCAGGCCGGTCAGCACCTTCATCAACGTGGATTTGCCTGTGCCATTGGCGCCAACGAGGGCAGTCTTTTCGCGCGTCCGGATCAGCCAGTTGGCCTCAAGAAAGAGCACTCGCGGCCCAAACCGCTTGCCGGCATTTTGCAGAGAGAGCATCGACTTCTATTTTCTCAGAGCGATGAGCATGGGCAGAGACGGCTTTTTCCGCGGACCGAGCAGACATTTTCATTGAAGGCGGTTGAAAAGCCAAACCATAGGCGGCTATGTGAGTTATATTGGCTCATCGGCCTCGCGCACAAATTGGAAGCTCCTGGCGAAGTTTCTGCAATCAAGGAGATTACCGTGGCAAGCATCTGCATGAAGTGTGGCGCTGCGTTATCCCCCAACGAACTAACCTGCGCATCTTGCGGAGCCGGGGTCGCCTCTGGAGACGCGGTTGCGGTGTGTATCCCGCCAACGGCGGCGTCTGGCAAATCCACCGGCGGCACAATCAAGATCGTCCTGATCGTCATCGCCGTCATCGTCGGGCTGGGTATCCTCGGCCTGGGCGCCATCGGTTTTATCGGATATCGCATCGCCAAAGGTGTGCACGTCGATCCGAGTGGCCGCGTGACGATGACGACCCCAGCCGGCACCATTACCACGACTCCGGATGAGAACATCAGCGAAGCCGACCTTGGTGTAGAAATCTATCCCGGTTCGCAGCCCGCTCATAAGGGCATGAGAATGGAGATGCCCAATGGCTCGGGCGTGCAACTCGATCTCCTCACCTCAGACTCACCTGCACAGGTGCTCGATTTTTACAAAAGCAAGCTGGGCAGCAGCGCCGTGGTTGTCAGTTTATTCGGAGTAAACTCTATCCACCTGCAATTGTCGAAGCAGGAATCCGTGCGGGTGCAAATTACTGCAAACTCCAAGCTGGATAATGGCAAGACCAGAATCTCCATCATGCACATGAAGCAAAAACCCTCCTGAGCCCAATTTGGCTTCAATTGTGCGGGCGGTCGCAACTGCCACACTCCACCAGTACGTTCCGGCAGGACTACGGCCGTATCTCCACCGGAGTCCCCACTGGCACAAGCTCAAAGATCTCGTCGATCTCCTCGTCGGTCACCGCGATGCAGCCTAGCGTCCAGTCGAAGGCCCGGTGAGCCGCGCCCAGCCAACCCACGCCATTGGGCAGTCCGTGAATCATGATTGCGCCGCCGGGCGAGACGCCCAGCTTCGCCGCGCGCCTGCGGTCCTCGGCGTCGGGATAAGAGACATGCAGAGCCTTGTGATAGTGGCTCGCGGCATTCTTCGCGTCGATGGTGTAGTGCCCCTCGGGCGTGCGACCGTCGCCTTCGCGCTCCTTGGGTGCAAGTCCGCCTCGTCCAAGCGCCACCTTATAAGTGTGGATCACCTTGCCCCCGGCCATCAGTTCCATCACATGGTCTTTCTTCAGAATCAGAATCGAATCGGCCTTCGGCAGCGCAGCGGTCGGCTGAGCTGTCGACGAAGCAGTCAGCCCGTACGAGGCAAGCCAGGCGCCCATGCATGCGCCGGCCATGGCGAAACCAATGCGAAGCCTGTGTGAATTCATGCGGTCACTTTACTACAATCAATAGGCTTTGCCGCGAGAATTCATCTCCCTTTTACATGGCTGGTATATCCATGAGTGTGTCTGAGACTTGCTTCCCCAGCAAACTGACACAAGACCTAATCTAGTATTCCGGAGCCTCTACATGTCCGATCTGGCGACTGCAATACCGGCCCGGCCAGGCGCCGCGGCGATCCTCGACAAGAAGATGAAAAAGTCTCACGCCATGATCAGCGGCGGGATTGTTCTTATTGCGCTGGCGGTCGGCCTCGGCTTCATCGGCGTCAACATCGCTGAGGACTTTAGCGGCGTAATCATCACCAGCATCTGGCCTTATTTGCTACTGATTGTCGCGTTGTTGATCGCCCTCGGCTTCGAATTTGTTAACGGCTTTCACGACACCGCCAACGCGGTCGCCACGGTCATCTACACCCATTCGTTGGACCCCAACATCGCCGTGGTCTGGTCGGGGTTGTGCAACCTGTGCGGCGTGCTCGTCTCCTCCGGTGCGGTGGCCTATGCCATCATTACGCTGCTGCCCGTCGAGCTGATTCTCCAGGTCAGCTCGGGCGCCGGCTTCGCCATGGTCTTTGCGCTGCTGATCGCCGCCATCATCTGGAATCTCAGCACATGGTGGTTCGGCCTCCCGGCATCCAGCTCGCATACTATGGTTGGCTCCATCATCGGCGTCGGCATCGCCAACCAGCTCATGAGCGTGCAGACAGGTACCTCCGGTGTCGACTGGGAACAGGCCACCAAGGTCTTCAAGGTGCTGCTCATCTCGCCCATCATCGGCTTTGGCGCCGCCGGTCTGCTGCTTCTGCTTTCCAAGTTGTTTATTTTGACCAAACCGGCCAAGGAGTTCGCGACCCTCTACGATGCGAACCATAAGAAGCCTCTGTGGGCGATTCCCACCATCCTGATTACAGGAATTCCAGGGGCATACGTCTTCAACTTTATCGCTCCCTTGATCTTCGGCATTTTTGGTGCGCCGGGGATGTTCGTGTGGCAACCTATCCAGGCCATCGAGTCCTCGTACGCGCCCTATAGCTTGTATCTCCTGATGCTCTTGGTTGGCATCGCCGGGCTTTACTTCATCTCCCTCTTCGCCCGGATCGTGATCGAGAATGCCGATGTGCTCTTCACGGCGCCCAAGGGCAATACTCCCCCACCCTTGCCGATCCGCATCCTTCTGATCTTCACCTGCTCAGGCGTCAGCTTTGCGCACGGCTCCAACGACGGACAGAAGGGCATGGGACTGATCATGCTCATCCTCATTGGCACCGTGCCGACCGCCTACGCGCTCAACCACGCGGTTACCGCACGTGACACCCAGGCCTTCGTTGCCGCTTCGGAACAGGCAGGAAAGGTCCTCGACCAGCACGTGAACAAGGCGGGCATCATCGGCGAGGATGCGCGCGGCGAGGTTACCGACTACATCCGCACCAAGGAGATCAGGCCGGATACGGTTCTTGCTCTCCGTGAACTGGTCAAGGATCTCGAAGGCGATGTGACCGTCTACAAAGAATACAAAGCGGTTCCGGCCAACAAACAAGCCAACGTTCGCAACGACATGTACGTGGCCAGCGAAGCCATCCGCCTGATGCAGAAGAACGACGATAGCCTGAAGAAAAATGGGAAACAGACCGTCTTCACCTCAGACGAAAACAAGACTCTGGGCGCTTATAAGAAGACAGTGGACCAAGCGACCAAGTTTATTCCCGTTTGGGTCAAGGTAGCCGTTGCTCTGGCGCTGGGCATGGGAACGATGGTCGGCTGGAAGCGCATCGTCGTCACCGTTGGCGAGAAGATCGGCAAGGAACACCTCACCTATGCTCAGGGCGCCTGCGCTGAGTTGGTCGCCATGTGCACCATCTCGGCCGCCGACAGCTTCGGATTGCCGGTCTCAACCACCCACGTCCTCAGCTCCGGCGTGGCCGGCACCATGGCCGCCAACGGCAGTGGCCTTCAGATCTCAACGATTCGCAATATCGCGATGGCCTGGGTGCTGACGCTACCGGCTGCCGCACTGCTCTCAGGATCCCTCTTCTGGCTCTTCCGCCAAGTGACTCACTGAGCTGCGGCATGCCTGGTAGGACTTAAGGGCGTCCGGCGCTTCGGATGCCCTTGAGTGTTCCAGAGGGCTTGCCTGCCAACGATTCTGCTCGGATGATGCGAGCGCAGCTGGCCTTCGACGAGGCAAGCTGCATCGAATCGTGTACCCGTGCAAGATTGCACTGAAGAGTTTGATCCCGGAGATATATGATCGTCTTGCCGGCGCATCCCCACAGGCAGGCGTCTTTTGGAATAACGATTGAGCCTGCGTAAGATCGCTGCCGAAACGGTTGAAGCTGCGCAAAAACCTTGGAGGCTATCCTTTCCGTGATCGAGTTGACCGGCGTTTCGAAGAGCTACGGAAGAGCCATCCACGCCGTAAGCGAAATCAATTTGCAGATTGGAGCAGGCGAGCGCGTTGCGGTCATGGGGCCTTCCGGGTCGGGCAAATCTACCCTCCTGAATTTAATCTGCGGCCTCGATGAGGCGACATCGGGTTCGGTTAGAGTCGACGGCAAGGAGTTATCGGAACTTAGCGACGATGCCCGCACCCGTCTGCGGCGCGAGAAGATCGGAATGATCTTTCAGACGTTTAATCTTCTCCCAACGCTTACGGCGCTTGAAAATGTCGCCTTCCCGCTTCGTCTGCAGGGTCTTGCAAAGAGGGAAGCCGAACGCCGCGCGGACGCGATGCTGGAGCGTGTGGGGCTGAAAGAACGCGCGACCCACCGCCCCGACGAGCTCTCGGGCGGGGAGCGTCAGCGGGTTGCTATCGCGCGGGCGCTTATCTTTCGCCCTCCCCTGCTGCTGGGCGATGAACCAACCGGGAACCTCGATTCCACTACTGGAGAAGAGATTCTCTGCCTTCTGGATCTGCTCCAGAAGGAATACGGAAGTACATTTCTCATCGTGACTCACAACGCGCAGGCTGCGAGTTACTGCAACCGGATCATAACTCTGCATGATGGCCGGATTCTTCGGGATGAGCAGCTTAGCCACGCCGCAGCGTGCGTCGGATGATGATTCCGGCGCTTTGGCAGATCTCGTCAAGACAGTGGCGAACCCACGGCCTTCGAGTCGGATTGACGACTCTGGGCATTGCGCTCGGTGTTGGCGTCTTCTTCGCGGTTCGCACTGCAAACGCGGCACTGCTCGAATCTCTCTCGGCAACTGTCGAGCGGATGGCCGGTAAGTCAACGCTCGAAATCACCTCCGGAGAAACTGGATTTCCCGAAGAAATACTGGATAGTGTCCGTGCAACTCCGGGCGTTCAGTTAGCCGAGCCTGTCATTGAGGTCATTGTGCACACCGCCCTCGCGGATGAAGGGAATCTGCTGATTCTGGGCGTAGACACAACGGGAGATCAGCAGCTTCGTGAGTATGAATTCGACCGCTCGCAGACCGAGATTGCCGATCCGCTGACTTATCTCGCGCAGCCTGACTCGATCCTTCTTTCCCGGTCCTTTGCCGAGCGGCATCACCTGCAAATCGGAGACCGGATTCCGATCTTTACTGCGAACGGAAGAAAAGACTTCACCGTCCAGGGGCTCTTCAAGCCGGTCGGAATGGGAGCGGTCTTCGGCGGAAATGTCGCTGTCATGGACGTGTACTCGGCACAAGTCGTATTCAATCGCGGCCGGAACTTCGATCGTATCGACCTGATGAATTCGCGGGATGTTACGGTGGATGAGCTGCAACGCCGTTTGCAAGCGCGTCTACCCCCCGGTGTCCAATCCATTCGCCCGCAGATGCGCGGGCAGGAGCTCGAAAACGCCGTGACGGCAATGCGATTGGGAATGCTGATCACCAGCTTTATCGCACTGCTAGTAGGTGTTTACATCATCTTTAACTCTTTCACCATTGCCGTGAACCAGCGGTGGAAAGAGATCGGCATTTTGCGCGCGCTCGGCGTCGAGCGTAGAAATGTCAATGCCATGTTCCTGGGCGAAGCATTGCTGACAGGCGTGGTTGGCTCGATCTGTGGAATTGCGTTGGGCTTCTATCTGGCTACGCTGGCCGGCCAGGTCATGGGCTCGATCGCCGCCTCTGTTTACGGAGTGATCTCAACGGAAGTTGCGCCCAGGCTGCACCCACTTGTGGCGCTTATTGCCTTCGGTCTTGGCGTTGCCGCTTCTCTGATCGGCGCGTGGTTTCCTGCTCGTGCCGCTTCCCGCCTTGACCCCATTCTGGCTCTGCATAACATCGAATCGCGCCAGAAGGAATCGCCTCTTAAATGGAAGCGCATTACTCTCGGTTTCGCTCTAGTCGCGCTCTCCTCGTTGCTGATTGAGTTTTCTCCGTCTCGCGTTGGAATGACAATTCAGCTTTTCTATATGATGATTACGCTGCTCGGCCTGACGATGCTCTTGCCGGGGCTGATCGAATGGATCGCCCGTATGATCCGTCCAATAATGGACTGGGGCGGAGGGTCCGAGGGAGCGCTGGCAGTGGACGCGATGATTCAGTCGCCGAGGCGCAGCTCGGCAACGGTCGGCGCCCTTATGGTCGGACTGATGTTCGTCTTCTCAACCGGAGCTTACATTCAGAGTTATAAACACATGATCGATCGCTGGACTCACCGGATGCTTAATTCGGACTTAGTGGTAGCTACCTCTGCGTTACTGCGCTCGACCTCCTATCATTTCAGCGAGGATATGGGGCGTCGCATCGCTGCGCTGCCTGCTGTCAAAAACGTAGAGAATATCCGTTTCACATTGATCCCGTTCCAAGGAGATACGGTGGCGCTCAATTCAAATGAAATGGGCAGCTTTCTGGCTCGCGCGCCCGATTCAATTGAAGACGCCAACGTCAACGAAATACGGGAGAAGTTATCGCGTGGTGAGGGCGCATTGATCTCACGGAACTTTTCTGCACGTTGGAAATACCGCGTGGGAGATCAGATTCACCTCGACGCTCCAATTGGGAGCTTGAGCTTGCCTGTTGTAGGAATCGTCGAAGATTACCGCTCTGAAAAAGGGTCGATCTTTATCGACAGAGCACTTTATAGGAAATACTGGAGAGACGACGCAGTGGACTTCGTGAATGTCAACCTGAAACCTGGAGAGGACGCAACCAAGGTTAAACACGAGATCGAACAACTTACCGCCGGCACGGACCATGCACTTGTTTACACGAACGCCGATTTCAAAAAGTGGATTGGAAGTCTCGTTGACCAGTTCTTTTTGTTGAACTATATGCAACTCGTGGTGGCAGTGATCGTCGCGGTAGTGGGAATTGTCAATACTCTTATTATCTCGGTCATGGACAGGCGTCGCGAGTTCGCAATCGTGCGTGCTATCGGCGGGTACCGTTCCCAGGTTCGAAAGATGGTTTTGCTCGAAGCCCTCGCCATTTCGATTGTGGGTGTGGTGGTCGGTGCATTGGCCGCGATCTTCAATATACAATTCATGTCGCGCACGGTGTCTACGGTTTTAGCAGGTTACGATGTTCCGTTCTACTTTCCCTGGGCGCTCGTTCTGGTAGCTCTTCCAGCAGTCGCATCGGTGTCATTGCTCGCAGCTTGGATTCCAGCGCGCCATGCAATGCAAATCCCGGTGATTGAGGCAATCGGCTATGAATGACAATCCTGGATTTCGCAAGCGGATCATGAGGAAGGCAGCGATTTGCGCGGTGTTCTGCTTTGCGAGTGTATTCTGTTGCGGCGAATCGTCCGACGCCCGCAAGATCATGGAGGATGTTTATCGGCAAGACACCAGCCGCAGCACTTTCATGCGCGCCAGTTTTGAGGTCTCCGGCCAACGAGGACAGCGCGCCAGGAAGGAGTTTACTTACCGGAGAACCGGTTCCCCCGGAAACAGCAAGACGATCGTCCTGTTTACCGCGCCAGAGGAGATTCGGGGGGTCGCACTTTTGTCGATCAATCGCCGGGGTGCGAGCGATCGCCAGTTTGTTTATACCCCTGCTACCCAGCGCGTTCGCGCTGTCGCGCCTCAAGAGCGCTCTGCGAGGTTCATCGGCACAGACTTTACCTTCGAAGATGTTGCGGAGCGAGTACTCGACGATTTCACTTATAGGTTGATTGGTGAGGCCGAGACCATCGAAGGCCATAAGACTTGGAAGATAGAAGCTACTCCGGCTGACTCATCTCGCTCGCAGTATAAGTACATTTATTATTGGGTCGCGCAGGATCTGCCGGTGATTCTCCATGCCGAGATGTACGATGCGCAGGGCAAGGAGGTGCGCGTGCTGCATGCAAGCCAGATTAAGCGAGTCTCCGGCATCTCCGGTGCGCGGCGCATGGAGATGACTTCTGTGCTGACTGGAACCAAAACCGTGCTGGTCATCGACGACGCTAAATTCAACGTTGCGATGGATGACAAGCTGTTTACGCCTGAGGCACTCTCGCAAATGCAAGACGCTGGACCTGCCTCCCATTCGCACTGAACGCTATTGCCGGAGCAATTCATTAGCCGGAAGCGCTAATGGGATGAGATAGCTGCTGCCGGGCGCGGATGAGAGGCTGTGCTTCCTTCGGTCATTTGCAGAGCCCACTTGATCGCTTCGAAGTACATCTTGCGAACGTCCGGATCAAGCCAGGACTCCTCCGTGTGGCCGAGCGTCGAATAAAACACGCGTCCCTTGCCATACATCTTGCTCCACGCCACAGGGAAATCGTGGTCAGCGCGGTGGATCTTCGGATTGTTATCGTAGTTCAGCTTTGACGGATCGAGGCTCAGCAGCACATTGACCTTATCGCGCGACCAGGCCTTGGGCTGATAGATCTCGTCGTACTTCACAAAGGCGGCGGGAAAGTGGCGTACCGCCGGGAAGCTCGGATCTTCGTTGATGATCGGCGCATTGAAGGTCATCCAGGGATGCTCATCGAACCAGCCGCCGAGCATCTCTCCATACTCCGGCCAATTGTGATTTGTGTCGAGCGCGGCGTGAATGCCGACGAAGCCCTTGCCATCGTCACTGATGAAAGAGAGCATGTCCTGCCTCTGGCTTGCGTCCATATCGAGTTCGCCGCTGGTGTTGGCAAAGATGAGCAGGTCAAAGTAATCGAGGTTTTTTGCGTTTCTTGTCAGTTCCTTCTTGGTGAGCAGTTTCGTGTCGGTACGCATGGTTGTGTCCCACAGACCGCTCTCTTTTCCCATGCTGTAAACCGCTGCCATCGCGTCGGAGACCGAGTCGTGCTCCCAGTCCTTGGTCTGGCCAATCACCAGCACATGTTTCATGCGTACCTCCTTGACGTGCGGCGCCGGCGGTAGGCTGGTGCTGCCCGGCTGTGCTTGGGTGCGATTGGCCTGGCCGAGGACGACAAGGCCCAACAACACCGCAAAACCCAATCGACAACCTCTGAGCGTGCGCATGGGATCTCCTCCTCGTGTTAGTCATAGTAACGTAGGAAAAGCACCTTCTCTGAGACCGGCTCAAGCTCTAGTTCAGTTCGCAGCGATTGTCGAAGATCGAAGATTAAATCATCGAGCGATGATGTATGATTCTTCGCCATTTCAGTGGCAAATTGTCTTGCCAGAGAAACCTGGCGGGGCGTGCCTAGAAGTTGAATATCCGCGATAGCAGACTCAAATTCAGGCCAGCTTCGCTTAGGATCATTCCGGTTTGAGGCACCTTCGAGTCTCCGATATGCTTCCAACAGATAGGTAATGCGAAGTTTTCGACGCTCAACAGCGAGATCACGACGCATGGACAGGTAATGACCAACCCAACCGCCGAGTGTGGCAACGATAAGAGTAACCGCCAATTGCGCGAATAGTTTCCAGTCCATGATAGGCAGCACCTCCGATTTAGGAGCATAAATAATCGAGCAGCAAAGGAATCCTCACACCGCAAAATCGATGAACCCGCGCTGAGGATCGGTGGAGACTAGCTTGACCGTCACCTTGTCGCCTACGTCGAGACCTTTGCCGCCTTGCACAATCTTCCCGTCGACATGCGGGTCGAGGGTGCGGACGAAGGTTCCGTAGTTGTTGACGCCGGTGACAATGGCTGGGAAACTTTGCCCGATGCGCGGATGCAGCACCACAGCCGCGATGCGCTTTTGCATCTCCCGCTCCACCTTGCGCGCATTGTCTTCCATCAGCGTGCAGTGCGCGGCTATGGCCGTGAGGTCGTCGGTTGAGTAAGGCTGGGGGGCCTTGGACAGGTACGCCTTCAAGATGCGCTGGGTGACCACATCGGGGAAACGGCGATTGGGCGCGGTCGAATGCGTGTAGTCCTGCACGGCCAGCCCGAAGTGTCCCGGCGAAACCTCATTCGGCTTCACCAGTACATACTCGCCGGGCCCCATCAGCTTGACCATAGTCAGCGAGAGATCGGGAAAGTGGTCGGGGTCTTTCTGCTTCTGCGCCAATAAAAAGTCATTGAGAGCCTTCGAATCCGGCTCGGCGGGCAGCGTGGTCCCCAGCCCCTGTGCCACCTCGACGATGCGGTCCCAGCGCTTGGGCGTTCGTACGACGCGGCGAATGGAAGCGACGCCGGCGTCTTGAAAGGTTCGTGCGATGACGCCATTGGCTGCAACCATGAACTCTTCGATGAGTGAGGTGGCGCGATTCTTTTCCAGGCGCTTGATCTCGACTGCCTGATCGGCAAGCATGACGGGCCGCGTCTCCATGGTCTCCAGATCAAGCGCGCCGTGCTCGTAGCGGCCGCCAACCATGCGCTGCGCGGCTGTGTCTTGCAGTTTGAGTTGGGCGGCCAGAGCGGCGTTGGCAGCGACCTTGGCCGGCGCTGGCCCTCTGCCCTCAAGCCATGCGCCCACCGCGTTGTAGGCGAGTTGCGCCTGATTGCGAACCAGCGCTCGATAGGCCTTTCCATCGGCAGTCGAACCAGCTTGGTCGACGGTGTACTCGATGACGAGCGCAACGCGGTCTTCGTTTTCATTGAGCGACGTGATGCCCTCCGAGAGCTCGGCCGGCAGCATGGGGAAGACCTTGACGCCGGTGTAGACCGAGGTTGTCTCGCTCTTCGCATGGCTGTCGATGACTGTGCCTTGACACACGCGCGCATCGACATCGGCCACCCCGATGAGCACTCGAATGCGGCCATCGGCCAACTGTTCGGCCCACTCGATCTGATCCAAATCTTTGGAGGTATCGTTGTCAATCGAGGACCAGAGCAACTTGCGCAGATCCTGCGCCCCCGGAGCGGCCGGCGGCTCTGGATGGGCCTGAATCGCACAGAGTTCGGTGTCGGTTCCAGCGGGAGGATCCGGCTGGAAACCGTGTTCGATCATCGTTGCGTGGGCGGCTGTGACTAGATTGAAGTGAAAAGGATGACAGGATGACATCGAGAGTTGGCTCCTAGGAACTGAAGAGCCAGCCTATCACGCCGGGGGTCTGTTGAGCATGGATGAAGGAGGGTGAGCGAGTTCGTGGCACCACCCATTCGCCAGAAAGAAGGCGAATGGATGGGGCGTGGATCAATCCCTGTTCTTCGCTGCGTGATTATTGTTGAATGCCGAGATCGGAGAGAACCTTCGGCTTGGCTTCATCCACCACCAGCAGATTGTGGCAGGCCGCGCAATCCTGTGTGATGCTCGTGCCGTCCTTGGCCGCGTGACCGCCATCGTGGCAGCGGAAGCAGCCAGGATAGCTCATATGGCCGATGTGGTTGGGATGCGTTCCCCAAGTCACCTTCATAAACGGGAAGACGTTCTGGCTGTAGAGAGTCACCAGTTCGTCGCCTGCAGCCCTCACCTGTGCGGCTTCTTTCGCCAGCACTTCGGGATGCTCGCTCTGATAGAAGGTCTCAAGCTGTGCCGGAATCTTCGTGCGCGCTTCGTCTTCGCTTGCGTAGCTGGCCTTCAGCAATTCCAGGCCCTTCTTGTGTACCCAGGGCAGGTCGGAGCTTATTGCGCCATCGGCCATCGCGCGGTTGAGAGCATCTTCCGCGGTTACGAAGGTGTGCGCTGCGCGATTGTGGCAGTCGATGCAGTCCATCACACGCCGTTCACCCTTAGGCACGCCGGCGCCGGCATCGGCAGTGGCATAGACTGTCTGGGAGCCGTCGGAGTTTTGCCGCTGTACCCACGGGATCGTCGTACGAGTGGGATCGGTAGCGACATATTCTATGTGGCCCAGGTGCACGCCGTGAATTCCCGTGAGGTGAGAGAGCGAGTCCTGGCCGCCAAGGTGGAGCACGACGACCGTCTGGGTCTCGCTGTTCTTCTCGTCGTCGGCAAAGCTCGACTTGACCAGCAGTTTTTCGCCGATGAAGCGTGCAGGCGTGTGGCAGCCCTCGCAGGTGTACCGGGCAGGGCGCAGGCTCTCGACCGGCGAGGGAATCGGCGTGGGATAACGATGGAAGCCAACCTCAAGCAGTTGCTTGGTGCCATTCACTTTGGCGCTAAAGTAGGCCTGGGCTCCGGAACCAATGTGGCACTCGACGCAGGCCACATGAGAGTGCGCGGAGATCTTGTAGGCCGCGTACTCAGGATGCATTACGTGACAGCTCTGGCCGCAGAACTGCGGTGAATCCATGTAGGCCGCGCCACGATAGCTGGCCATGGCCACGACGAGCAGATTGACGATGGTGGTCACCAGCACAATGTCGAGGCCGTGGCGGAAGATCTTGTCATTGAGATCGATCTTGGGATAGGCAGCCGGAATCAGCCCGGCGTTCTGCAGCTTCTTGTGACGAACCCATATGCCAATGGGAATTAATAACAAACCGCCGATAAACACCGCCGGCAGCAGCAGGAAAAAGATTATGCCAAGGTAGGGATTGTCATTGAAACGGCCAAAAAACTCGACGAGCCAGTAGCCGATCATCGTTACGCCGGAGGCGGTGGTGATGGCTCCTCCGGCAAGGCTGATGGGATTGTTGCCGAAGAAAAGCGCCGGGCGCACCCAGCCTTCACGGATTCTGTCGAGCACTGGCCTTATCCCCCGTAAATGGACAGCCCGCCAAGGGTGGCGGGCCTTTTAGTCCAACCAAGTCCAATTGTACTGCCTACTTCAGCCCTTTATAGAAGGTCGCCACGTCTTTGATCTGGTCGTCGCTCAGCCCCGCGACCGGTTTCATTTTTCCCTTGCCGCTCTTGATAGCGGTCGAGATCTCGGCTATCGTCAGCTTCTTCATCTCCGGATCGGAGGCGGGCTTGATACCCATCGACTTGGCCATCGCGGGGCTCGGGGTCCCCGTGGCGCCATGGCACATTGCGCACTTGGCTTTGTAGGTCGCTTCGCCGCCGGATTGCGCGAAGCCCACGGTGCCGGCCAGACAGACCACAGCGGCCAACACCAACAGGGATCGATTCATCTTTGTCATTACAAGACTCCTTAAAGAACTCTGATGGCCATTTTCAACTGGCCGGATTCTCTCAGACAGGCCGTGCGCTGCTGCTCCTGCCGAGCATCTTCAAACCTGAACCCCGGCAACAGCGCTATGCCGCTGGAGCCGCATTCGAATGCTAACAGAATGCCACCTCACACAAATCGGAGCAATCCCCGTCTCAGAGATCGCTCCGACTACTGCCTTGATGGAGGAACACGCCCTGGATCAGAACTCGTAATGCACTCCCATAGTCACGTTGTTCGCATGAAAGACCCGGGGCGCCGTTGCCCCCGCGGTCCCTTCCGTCACACCCGTCGGAACTCCGATCGTAGCGCAGGGAGTGATCGTCGCAGTCGCAGATGTCGCGGTGCTGCACAACGCCGCGCCTGAGATTCCACCCTCTGAGTAGCCGTAATAGTTGAACTGAGCCTTCCAGATCAGCCCCGGATGCATGGTGTAGGAAAGGTTCACAAATGGAGTCTGGTAGTTCGAGACCATGGAACCGTTCACATCGCGCGCGTCGTTGAAGAAGCGGCTGCCATTCACCGCGCTGGCCGTGTAGCCCAGATTCGAGTGGACCTTGGTGGTCGGGTTATAGGCGAAGGACACCGATCCGAACTGAGTCGGCGCATCCATGAAGTCCCTGGCCAGCCATGTCGCTGGAACTGTCGTCGGATTATTGAGGTTGTAGCAAAGGTTGGGTGCTCCAGTGCTGGTGACGGTGGCCGCGCCGGCGATGGCGGGAGTGGTGGCGGTAGCCGCCGCAGCCCCGCTGCTGTAGCAGGTGTTGGTTGCCGAATACACGTCGCTGTAGGAGTAGTCCAGATTAATTCCGTAGTGCTCATTCGGCGTCAGCGCCAAGTCCATGCTGCCGATGCGGTTGTAGTCGACGTGGTTGATCGGTCCGGCGTAGTTCTGATCGCCCGCCGCCACGACATCCTGGTTGTTGTTCGTGTTATTGTGGCGCTCGCGGTCGCTGTAGGATCCTGAGATGGTCGCCCAGCTCTTCGGCCGGTAGATCGTGTGCACCCGGAAGGTCCTGAACTGACGCTGGCCCACGGCCGTGAATGCGTTGTCCGCATAGCCGACTTCGGCCGAACCATTCAGGCTCCAGTTTTTCGCGGGGCGCAGCGCGGCAGTTAAGACTCCGGCGTTTTCAGTGATGGCGATGTTTCCACTCACCGGGTCGCTGACCACGATTGGAATCGGCCCGCGATGCGGAGTGCCCTGACCGATGTTGCGGTTGGTGAAGCGGTAGGCGAATGAAAACCGGGCGCGCGCCGTTGCATCCCAGCTCGCAATCGCGATGTTGGTGATGTACTCCTGACCGAAGAAGTTATAAGCCAGAGCGCCGGTATTGCCGTGGGGCAGCGAACCTGTACCGGCGGTCAGCGGGCCAGAGTAGTTGATGGTCTGGTTGGGCGCCGCTGGTGTATTCAGAGTCACCGGTGCGGGAATGTTGGCGTATCCCGGCTCCTGAATGCTGGAGTAGCTCGCCTGGTCGCCGAGGCTGAGCTTCGGAGAGAGCTGCCAGGTGAACCCATAATCGGCGCCAAACACCGCCCGGTGCACGTTGGCATATCCGCCCGAAGAGATGGCCGAGCGAATCGCACCGTTCAGCCCCTGAGAGCTCTCGAAGTAGTTGGGCATGTTCGCCGTGCCAAGCGTGTAGTGAACGTTGCCGTTCATCGTAATATTCTTGACCGCCGTGCTCTGTAGCCGAATCGTCCCCGTCGGCGTCCAGATGCGTGTTGGCTGCGAGCGCATGTAGCCGGTAACCACATCGCAAGCCGGATTGATGATCGGCAGCCCGCCGGGCTTGTTCGCAGGCGACAGCAGAGTATAGACCGTGGAACTGGTATACGCCGTTCCCATGCTGGTCGTGTTGCAGGCCGCGATGCCGTAGGGAGTAAGAGAGGTGAAGTTGCCCAGGTAAGCAGGCGTTCCATCCGCCTCCTGCACCAGAAAGCCATTCGGGCTCAGCGTGAAGAATGTGTCGGCCTTGTAGTGGTTCCCCTGCATCTCAAAACTGATCTTCGTGCGTGGCGAGGGCTTCCAGTCAATCCCACCCATGAAGTTGTCGTTCCCGTTGCGCTCATACTGGTTTAGCAGCGCGTTGTACTTCATTCCGAACAGGGTGTAGGACGGGCTGAGTGTCGGACCCTCCATCGTGCTGTGCGAGTATGCAAACCGATATGTGATCGTGCTCAGCGGCCGCAGTGTGAGGTTCGTATCCGTCATCCGGCGGACGACGTTGAACATGACGGGCGAATTGTTCACCAGTGGCCAGGCCAGCGAACCGGTCCGCGCGTTCGCAGGGCCAATGGGAATGGACTCTCCGCTCGGGAGGTTCGGGTTGGCCAGCAGATCGTAATTCGAGAAGAGCCGGTCGCGCCGGAACAAGCCCGAAAACTCGTAGACTTTGCCCTTGGACGCGTTCAACCGGGCCATAATATTCGGATCGCCGCCAAAGCCCGTGCCAAATGCAGTGATCGTGTCGGCCAAGCTGTGCTTGTTGCTGGGCAGCGCGTGCATCTCAAAGGTCTCGCCCTGCACACGCGGACCGCTTTGGAGATTCACGAGCGTGTCGTACATGGCGCTGCTACCCGAGAGATTGGTCATGCGCCCGCCCATGTCAATCGTATGGTGGCTCGTATAACCCTCCGGCGTAGTGAACTTCGCCTCCGGGGCCGGACCGGCAGGTTTGGCATCCTGCGCGATTCCTGCCGGGACAAGGAGCACAAATGCCGCCATGGCGCATACAGCGCTGGAAACCCTGGCGGAAGAGGGCCGATGGCCGAGAAACCCTGTAAACCAACCGTTATTCCTCATGTGAAGCCTCACTTGAAAAACTCGTCACATTAGAATTCTTACGTTCGTGCACTTTTGAACTGCTGGGTGTGCCACCGCTTCGTGGCGATGGCACACTCCGTTACCGTGTGAATGCCGGACTTACGTTTGAGCCGTGGATGAACGTGTGACAGGTGACGCAAGGCGTGACCGTCGTAGAACCCGGATCGAGACCGTGCACTCCTCCTGCCGAAAGCGGGCTATGGCACTGGTTGCACAGCGTGGCGATGGACGGCATGTTGAGCAGTCGCGGGTTCTGCGTTCCATGGGGCGTATGGCAGGTCGTGCAACCTTCGGCCCTGACCGGGGCATGTTCATAGGTGAACGGCCCACGCACATCGGTGTGGCACTTGGTGCAGACCGCGTTCTGGTCTTCGGTAGATCTCTGGTTGGTGGGCAAGAACGTGCCATGCACGTCGTGGCAGTCGCTGCACTTGACCAGGCCCTCGTTCACCCGGTGGTGGATCGGCATGTTGAACTGCGCCTTCTGGTCGGCATGGCACTGGTAGCAGAGCGTGGGCTCGGCAGCCTTCAACAATTGCTCGTCCTTGCTGCCGTGAATGTCATGGCAGCTCGTGCAGCCGACACTGGCCTTGGCGTGCGGAGAACGATCGAAGTTGGGATGAGCCCCCGCATGGCAGCTCAGGCACTTGTCATCCACCTCTTTCATCTCAGCCTTGGCGGGATTGAAGATCTTGGTTGCGTCCCCGCCGCCCTCGACGTGCGCCTTGCCTGCGCCGTGACAGTTCTCGCAGGTGATACCGGCGCTCCCATGCATCAGCGCCATCTTTGTGTGCGGATTGGTGGCGAAGTTCTTGGCCACCTCTTCGTGGCAGGTGGTGCACGTCTCGGAGCCCACGAAATCCCCAGGCGCAACATCCTTCACCTGCGAGGGGACTGGCTTGTCGCCAGGCGCCGAAGCCGCGGAAGCCGGAACGCACAGAAAGGCCGCAGCCAGCAACGGCATCCAACAAGCTCGCGCTCCCCGCATCCGGCCCCAGGCCGCACCGAACGGCAATTGCATGACAGGTTCATCTCTATGCATCGAACACCGCCTTGATCGATCTGGTTGGTTCATCGGCGCAACAAGCCACGTTCCAGAGGTCCAGCAGATCCTCCCCGAAGTGGACATGCGGAAGGATCTCTTTCCGCATGAGTTGATCCGATTTGTCCATTTAATCATCCTATTCATACATCAAAACGTGATCCGTGTCACATAAAAAATAGGGATCGACAGGGTCTTTTTTCGACGCGAAAACAAATTGCCGCGGCAGACCCCTGCGGCCACAGCCGAGGATGCAGTGCGGCGGAAACACATCTCCTGGTTTTCGGGATCGAGATCGGCGAAAGAGTTGAGGCTGCGTCACTTGGCGCCACAACGAGAGGCATTTCCGGCTCCGGGGTTTTCTATAGACGTGAGGCCCGTCACATTCATGGAAATAGCCGCTCCTGCAAACTCATATGAGGCACGAGTCTCTTCCCCTGGAGGCCAGAGCGTTCTTCCTTCGAATCCGCCCTTGCAACTGCAAGGGATGGCCGAGTGGAAGATCTTGAACTGGCGCGGACGGCGCACGACGATGGCGCAGACAGAGAACTCGGTATTAGCTCCACTGCGGCAGAGGCACATGGCCCGGCAGATTCCAGTGGGATGTGCGGCATGCGCGAATCGCCGCCCCGGGTGGTTCTGCTCACTGGGCAGCGCCGTACTGGCCGACCTTGAACTTGTCACGACCACCATCACGTTGCCCGTCCAGTCCGCGCTCTTTACCCAGGGCGAGGACGCGCGCTGCCTTTACCTCATCTGCGGCGGCTATCTCAAACTCACCGCGGGAAACTCACGTGATCGCCAGATGATTGTCCGGGTCGCCGGTCCCGGCTCGATGCTGGGCCTCTACGCGGTGCTCTCCCACGGCGTCTACGAGGTTTCAGCCGAAACGCTCACCTCCGCGCAGCTCCGGGCGGTCGAGCGAGACAGCTTTCTCACCTTTCTGCGCAGCCACAAGGAAGCGCAGATGCGCGCCGTCCAGTGCATCTGCCAGGAGTACCGCTTCGCATTGCAGGACGCTTGCCGCATTGCGCTGGCCGACACGGTGGCCGCGCGCCTGGGGCGCCTGCTTCTGGAACTGGCTCACCAGATCGGCGAACATCTGGATGGGGGCGGCTTCCGCTTCCCGCTGTTGCTCACCCACGAAGAGATGGCCTCGATGGCTTGCACGACCCGCGAAACAGTGACTCGCACGCTCGGCCAGTTCCGCAAAGACGGCTGGATCTCCATCGAAGACTCGCTGGTGACTGTCCTTCAACCCGAAGAGTTACAGACGCTGAGCTAGGGTTTCAAACGCATTTTTAATGCTTTCCACGGCCTCTCCGCCGAGTCCAAGAGCTATCATCGAGTAGGGGAGTTCATCGTGCGTATGACCCGTCTTGTGGGTGGTTTTTCTGTTGTCCTGCTCGCGTCCAGCTTTGCGTTTGCACAGACTCCGGCACCCGCGCCGGTTCAGCCTGCCGTCACCTCGGCCGAGAGCCCCGAGATTCGTGATTTTCAGAAGATCGAAAACTCCTGGGCCGACGCCATCAACCAGCGCGATCAGTATGCTCTGGAGCTTGTGCTGTCGCCGTTATTTGTTGACGTTGCCGCGAGCGGCGACATCACCACCCGCAACCAGCAACTGGCCGCGCTGATCACCGGCGAAGACAAGACACTGCATCTTGAGCAGCGGGTCATCACCGTGCGCATGCTCGGCGACATTGCGGTTGCCAACGGCACCTATGTGATGCACCATAAGGTCGGCTCGGCCGAGCGGGACGAGAAGGGGGTCTTTACCCACGTCTTCGAGCGATCGCACAGCGGATGGCTATGCATCAACTCGCAGCGCACCTCGCTTCGTGATGACTCAAACGCCAAGCCCAAGAAGCAATCGAACGCCGAGATGCCCTTCCACATTCCAATCTTCAGCAAGGGCGACAAATAGGATCAGCGATTTCTGAGATATCCGCCCTTTTAGGCATTCTTGAAAGGGCTCAGCGAGGAGCTTGCCGTTGATTTGGAAGTAATCCTATCTTGCTCCAGATAGCCGCAATGGCGGGATCTCCGGCCAGATTCGGCCAAGCTCTACCCTCACGCGAAGCCGATCGACGCCGATACACCTTTTATGTGGCGGCATTCCGCTCCAGCGGAATTGCGCTCCAGCACAAGAGAGGCCCGGTCCTATTTATGAAGCGCGCTTCGCTGGGAATGCGTCTGGTTGTCTTCACTCTGATTGTGGTTTCCATCGCCTGCGCCCTCTGCGGTGGTGTCGCATGGCGCATCGCTTCGATGTGGATTTACAGCGGAGCCGCCGAGGAGGCGGCCCGTCAGTCGGGCCAGATGGCTCGGCAGTTAAGTATCATCGACCAGTTCTCCCATGCCCAAGTGGAGAGTTCCATGCGGACACTCGAGGATCAAAGCCGCATGAAGGGAGCGCCGTCGCTCTCGGGAACTTCCCTGATTGCTGGAAAGACCGTTCCCAATCTGTACTTCGGAACCGAATCCCAGAATCTAAACTTTTCCATCGTCGATCACGTAAAAGAGCTGGCTGGCGGCACAGCCACTCTGTTTGCATGGGATGGAACCAATTTCATCCGCGTGACAACCAATGTGCTCAAGCCCGATGGTTCGCGAGCCGTCGGCACTGTGCTCGATCCGAGGGGCAAGGCATTTGCCGCGCTAAGTCATGGGCAGCCCTTCGCCGGTGTCGTCGAGATTCTTGACCTGCCTTATACCACCTGCTATGTACCCATGATGGATACCGGAGGCCACCTGGTTGGCGCCTGGTACACAGGCTACCGGCTCAGTTCGATCGAAGCGCTCGGCAAGAGCATCGAAGAGGCTGGCATTCTGGACCACGGTTTCGTTGCCTTGTTCAAGCCTTCGGGAGCGGTCGTCTTCCACGGCAACCGGATTTCGGATGAGAAACTCGGGCAGCTTCTCCGCCATCCCGATGGCTGGGTGATCCACGAGGAGAGTTTTCCCGCTTGGGGATACAAGGTCATGACCGCTTATCCCGATTCCGATGTCGTGCAACGGGAGATCAAGATCCTCAGCCTGCCGGCATTGGGCACGGCAATGATGGTCTCTCTCATCATCGGGCTGCAGCTCTTCCTCTTGAAGCGCCTGGTGCTGCGTCCGGTCGGCTCACTGACAAATCATCTTATGAATGCCAACTTGAACACGCTGCTCTCCTCTGAACGGAACGACGAGATTGGCGCGTTGGCGCTAAGTTTTAACCAATACGTTCTCCGGCTGCGCCAGACATTGATGCAGGTACGTGATGGTTCGGCAGCCACCAGCGGCAAGTCGGGCGAGATTCGCAGCATCTCGGAGGATGCCGTCGTCCTGATGGAACAACAATGCCGGTCTGCCGAGAATGCCGCCGAAGCCGTCGCAGGGCTCTCCCGCGAAATTGCATTGATCTCCAACCACACTCTGGACGCGTCAAAGCAGGCGCGGGCAGCCGCGGATGCGGCCCGCCAGGGCGGCGACCTGGTCAATGCCGCGGTGAGCCATATCAAGGGCCTTGCCGAGGAGACACAGCAGAGCGTCGGCCGCATTGCCACACTGACCGAACATGCAAAACAGATTGGAACAATTGTCGAGGTCATCAACGAGATCGCGGCGGGCACCAATTTGCTGGCTCTCAACGCCTCTATCGAGGCCGCTCGCGCCGGAGAGCACGGACGCGGCTTTGCCGTAGTCGCTGGAGAGGTGCGCCGTTTGGCCGAACGCACAGCCCAAGCGACCAGGCAGGTGGCCGATCTGGTCACCGGAATCGCCAACCAAACCGAAGAAACCGCCGGCGGCATCGATTGCGCCTACCAGCATGCCATCGAAGGAGCCGAAACGGTCGCCAGCCTCAACCGCACCTTCGCGCATATTGTTGAAATGGTCGTCGAGGTGGACGGGCGTGTTGCGCAGATTGCTCAGGCAGCCAACCATGAGGCCGACGCCGCCACTGCGGCAAACGATACGATGCGCCAGGTTGCAACAACCGCAAAAGAGAGTTCCAGAGGCGCGGAGCAGGTGGTCGCTGCAACCGGCGAGTTGTTAGGCACCGCGCGGACTCTCGAAAATATGGTCGAGGAGTTTCATCTCGCTGAACTGCCGCAAGACTACGCTGGAAGATAGTGCGATTTAGGAATGAGCAGCTTCCTGGCTCGCCGGCCGTTTCTCGCCTTGCAGCCTGATTGAGACGTGGACGAGGCTTAGAGCAGCCGGTGTGACGCCCGGAATACGGCTTGCCTGGCCGATGGTCGCTGGGCGCACGCGTTCGAGCTTCTCACGCATCTCGCGTGAGAGCCCGCTGATCACGTCGTATTCCAGCCACTCGGGAATCGCGACCGCCTCGGCGGACTTCAGCTTGCCGATTGATTTCTTTTGCTGGTCGAGGTAGCCGGCAAACTTGATCTCGGTTTCGACGGCGCGAGCTTCATTGCGAAGACCACGGCGCTCGATTACCTTCGTTCCTTCATCGTTTTCGTTGAGCACCGCGGCCATCTCTGCAATGAGCGGGTTTTCTGAGCGTCCAAGCTCTTCGCGCATCGCGCCCAGCACCGCATCGATGCTCACCTCCGGCCGCTTCAGCAGTTGTGCCCACGTCAATCCGGCCGTCGCTGTCAGCTCGCCAAGCCCCGCCGATCCCAGCCGCTCGCCGTCCACCTTGCGAGTCATCAGCAGGCCTTCGAGCGCACTCATTCTTGCTTGCTTTTTTTCGTACTCCGCCCAAGTCTCATCGTTGATGAGCCCCAGCCTGCGCCCATGGGGGGTGAGCCGGCGGTCGGAGTTGTCAATGCGCAGGTGCAGTCGAAACTCGGCCCGCGAGGTAAACATCCGGTAAGGCTCGTTCGTTCCCTTTGAGATCAGATCGTCGATCAGAACTCCGGTGTAGCCTTCGCTCCGGTCGAGCGTGAATGATGGCTCGCCTTTCAGCCAAAGCGCGGCGTTGATTCCGGCCATGATTCCCTGGCAGGCGGCCTCTTCATATCCGCTGGTCCCGTTGATCTGCCCGGCCAGATAGAGCCCTTCCATGCTCTTCACGCGCAGCGAGCGGTCGAGCTCGGTTGCGTCGATGCTGTCGTATTCGATCGCGTATCCAGGGCGCAGCATCTCTGCCTCTTCAAGCCCTGGGATCGAATGAACAACCTGCCACTGCACCTCCATCGGCAGCGAAGTGGACATGCCGTTGATGTAGACCTCGTGCGTCTTCAGCCCTTCAGGCTCGAGGAAGAACTGGTGCTGCGTTTTGTCGGGGAACTTGACGATCTTGTCCTCGATTGATGGGCAATAGCGCGGCCCGATCCCTTCGATCCGCCCTGAATACATCGCCGACCGATGGACATTCTCGCGAATGATGCGCAAGGTCTCCGGCGTCGTGAATGCGATGTGGCAGGAGATCTGCGGCTGGACAATTCTCTTGGTCCGGAAGCTGAAAGGTGTCGGCTCCGCGTCGCCCGGCTGTTCTTCAAAGGCCTCCCAGCGGATCGTCCGCCCATCCAGGCGCGGTGGTGTCCCGGTCTTGAGACGGCAGGTCCGCAGGCCCAGCGCGCGCAACGCCTCGCCGAGAAGCACCGAGGCTGGCTCGCCGCTCCGGCCTGCCGGATAGCGCTCTTCGCCGCAGTGAATCAGACCATTCAAAAACGTGCCAGTGGTAATGATGGTGGCTCCAGCGAGCAGTTGGCGTCCGTCTCGCAGTTTTAGCCCCCGAGCCTTTCTGTGGCTCTCGGACCCTGGTTCCTCTTCGATCACCAGTCCCACGACCTCGGCTTGCCGAATATGCAATCCCGGCTGCGATTCCAGCACCTCACGCATCTTCACGCGATAGAGCTGCTTGTCGCATTGTGCGCGCGGACTCCAGACCGCTGGGCCGCGCGAAGAGTTCAGCAGGCGGAACTGAATGCCTACCGCGTCGGCAACCTCGCCCATAATGCCGCCCAAGGCGTCGACTTCGCGAACAAGATGGCCCTTCGCCACGCCGCCGACCGCTGGATTGCAGCTCATCTGGGCGATAAGATCCATGTTCATGGTGATCAGCGCGGTCTTGAGGCCCATGCGCGCGGCAGCCATCGCCGCCTCGCAGCCGGCGTGACCAGCTCCCACGACCACCACGTCGTATTGTTCGGTAAAAGCCATTCTGCCCCACAAGGTCCGACATAGCTATTCTACGGACCTGGCCAACTCGCTAACTTGCGATCTCCGCGCAGCGGAGGCTAGCTCGCTGTCTTTGACCGAGACATGCCGCCCGGTTCTGCGTCGTCTGCAGGACAATTGCATGAACGCAGTTTATTGGCGAAATCGGCTCGTTTCTTACCGCGTCGGAGGCGCGGAGGTTGTTAGCCCAGCGCTTCAGCGCTGGGAAGCTTACCCCAATTGACCTGGCAGTCCCATAGGGACGGAGCAAACTCGTCCCATGATCCTCCAATCCGTGTTCATTCAATTGCCCAGGGCATAGTCTGTCCCCCTACCGCAGCGATGCTAAACCTCTTCTATAATGATGCCGATCCTTAAATTACAAGGAAGTGCGCGATGAAGATCTGCCCTTGCGGCGACTTGATTCAGGATGACGGCACGATCTGCTCCCGATGCGCCGCCCTACATATACTCGATCTTTCCGCAGACGCCAACGAGGCCGACGTCAGGAAGGCCTATCGTCGGCTTGCCGAAGCCTGGCAGCCTGAGCGCTTCCAAGACGATGAGAAGCAGCAAGCGGAAGCCGCAGAAAAACTCAAAGACATCGAAAGCGCCTTCGATTACCTCACTTCCACGATTGACCAGCGCGGACCGTGGCGTCCGCCATCGCGCCCCACTTCAGAGAATGAGGCCTATTCTGCCAACGCTGCACCGGAACGAGCCGATTCAAACGACCCCGTGGCCGCGGCACAAGCGCTGATCGAACTAGTGGATTCGACCTCTCCCTCACCGCTTCGGCGAACGATCCGATTCGCCTTGATCGCCGTGGCTCTTCTCATCACCCTCTTTCTTGGCAGGTACGCTTGGATTGCCTTCGGTGCTCCTGGTTCCGCCGGCGGAAGTGAGGCGCGAGATCAAAAGGGCACTCTCGCCGGAACCGAAGGACCGGGTGAAAGGTTCCTGGCCGCAGTCAAGCGAGACATCCAACGATTCGTTCCGTCCGATTCCACAAAGGCGCAGCCAGCGACGCCACAGACCGAGCCGCAAACAAGCCAGCAGGCAAAGAAGACCGACGATTCGCGCCCCGACCGGGCCTCAAAAAAGCCCTCCAAGCTCCTTCTTCCTTACGTCACGCTGGGCTCGACCAAAGAGGAGGTTTTGCAACAGCAGGGACCTCCGACCTCGGCTTCGGACGACAAGCTCGTCTACGGCAAGTCCGAGCTCTATCTCAAAGACGGATCGGTCGTGGGCTGGCGGATCGATCCTTCATCCCCAATCAGGGTCAAGATATGGCCTTCCACTGCCGTCGACCCCAGCCTGACGTCGTATACGGTCGGTTCGACCAAGGATGTTGTGCTGACCGTGCAAGGAACACCAACGGCATTTACAGACAACCAGTTTTATTATGGCAACTCGGTGATCGTCTTCCGCAACAACAAAGTTGTGAGCTGGAAGGAAGATCCCGACTCGACCCCGCTCTGGGCCAAATAACCCAAGAGAGATTCATCCCATCGATTACGCAATCGGCGCGAGTTGCACAATCAATCGACGGATTGAAGCAATCCGGGTGCCAGGTCTGCGCGTCTAACCTAGAGGCAGATGGCAACCGGGAGATGAGGGTCGATGAGAGGTCGATGGACTTTAGCTTTGATGATGGTATTGGGGTTCTCCCTGACCGCGGCGGCGCAAGGCAAAGATAGCTTCACGCCCATGGCGCTCGACGCCGGCTTCGGGCCGATGGACATCTCGGAGCCAGCCAAAGCTCCTGATGAGATCATCAAGCAGTTTGCCGCCAAGGAGAGCGAGTTCCAGCAGGCGCTGAATCACTACACCTATCGCCGTGTCGCGCGAGTGCAGACGATCGACGACGATAACAAGGTGGATGGCGAATGGTACCGGGTGGACGATGTCATCTTCGACCCCACCGGACAGCGCACCGAGAAGACCGTCTACGCTCCAGAGAGCACGCTGCAGCGGGTGATGATGAGCCCCTCGGATATGGAGGACATCGAGCACGGATATCCGTTTGTCCTCACCGCCGAAGAGATCGGCCAGTATGACGTGAAATACGTCGGCCGGCAAAAGGTTGACGAGCTGGATTGCTACGTCTTCGATGTCAGCCCCAAAACTATCGAAAAGAAGCATCGCTATCTGCTCGGCCGCATCTGGGTAGACGCGACCGATCTGCAGATCGTGGTGACCAACGGCCGCATGGTCCCCGACGACACGCGCAAGGGCAGCGAAGACCTGCATCCGCCGTTCATGACGTGGCGAGCGCAGGTGGATGGGCACTACTGGTTTCCTGTCTACACCAAGGGCGAGGGCGTGCTGCACTTCTCGGGCGGCAACGGCTACATGGGCCAGGACGTGCACATGCGCGACACCATAAAGTACACCGACTATAAGCGCTTCGGCTCGACGATGAAGGTGATCTACGAAGGCCAGGACATCACCCCCACGGCAAACCAGCCGGATCAGCAGCCGAAAAAGTAGGTTCGTCTTAATAGAACAGGTACTTCCGCCAGCGGTCATCGCCCCGCCCCAGCATACGCATGATCTGGCGGCTGGTATGCAGTGAGAATGGCCGTGGTTCGCGCAGCAGGATCATGTCGTCGATCTCGTGGAGCAACCGGTTGCCCTTCTGGCGATTGCAGGAGTGGCAGCAGGCTACGAGGTTCTCCCAAGTCGAGTTGCCGCCCCTGGAGCGGGGAATCACGTGATCGAGCGTCAGTTCGCTGGGCGGGAAGATCTCGCCGCAATACTGGCAGGTGTTGCGGTCGCGGAGCAGGATGTTTTTACGCGAAAGGGCGCGTGTCTGGTAGGGGATGCGGCGATATTCGAGCAGGCGAATCACCGAGGGCATGGCGATGCGGCTGCGTTGGGCGTGCAGGGTGAGGCCATGCTCCTCTTCGGTGCGCGCGATACCTTTAAGTACCAGCACCAGCGCGCGGCGCGCGCCACAGATGTTGATGGGCTCATAGGATGCGTTGAGGACCAGCACCGGCATCTGCAAAATGTGGGCCGACTGCGCCGTGGCTTGTTCGCCGGCGAAGGCCGCGGCCCGGGCGATCGATTTCTGCTTGCGTGCATGAATCATAGCTTTTCCCAGCGACATCCTTTTTCCCTCGTCAAAAAGATGATTGGTCGTGCAATGAAAAAATGCTTGCCTGTTGCAAAGTGGCGGCCAGCGCGTCACCGGCCATATCTGTCTTCTCATCCGCATCGTCAAAGCGGGCCGATTTCAGGCGGCTGTCGCGCATTCGCGCCCGGGCCAGCGTCGCCACCCAGACGGATGCAGCTCCCGCATCCAGGAGTGCTTTGGCCGCGGCTCGGGCCGTCGCTCCCGTCGTGAAAATGTCATCGATTACCAGTGCATGCTTGCCGTTGACGGCTGCAGGATCGGAGACTGTGAAGGCTTTGCGCACGTTGAGACGGCGCTGGCGTGGCGTTAGACCAGCCTGGCTCGCAGTGGGGCGCAGGCGCATCAGGGTCTTCGAGGTTAGCGTGAGATGCCACTCCGGGTGCGTCTTGGCGAGCACGGCCAGCGCACTCACGGCCAGAGAGCGAGCCTGATTGAAGCCGCGCTCGAAGTGTCTCGAGCGGTGGAGCGGCACTGGAATCACCAGCATGTCGGCCGGTGCTTCGGCCGCCAGAGAGTCGATTGCCGCAGCGAGCATCGCGCCCAGACGCTTTGCCGCGCCGTGCAGACGGCCGTATTTGAGCGCGTGGATGGCGGCGCGCATGCGGTCTTCATACGGGCCGTAGGAGACGGCTCGCTCGAAGGGAGGCGGCGCTAAGCGGCAGCTTCGGCATAGGTTAGAGGATAAGGCGGCGTCGAGAGGATCGCCGCAGCGCGCGCAGAGATCTCCGCTCTGAACGGGAAACTCCGTCCAGCAAAGCTCGCAGATTGGCACGGAAGAGAGTTTCGGCAGCGGGGAGCCGCAGAGCAGGCACGAGGCGGGAAAGAGGGCGCAACCAACTACGTCAATGGGACTTCGAAGGACGCGGGCGACCGCGCGCCAGCGGGAAGTCTCAGAGGGTGGAACGTCGAACGTCAGCGAACCGGAGTCCCTGCGGAAGACGCACCTCGCTTAGGAGCAAGAGTCGGCGCAACTGGTTATGCGCCTCCTTGCCGACAGTATACTCGGAGCGCGGCGAGCATTCCATGAATTTCCCTGAAATGTCCTGGACTGAAAGAGCGGCGCTGGAGCGATTCTCGGCTGAGAGCCCTCAAAAGAACGGGCTTTGGGGCCAAAAACCTGTTCGTGGCGAGCGCCTGTCCTCGGACCCGCCCACTCTTCTGGAAAGTATGCGCTAGCTCAAGGGAATCATCTGCAAAGACTTCTTCACGCAGCGCGGGAGAGATTCGGTAGCTATTTTTTAAGATTGATATGGAGCCGAAGATCGGACTTGAACCGATGACCTGCTGATTACGAATCAGCTGCTCTACCAACTGAGCTACTTCGGCCTTCCTTTTCAGATTGTACCGTCGCGTCCGTCTTCGGTAAAGCTCGGCGCTCCATCAACCAGCAGATGCGGGCAAAAGCGCGCAACCGCTCCTGCCTAAGAGGACTTGGTCTTTGTCGTATGCGTGATCGAGATCTGCGTCTTGCCCGGGTGCTGCGAAGACTTGCTGGTTATGGTTAACATGACAGATTCCTGATCGCTCTTCTTCAGCGTCATGATCGCGGTCTCCTGCATATCCATCACCGACGCCTCCGAGCCGAGCTTGCCCTTGTAAAAGTCGACCACCTGCTCCTTCGAGTCCGAAGTGATGAACATTCCAGTCACCATCGAGCCGGACGATGTCTTCCAATTCATGCCGCCCTTGATCGCCTCAGCCCCGGGATAGATATCCGTGCCCAGCTCCGATGCGCTCGGTGTCTCCGCGGCGAGGTCCAACGAACCGCCCGGCCCGCTAAGCGATACATGCTGGCCGTTATCGCTCACCCGCACATTGTGCGCGACGCGCCAGAACATGTACCCAACGGCTCCAACTCCCAGAATACCCAGCGCCACAAAGACGGCCACAACGATGAGAATGATCTTCAGTGCGCTGTTGCCGGAGCGAGCCGGCGGAACGATCGGCGAAACAGAACCCGCGCCGGCAGAGCCTGCAGGCGCGCCACATGTCGGGCAACGTTGCTTGTCGGGGGAGAGTTCAGTCCCACACTTCGCGCAGTAGCTTGCCATGGCGATCTCCTTGCCTTCGATCCCGCAGAGGGGCTCTTATGTCGCGGTCGAGGCTACGTGCCAATATAGCTCAGGAAGCTAACGCCATGTAACTCGTTCGCATCCACTTCGATCCGTGAGTAAATGATTCCCCGTGGAATAAGTCAACCAGGGCCACGACGCAAACAAGGGCAGGGATCACTCCCTGCCCTCGCTTGCGTCTGCTAGATTCTGCCGGAATCCGGCTTACCTGTTTAGAGCGGCTGCACGTCGGCAGCCTGCCAGCCCTTGGGCCCCTTCACCACGTTGAACTGCACTGCCTGACCTTCCTGCAAGCTCTTGAAACCGCTGGAATTGATCGCAGAGTAGTGCACGAACACATCTTCGCCGTTCTGGCGCGAAATGAAGCCGAAGCCCTTCGCGTCATTGAACCACTTCACAGTCCCTTGTTCCATTTTGATCGTGTTTCCTGAATTGAATTGCGCTGGATGAATCGAGGCGACCACTGGCAGAATCTTGCTTGGTTGGGCGAGTGCTGCTCACGTCCGGTTCGGCTCTAACGCTGCAGACAGTGTAGCATTCTTCCGATGAATTCGGGGTTGCAATCGTCAATTATTTCGCTTCCTCCCACTTTTTCCGCTCCCAGAACCCATTGATCTGCATGGTTTTATAATGAAACATTCATCTGTGGTACGGTAAGAGGCTGTCATGTTGAACGACCAGGTACCTCGTCTGTTGTCGCGCGCCACCGAGCTGCTTGAGGCTCAGTTCGCCGCCCTCCCCGCCATCGAACCAGCCCAGAGCACCGCAACAAACCCTGCCGCGATCGAGCTGCTGCTGGCCGAGGTCGCTCGCCGGCTGGGTGACAACTATCCCTACTTCCACCCACTCTATGCCGGGCAGATGCTCAAACCGCCGCACCCCGCCGCTCGCGCCGCCTATGCCCTGGCCATGATGATCAACCCCAACAACCACGCCCGCGATGGTGGCCGCGCCAGCTCCGAGATGGAGATCGAGGCCGTTCAAGGCATAGCCGGCATCTTCGGTTGGACGGAGTATCTGGGCCACTTGACATCGAGTGGTACGTTGGCCAACCTTGAGGCGCTCTGGATCGCGGGTCAGTCGGCCCCCGGCAAGCGCATCGTCGCCTCCGAGCAGGCGCACTACACCCATAGCCGCATCACCGCTGTCTTGAAGCTCGACTTTACAGCCATCGCCACTGACAGCCGCGCGCGCATGGACCTCAATGCTCTGGAAGCCGAGCTGCGCAAGGGCGACGTCGGTACGGTGGTCGTCACCCTGGGCACGACCGCGATCGGTGCCGTAGACCCGCTCGATGAAGTGCTGACGCTGCGCGAACGCTACGGCTTTCGCGTCCACGTTGACGGAGCCTATGGCGGCTACTTCCGCCTTATATTGAATGACTTGGCCGAACCGGCACGTCGCGCTTACGGGGTCATCAGCCAGGCCGATTCGATCGTCGTCGATCCGCACAAGCACGGTCTTCAGCCCTACGGCTGCGGCTGCGTGCTCTTTCGCGATCCGGCCGTGGGCCGCTTCTATAAGCACGACTCGCCGTATACCTACTTCACCTCAAAGCAGTTGCACCTCGGCGAGATCAGCCTGGAGTGCTCCCGGGCCGGCGCGGCGGCGGTGGCCTTGTGGGCGACACAGCGGCTTTTGCCCCTCACACCGGGGGGCGACTTCGCCTGTGGACTTGCTCACGGCCGGGCCGCAGCCCTGGAGCTGGACCGCAGATTGCGGGCCGATGAAGGCAGCCGTTTCCAGCCACTTGCAGCCGGCGAACCCGAACTGGACATCGTCGTCTGGAAGCTGAGGGCCGAGATGCCGGATCAGGCCTCCCGGCTCGCCCAGCGGATCTTCGACGCCTGCTCTGCGAGGGACCTGCATCTGGCGCTGGCCCAACTTCCGCTCCACTGGTTTGAGCCAGAGACAAGCGCGGTAAACGGCGCCGGCATGGTCACCTGCCTGCGCTCAGTCCTGATGAAGCCCGAGCACCATGCTTGGCTCGACAGAATCTGGGAAAGATTGACAGCTGCCTCTGCCGAGGTGATCGGGAAATAGGCAAAATGGCGCGGGGAAGCTAGGCTGGCACCCGGGAAGAAAACGTTATCATAGGACCAAGGATCTACTCCATGCATGACCCAGCCGTACTTCGTTCCAGGCACCTCGCCCGCTTTGCAGCCCAACCGGCGATCTTCGTCGCACCGGGCCGCGTCAACCTCATTGGCGAACACACCGACTACGCCGAGGGATTTGTCATGCCCGCGGCCATCGACTTCGCGACCCTTGCCGCTATCTCACCGCGCGCCGACGGAAAGATCGTCATCTACGCGCAAAACTACGATGAACAAAAATGCTTTGAGGCAGCCGCTCTGCCTGCCAAAGCCGGCCAGCACTGGAGCGACTATCCGCTCGGAGTGGTTGCCATTCTCGCCGGCGAAGGCCATGCGATTCCGCCCTTCAGCCTGAGCCTGTGGGGCGATGTGCCGCTCGGTTCGGGGCTCTCGAGCTCGGCCGCCCTCGAAGTAGCCACAGCCTTGGCCGTTCTCTCGCTGACCGGTGCGAGCTATCCGGGGCCAACGCTGGCCCGCCTCTGTCAGCGTGCCGAGAACGAATTCGTAGGCGCCAACTGCGGCATCATGGACCAGTTCATCTCGGCCAACGGCAAAGAAGACCACGCTCTGCTGCTCGACTGCCGCGATCTCAGCTTCAGGCTGGCGCCGATTCCAGCCAACATCGCTCTCGTGATCGCCAATACCATGGTGAAACACTCCGTTGCCGGGGGCGACTACCGGACGCGCCGCGCCGAGTCCGAGGCCGCCTGCGCCGTCATCGCCAGCCATCGGCCCGGTGTCCCCTTTCTGCGCGATGCCACGCTTGCCGATCTCGCCCAATGGGGTCACGAGATGGAGCCGAAATCGCTGCTGCGCGCCCGCCACATCATCAGTGAAAACCTGCGCACTCTGGCCGCCGCCGAGGCGCTGGCCAAGGGCGATATGACCGAGGTGGGCCGCCTGATGGCCGAGGCCCACTGGAGTTATAGCCGGGACTTCGAGGGCAGTTGCGCCGAGGCCGATGTGATGGTCGAGCTGGCAAACCAGTTGCCCGGCCTGATCGGCGCGCGCCTCACCGGCGGAGGCTTCGGCGGCTGCACCATCAATCTGGTGGAACAAACCGAGGCCAAGGCCTTTGCCGAGGCTCTGGCCAGCAGCTACGCCGCCAAAACCGGCATTGAACCGCAGATTCACATCTGCCACGCCTCAGACGGCGCTCATCGGCTCGCGTAGGGCGCCGCAAATGAGTAGTCCTGCAACTTCCGGTCAGCCGGTCAACCGGCTGTAACCCAAATAAAAAGCAATCAGAGCAATGGCCAGTCAACGGAATACACCGCGAAGATGCGAAAAACATCAAAATCGCCGCCATCGAATTGGCCACTGACCAATGCGTTGTACGTCTCATCAAACGAATCGAACAAGCAATGAGAATTCGTGTTCAGTTTATTCGCTAGACCACTGCCGGAAAGTGGCGAATATTCAGGGGCGGGCGAATTCTCTACCCAGAATTCGACGACATCGAAACCCTCTAGTTGCTTCTGAGTCGGCGGGACCACATGTGGCTCGATGTGCCAGAATCGATTCGGCGACAAGGGCCGCCAAACACTGTCGGCAAGCTCTAGTTCGTGTGCCTCGTAATAGAACAGCTTTGTGCCCTGGAGGTCGATGGAGTTTTCCTGCGCGACGCTTTGGATCACCTCAGGAGAATCAAAGAACCACCAGCAGTTGTGTTTCCAGTAATCAACGTAGTCTGCGAAGTCGTCATTCACGCAGGCGCTCACCGAATAAACGTCGAGAACCTCTGGCCGCATGTGTTCGTGCCAACCGGAACTAACTTCTAAATGCTTTGCCATGTAGCCCATGGGAATCATGTGGTACCAGTCTACCGCTCCGAACGGTGATGATCATTGGTTCCGGTTGAATTGTTGGCTATTCGGAGACCGCACCTCTGCAATCAAACGTGATTTCCTTTCAACCTCTTCAGAAACGCGCTATCCTATGAGCACCGAATAAGGTGCTCCAAACGGAGGCGAACATGCTCAACCTCACAACGGACATTCAATCGCTCACCTCCTTCCGCCGTTCCTCAGGCGACTTCATGAAGCACCTCAAAAAGAGCAAGCGTCCCATGATACTGACCGTCAACGGCAAGGCCGCAGCCGTGGTTCAAGACGTCAAAGCCTATCAGCGCCTGCTCGACATCGTCGCGCGCGCCGATGCCAAAGAGGGCATTCGCCAGGGCCTCGACGACGCGAAAAAGGGAAAGCTCCGGCCCGTCAGGCAATTCTTCGCCAAGATTCCATCCGGCACCGCCGATTGATGGCAGTCCGGGACCGGAAAAGGTTTTCCAACGGCCTTCCTTGTTAGAATCGAAGGGACCCCTGACACGATGACGTTCGGGAGGGATGGCTATCGCCCGTTCAGCATCCGGGGACTTCTATTTCCAGAGCTTCCCTTCTTATCCGGGTCGCAGCGGGGACACCAGCAACGATGCAACCGACATCATCCAAGCCATTTTCCTACGAGACTTTTCCCTCATCAGGTGTTGTCGCATACTTCTCGATGGAGATTGCGATCGACCCCGGCATGCCCACATACTCGGGCGGCCTTGGCGTTCTCGCCGGCGATACGCTGCGCTCCACCGCCGACCTCGGCGTGCCTCTGGTAGCTTTTTCTCTGGTTCATCGCAAGGGCTACTTCCAGCAGCATCTCAACGAAGCCGGCATGCAGAGCGAGGATATTCAGCCCTGGAATCCAGCCGACTTCTGCACCGAAGAGAAGGCGCGCGTCACAGTCTCTGTCGAAGACCGCATCGTCACCATTCGCTGCTGGCGTTATGACCTGGTGGGCCGCTACGGGCACGTCGTCCCGATTTACCTGCTCGACACCGATCTCGACGAAAACTCGGGCTGGGATCGCGGCCTCACCGATCACCTCTACGGCGGCGACACCAACTACCGCCTGCAGCAAGAGATTGTGCTCGGCATGGGCGGCGTGCGCATGGTCCATGCGTTGGGTCACCGAGTCAATGTTTACCACATGAACGAAGGCCATGCGGCGCTGCTGACTCTCGGCCTGCTCGAGCGCCAGTTGGGCGGCGGACCGTTGGGCGCGGCCACCGAAGCCGATATGCAGCAGGTGCGCAAACGCTGTGTCTTCACTACGCACACTCCGGTGCCCGCGGGCCACGACCGCTTCTCTACCGAACAGGCCATTCGCATCCTTGGAGGCGACCGCACCGCGCGCCTCGAGCGGCTGGGCTGCTTTCACGATGGAATGCTCAATATGACCCTGCTGGCGCTGCGCTTCTCGCGCTATGCCAACGCCGTAGCCATGCAGCATGCCAAGGTCTCGCGCGAAATGTTTCCCGAGTTCACCATCGACTCGATCACCAACGGCGTCCACGCGCCAACCTGGGTCTCACCGCACTTCCAGACGATGTTCGACGAGTTGTTGCCCTCGTGGCGGCGCGACACGCTCTACCTGCGCACGGCCATCGACCTGCCCGATCAGGCAATTCTCGACGCGCATGCCCGCAACAAAGAGGCTCTGCTCGCCGAGGTGGCTTCGCGCACACACCTGGCGCTCAATCCCAAGGTGCTGACTCTCGGCTTTGCCCGGCGCGTAGCCACTTACAAACGAGCGACTCTTCTCTTCACCGATCCCAATCGCCTGGCCGAGATCGCCGAAGCGGCAGGAGGCCTGCAGATTCTCTACGCCGGCAAGGCCCATCCCCAGGACGAACCCGGAAAGGCGCTGATCCAGCAAGTCGTGGAAGATGCGGCCAAGCTGTCGAACGATCACCTGCGCATCGTCTATCTGGAAAACTACGACTGGAATCTTGGCGCGCTTCTCACCGCTGGAGTTGACGTCTGGATCAACACTCCACGCCGTCCCTACGAGGCCTCGGGCACCAGCGGCATGAAGGCCGCGCTCAATGGCGTTCCCAGCCTCTCAATCCTCGACGGCTGGTGGATCGAGGGCTGCATCGAGGGCTTCACCGGTTGGGCCATCGAAGACGGCGCAGACGATGCCGAAGAGGCCAACTCGCTCTACCACAAGCTTGAGTCGTCTGTGATTGCGCTCTATCTCGATGCCCCCGCAAAGTGGGCCCGCCTCATGCGCAACACGGTCGCCCTCAATGGATCATTCTTTAATACCAACCGCATGGCGCGGCAATACGCACGCAACGCCTACTACCCGGTCAAGCTGATCGATAGGACCGCGGCGCGCAAATAGCATCCGCCGCTACGTCACCAGCCGGATCTCGCTAGACGTCCCTCCAGCCGCCGGAATATAGCACTTCAGCGTGTAATCCATCACCATGCGATCCGCATTGAACCGCCACCCCAATGTCCGAATCGTCCGCTTCATCCGTTTGATCCAGCCCCTCGGTAGCCCGTCGCGGTCGCGCTGGTAGAAAAGCGGAATCAACTCATCGTGCAGCACCCGGTACAGATCCTCGCCGTCGCGGCTGTCGTGCACATCCATATTCGAGTGGGTTCTGCCCGTTCCAATCGCAAACCCGTTCAGCCCGTCATAGGCCTCGGCCCACCAGCCATCCAGTACAGAGAGATTCAGCCCGCCGTTCAAAACAACCTTCTGCCCGCTGGTTCCAGAAGCTTCGAGCGGCCGCCGCGGATTATTAAGCCACACATCCACACCCTGGACCAGATACCGTCCAACGTTTATGTCATAGTCCTCGATGAAGACGAACTTGTCCGCGAACTCCGCGTCGCGCATCATCTCGGCGATCTGCTGCAGCACCTTCTTTCCCGGCTCGTCATGCGGATGAGCCTTGCCCGCAAAAAGGAACTGCACCGGCCGCTTCGGATCGTTCGCCATCGACGCCAGCCTCTCGATATCGGCAAGCAGCAGATTGGCCCGCTTATAGGTCGCAAACCGCCGCGCAAAGCCGATCGTCAGCGCATCCGGCGAAAGCACCTTGTCGAGCCTGCGCAGACTCTCCGGCGGCTCATTGCGCCGCTCGGCCTGCTCCCTCGCCCGGCGGCGCGCAAAGTCGATCAGTTGCGACTTCAAGCTGAGATGAGTCTCCCAAAGCTCTCCGTCATCGACGTTCTCGATCTCCTCCCACGTGCGGGAAGATCCGCTGTTCGCCTGCCAGCCGACGCCGAGATGCCGATCGTAGAGACGCCCCATCTGCGGCGCAAGCCACGATGGCACATGCACGCCGTTTGTGATGTGCCCGATCGGCACCGCATCCTGCGGCTTCCCCGGATACAGCCCCCACCACATCGATCTCGAAACCTCGCCATGCAGCGATGAAACCGCGTTGGCATGTCGCGAGAGCTTCAGTCCCAGCACCGTCATGCAAAATGGTTCTTGATGATCGGTCGGCTGCTCACGCCCGAAGCCCATGAAGTTATCCTGCGTGAGACCCATCTGCTCGCGCAGAAGACCAAGATGCTCTTCGATCAGGTCCGCATGGAAGCGGTCATGACCTGCCGGCACCGGCGTATGCGTAGTGAAGACCACCTCCCGCGCCACCTGGCTGGCCGCCGCGTTGAAATCGATGCCCTCTTCTACCATGCAATCGCGAATCGCCTCGAAGACTGCGAAGCCGCTATGTCCCTCGTTCAGATGCAGCACGCCCGGCGTAATTCCCATCGCCTTGAGCGCGCGAAAACCACCCACGCCCAGCAGCAGCTCTTGCCGGATGCGCGTCCGCGCATCTCCGCCGTAGAGGCGCGATGTCGTTTCAAGATCCTCCGGCGCATTGCCCGCAACGTTCGAGTCCAGCAGCAGCAGGTCGCAGCGCCCCACCTTCACCCGCCACACCTTCGCTCGAATCACCCCGCCGCGCGTTCTGATCTCCACCACCACCGGCTTGCCGTTCTGCCCAATCGCCGGTTGCATGGGAAGCTGGTTGACGTCAGTTACCACGTACTCTTCCCGCTGCCATCCGCTCTTGTCGAGGCGTTGCAAAAAGTAGCCCTGCCCGTAAAACAGCCCGACGCCGACCAGCGGAATATCAAGGTCCGATGCGCTCTTGATGTGATCTCCCGAGAGCACGCCAAGCCCGCCCGAGTATATAGGCAGAGACTCGTGCATCCCAAACTCGGCCGAAAAATATGCCACCGGCCGCGGTCGCAGCACGCCGGCGTTTGCCGCGCCCCACGTCCTGTCCGCAAGCAGATACTCCTGCTGCCTGCGATACACATAGTTGATACGGCTATGCAATACGAGTTCGTTTGCCCGCCGTTCGATCTCGCCCAGCGGCATCTCGTTCAACATGGCGATCGGATTCTGATTCAATTGTCTCCAGCGCGCAGGATTCAAATCGCGAAACAGGCTGATGCAATCCGGGTCCCAGCTCCACCAGACATTTCTCGCCAGAGCCCACAGCCGCTCCTGGACCGGAGCAATGAACCGATCGAGCGTGCGTGCCTCGCTCACCACGGGCGCAACCTGGGTCGCCGCCTCCACCAGCATGCGAATCTCATTTTCACGGAAGCTTCGCGGTTCCCTCGTCTGAACCACGAGAACCCCCTGCAAGACTCCACGGTCGATCAGCGGCACTCCAAGAAATGAGAGATACTCCTCCTCTCCCGATTCTTTGAAATATTTGAAGCGCGGATGATTCCTCACGTCCTCGACGGCCACTGGAAGCACTCGCTCCGCTACCAACCCCGTAAGCCCTTCGTTGAGAGGCATGCGCAAGGTACCGATGCATTGCGGGTGAAGGCCGAGCGTAGCGGCCAAAACGAGATTCGATCGGTCCGGCTCGAGCAGATAAGCCGAGCAGACATCCGTCCTGAAGCGCGAGGCGATCAAAGCCGCAACGTTGAGCAGCGTATCGGCAGGCTTGCCGCCTTCCTCGGTGAGACTAGTAATCTCCTCCAAAGTCAAGACCAGCCTTTCATCAGTGGCATCGTAAGAGTGGGTCATCGCTGTGCACTCGCCTTTCCGTTCATGGATTGGGGGTCTCGCCGAAACCGGTACGCCACCTCAATACAGGTGTAGGTATGCATCCGGTCCAGCCGCTGGATCGATTGACTGCCGGAGTCACTGTGGTTAATGAGAGGAAGATTCCCGTCGTGCGTCAAACCGGGATGACATTGACAATATCATTAATTCGCCGTTAAACAAAGACCATTCGCCTGATGCGCGTCATCTCTGACTTTATTTCATACCATCAATGGGCGCGGTTCATTGAGTCCAAATCTAATTGACGTGACAATAAATATAGACAATCCCAAGAAATCACCTCAATCTAATCGAGCATCTGGCCCCTATTCCCTGGCCCCTAGTCCCTAGTCCCTAGTCCCTATTCCCTATTCCCTAGTCCCCCGGCGCCTCTTCCAACTCAGCGCCGATACGGCGCAGCTTCATCACGCGCCATTGCAGCTTGTCAAAGAAGAGATACACCACCGGTGTCGTAAAGAGTGTCAGCATCTGCGAAACGATCAGTCCGCCCACAATTGCGATGCCCAGCGGCTTGCGCAGCTCCGAGCCCACACCCATCCCGATCGCCAGCGGCAGCCCGCCAAAGAGCGCGGCCATCGTCGTCATCATGATCGGGCGAAAGCGCAGCAGGCACGCCTGATAAATTGCTTCGACTGGCGGCAGCCCCTGATCGCGCTCGGCCTGCAGAGCAAAGTCGATCATCATGATGGCATTCTTCTTCACAATGCCGATCAGCAGAATAATGCCGATCGTCGCGATGATCGTCAGCGGCGTCCCAGTCAGCATCAGGGCCAGCACGGCGCCCACTCCGGCGGGAGGCAGCGTGGAGAGAATCGTAAGCGGATGAATCAGGCTCTCGTAGAGAATGCCTAGCACGATATAGACAGCGATGAGCGCGGCGAGAATCAGCCAGAGTTCGTTGGAGAGCGAGTCCTTGAAGGCCTGCGTGGTTCCCTGAAACGATGGGTGAACCGACGGAGGCATATTCATCTCAGCCTGCACTTTTTCGAGAGCTGTGACCGCGTCGCCCAAAGCATAGTTGGGGGCGAGATTGAAGCTCAGCGTCACCGCCGGATACTGCCCCTGATGGTTGACCTGGAGCGGCGTCCGTTGGTCTTCGAAGTGTGCGATGGTCGAGAGCGGAACCATTGAGCCAGTTGACGATTTCACAAAAATTCCGTTGAGCGAGTCTGGGCTCTCCTGGTAGATCGGGTCCACCTCCATCACCACGAAGTACTCGTTCAGAGCGGTATACATGGTCGAGACGTCGCGCTGGCCAAAGGCGTCGTAGAGCACGCTGTCGATAGCCGCCGCGCTGATGCCCAGCCGCGAGGCAGCGTCGCGGTCGATTACGAGGTTGGCCGCGAGGCCCTGATTCTGCTGATCCGTCGAGACGTCGCGCAACTCAGGCATGGATCTCATGCGCGCCAGCAGTTGCGGCGCCCAGCTGTTCAGCTCGTTCAGGTTTTCGTCTGAGAGCGTGTACTGATATTGCGCCGCGCCGCCGCGCCCGCCGATCACAATGTCCTGCTGCGCCTGCAGGTAAAGAATGGCGCCGGGAACGCTCGTCAGCTTCCTGCGAAGGCCGTTGACCACATCATCGGCAGAGACATGGTCGGGACGCAGATGGAGAAAACTCCGCGCACGACCGACCCAATCGTCGCTGACTGCGCGGTAGGGCCGCTGGCTGAGATCCTTGAGGGCGATAAACATGAAACCGACATTGTTGCTGCCGCCGCCAGGGCCTGAGCCGCCCGCAAAGGCTGTGACGGACTTGACGGCGGGATCTTGCAGCACCATCTGCGCCAGCTCCCGCTGCTTGTCGCGCATCGCAGGAAAACTGATGTCCTGCGCGGCCATCGTACGGCCACTCAGACGCCCGGTGTCCTGCTGAGGAAAGAAGTCCTTGGGTACGATCCTAAAAAGGAAGACATTCAGCCCGATCGTGCCGATCACGACGAACAGCACCAGCCACTGATGGCGCAACACCGTGCGCAGTCCCGCTGCATACTCGTTGTGCAGCCATTGAAAGGCCCGCTCGCTGGCGCGATAGATGCGGCCGTGCCGGCTCTCGTCCCTCGACTTGAGAAAACGCGCGCAGAGCATCGGCGTCGTCGTCAGCGATACCAGCAGCGACACCGCGATCGCCACGCTCAACGTCACCGCAAACTCGCGGAAGAGCTTGCCCACGATGCCGCCCATCAACAGAATCGGAATGAAGACGGCGATCAAGGACAAACTCATGGACAGCACCGTGAACCCGATCTCCTTCGAGCCCTTCATCGCCGCTTCGAAGGGCCTGTCTCCCATCTCGAGATAGCGTGTGATGTTCTCGATCACCACGATCGCGTCATCGACTACGAAGCCCGTAGCGATCGTCAACGCCATCAGCGAGAGGTTGTCGATCGTGTAGCCCACCAGCCACATCACGCCAAATGTGCCCAGCAGCGAGAGCGGAACGGCGATCGACGGAATGATGGTGGCCCACACCTCGCGCAGGAACAGAAACACCACCAGCACCACCAGCAACACGCTGATCATCAGAGAGATTTCAACATCGCGCACGCTCGAGCGAATCGTGGTCGTGCGGTCCACGGCCACATCGATGTGAATTGTGGGTGGAATCGCGGCTTGCAGGCGAGGCATCTCCGCCATCACACTGTCTACCGTCGAGATAACATTCGCGCCGGGGATCTTGAAGATGACAATCAGAATCGCGTCTTTGAGCTGGCCCGAAGGCCCTTTGTCCGGATTGATTCCCGAAACGCCTGCGGTGTGGATGTCGGCGACGCTGTCTGCCACCTTGCCGATGTCGGCGATGCGCACCGGCGCGCCAGTCTGCCGGTTGTAGCCTGCGATAATCGGCGCGTAGTCGCGGGCCGTGAAGATCTGGTCGTTATCGTTGATCTGCCAGCGATGATCTGCGTCTTGAAATGCGCCTTTGGGGCGATTGGCATTTGCGCCGGAGAGCGCCGTGCGCACTGCCTCAAGACCGACACCGTTCGCGCCCAGTTCCATCGGATTCAGCTCAACTCGCACCGCCGGGCTTGAACTGCCGCCGACAAATACCTGCCCCACTCCCTGAATCTGAGAGATCTTCTGCGACAGGATCGAGTTGGCCATGTCATAGATCTGCGGCTTCGTCACCACGTCGGAGGTCAGCGTAAGAATCAGAATCGGCGCCTCCGCCGGATTGGCCTTGCGATAACTTGGATTCTGCGGAAGGTAAGAGGGCAGCTGGCTCCGCGCCGCGTTGATCGAGGCCTGCACATCGCGAGCCGCGGCGTCGATGTTGCGATTGATGTCGAATTGCAGCGTAACCGATGCCGCTCCCAGCGAACTCGACGACGTCATCTGGTTCACGCCTGCGATGCGTCCAAACTGCCGCTCCAGCGGAGTGGCCACCGCCGAGGCCATCGTCTCCGGGCTCGCGCCGGGCAGTCCGGCGCCTACGCTGATCACGGGAAAGTCGACATTCGGCAGCGAGGCCACCGGCAAAATCGAGTACGCCACCGAGCCGGCCAGCAGCAGAGCCAGGCTGAGTAGCGAAGTCGCTACCGGTCGCCGAATGAATGGTGCGGAAAGATGCATCGCCAGCCTGTTCCCTGTTCCCTAGTCCCTCAGTCCCTGCCTTTTTCAGTCCGCGCTCACAGCCTGTTCATGACTCACCTCAAGCTCGCGCGGCTTCAGGCGCTGGGCCAGCTTGTCAAAATAGAGATAAGTCACCGGCACAGTGTAGAGCGTGAGCAGCTGCGACAAGATCAATCCACCAACGATCGTGACGCCCAGCGGCATGCGCAACTCCGCGCCTACGCCGCCGCCCAAGGCCAGCGGTAATCCGCCCAGCATCGCGGCCATCGTCGTCATCAGGATCGGCCGGAAGCGCAACTGGCAGGCCTGGAAGATCGCAGCCTCGGCCGGCTTGTTCTCGTTGCGCTCCGCCTGCAGCGCAAAGTCGATCATCATGATGGCGTTCTTCTGCACAATGCCGATCAGCAGAATGATTCCGATCAGCGCAATCACACTGAAATCCACGCGTGTGATCAGCAGCGCAAGCAGCGCTCCCACGCCAGCCGACGGAAGCGAGGAGATAATCGTGATCGGGTGGATGTAGCTCTCGTAGAGCACACCGAGCACGATGTAAACCGTCACCAGAGCGGCCAGTATCAGCAGCGGCTCGTTGGCCAGCGAGGTTTGAAAGGCTGCGGCCGTACCTTGGAAGCTGGCGTTGATCGACGCCGGCATCTGGATGCGTTGCTCCACACGGTTCACCGCTGTCACCGCATCGCCCAGGGCCTTGCCCGGCGCAAGATTAAAACTGATCACCGTCGACGGAAACTGTCCCTGGTGGCCGATTGCCAGTTGCGAGGTCGATTGCTCCCAGTGGGCAAGTTGGCCGAGCGGAACCTGCGTGCCGTTGCCAGATTTCACATACAGAGCGTTCAGCGTCGACGGATCGGTCTGGAAGTTCTCTCCAACCTCCATCACCACGTGATACTGGTTGAGCTGCGTGAAGATCGTCGAAACCTGCCGCTGCCCGAAGGCGTCGTAGAGCGTGTTATCCACGTCGGCCATCGCCACCCCGAGCCGCGCCGCGGTGTCGCGGTCGATCACCAGTTTCGCGCCCAAGCCCTGATCTTGCAGATCGCTGGCGACATCGGTAACCACAGGCTCCTTGGCCAGTTCATTCACCATCCGGCGCGTATATCTGGCCAGTTCGACCGGGTCGGGATCTTCCAGCGAATATTGAAACTCGGTCCGGCTCACGCGGTCTTCCACCGTCAAGTCCTGCAGCGGCTGCAGAAAGAGTTGAATATTCTGCGCGCCTTCGACATCCGTCAGGCTAGACTGCAGTCGCCGAATCACTTCAGTCGCGGAAATCTTGCGCTGGTCGAGTGGCTTCAGGTTGATCTGAATACGCCCCGAGTTGAGCGTCGTGTTCGTTCCATCGACTCCGATAAACGACGAGACGTTATCAACCGCCGGATCTTGCAACAGAATGTCCACAAGTTTCTGTTGCCTCTCTGCCATCGAGGCGAAGCTCACCGTCTGCGGCGCTTCGCTGATGCCGAGAATCACGCCCGTGTCCTGCACCGGAAAGAAACCCTTCGGAACCACAATGAACAGCAGCACCGTGGCCACAAAGGTCGAGATCGTCACCAGCAGCGTAATGAACCGGTAGCGAAGAACAACCCGCAGCGTTCGCCCATAAAACGCGATGATCCGATTGAAGACATTCTCAGACCAGTGATAGAAGCGGGTCTGCCGGGCAACTTTCTTGTCCTTCAAAATCCGCGAGCACATCATCGGCGTCAGCGTCAGCGAAACGAAGGCTGAGACCAAAATCGTTACGGCCAGCGTGATCGCAAACTCGCGGAAGAGCCGTCCCACAACGTCGCTCATGAAGAGCAGGGGGATCAGCACGGCGATCAGCGAAACCGTCAGCGACATGATCGTGAAGCCGATCTGCTCGCTCCCTTTAAGGGCCGCGCGCATCGGACTGTCGCCCTCTTCGATGAAGCGCGAGATATTCTCGATCATCACGATGGCATCGTCCACAACGAAGCCGGTCGAAATGGTCAGCGCCATCAGCGTCAGATTGTTCAGAGAGTACCCCAGCAGATACATCACGCCAAAGGTCCCCACAATCGAGAGCGGCACCGCGACGGATGGAATGATCGTCGCCGCCAGGTTGCGCAGGAAGAGGAAGATCACCATCACGACCAGGGCGACGGTGAGCATCAACTCAAATTCTACGTCCTTCACCGAGGCGCGAATCGTGATCGTGCGGTCGGTCAGCACCTTCACCTGCACCGAGGCCGGCAGGCTGGCCTTCAACTGCGGCAGCAGCGACTTGATGCGGTCCACCACGGCAATGATGTTGGCTCCGGGCTGCCGCTGAATGTTCACGGTCACCGCGGGCTGGCGATCCATCCATGCCGCCTGCTGTGAGTTCTCGGCGGCGTCGACAATGGTCGCCACGTCCGACGCGCGCACCGCGGCGCCGTTGCGATACGCCACGATCACCGGCTTGTAGTCACCGCTGGAGATCAGCTGATCGTTAGCGCCGATTGTGTACGATTGCCGCGAGCCATTCAGCGAGCCCTTGGCCTGGTCGACATTGGCTGCTGCCAACGCGGTACGCAGATCCTCAAGGCTCAGGTTGTAGGACGCCAGTTGGGCCGGATTCGCTTGAATGCGCACCGAGGGCTTCTGCCCGCCGGCGATTGAGACCAGTCCCACGCCGGTCACCTGCGAGATCTTCTGCGCCAGGTTGGTGTCGGCCGCATCTTCGATCTTGTCCAGCGGCAGCGAATCCGATGTCAGCGCCAGCGTCATAATCGGCGCATCGGCCGGGTTAACTTTGGAGTAAATGGGCGGATTGGGCAGGTCGCTTGGCAGGAAGCTGTTGGCCGCGTTGATCGCCGCTTGCACCTCCTGCTCGGCCACGTCGATGTTTTCGTCGAGATTGAATTCGAGCGTGATGACCGAGCCGCCGCCCGAACTCACCGAGGTCATCTGCTTCAATCCCGGCATCTGGCCAAACTGCCGCTCCAGCGGCGCAGTCACCGACGAGGCCATCACCTCGGGCCCCGCGCCCGGATAAAAGGTGAGCACCTGGATGATCGGGTAATCCACCTCGGGAAGCGCCGAAACCGGCAGCTGAAGGTAGCCAACTGCGCCCGCCAGCAGGATCGCGGCCATGAGCAGCGAGGTCGCCACCGGGCGGAGAATGAACGGCCGGGAAGGACTCAGGCTCACTGCTTCTCCTTAGGATTTCCGTTGTGCCCGCCTCCAGCTCCCTGCCCGGACCCCTGCCCGCCGCCGTGCTGGTGGCCCGCGCTCATCGTCACTGCCTGTCCTGCGCGCAGCCGGTCCGCTCCATCCACAACAACCTGCTGGCCCGCTTGTACTCCGCTGTCGAGAATCGTCACCTGTCCTTCAGCCAGAGCGATCTTCACAGTCTGGATTCTCGCCGTCGCAGTCTTCTTGGTCGCGTCGGTGTCGATCACCCAAACATACGGTCCCTGATTGCCCGACTGAATCGCAGCCGATGGCACGACCAGTGCGCTCTGCCGCTGTTCCATCACCAGGTGAATGTTGACAAACTGATTGGGGAACAACGCCTGATCCTTGTTATCGAAGACGGCCTTCAGTTTGTCGGTTCCAGTAGTTGTGTCGATCTGGTTGTCGGCAGTGAGCAGATAGCCGCTGGCCAGCTTCTGTGTATCGCCCTGGTTATAGGCCTCGACCGGCATCCGCTTCTCTGCGCGCAGCTTTTCGAGCACCGGCGGAAGCTGGTCTTCGGGAAGCGTGAAGTCAACCGCGATCGGCTCAAGCTGATTGATGACCACCAGGTTTGTCGTATTGGCCGCGATGATGTTTCCCGGATCAACCAGCCGCAGGCCGATCTTGCCGTCGATCGGCGACTGGATCGAGCACCAGCTGAGCTGCAATTGCGCAGTCTCAATCGCGGCCTTGTCTGACTCGATGGCGCCCTGGTACTGGCCCTGCGAGGACTCGTAGCCTTGCATGGACTCTTTCGAGACTACGCCAGCGTCGAAAAGCGCCTTGTAGCGCGCATATTCCGCTTGTGCATTCTTCAGCAGTGCCTCATCGTGCGCCAATGTGCCCTTGGCCTGGTCCAGCGCCGCCTGGTAGGGCTTGGGGTCGATCGTCATAATCGTCTCGCCCTGTCTCACCTGCTGGCCCTCGGTGAACTTCACCGGCAGCAATTCGCCGCTCACGCGTGCCTTCACCGTCACGCTCATGTAAGGCGTGACCGTACCCAGAGCCGTGAGGTAAACCGGCATCGGCTTTTGCTCGACTGCCGTCACCTGCACTGGAATCGGCCGGCTCATCAGCGCTGCCGCCTGGCTCGCGCTGTTGGCCGCGTTCTGCTTCTGGTTCTGGTAGATCTTCCAGACAATCAGGCCCAATGCGGCCACCAGCACCAGGTAGATGACGATACGAACCGGCGAGCCCTTGCGGACCGGCGGTTGGTGCTGCAAGCCAGCTTCGGGCAAATACGACACTGGGGTGCCTTCGTAGGACATGGTTGTTTACTTCCCGTCGTTTTCTCGTGCATCGATGTCCGCTCAGCGCACAGCGATGATGACCAAATCGGGCAGTGTACCGCTGCCCGCATCAATTCTACGGACGCTTGAGTTTCCTGAAAGGTTTCGCCTGATGAAGGAGATCCGGCTCCTTCCATGGCGACAAAGCGCGAGTCAGAAACAGATGACTCGCAGACGAAGACCGCAACCATTGTAAGCGAGCAGAGCGCATCGAGGACAGCTGCCCGCCGTCGGCCGGCTCCCGTTTGACGGTATACTTGACCGAGAGTTAATCCACGGACACCGTGCTCCAGAATCCCGAGATTGCCGAGCCTGTCGAGCAGATCGGGCACACCGATCTGGCGCCTCCGCTCTGCGTCGATCTCGACGGCACCCTCATCAAGTCCGACTCTCTCTTTGACGCAGTCTGCCAATTCATGCGCCACGATCCGCTCCGCTGCTGGCAGTTGCCTCTCTGGCTGGTTGGCGGACGCGCTCGCCTCAAGGCTGAGGTGGCCCGCCGCGCCCCTCTCGACCCCGTCCGGCTGCCCTATAACACCCAACTCGTAAGTTACCTGAGAGGCAAGCGCCGAGAGGGCCGCCAGCTCTACCTGGCCACTGGCGCGGATGGTCCGCTGGCGGAGCGGGTGGCGGCGCATTTGGGCATCTTCGCCGGTGTTCTCGCATCTGACGGCACGACCAATCTGACCAGCGGAAAAAAGCTGGCACTCCTCAAGGCCCGCTTTGGCAAATTCGACTACATCGGCAACTCACGCGCCGACCTGCCCCTGCTGGCTCAAGCGCGTCAGGCCATCGTGGTCAATCCCACCCTTGGCCTGCGTGTTGCGCTCAGTCTGCGGGGAATTCAAGTCGCGCGCACCATCCTCGATCGGCGCCCTCTGCCTCGCACGCTCCTCAAAGCGATCCGCATCCACCAGTGGTCCAAAAATGTCCTGTTGCTTGCGCCGCTTCTGATGTCGCACAAGCTGCAACCGGTGGCTGTCGTCGCGGTCATCGCCGCATTTTTCTGCTTCAGCTTCATGGCCTCGGCCAGCTATCTGGTCAACGATCTGCTCGACATCGACAGCGACCGCCGGCATCCGGTCAAGCGCTTGCGCCCCTTTGCGGCGGGCGATCTTCCGGTCACCGCGGGAGTGGCTCTCGCACTGCTGCTTGTCGCGGCATCGCTGGCGATTCTGCCCCTGCTCTCCCATCACTTCGCAATCTGGCTGGGGATCTACATCGTGGCCACCACCGCCTACTCCTTCTATCTCAAACAAGTGGTCCTCGTGGACGTTCTGATGCTCTCCGGCCTCTATACCCTGCGCCTGCTGGCCGGCGGCGCGGCCACGGGAACCCAGATCTCGCCCTGGCTCGCCGGCTTCGCCATCTTTCTCTTTCTCTCGCTGGCCATGGTCAAGCGCTTCAGCGAGCTCGAGAATCTCCGCGAGCGCGGCCTTCCCAGAACCCACGGTCGTGGCTATCTGGTCGCCGACCTCGAACAGATACGCAGCTTCGGCACCGCCAGCGCAACCGCCGCCGTCGTGGTTTTTTCCTTGTATATCTCGCGCCCCGACGTTGAGGCTCTCTACAAGCACGCCGGGCGTCTGTGGCTGATCGTCCCGCTGATGCTTTACTGGCTCTATCGCGTTTGGCTGCTCGGCTCCCGCGGCGAGATGGATGTCGACCCGGTCATCTTCGCTCTCCGCGATCGCCTCAGCCTCTTGGTGGGAGTCGCTGTACTCGCCGTGGCCATCATGGCCCTGTAGCCGCCAAGTCTCTCCATTTCGCGGCAACCGGCCACGCCCCGGGCCCACCCTTTCGCCTTCTTCCTGGCGAACGATGGGAGACTGTCTAGCCGGACTCGCCGATCCCTCCTGAGTCCTGTACCCTCGCTCAAACGTCCTAAAAACAAAGTGAAATAGCCTGGCCATACCGCGCCGTTTTCGCTTGGCCGTCTTCATTTACCATTGAATATCAAAAGGTTGTTGGAAGAGAACCGGGTGGAAACTGCCGTCTGGTTCTGAAACCCGATTGAGCCGGTCGAGACCGGACCAGGGCAATTAGGGCTCCTTCGAGCACACCCTGGCCGCGCAGACCCTTCAGACCAAAATCCGGCTCAGGAGCGAGTACCTGCCCTATGATGTGGATTGTCCGGCTTGCGCTGAGGCGGCCTTACACCTTTGCCGTCTTTGCGCTCTTGATTCTGATCCTTGGCGTCTTCAGCATCGAGACGATGCCCACGGACATCTTCCCGAATATCGATATCCCAGTCGTCACGGTTGTCTGGCAGTACACCGGTCTCTCCGCCAATCAGATGGCCAACCGCATCGTCTCCAACAGCGAACGCGGCATGACCACCACGGTCAACGATATCGAGCACATCGAATCGCAATCGCTCAATGGCATCGCCATCATCAAGATCTTCTTTCAGCCGCATGTGAACATCGGCAGCGCCGTGGCCCAGGTCACCTCAATTTCCCAAGTCCAGTTGCGGTCGCTGCCGCCCGGAACCACTCCGCCCTTCATCATTCAATACAATGCCTCCAGCGTGCCTGTGCTGCAGTTGGGACTCTCCGGGCAGGGTCTGAACGAACAGCAACTTTCCGACCTCGGCACCAACAACATCCGCACCCAACTGGCCACCATCGAGGGAGCGCAGACGCCCTTTCCCTACGGCGGTAAGCAACGCCAGATTCAGGTCGATCTGGACCTGCCAGCCCTGCAAGCCAAGGGGCTTTCGCCGGTCGATGTCGTCAACGCCGTCTCCGCGCAAAACCTGATCGCCCCCTCCGGCACGATGAAGATCGACCGCTTCGAGTACGCGATCGAGACCAACTCCGCACCCGACATTATCAACGATCTGAATAATCTTCCTATCCGCAGCGTCAACGGCGCGGTCATCTACGTCCGCGATGTGGCTCACGTACGCGACGGCTATCCTCCCCAGACCAACATCGTTCGCGTCGACGGCAAGCGCGCGATCTTGATGAGCATTATGAAGACCGGTTCGTCCTCCACGCTCGACATCATCAGCGGCGTGCAAGACAAGCTCGCATATATCAAGGACCAGCTGCCGAAGCAACTTCATATCGATCCGCTCTCCGATCAGTCGATCTTCGTCCGCGGCGCCATCAGTGGCGTGGTTCGCGAGGCCATCATCGCGGCCTGTCTTACCGCACTCATGGTTCTTATCTTTCTCGGCAGTTGGCGCTCCACCTTGATCATCGCGGTCTCCATTCCGCTCTCCATTCTCTGTTCGCTTGCCGCGCTCGCCGCGTTGCACGAGACCATCAACATCATGACGCTGGGCGGCCTGGCCCTCGCCGTCGGCATTCTGGTCGACGACGCAACCGTCGAGATCGAGAACATCAATCGCAACATAGAATCGGGTAAAGAAATCGAGCAGGCCATCCTCGACGGCGCCGCGCAGATTGCCACACCGGCTCTCGTTTCCACCCTCTCGATCTGCATCGTCTTCGTTCCCATGTTCTTCCTGAGCGGGGTGGCCAAATACCTCTTTGTACCCATGGCCGAGGCGGTCGTCTTTGCCATGCTGGCCAGCTATCTTTTGTCCCGAACCGTCGTGCCCACCATGGCCAAATATCTCCTCAAAGAGCACGACGACGACGAGGTCCAAAGGAAGCTCTCCAGCCGCAATCTGTTCACCCGCTTTCAACTCGGCTTCGAAGCAGCCTTTGACAGCTTCCGCCACGGCTATCTGCGCCTGCTGACCCTGTGCATTGATCATGCGGGGGGCTTTCTCATCGGCTTCACCCTGCTGGCGCTTGGCTCGCTCGGGTTGTTGTTGCCCTGGCTCGGCCAGGACTTCTTTCCTTCTGTGGACTCCGGCCAGTTCAAGATTCACGTCCGTGCCCGCACCGGCACGCGCATCGAAGAGACCGCCGCGCTCTGCGACCACATCGACTCGACCATCCGCGAGAATCTTCCTGCCAAAGAAATTGTGACCATTGTTGACAACATTGGCCTGCCCTACTCGGGCCTGAACCTCTCCTACTCGACCTCTGCCCCCATCGGTCCTGCCGACGCCGATATCCAGGTGCAGTTGACCAAAGATCACCACCCCACCGCGGCCTATGTCGAGCGGCTGCGCGCCGTGCTGGAGCACCAATACCCGGGTGTCACGTTTTACGTGCTGCCCGTGGACATCGTCACCCAGATTCTCAACTTCGGTCTCTCCGCGCCCATCGATATTCAGATCGTCGGGCCAAATCTCTACGCCAACCGCGCCCTCGCCGAACGTATGCTCGATGAGGTCCGCTATGTTCCCGGCGCAGCCGACGCCCGCATCCAGCAGCCTTTCGATTACCCAAAGATGACGGTGAATGTGGACCGTACTCGCGCACGGGACGTCGGCCTGACGCAGCAGAACGTTGCGCAAAGCGTCCTCGTGGCTCTCAGCGGCAGTTTCCAGACCAGCCCGAGTTTCTATCTCGACCCCAACAACGGCGTCAGTTACAACGTCGCCATTCAAGCTCCGCAATACGCGCTCGACTCGGTCGCACAGCTTCAGAGCCTGCCCGTCACCAGCCCCTCTTCGACGGCCCAGCAGCCCTCCGGCACTCTTAGCGGGCCCCTGCCGATGCAGATCTTGGGCAACCTCGCATCCATCGATCCAGGGACAGAGTTGGGAACCGTGAGCCACTATGACGTCCAACCGGTGCTCGATATCTATACCAATGTCGACGGGACCGATCTGGGCAGTGTGACCCGCTCGATGGAAGCGATCATCGACCATCACAAGGCCGATCTGCCCCGCGGGTCGCACTTCATTCTGCGCGGCCAGAGCGACACGATGCGAAAGTCCTACGTCGGCCTGCTGGGCGGCCTGGCCTTTTCCATCCTGCTCGTCTACCTGCTGATCGTCGTCAACTTCCAGTCCTGGCTCGATCCCTTCCTGATCATCTCGGCGCTGCCTGCCGCGCTGGCCGGCATCGTCTGGTTTCTGTTTCTCACCGGCACCCGCCTCAGCGTGCCCGCCCTGACCGGCGCAATTATGTGCATGGGCGTGGCGACTTCCAACTCCATTCTTGTCGTCACCTTCGCCCGCGAGCAGCTTGAGATCCTGGTAGGCGACGCGCGCCGTGCCGCGCTCAATGCCGGATTTGTCCGCCTGCGCCCGGTGGTGATGACGGCGCTGGCCATGATCATCGGCATGGTGCCCATGGCCCTCGGCCTCGGCGACGGCGGCGAGCAAAACGCCCCTCTGGGCCGCGCCGTCATTGGCGGCCTGTTGTTAGCGACAGTGGCCACGCTCTTTTTTGTACCCGCATTCTTCTCTCTGGTTCACGGCTGGGTCGAAAGCCACCGCAAGGCGCCCCACGGCCTTCAGCCCGCCGGAGCGCCAGACGAGTTTGACGAGATTTCGGAGTAATTCTTATGCCCAACGTACCTAATCCGACCCAGCCAGCGGCCGGCCATCACGAGACCGCACCCGAGCAGAAGCCTATTGCGCCGCGCAAAGCCCTCGTGGGTGTAGCGTTGATTCTCGTCGTTTTCGCGGCTTTGGCTGGAATTGGCATTCTGCGCCGGTGGAATGCAAATAAGGTCCTCGCCGACACCACACGTCAGCTTGCCGCCCCCTCGGTCATCGTCGCCACTCCCAAGCCCGGTGCGCCGGTTGACAGCTTCGTGCTCCCCGGCAACGTCACCGCCTGGACGGATTCGCCCATCTACGCACGGACCAACGGCTACCTGACCAAGTGGTACTTCGACATCGGCGCGCGCGTCAAAAAGGGCGCTCTGCTGGCCGAGATCGCCACACCCGAGGTCGATCAGCAACTCGCTCAGGCCGAGGCCGACCTCAATACGGCCCAGGCCAACGCCAACAATGCTCACATCCAGGCCGATCGCTACACCGGCCTCGTCCAATCCAACGCCGTCTCCCGCCAGGATACCGACACCTTCGTCAATCAGGCCACCTCCACCGCCGCACAGGTCCGCTCCGCCCAGGCCAACGTGCAGCGGCTGCGCGAACTGCAGTCTTTCGAAAAGATCTATGCGCCCTTCGACGGCGTGGTCACCGCCCGCAACATCGACACGGGACAATTGATCGACTCCGGCGCTGCCAAGGAGCTCTTTCATCTGCAGGCCATCCAAACCCTGCGCGTCTATGCCAACCTGCCGCAGATCTACTCGGCGAATGTAAAACACGGTGAGAAGATCGGCCTGACCTTTGCCGAGCACGCGGGCAAGGTCTACTACGGCACTCTGGCCCGCACCGCCGACGCCATCGATCCGGTTAGCCGCACCCTATTGGTGGAGATCGACGTCGACAACGGGGCCGGCGAACTACTGCCCGGCTCGCTCGCCGAAGTTCACTTCAAAACCCCGCCGGCAGGTCCAACGTACATCGTGCCCGCCGCCGCGCTCATCTTCCGCAAAGAGGGTCTGCGCGTCGGCACCGTGGTCAACGGCAGTGTGGCGCATCTGGTCCCGGTCGTCATCGGCGAAGACGACGGAGCAAATGTGCAGATCGTCTCCGGCCTGGGTCCTAACAATCAAGTCATCCAGGACCCGCCCGACTCCCTCATCGAAGGCGAAAAGCTCCAGGTAGTCACCCCCGCCAGCCAAACCAACGCCGGAGGCAAGTGACCATGCCGCCGCTCCACCTTCCAAACTTCGAATCACCAAGAACTGTCATCTTGAGCGGAGCGCGGCGCAGTCGAAGGACCTGCGCTCGTTTTTTTTCGGGCCGGCGTTCAAACTCCCCGTGCCCCATCCTTTCGCCTTCTTTCTGGCGAAAGGGTGGGAAACCACGAACCCAAATCACCCTCACTCACAAGACTCCGACAACCTTGGGTGCCCCATCCTTTGCGCTCTTTGCGAAGGGTGGGAAACCACGAACCCAAATCACCCTCACTCACAAGACTCCGACAACCTTGGGTGCCCCATCCTTCGCGCTCTTTGCGAAGGGTGGGAAACCACGAACCCAAACCACCCTCATTCACAAGACTCCGACAACCTTGGGTGCCCCATCCTTCGCGCTCTTTGCGAAGGGTGGGAAACCACGAACCCAAACCCTCCTCACTCTCTCAGTCCTGCTCACCCTGTTAACCGCCTGCAAGCCCGTAGGTCCCAACTACAATCGCCCCGTCTACCAGGCCCCGCCAGCCTACAAAGAAGCCGGCGCATCAACAGTCGTCCCCCCGCCCAACCCCGCCGGAGGAGCATGGCAGCCCGCCAACCCCTCCGACGGCATGTTGCGCGGCCGCTGGTGGGAGATCTATCAAGACCCGCAGCTCGACAAGCTCGAAGAGCGCATCGTCACCGACAACCAGACCCTGCGTCAGGCCGCGGAAAACTATCTCGCCGCTCGTGATCAAGTCACCGCCGCTCGTTCTGCGCTCTTTCCCACTCTCTCTGCCAACGTCAACGCCACGCGCGACAATATCTCGAAGAACGGCCCCAGTTACGCCGCAGGAAAGGCGACCAGCTACAACGATCTCGTCATCGGCGGCCAGGCAAGTTGGGAGCCCGACCTCTGGGGCCGCATTCGCCGCACTGTTGAGGCTGCCCGCTCCGGCGCGCAGGCCACCGCCGCCGATCAGGCCAACATCGATCTCAGCCTTCATGCCGAGATGGCCGCCGACTACTTCCAGCTCCGTGGTCTCGATGCCGAGAGCAAGCTGCTGCAAGCCACCATCACCACGCTCCAAGATCAGCTCGATCTCACCCAGCGCCGTCTCGATGGCGGAGTAGCCACCGAAGCCGACGTAGCCCAGGCCCGCACGCAGCTTGAAACCGTCCGCGCCCAGCTCGTCGACGTCGGCGTGGCCCGCGCCCAGTTTGAACACGCCATTGGCACCATCGCCAACCTCGATCTCTCCGGCTTCAGCATTCCGCCTGCGCCCCTCGATCTTCCGTTGCCCAATGTTCCACTCGGTGTCCCCTCGCAACTCCTCGAGCGCCGCCCCGACATCGCCGCCGCCGAGCGCCGCGCCGCGCAGGCCAACGCGCAGATCGGCATTGCAACCAGCGCCTTCTATCCCAATATCTCTCTCAACGGCACAGGCGGCCTTGAAAGCGAGCACGCCGGCACTTGGATTCAAGGCCCCAGTGCGCTCTGGACTTTGGGGGCTCAAGGAGCGGAGCTCCTCTTCGACGCAGGCCAGCGCCACGCCCTCACCGACGCCGCCCGCCACAGTTACGAGGCCCAGGCAGCCGCCTATCGCAGTCAGGTCCTTCAGGCCTTCAGCGACGTCGAAGATCAGCTCTCCGGCCTGCGAATCCTCGAACAGGAATCAGGCGTCGAGCAGCGTGCCGTAGACTCCGCACAGCACTCTTTTGATCTGTCGAACCAGCGCTACCGAGGCGGCGTGACTAGCTACTTGGAAGTCCTTACCGCCGAGCAGGCGCTGCTACAAAATCAACGCACCGCCATCGACCTGCAAACCCGCCAATTCGTAGCCAGCGTAGGCCTGGTCCGCGCCCTCGGCGGCAGCTGGGACACAACCCAACTGCCAAGATGACAGGATCAGAACCGGCGGTCAAAGCAATTCGCGAAACCGCTCCACGCTCAGACCAGCGTCCCGCACAATGCCACCCATTGTGAACGCATTGATTGATTGTGCCGCGGGCACCCTGACGGAGTATGCGGAAGCCAGCTTTTTCCAGCGCAGCGACGGCTCGAAGATGGTTGATGCCCGGTAGCTTGGACACGAGTTACCTCGGCGCTGCTTGATTAATCATCCGCTGCCTGGGCAAATGCGTCAATGTTGCACGTCTTCTAAACCACTGTAATAAAATAGTTTATTTGCGTAGATTACGATACATTATGCTACGTAAAAATAGGGGATTCGCTTCAAGAGAATTATTGCGAGCGCTTGTATACGGTCAAACTGCCAGGCATTGAATCCGCGACCTACCCAATCCCGACTACGACAAGGCGGCTGTCATCCTCACGCGCCAACTCCTCAGCCGCAGCAACATACTCTTGAATCGCAATCTGGATGTTGGCAAGCGCTTCCTCCTCAGTTGCCCCCTGCGACCAGCAGCCCGGTAGACCAGGGCACGAGACGCTGTAACCTTCTTCGGAGTGCCGGAGAACGACGCGATAGTTTGCCATGGAGCTGATTTTACACCCTTCTCAAAAATGCCGGCAAAAGCAGATAAGTCTGAGTTCCCTATTCCCTTTTCCCTATTCCCTGCTTCACCGAATCCATCCGCAGATGGCTATAAGCCGCAGCCGGCACATCCGTCAGCGGCAGCCCCGGCCCCTCCCATAGCAGCCGTGGCGCGCCATCGCTCAGCGAGTGCAATCCTTCCAAATGAAGAATGTGTCTTCCGGCACGCAGCCCCAGCGATCCGCGATCATAGCGCATCGCATTCCCCGGCGCCCCGCAGACCTGCGCAAACGGCGGCCCCGTCCGCGCTAACTCCACACCGTCAATCACCAGCCGCGCGCCGTCTCGCGCCTCCAGGTAAAAGGTGTATCCGCCATCCGCAGGAATGTCGATGAAGCCGTCCCAGGCTGTGGCGTAGCGAGTAAAGCCGTGCGCATCCGCCTGCAGATTCGGCCCGTCGCCCGAGAAGACCGCATGCTCATTCACCAATTCCGGCAGCTCCGTCCACGAACCTGGGTAAATCTGCCATGCGAGTCCCGCTGCCGTCGGACCGGCAATGCTTGCTGCGTCATGCCAACGGGCCACGGCCACTATATTCTGAGCAGCCCAATCCTGATCGGTCGAATCAGGACTGCGATCGCTGCTCTCCACATGCAGCAAAACCCTGAACCGTCCAGCTCCATATGCCACCCCATCCAACTCGGTCCCCTCGGCATCCGGAAATCTGTGCCGCACCCGTCGCCCTGTAGCCTGCGTTCCATCGCCAAAGAGCCACGTGTAGCGCGCGCCTCGCGAAGCCTGCGCCGTAAACGTCACGTCATGCCCCGGAGCGACGACTGGTGGGTCCACTGTGAACGCCGCCACAGGCCCGTGTGGAGCAACAAACTCCACCCCCGGCGCGCCGCCCGAGACCATCAGCGGAACATCGGCATTACCGTTCACGCGGCTCTGCCCATATTTCACATTGTCGAGAGTCACGTCCATTACCTTGCCGGTGATCGTTGACTCGGCGAGCGGAGGCTGATCCAGTGCCCACACGTTACGAAATGTGACTCCATGCACGGCCGGCTCTTCCTGCTCCAATTGCAGCAGCGAGTACCAGTTGTCCAAAAACAGATTCTCAAAATCGAACTCCGAGTGATCGCCCTTCGCGCCTTTAGCACCCCAGAAGCCAAGCACTCCAAAGCTCTGCCCGCACGCCCCGATCCCACCGTGCAGAATATCCGAGTCGCGCAGCGTAAATCCCTTCGAGTTGAATGTCTTTTGCGGCCACCCCGCCCGCACAATATTCGAGATGCTCGTCGACAGCACGCTGTGCTCGATCGTGATGTTGTTCACATCGTGCCCCGGCCGCACAATCTCCTCATCCTTATAGCCATCCCAGTTGCCCTGAATGGCGAAGACATCGTCCGACGCGCGCAACAATGAGTCCCGCACAATCGTGTCGCCTCCACCCAGCCAATCCATGCCGTCCTGGTTGGCGTTGGCCGTATTGCCGCCGATCAGCCGCAGATCGTCAAACGCGAATCCCGTCGAATCCTTCATCTGAATCGACCACGTTCGCGCCCTCACAACGCACGTCAGCCCATCGATCTCCACGTTGCGGGCCCCGAGCGCGCCAATGCAATGCCAGTCGGGCTTTTGCATCCAGCCCTCGTCCGCATTCGGATCTTGCGAACCTTCGTAGACAATCGTCCCGCGTCCCAGCACAGTTACATCGTGCACCTGCCACAAATTGAGGCTTCCATAGAAGTAGGAACCAGGCGCCAGATACAGAGTCTCGCCGCTCTTTGGATTCAGGCTTTCGTGATAGACCCCCGGCATATAAGCGTGAATCGCCCTCTTCCGAGGCATCGGCGGCGGCGGTGAGCCTGCAAAGAGAAACAGTATCTTTGCGTGATTGAGAAAATCACCGGGCCGTGAGATCGAGAGCTTCGCCGGCTCTGTCAGCCGGAAACGAATCGTCCGCCCCTGCCTGCTCGGGCGCAGCCCCAGCCGCCACGGCTCAATGTCCACGCCCTTGTCCCAGAATCCGGCCTCGGCGGCTGTAATCTCCACCGTCACCGGGCCTGTCATGTCGAAGCTGACATATTCATAGCTTGCCGCTGCATGTGCCACGTCCACCGGAGTGCCACTCACAGTCACGGTGAAAGCCGTCGAGCGCATCTCCGCCGGAACCGGCGCGGCCTGCATGCGCGCGGTGGCGTGCGCAGTGGTGGGAAGCGCGAGTAAAGCAACGAGCAGCGTACGAGGACCCAGCAAAAAAGCCAACTCCGGCAAAAAGTGGGGATGGAACCACTCTAGCACCGGGCGGGGATAGATCATCTCCGTGAGACGCGAACAAGCTCAAATCCCCGTTTACGCTTTTCTGCGGAGTGTGAAAAGCACCGCCAATCATGGGCAAGATCGGGTCGCGCTGCCTCCTGGCCGGCTGTAGCGTGGACCTCCCGGTCCACGTTTGCCTTTAGACCTTCAGCAGAGTTGCTCTACAACCTCGCCTGCACACGCTGAGAGATCCGCAGCGAACTGCGAATGAGATAGGTCGTGAGCAGCAGCGTAAGGCTTCCCGCGGTAAGCCCCAGCGGAATGATCCACATGCCGAGAACCTCGTGGGCCATTGGAGGCACGCCATAAATAAACGCTCCGGCCGAGACCAGCTGCCCATCTTGAACCCATACGCCGTCGTGCGCCGGGGCGATGGTCTTGGCCAGAGCGATAACGACAAATCCAGCTCCCGATAAATAGCCAAAGACGCTGCAAAAGAGAACGAAGATCCAGGAGACGCTCTTCGTGGCAAGCCGCAGCGTGGCGCGCAGCAGCAACAGCGGCGAGATGCTGCGGCTGGCCCTCCGAATCAGAAGCCCATCGCGATACTGTGCGGCCAGCCTCTGCGCAGGCCCCAGCCGCGCGAGTACGCTTTCAACAGAAACGCCTGGCTCCTCCGCAGAGTCGCGGATGTGCGCGCTGATCTCACGAATAATCTCCTCCCGCTCGGCGATCGTGAGAGGACCAAGATGAATGCGCAGCGCCGTCAAATAGTTATCGATCTGCATCTCTGAAGTCATCGGGCTATCTCCTTCTCTTCAAGTACCGGGGTCCCCGCGGACAGGTCTTCGTCCGCGGGGCGTAATACAGGTTCAAGCAGGCGGCTCAGCCCGCTAGAGAAACTCGTCCACGCCTCCGCCATCAGCCGCAGCCGTAATCGACCGGCATCCGTCAGAGCGTAGTACTTGCGCGGGTGCCCGGCCTCGGCCTCCACCCACTCAGATGTCAGCTGCCCTTCAGCTTTGAGCCGGTTCAAAATTGGGTAAATCGTCCCCTCCGCAAGATCCAGCTGCGAACGGCTCTCCAGAAAGCGAATGATTTCAAGACCATACAGCCGTCCCTGCCAGAGACTCGCCAGCGCCGCCATCTCCACGGCCCCCTTACGCAACTGAGCCTCCCAGCGATCCGGCCCATCGCCATCAGCAGGCAGCGCTCTAGACTTCGCCATAGCACTATACCTCGTATAACTATGTATAGTGCTATGAGTGGTTATTGTCAAGTAAAAAAATCGATTCCTTTCAGGAGAGAATCTCGCGCGACTCTAGTCTCCGATGTAGGCGACAACCAACCAAAGCCCGGTGATCGAGACTACAATCGGAAGGCACGGGAGCGAACGATGCTCGAAACGCTGGCGGGACGGCTGAAGTGGGAACGAACGGGGGATGGCATTCGCGTGGAAATCCCGACGCGGGGAAGCGATCCTGTACTGAGTCAGGTGGCCGGGTTCTTCCTCTTTGCTGGCCCCGCGTTGTTGTTCGTAGGCATCCCTGACAAAGGCGCCACTGCTTTTGAACTGCGGTTTGTATGGGTATTCTTGATTTCTGGCCTCCTCTCGACCATCGTTCGGATCCTCTGGGAAGTCGCCAGCAAGACGATCCTCACAATCGACCCGAATCGCATGGTCCTTTGCAGCTGGATCATGGAACTGGACTTGAAGCGGCGATCCTACGCCAACGAAAGTGTGCGGCTGATGAGGTTTGTTCCTGCCGTTACGCGTTTCTGGTCGAAACGGCCAAGCGGCATCTGGTTCATAGAAAACAACGCGCTCCGCAAATTCGCCAAGGGGATTACACCGGCAGAAGCTTCGGTACTCATCGACAAAATGCTTGGAGTCTATCGGTTCGAGCTGGACACCACGGCCCAAGACACCAGCCCCTCCTAGGACTGCAGCCGCGTCTGGGCAAAGCAATGAAGTCGGCGAAGGCCCAGCCTGTTGGCTCGATCGAAGGGCGTTCGACCGGGAAGCAACCGCAGATCCTTCGCCTGCGGCTCAGGATGACAGTCGCGTGATGTGTTGTGAGCGAATGACCGGCTTCCATGTAAGTCATCTGTCAAGTAAAAAGCACGAAATTTCGGAACGCGCTCAGGAGAGCGCGCGTTGCGTCTGATCCGGTCATCCGTCTGCGCACGTGTGCCTCTCGGCTGGTGGTCCCTGCATCCCGCAGGACCGGACATCCATTTGCTGCCTCAAGCTCAGAAG
>Ga0181520_10000968_pt1 | contig 60927 bp, 57 predicted proteins | sample PEATcosm2014_Bin_29_FD_132451 | JGI IMG/M metagenome (GOLD analysis project Ga0181520, IMG submission 132451) | Peatland microbial communities from MTU Mesocosm Facility, Houghton, MI, USA - PEATcosm2014_Bin02_30_metaG | ecosystem: Environmental > Terrestrial > Soil > Wetlands > Peat | place...
AAATGGAAATCATGCCTCGGTTCTAACGAGGTGGTCCGGGTTCGATTCCTGGTCGGGGTACTGAACTGGAGACGTATTTATGGTGTCTGTGGTGTAGCGGTTTCTGCACGCCTGGCTGTGAACCAGAAGGTGCCGGTTCGACCCCGGCCAGATACCCTGAATGGAAAGGACGCAGCAATGACCAAGGTACTTCGACGGCCGACGCTGATCTTGAACCGCAACTGGCAACCGGTGAACGTGGCCACTGTGGCCCGCGCGCTGGTGCTGTTGTGGAACGAGTCGGCTCGCGTCGTGGACCCGAAGGACTTCCAGCTTTACACCTGGGAGGACTGGGCCAAGCTGCGGCCGCGCGACGGCGAGGACCACATCCAGGCGGTGCGGTTCAAGCTGCGGGTGCCGGAAGTGGTTGCGCTGAGCGAATACGACCGGCTGCCGGTGGCCCATGTGACCTTCAGCCGCCGCAACATTTTCAAGCGTGACCATTACGCTTGCCAATACTGTGGCGCCCAGCCGGGCAGCGAGGAGTTGACTATCGACCACGTCGTACCTCGCGCACAAGGTGGTGTGTCGAGCTGGGAGAACTGCGTGCTGGCCTGCATGGCCTGCAACAAGCGGAAGGCCGACAGGACGCCGGAGCAGGCGCGGATGCGCATGCGGAAGAAGCCGGTCCGTCCGGCCTGGAAGCCGCTTTACGCGGACCACAGCATGCGGATGGAAAGCTGGTCGAAGTTCATCAGCGAAGCGTACTGGAACGTGACGCTGAAAGAGTAGTTATGACGCCAACGGTCCTCGGTCGCAAGGCCGGGGGCCGATACAGGAGTGTCCTCCTGGGAGAGGAAGCGGCCTCCAAAGCCGTCCGACAGGGTTCAAATCCTTGCACTCCTGCTTATGGCCGACGTGGCTCGATTGAGAAAGGCGGCGGCCGACCATGCTGCGCATGGTACCCGAAACCGCTCGATACTGGTGCAAATCCAGTCGTCGGCTCTGGCTTGTTTGTCCCGATGGTGTAGCGGATCGCATAGGGCTTTCCTAAAGTCGACCACCGCTGCGCGGCGGTGCCCGCCTGGTTCGACTCCAGGTCGGGATGCTGTTTGAAAACGTCTCGATGGTGCAAGGGATCGCATTAGGACCCTCCGAAGGTCCAGATCCAGGTTCAAGTCCTGGTCGAGACACTTGAATGAACGCCCTGTGGGTGTGCCGGATCGCATGGCAGTCCTCGAAACTGCCGGACGAGGTTCGATTCCTCGGCGGGGCACTGAAACGAAACACGTTCTCGGAGTGTTGCGGATCGCACGCGACCCTGCGAAGGTCGAGGACCAGGTTCGACTCCTGGCGAGGACACTGAATGACGTGGCGCTGGAGCCAGACGGCAAGGCAACCGCCTGCAAAGCGGTTATGAAGTGGGTTCGACCCCCACCGGCGCTTCTGATACGGCCAGGCCAACGGCGCACGCGCCCTGCCCTTTCGGCAGTCGGGAACTCGACCAGTTCCTGGCCGACAAGGATGCAGTTGCCAAGGAATTGGAGACGAGTGTCCGGCAGCGGGTGGCCGCATTGGGCCTGGAAGTCATCTCGGTGGGCATCCGCGACGTGATCTTGCCGGGCGACATGAAGGACCTGATGAACAAGGTTACGGAGGCGAAGAAGGCGGCTGAGGCCAACCTGATCGTCCGCCGCGAGGAAACGGCGGCCATGCGCAGCCAGGCCAACACGGCCAAGGTGCTGGAAGGCAACCCGACGCTGATACGGCTCCGGGAACTGGAAGTTCTGGATCAGGTGGCCGCCAGCGGCAAGCTGAACATCGTACTGGGCGAGAAGGGCCTAGCCGAGCGGATCGTGAACCTACTCTGATTGAAATTGAGGCCTGGAGGCTGGGAGCGATCCTGGCCTTCGGGCATCTTGTTTCTGTGCTGATGCTTGCATCTTGGCATGCGGCTAGTTACACTCGTAAACATGAATCAAGGCCCCGGTGGTGCCAGGAGCGAACAACCAAATGGTCACTGCGGCTACCAGTAGGAAGAGCCGCTCAGACTGCCAAATCTGGAACACTCGTTCTCCACGTCGGCGTCCACTACGGGGCCACCTTATTCGGGAGGGTCGCGATGATCATAAATAAGCAAGGCCAAGAGTTCATCATCAAGGACACCCACCGGGGCCTTTGGTACGAGGACGGCAAGCTCACCAAGGTTCTGGAAGCGGGCCGCTACGAGATCCCCGCACAGAAGCAGTGGTTTAAGCGGCTGCCCACGGTGGAGTGCGTTCTGGTGGACGTCCGCGAACGGGATCTCACGATCAAGGGTCAGGAGATCCTCACCGCCGACAAGGTGGCCTTGCGGGTGAGCATCCTCGTGCAGTTCCGCGTGACCGACGCCAAGGCGGCGGTGCAGACCGTGGAGAACTACGAGGAGCGGCTCTACAGCGACGTGCAACTTGCTGCCCGGCGCTCGCTGGCCTCGATGGCATTGGAGGAGATCCTCACCAACCGCAACCGGCTGAGCGAGGACATCCTGACCGAGATCAAAGAGGTCGCGGCGGGTTACGGCGTGGCGATTCGGCGGGCCGATGTGAAGGACCTAGTTTTCCCCGGCAACCTCCAGGAGATTATGAATCGGGTGCTGGCGGCCCAGCGGAATAGCGAAGCCCAGCTCGTCGAGGCCCGCACCAAGGCGGAGGTCGAGGAGATCCAGGGTAAGACCCGTGCCGAGGCCAAGCGGCGCGACGCCGAGACCGACGCCGTGGCTCGGCGGCTACAACTGGAAGCCGAGGCGGAGGCCGCCCGGCTGAAGGCCGAGAACGAGACCAGGGCACTGGTCGAGCGGCAAAAGGCCGCCGAGGCCCTGGAGAAGCATCCCGGCTTGCTGCGTCTGGCCGAACTGGAGGCGCTACGCGAACTGGCCCACAACGCTAACGCACGGGTCTATCTGGGTTTGGGCGATAAAGTGTTCAAAATCGGCGACACAGACGGTCGCCGCGAATGACGATAGGGGGTAACGGCCACCCTGGCAGCAATGGGCGTCTGCGTGGCTTCCATGCGCACGATCCTGGTTCAGAAGGGGTATTGCGTGGGCCACAAATACCGCTTTGACGGCGGCTACGCGGTTCGGCCAGCGGGTGAGAACGCCATCGAAATCTACGACCATGGCGGCAAGCTGCTGAAGACAGTCAGCCTTGAACTAAACGGCGGGGAAGAGGCCGCATAAGTGACGGATTGGTGCGAACGACCGCTATTATATGAATGGCGAGCCGATGGACATGCGCAGGTAGACAGGTTGTAGCTATTAACCTATACCAAGTCCTTCAGGCCCTTCAGGGCCGTGACCTTGACGACGTTCTTAGCGGGCTTGGCCTTGACGATCATCTCTTCCTTGGTGAAGGGATTGATGCCCATGTGTTCGTCCGTGGCGGGCTTGCGGACGACCTTGATTTGCAGGAGGCCAGGGATGGCGAACGTGCCTGGGCCGTCATTGCCGAGATTTTTGCCGATCAGTTTGGAAAGTTCATCGAACAGGCCGCCCACTTGCTGCTTGGTCAGGCCCGTGGTCTCGGCCAAGGCGGCGAAGATTTCCGTCTTGTTCATAGGTTTCTGTTGAATCGCTTCCATCGTTCACTCCTTCTATGAAAGTGGCCCCGCCGATTTGCGGGTCATCGGCGGGGCGTTCACTTCGGGCAGCAACACGTCCTGTGAACTGCTCCAATTGGCAAGTAGCTGGCAGGCATCCTTTCCGCCAAAGTGGGAATCATACTACGAATCGCGGCGGCAACAAATACCCAATTTGGGTAGGCGGTACTAGCAATGCTGGCGCAGGGCGTGGTTGGCCTTCACAGCCACAGGGTTTTTGGGTATAGTCTTCCCTGCTTGCGACAAGGAGGTTGCAGGTCTATGGATGAAGTCAAGCAACTCGTTGCCCGCACATTTGCCGACCTGGGAGCCAAGGACGTTTTCAATTTGCGGGATACGCTTTTCCTCGAAAACGGCAGATGCTTGGCCGTGGCCTATAGGGCTGATGGCTTGAGAGCAATCTGGTGCTGCACGGATCAAATCATCGAGTTCCGCAACGCCGAGGGAAAAGTATTACGGACATTGTGCCTGCCCGAAGAACCAAGGTCTTCGTCGGCGGCAGCGTAGGCAGGCTTTTCATTGCGGTTGTGTTCGCGGGCATTGCGCCCCCTTGCACTGAAATCGGTGTTTGGGGGCAAAGTGCTTTCTTACGGCATATCACAAGGAGGTCTTGAACATGGCTGCATCGAGGTTGGCCCCATCGCTTATCTGCGTCATCGGATTCATCTCCTCTGCCTTCGGCGGCGAAATTCAATCTGCTTTGGACGACGCGCCGAGGGTCACGCTGACGACGACAGGGATTCACGGCGACCCCATCAACGTGGGGCTGATCGGCACCAAAGACGAACTCATCGCCGCGACGCTTGCGGCCAAGTGGCAGCCCGCCGACCCAATCACCGTCACGAGTTCGGCCAAACTCATCAAAAGCGTAAGGGATCGAAGGGTTCCAGACGAAGCGTGATGGTCGCAACGGCGGCGGCGATCCCTACCACACGGATGGAAAGTTGTCGGTGGGAGTTCTGGAAGGCAGATGAAGGCCGTCACTCGCTTTTGTGGGAATCGTGTTCACGGGCCTTGTCGGGCGATTCGATCTGTGGACCTTCGGAAAGTTTGATCGCGTTGTAGACCTCACGGCGATGAACTGCCACGTCTTTCGGTGCCTCGATCCCGAGACGAACCTTGTCGCCTTGAATACCGACTACCGTGACAACGATGTTCTCAAGAATAATTATACTTTCACCCTTCTTGCGACTCAAAACGAGCATTTGATCGCCTCCTGCTGGTCATCGGTCTTGGAAACTGCGGTCCACTTCCCGCCTTATTAGTATGTTTCCGCAGCCACCGAAATTGTCACGGCGACCAACCGAAGCCGTCAATTGGCGGCGGCATGCGGTGGGACCGTAGGGGTTGTATCGGCCATGACGCACAAGATCGTTGCCACACGGAGGGAATTGCCGATGGGGCTTCTGAAAGGGAGATAAGGCTTACTTGAGAATAATGTCGAATGCGGAGAGGAGCGACATAGCCTCGGGCATGGAGAAAACCGTCTTCTTCAAGCGGTTCGCTCTGGGGTCGATGACGTAGTTTACCGCTTTTGAGAAATCCGCATAGCTCAGATTCGTATCTAAGAAGAAGCTGGATCGCTTGAACAGGGTTCTTTTTGCGGGCCTCGCTTTGGCCCTCTTGCCGTGGATCATCGCGGCGGCAAAGACGATTCCCGACTTGATCGAGGGGAAGAGTGGAAAGTTTCAAACGGTCACGATGGTCGATGAGAATGGAAACAGCGTCGGCGGCCTTGTTGGCAAGAAGGACGATTCCGCCCTCACTATCAAGGACAGCAGCGGTCAGAGCAGAATCGTCTTGGGCTTCTGGAAAGGGCACCCTAGCCTGTTGTTTGCCGACAAGACGGGCAGCGTGGTGGCGACTTATGCTGAAAAGGACGGCTTGTTTGAAAGCGTTGAATAGCTACTCGTCGTATTTGGCCCGTGGCATTGTCGCACGCCATCACCGACTTCATCGTTGATAGCCATCTCGCCGCAAGCGTGGGCATGTAGGCCCAAGGTCGCGCAGCACAACTTCGACGGCTTCACCCTAGCCCGAGGCGAATCATCGCCCCGAACGAGGCCGAACCGTAAAGCCGCCCACCACGCCGCCGATGAGGACTGCAATTCCCAGCACCACGCCCAACTGCCACGATGCCTCCCAAGGCAACGGAAGGGGAAATCGCAGGAGTACGCAGAGAAGGACCGCTCCCAAAAGAAACTGGATTCCAAATACGACGCCCTGCACGAAACCCAACCGTGTGCCCGCGACGATTCTCCCCTCAATGCCGCCAAGGGTCAGCATGGCAACAAGCGCAGAAAAGAACCAATGCGTGCAGACGCCGAGGGAACATAGCACGGCCACGAAGACGGTCAACAGCAAGAGTGACCGCAGACTGAATTGATACCAGGGCAACTTGGGTTTGGAGGTCGCCATGGCTAACGAAGGACGGCGGTTGCCAACGCGGCAAGAACGAATAAGACAGGGGAAGAACGCAGCCAACAGGCTGATTGTACTTGGTGTGTGGGAATTTGCCAACGGAAGGGCAAAATAGTCGCTGAACGCCCATTCCCGCCTGCATCGTGGCGGGCTATATTGGACCGAATGAACGATAGCGATTCCCAACACCGCCCCTTTCAATACAGCCTGTGGTCGCTGTTCGTCCTTACGACGGTCGTTGCCGTGCTTTGTTCGATTGGTGCTTCCGCAGATTGGCGTGTTCCTGCCATGATTGTCGCGGGAGTCTCGCTCAGCATCATCGGTTACCGTCTTGACGCGCCTCGTCTACGGCGTTCCTTCGCGGGCGTCGGTTGCTTCGTCAGGTTGGTTGGCCTGCTGCTCGTGATCATCGGCCTGCTGCTGTTCGCGGTGGGCCTTGGCGTACGGCTGCGATAGAAAGTGGCGAAACAATCGAGCGTATTCCCGTCGCCCGCCTGCGCCGCAATCCGTGGGGGCTGGAGGTCGGTCCTCCGTTGTCTAGCGAGGACGAAGAAGTGCTGCGGCTGAGCATCAAAAAGGACGGCATCCAGATCCCCTTGATTGCCTGGAGACGTGGCAAGCGGCTGGTCGTCTTGTCGGGCTCCAACCGACTGCGGATCGCCAGGGAACTAGGGATGAAGAACGTCCCCGTCAACGCCGGCCGTTGACGTATGGAAGCAGTTGGATGCCAGCCGCCGGCTGGTGGTCCGGCCGGCTGGCCTGGGCGGTCAACACTACGGTGCGGCCCATACCAACATGGGAGCGGTCGACGGAGACCTTCACAGTGGCAGGCTCGGCCGAAAGCGGCAGAAGGTGTGGCGTGGGCTGCGGTTTGGCCGCCCGAATCTCCGGGACGACAGGGTGTAGAGGGCCAGTCGTCTCAGCGGCCCGCAAATCGGCCCCCGCCGCTACCGCCAGAAACATCAAGATCGTCCGCATAATCGGACTTGCGGGCGCAGCACTTCTTAAACTTCTTGCCACTTCCACAAGGGCACGGATCATTGCGTCCGACCTTGGGCCGGTCGAGCCGTACCGGCTCCACTGCCGCTGGTAGCGGCTGCACTCTGGATGGCGGTCTGGGCTTCTCTGCCAACTTCGCAAACGGGTCGATGCCACGGGCCTTCAGAGCTTGATACCGTCTTCCCATTTCGTCCAGCTCTGCCCGCCTCTCGGCCTGCCGCCGTTCCTTCTCCTCACGCTCCGCCCGCCAGACATCGGCCTCCGGCAACTCGATCCCCAGAACATGGGCGACGGGCAAAAGATGGTCCTCAAGGCAAACGATCGTCCGATCATAGTCGGAACGTATCTGACGCCGGACGACTTCCACTCCCCGCTGGGAAAACATCTCGCACAGTTCCAGGCAGAGCATCGTGCGGATGCCAGGGTCTTCCTCGATCTCCAACAGTTCCAATATCGCCTCTTCGGCGGCAGGATGTCTGATCTTGCCCATAGCCCCCGAGGCGTAGTTTTTGACGTGCCACGGCTCGGTTGGGAAGATCGTGTGGATCAGACGGGCAGCTTCAGGGTCGCCGATCTTGACAATCGCCTCCGTGACACGCTCCCGCAGGTAGTCGGTGTCGACGCGCAGGCGATCAATCAGCAGCGGAATGGCCGTACGGAGTCGCCGCTCTCCCACTAGGTCCACAAGGAAGGTTTCTAGCCATCCTCCATCATCGCCAAAGGATTGGAGCATGTTACAGATCGTCGCCGCGTCGGGTTCGTCGTGGGGTCCCAGTGCCTCGATCAGGTCGTCGGCATAGGCATGGTCGATTTCGCCGACGTAGTGTTGATCTCTTGATCGCTCGGCAAAGTCCTGGAGTTCCTGCCACAGTTTTGCCGCTGGCCAACCGGAAAGGTCTTTGCGCCGGTTGAACCGCTTCAGCACTTCGTCGGGCAGGTTCGCCACGTCGAGAACAGCGGACTCTTTGCGCAACAAGACATCAACGGGAGCGTGGCTGATGATGCGGTGCAGCCGCCAGGCCATCTCGGTGTCCTTCGTCTCCGCCAGCATCTGCAAGACCGAGTCCAAGGCGGCATCCGTGACGACGAGTTGACCGCAGGCGATCAGGCCATGGACGTTCTCCGAGACCCCGTATCGGCGACACGCTTCGAGAATCATCGGCACCAGGGTGGGATCTTGAGACCAGCCGTCGCGGAAGTAGTCCACCGCCAAGTCCCGGACGGGACAATCCTCGTAAAGCAATAGGGGCTTGACTTCTTCAGCAGATAGCACGGTTCACTCCTTTCGTGGCCGTCACTTCCATTCTGGTCGTTGTCCCGATGACGGACTTCTCGACCAACAAACCATGTTATCAGTGCTTGAGACGACGTTCAAGCGGCAGGAACAAGGCGGCAGGAACAAAGCGGCCCGCCCCTGTCTGTCTGTTAAATTGGGCGCTTTACCCGGGAATGGCCCGAGGATCGCTCCTGGCGGCCCATCGCGTGGCAGGCTCCAACGGTCGCCCGCAGCCCCAAACTTCGTCAGCCGCTTTCTTGGCGCTTCTTGCTGTGTCTGCGGCGGCCTTGGCCACCCACGGCTATGCCTGCCAATCCGGGTTTCTTTGCCGATGGGGCGGGAAACTGATCCCGAAGCCCGGACTTTAAGCCGTCTGGCAGCCGCCTGTCAGCGGTCAAGGCACGCGGTCAAGACTGGGCAATGGTCCCGATAGAGCTTACCGAACGTCAATCGCAGCCAATTCCTTGCCAACGGCCAGAATCTCATCCCGCCCGTGAACGCCGTTTTCGATGTTGTCGTACCAGCGAGCCGGAATCCACGAACTGCCATGCAATGCCCCCACCAGGGCACCGGCCATCGCGCCAATCGTATCGGTGTCGCCGCCGAAACCCACAGCCCGAATGATGCACTCCTCGGGCGTCTTCCCGTATCGCAGGAAAGCCCAGAGTGCCGCCGCCACGGCCTGCGAAGCCCGGATGCCGTTGCCGACGCGGCCAATCACGTACACGTCCTCATCCTTGTGGTGCAGTCCTTCAGCAAGGGTTCTGAGTTTCATGGCCATCACATCCGTCCGGCAAACCGACGATAGGGCGCTCACAAAGGTCTTCGGGTCGAAGGTATTCAGCTCGGTTGTGGCGGCCAATGCCACCGCCTTGGCCTGTACCAGGGCACCGTCGATGGCCTCGGTGTGGACGTGCGTGCATACCAAGGCGTCCTCCACGGCCTCCAGCAAAACGTCGTCCGTTGCATGGCGGTAGGCGAGTCCGACCGGCGCGATCCGCATGGCTCCACCGTTGCCGAAGGAGCCCTCGGGGAATTGCAGGCGGCCCGTTCCCCAGTAATCGCCGCCGTCCTGGAGCAAACGCATGACGCGGTGGGCCGCCCCTCCGTAGCCTCGCCAGATTTCGTAGAACTCCGCATACTTGGCCGAAACATGGGCCGCGTCTACCCGGCCATGTTCGACAAGGCTGGTGGCCAGCGCGATCGTCATCTGCGTGTCGTCGGTGTAGCACCCGAAACCACGGCCCGGCTCGGCAAAATCACGGATCTCACCGTAGAGTTCCCGGATGTCGCGAGCAGAACTGCCCTCGACCGCAGCGCCCAGGATGTCGCCGCATGCAGTTCCCAACAAACAGCCGATGCAGCAGTCTTCGTAGGAAGCCTCCTTGGCTTCGCCTTGGGCAACGATGTGGCCTGCCCGCAGATCCGTTCCGGGATACTCGACCTCGGTCCCGCAATGGCAGCGAACCCGATGGCCGAACTGGAACAGCGTGGCGTCGAACTGCGATCCGCAATGTGGACAGGTAATGGCCATGGGAACCTCGATCAGAACGGGATTTCCGTGTCGTCCTCTGGCGTGAAATCGCCGGAAGAGTCCACGCGTAGCGGAAAGATGTCCTCGTCGTTGTATATCTCGGCGGCCTGCTCGACTAGAAAGTCGTCCAAGTCTTGCTGTAGCCGTTGTTCCGCGCGATTCAGGGCGTCGGTAGCTTCGATCCGGTTCGCGTAGGCACGGATTCGCTCGTCTTTGTGGTTCAGGTATCCTTGCGCGAGAATTTCAGTCACTTGGTCATTTCCAGAATGCCCAGCCGCCAAGGAATCTTGCCGTAGGGATTTCCTCGGTATTCGGAATCACTGGCACCTTGGAAAACAAACCGGACATCAGCCGGGTCAATCTCCATCATCTCATCCACGCCGGTGCGGAGCAACTCCCCGTGGCTGATGTTGGTCGTCCACTGCTTGCCTTGCACGACGTTGGAGACGGCGGCAAACGGCTTGTCGCGGCGGTCGGCCAAACCATGCCAGGGTCCTTCCAGCCGATCCGCCAGGTAGGCTTTGTAATAGCGCCGGGCGTCGGCCTGGGCTTCGACGATGGTCAAGTACTTGTCCATGCCCTTGAGCCGGTAGGTGTGCGATGCCTCGAAGATGTCGGCCTGAAGGGCCAGCACGGACTGCGACCAGCGACTGGGGAAGTCGGCCAGTTTTGTTTTGGACCGCCACAGCCGTCCATCGTTCGACGTGTAGAAGAGATGCGCCTTCGTGTTATCGCAGATCACCCAGAAGTCGATCCATTTCTGCTTCTTCGAGCCCTCTGGAAATAGCCAGCGTGGCTTGGACCAGGACTGTGGATTGCCGAGGGCCGTGGTGGTCGAGTACGCCGGGCCGAAGGGCGGTTTGTGGTTCTTGTCGGCGATCTGGTAGATCAGATACTACAGCTTGTGCGGCCGGAAATAGAAAACCTGGGGAGCACAGTAATAGTGATCGTGGAGGTTCAGCCGGTGCCGAGGGGCCCGATCAGCGTCCTTCCAGTCGGTGAAATTCAGGTACTCAATATCCACCTTGCCTGAGGCCAGCCGCACGGTGGCGAAGATGTGCCAGCGGCTCTGATCGTGGACAATCGTCGGGTCCTTGATCGAGATAGCCGGATCGTCGGCCGTACTGCTCGGCGTTACCAGCGGGGCCGACGCCTTCCAGGAGAATTGGCCATCCGTAAACGCCTTCCAGGCGGCCTTGTCGGCGGCAGGAGCCGATCTGGCTACCAAGCCGGCGATCATCAAGACAACGAGAAGAACCCTTGGCTTCATATTCTAAGACCCTCGGGGATTCGGCCATGCGGCACGTTGCTACAGCTCGATCTTCGTCCCCAACACCTCCAGGAACGCTCGAATCCACTCGGGATGTGCAGGCCAGGCGGCTGCGGTCACGAGATTACCGTCCACCACGGCATTGGAGAACGTCTCGTTGACGTCCCGCCACACGGCCCCGGATCGGACGAGATCGGGCTTGATGGCGGGGTAGGCCGTACAGCGACGGCCCGTCACCACGCCTGCGGCGACGAGGATCTGCTGGCCGTGGCAGATCGAAGCCAGGGGTTTACTGGTCTGGGTGAAGTGACGGACGATCTGGAGCACGCGCTCGTTCAAGCGAAGGTACTCCGGGGCGCGCCCACCAGGGATAACGAGGGCATCGTACTGGGCCGGGTCCACACCATCGAAATCAGCGTTGAGAGTGAAGTTATGCCCCCGCTTCTCGCTGTAGGTCTGGTCACCCTCAAAGTCATGGATGGCCGTCCGCACAACGTCGCCCGATTTCTTCCCCGGGCACACGGCATCGACCTGATGGCCGACCATCAGCAGCATTTGGAATGGGACCATCACCTCGTAGTCCTCGACGTAGTCGCCCACGAGCATCAGAATTTTCTTGGCTGCCATAATAGTTCTCCACGGGGATCTTGGTTGCGCGTTTTCGGCGTAGCTGGCACGTTCAGCCAGCACAACTGATCATCCTATCCACCGCCTCGATGGCCTGCAACGTGCCCACCGGCAAGGCGGGTTACAGGGCTTGGCGCTCATGGCAGGCTCCCTTGCTTGACGGTCGCCACCCAAGAGGGAAAATGAACCATTCGAGCCCTTTTGGTGTCCTCTATGGAAAAGAATCGCCCATGGCCGCGAAATCACCCACGAACGTCGAACCCGGGCCACCGCCAGAGCGCGTACCGGTGCGGGTCATCGCCTCCGGCAAAAACTGGAGTGTAGGAGACGCGGTGCAGCAACTCCAGCGGGTCGCTCAACTGCCGGGGGTGGTAATGGCGGTCGGCATGCCCGACCTGCACCCCGGCAAGGGCGTTCCCATCGGCGCGGCCGTTGCCACGAGCGGCGTGCTATACCCCCACTTGGCCGGCAACGACATCGGCTGCGGCATGGCCCTCTGGCAGACGGACCTGCTCGGTCGCAAGCTGAAGCTGGACCGCTGGGTCCGCAAGCTCGACGGTCTGGAAAGCCCCTGGGAGGGCGACGTGGCACCGTTGCTGGTCGAGGCGGGAATCGTGGCAACACCCTTCGATGGGAGCCTGGGTACGATCGGCGGCGGCAACCATTTTGCCGAACTCCAGGCGATCGCCGAGATCCAAAACCCTGCGGCCCTGGCAACGCTGGGGGTACAGGAGGACCGGTTGCTGGCGCTGGTCCACAGCGGATCGCGAGGCCTGGGGGAATCAATATTACGGGACCACGTGGACCGCTTCGGGGCGGGCGGCTTAGCGGAGGACTCCGAGGAAGCCCGCCAGTACCTCGCCCGGCACGACCATGCTTTGACCTGGGCCACGGTCAACCGAGGACTAATCGCCAAGCGGTTCTTGGCCATGCTGGGCGCAGAAGGCCGGCCGTTAGTCGATCTGTCCCACAACAGCATTCTCCCGAACACGTTCCAGGGCCAACGCTGCTGGCTGCACCGCAAGGGAGCCGCACCCTCGGATGCCGGGCCGGTCGTCATTCCGGGCTCCCGCGGCACCTTGAGCTACCTGGTGTTGCCTACGGGCGACCAGGAGAGCAGCGGCTGGTCCGTGGCCCACGGAGCGGGCAGGAAGTGGGCTCGCACCGACGCCCGCGCCCGGTTGGAACGCCAGCACTCGGTCGAATCGCTCCAGCGGACCGATCTGGGTGGCCGGGTGATCTGCGAGGACAAGGACCTGCTGTTCGAGGAAGCCCCCCAGGCTTACAAGAATATCGACCAAGTGATCCAGGACCTGGTGGACTCCGGGTTGGTCGAAGTGGTCGCCACCCTCCGCCCCCTGATCACGTACAAGGTGAGGATCTCCCGCGAATGAACGTCTGGCTCCAGATAACGGCCGGGCAAGGCCCCGGGGAGTGTCGATGGGTCGTGGCCCAGGTCGTAGATGTCCTGTACCACGAGGCGGCGCAGCAGGGGATCGACTGCAAACTCTTGGAGGGCGTGCCCGGCGACGAGGAGAATATATTGAAGTCGGCCCTGCTGGAGCTGGAAGGCGAAGGAGTGCAGGCCTTTGCGGCCGGCTGGGAAGGGACGATCCAATGGATCGGCAAAAGCCCCTGCCGGCCTAACCACAAGCGGAAGAACTGGTTCGTGGGCGTCGAGGTCTACGCACCGCCGCAGCGCCCGCAGTGGTCGGAGAGCGATCTGCGGACCGAGGTCATGCGGAGTTCAGGCCCTGGTGGTCAGCACGTCAACAAGACCAACTCGGCCGTCTGAATTACGCACGTACCCACGGGGTTGAGCGTTGTGGCCCGCGAGGAGCGGTCCCAGCACCAGAACCGGCGGTTGGCTCTAGCCCGACTCGCCCAGCTCCTGGAAACCCAGCATGCCGACGCCGAAGGGCAGGCGAAGCAGCGGCGGTGGGAACAACATGGCGAACTGAGGCGAGGCAACGCCGTGCGCGTCTACGAGGGGCCGGACTTCAGGCCACGGCGGAGGGCGGGGCGCGGTTGATCGCACATCGACGGGCCGGCGCACCTGGAGCGCCAGCCGCTGCATGTGGCCACCTGCCACGCCCCCACGGACGTGCTCGAAGTCTACACTCGACCGGTTCTATAGCGGCTCCCGCTTCTTCTCCGTGTTCAACTCCGGCCCAACCTTGCGGCGCTTGTAAGTCACGCTGTAGCTGACCGTCTGCTTCTTCCCCGGCTGGAGATCGAGGAAATACTTGACGTGCTGCTGGTCTACCCGCTCGACTCGACCAGGCACGTTGCGCAGATCGGCATAGGCCCCCGGGTCCTGGCTATTCCAGCCCTTGGGCTTGCCGTCCGGGCCCCAGAGCACTACGTTGGCGTCGAACTGCCGTTCGACCTCGGTCTTGGCCGCCACCGGCTTGCCCGAGGCGATCTCTTCCTCGAAGGACAACGTTTCGTCGTAGTCGATCAGATCGTAGTACAGCACGAACTGGTCATCCAGCCGACGTTTGTACTGCCGCACCACGACGTTGCTGGTCTTCTGGTCCTTGAGCCGCCGATGGATGGTGATGTCCTCGGAATTGTAGATCGTAAGCTGCGTGCCTTCGCGGGTGGGCAAGGTCACCAAATCCACGGCACCCTGGGCGGGGACGGCAAGGGCCACGATGGCTACCAGCGACTGCCAAATTATGCGGATCTGCATATCGAGACTCCCCTGTCGAAACTACAATCCATGGTAATCCAGGCCGGCGACTTCGGCTACCATGCCGAGGATTGGACATGACCGCGGCACCGGTTGCGGCCGTACACCGGTCGAAGCTACAATCAACTAGGATACACTGTCTTTTGATTCCCCGATAGGAGCCTTCCGATGAGAACCCTTAACCTCTGCTGCCGCATCGCGCTGTTTACCCTGCTGCTGTTCACCTTGACGGTTTCGGTGCCGATCTCTCTTGCCGATGAGGTTGCACAGCCAGACGGCAAGGGAGCGGCCCCGCGCATCCTCATCGCGTACTACTCGCTTACCGGCAACACCGAGAAGATGGCTCGCGGGGTCGCCGAGGGGATTCGCCGCGTGCCGGGCGTCACGGCCGTTGTCAAGCGGGTCGAGGAGGTCACCAAGCAGGACCTGGATGCGGCGGACGGAATCATCCTCGGCTGCCCGACGTACTACGCCAACATCCCCGGCAAGATGAAGGTCGTGATCGACGACTGGTCGTGGAAGATGAAGGTGGACTTCACGGACAAGATCGGCGGGGCGTTCTCTACGGGCGGCGGCCAAGTCGGCGGCAAAGAGCACGTCGTTACAAGCCTCTTGCTATTCATGCTGAGCAACCGGATGGTCGTCGCGGGGCCTCTGTACCAGAACGAGAAGACGGGTAGCGTGTGGGGCGAACCGGGATCATCTGCAATGACCGGCCCACTTGATCCCGGCGTGAGCGAACAGGAACTCGACAGCGCCCGCCGCCTGGGTGAACGCATCGCAGGGTTGGCGAAGAAACTCAAGACACGCTAACTGCTGCGGCGAGCCGAACCTAATCGTCCTTGCTTGTCGCAGCCTTCCATACCTGCTCCGCGGTCATCTCTGAGGTCACCTGAACCGTAATGACGGCTGCCCCACGTTGCCGAACTTCGTGGCCAGCACGACTTGGCTGCGGCGGCCCCGGATCGCCTTGCCAACGAGGACCTCGTTCTTGCCTATACCGTACATGTCGGCCGTGTTCAGGAAATTGACCCCAGTTCCAACGCGCGATGGATCGTGGCGATGGACTCGACCTCGTCACCGGGACCGTAGAACTCGCTCATGCCCATGCAGCCCAGGCCCACGGCTGAAACGGTCAACCCCAGGCTACCAAGATGCCGCTGTTTCACAGAATCCTCCAGATCCTAGTACCGCGTCGCGTACTGCTGACGTCGTTCAGGTTTCGAGCGACCAGCCGGAACGAGAAGGCTCGTGAAGGTACGAATTTGCAGGCTCGTGGTTCGTGATCCTCATGGAATCTGCATCCCATTGCAACAGCTTTCCGGTGCGGATGGCGATGTTGCCCAGCAGGACAAACTCCGTAAGCGGGCCGGCCCAGTCGAAGTTGCAGCCGGCCTGCTCCCTGCCGCGGCAGGCTTCATACCACTCGCCCCATGTACCTGGCCGCCGCGGCAATGTCTTCGGCACATCCGCAAACTTCTTGGCCCGCGCTGCGGACACGACCGCTGGACCGAGCATTTTACCCTCTTCGCCGACATACAACGTGCCTTCGGCCGGCAGCGGCTTGCCGTCCAGCTCGGCCGGGTACGTGGGCTTCAGCCCGCCGTCGTACCAGATGACCCGCACGGGCGGCATGCCTTCGCGGGCCGGAAATTCATAGGTGACGATGGAGGCCAACGGCGCGGTCTCCTTCAGGCACCGGGTCGAGGAGGCAGAGATGCTGGTGGGATGCTTTAGTTTCAAGGCGCGGAACGGCGTGTTCAGGTGGTGACAGCCCATGTCGCCCAGAGCGCCTGAACCAAAATCCCACCAACCGCGGAAATTGAAAGGATGGTAGATGCCCTTTGAGAATTGCGATACCTGCTTCAGCTCCAGGGATTCACTCGGCCAGACGTTCTTGAACGGCCGCATCGGGGCGGGTCCGATCCACAGTTCCCAGTCCAGCGTCTTGGGAACCGGGTCTTCGCCGGCCGGTCGATCCATCCCTTGCGGCCAAATGGGCCGGTTCGACCAAATGTGGACCTCGCGGACGGCGCCGATCGCCCCGGCCCAGATTAGCTCGCAGGTCCGACAGGCATCCTCGCTGGTATTGGGCGAGGCCGTAACCTGCGTGGCCACACCTGCCTGATGTGCAGTCTTGACGACAAGTCGGCACTCCTGCATCGTGCGGGTGAGCGGTTTGACGCAACAAACGTGTTTCTTCTGCCGCAGCGCGGCCACGGTAATGACCGCGTGCGTATGGTCCGGGGTCCCACAATACACCGCGTCGATCTTCGGCCCTTCAGCCTGGAGCATTTCGCGGAAATCGCGGTATCGGCGCGCCTGCGGCCAACGGTCGAACGCCTTCTTCGCGTATATGTCGTCCACGTCACAAAGGGCAACGATTTGAAAACCGGCCTGTTCGCAGGCCTTCAACTGGCCGTAGCCCACGCCGCCCACGCCCACTCCAGCCAAGGCGGGCTTTTCGCTCGGTGCTTGGGCATTGGGGCCTCCAAGTACCACCCGTGGTATAATCGTCACCGTTGCCAGTGCGGTCGCACTTTTGAGAAGCCTGCGTCGGGAAAAGACAGTTCGGTTGAGGCTAGCCATAAGCGATCCGTAAACTTTCTCGGGGTTCTTACCATTACCGCGCCTCCCGGAACCCTCTTGGCGGCAGGCCGACGATTGTGATCTTGATCGGCGAAGTCCGCCTTGTCAAGTAACTCCATGTAGTCGCAACCCCGTACTGTGCATCAAAACTCTTGGCAACAGTATCTTGGATTTGGTAAACCACCAGCCGTTTTGCGCACGAGTGCTGTGGCAGCGGGCTACTGCCCTGGCGTCAGCGATATGCCAATCCGCGGGTTCCTGACAAATACGCGATGCGGACGCACGTCCGTCACCCCTGCAGCAAGGTCCTCCCTATCGGCAACGCGCAACTCGCGAGTCTGGGCCAACATCTCGGTCAGGAAGGCTTCGTCGCCCTGGCCGACGTCGGCGATGGACTTCGCCCCGCCACCCGGCGTGTACTGAAGACTGTCCAAGCGGGCGGCGCGAGCGCTGGGCGATAGGTTGGCGAACCACTCGCCACTGCCGTGGCAACTGAGGGCCAACACCTTGGTCTGAGGGCTTTGCCCCTTCACGACCAGTGCCGGGACGCCTCCATCGCCTCCCACCTGCGTAAAGCAAACGCCCAGGAAGCTCACGCGGCCACGGAAACCGTCGATCTCCACGCCCGGCTCGCTGTGCTTGCGGGGATGGGCCACGTTGGAGCCGTGCAGCGTGAACTCTCCCTGCCCGGTCAACCGCATAAACCGTGGCTTGCTACCGGTTTCATACCAGATGTCACAGACCAACAGGCGTCCACCATCGACGACCTCGTAACTCAGATCGTTGTTGCTGGAGGCACCGCTGAGGATGACGATGCGTTACCCAGTAAAGCGATCAGCGGGAAGATCAAGCCGCGCCAGATCATGTTCTTAACCTCAACGGTCTTGCAAGTGATTGGCCAACCTGTAGAGTTCCACGTCATCGAACCAGGCCGCGTCCTCCGTCGTGCTCTGGCCGCCGACACCCAGCAGGATCAACAGCCGTCCGGCTCCCGCCGGCACGTCCACTACGCCGAACAACTCCCGCCAGTTGTCAGGCGAAGCCTCGCAATAGAAAAGTTGGTCTTGGGTTTCGGCTGTCCAACGGCCATCCGCCGTCTGCCAACGGACCCGCAGCCATGCGTTGCCAGAACCGCGTACCTTGCAGGCAGCGCGGACTGCGTAGCGCTCGCCGGGAGCCACCTTAAACGACTGGAGAAAGCATCCGTCTGCAACGCGGCTGGCCCGGGCCGCCCCCTTGCCCGTTGCCCCAGCTTCCCGGTCCCAGGTAAAGGTCCCTTTCGAGTCGTCCCTCTGCCACGCGCTCCAACCAGCGGGCGGGAGGCCATCGTGCCAATCTTGTTCAGTACCTTCCATCGACTTCGCCGTGGACGAGCTGAAACTACCATTGCGGGCCAGATTCACCGCCTTTCCGTCCTGTTTTGCCTTTGCGATCTCCGTTCGGGCGTAATCCAGCGGGTCACGGGCATAGAGCAACGCCTGCTCGCAGCCGGGAATCGCCGCAGACCAGCTTTCCGGGCGGACCCCCCGGTTCGGCGTCGGCCACCAACGGAACCGCTCGCCGTAGACCCAGACGTACTGGTCGGCCGCAGCCAGTGCCGCCGAGGTATTGGCGCGGAGACGTTCGACACGCGGACCGCCCAGGCCGCCGATATACCATGGCGAGTCCTTGGGGTTCCAATAGGCGTCGAGGTACATGCCGAAGCTCACTTGGACCTGCGCGCGATACTTGGCCCGGTTCTCGGCTGAAACCAACTCCTGGCAGGCCCCTTTGATCTGCAAAGCCGACTCCAGGAATTGCTGACGGCTGTTGTAGAGATAAGCCGATTCGCAGCCATCGACCAGAACGATGGATGGCGGGGCGACGTCCAACCAGCCGTCGATCATCGCCGGATACAACCCATAGCCCTGTACTGCCAAGGCCGGCCGGGGATCGGCCCGCCCGGCCGCTGTCACACAAACACTGTTCATAAAGTAGCAGAAGATCGTGATCTTGGGATATTCTTCGGCAACGGCCCGCATTACCTGGCGGCCGCGTTCGCGGGCCTTTGCCGCGTACTCATTGAAAGCACGCTGTGCCCGATCCGGTTGAGCCACGTAGCTGAACTGCGAGTGTGGCGGCGTATAGGGCTCGGGATCGAAGAGCAGCCCCTTCAAGCCCGATTGCTTGGCCAGCCAAGCAGCGATCCGCCAATGCTCGACGATCTGCTGCCAGCCCTCGTCGTCGAACCAGTCGATGTTGCCCGGATTGGCGCCGATGGTGATAAAGTTGTCGGTGAAGCGGGTGAACTTGCACTTCCGAAGCTCGTTCACACTCGCCTGGAACCACGCCCGCCGCCAGTTCTGGTTACTGAAAGCCACGCTAAGCGGACACGACTTGCCCTCGTCGGTGTGGCCGGTCAATTCGATCACGACGCCATCGAACGGCTGCTTTTCCATCGCGGCCAGATTCGCCAGTAGCCGCTGGCTGTCGGGATGGTCCCAGCCCGTGGCGATGAGCTTCTTCCGCATTCGCATGTCGGGCGACTCAGCCCATGCGGACGTAGCCGAGAAGAGGATCGTCAGGATGACGCCGATTCGCAGTCCAGAAATGCGATAACTGAATTGGTCCACTATCGGGCCTCCGATAATCTGTCGGTGACTGACTTTGGTACTTGGAGTACGGTGCCATGCCGTGCCCCTTTCGGAAAAGTGAGCCGGGAAGTGACGTCTTCCCAGTCCTTCAGGTTCCGGGAGCGGACTGCACCGTAGCAGCCCTTCGTGTAACAGTCGAAGTACACGACATAATCGTCGCCGATGCAGATGGCTGACGGCCCTTCAACCCAGCTTGGCGTAAAAAGGGCGGAGACCGCGCCGAATGGTCCCTCGGGACAATCGCCCACGGCGATGCGAAGGTTTTTCTTTACGGGCTTCAGGGTCTCGTCCTTGACGATCAAGTAATACTTCCCCCTGGCATGCAGCATCGTGGCGTCGATGACGTTGAAGCCGCCGTCAAAGAACAGCCGCGTGGGCGTGAAGGTCTTGAAGTCCTTGGTGGTCGTGGCGTAAATTCGATGGTTATACTTGCCGTTGCCGGTGCCGTCCGTCTGGGGAAAGCGGCCGGGGATCGTGGTGGACCAGAAAACCACGTACTGTTGTTTCGTTCCATCGTACACGATCTCGGGGGCCCAGCAGTTCATCGCCTGGGGTTCGTGGGCCATGACGCCAATGGCTTGCTGTTCCGACCAATGCCGCAGGTCCTTCGACGAGGCGTAGCCGATGGTCTGATCGTTCCATCCGTTGGTCCAGACCAGGTGGAATATGCCGTCCGGCGCTCGCAATAGGCACGGGTCTCGCATCAATTTCGACTTACCTGCTTGAGGCGCTAGAAAACTCTTCCCGCCGTTGAGCGCCTGCCAGTGGTAACGATCGCTGCTGCGCGCCAGGTGCAAGCCGTCTTCGCCGTTGCCTACGAAGTACGAGAACAAGAAGTCGAACTTCAGGCCGGGCTGCGGAGGGATGATCCCGCCTTTGTACCAAGCGTAGCCGTTGCACGACACGGCGAAAGTCTGAATGACGTTTGCCCCAAGACCTTCATACCAGCGGACGTGATCCGCGGGCGAAGCGTCGGCCCAGACGCCCGGACCCGCGAAACCGTTGATCCCTTTCGGTCCCCAGTTGAAGTCGATACAGAAGGCTTTGATCGGAGGTGGGGTGTTGCGGTCGGCGGCAATGGCGGATCGGCCCATTGCCACGAGAACAACCGAAACGAACACCCCCAGAAGCATGCGATCTCTCATTGCTTACGTCCTCAACGACACGGTTTCCAACGAGATAATCATCCCATGCGGCAGCACAATACTCAAGGCATCGGACCAGTTTCTTGAGCGCCGTCTTGATCCGTGACGGTTACCCGGCCACGCAGCCGATGTACGAAACCAGGATCCCCGGCCTACCGGCTACGGGCACTTGTCGGCCGTGATCACCTTGAGATTGGCCAGCGGCGTAGTCAACGGGACGGCGCACTCCGGGCCGACGACGTCGATGGGGCCGTGCCATCATCTTACGCTGGGCAGGGGCCATGTCACTCACGGGTACCGCGTCCGTCAGCTCCTTGCCGCGGCTTCGCGCCTGCCTCATCGCCCAGATGCTCGCACGGGTCTATCCGGCCCCGGCAGCGGGCATCGCGTCATGCCTGTGGATCGCCGCGCGGACCAGACCGCCGAGCATCGCCAGCAGAGCTACGCTGGCGCAGGCAAGGACCACGTAGACCAGCCACGGCCAGCGCTCCGTCCAAGGCTTCGGCTCCGGCTCGAAAATGGGATTCTCCATAGGGGCTCCCAGGGTGGTTCTCGCGGGCGGCGGCTCCAGAACGACGGGCAGCGTGGCGGCAAAGTCATAGTGCGGCGGCGCGGCCTTCGGGTTGCCCGTGTACAGCCGCAGCGGCTCCACGAGCCCCTTGGCGGCAGCAAGGACCACTTGCCGGGCGGCTGCCGTATATTTCACCGCCTCGACTGCCAGCGGCGGGTTGCTGTGGTCGGTCACCACCAACCGCAGTCGGTGAGCCATCACCTCGCGCCCAAGGGAAACCACCAGCGGCCTGCGGGGATCGGTGGCCTGCCGTCGCAACTCCCCGTTGGCCACGATCTGCCGCGGTCCCTCGCCGTCGAGCATCTCCACGACGAAGGGGCGAGCGAACTCGGCGTCGGCGACGTCGATTGACAACTTCTCGCAAGGCACCTGTTGGCCGCCCAGGTCGATGATCCAGGCCGAGCCCGGCCCACCGGCAGCGCGCACCGCCTCCCGCGGGCCGAGTTGGGCCTCGCGGGTCACGTACTCGCCTGGCTCCTGCACTGTGTGGAAGACCGTCAGCGAAGAAAACTCGGGATGGTCGTCTGCATGACTGCGGTCGGGAAACACTCGCACCCGCAGGTAGCGCAGGCGGCAGGGCGGATACCGCAGGCGGCGGATGTCGACCACCTGGTTATCGAACTGGTAGTGAACCAGCCATACGCCGTCCACCAGCTTGCCCCAGCCGCGGTCGTTGTCGCTGCCTTCCAGCACCACGCCGCGGCGGACGTCGGTGCCGCTGGTCGCTATTTCCATCTCGTTGTGCTCCGCGGGCCGCTCGCCCAGGTCGAGCGTGACCTCGATCGAATGGTCCGCGTTGGACTGACGGTTGAACTGGCGGGCGGGCAGTTGCTGCCGCTCGTCGCGGGCCTCCCGCACGCGCAGGGAATAGGGCCTTTCCTGCCCCTGGCCATCGTACAGCCGCAGGTCGCCCAGGTCCTCGCGGGACTCGCCGAAGACGGGCACCGGCAGGACAAAATCGACCCGCGGCGAGTTGCCTGGTTTGGGAAGCGGCACCTCGTGGAACCACTGCCACTTCGAGAGCGGCTCGGCCCCCAACTGCGATTCCGCAGGGGTCGGGCCCTGGGAAACAGCCGGCGATGCACTGCCGGCGGCTTCGCCCCAGCATAGGACGACCAGGGTAAGGGTCAGTACGGCCCGTGTGGCAATGCTGCCCGCGGCGTGGCGGCTGATGAAGCCAGGGTCAAGGTTACGCTGCGACATGGATACTTTCCTCCATAGGCGTTGTCTTGCGGGTGACCAGCCACCGCTGGTAAGCCCACGCTCCGATTGCCATCATCACGGCCAAGGCCAGCAGGGTGGCCACGCGGTAGAAGCCTGGCAGTTCTGCCATGTCCACCAGGAGCACCTTGCCCAGCGTCAGGGCAAACAATGCCAGGGCTGCCCAGCGGACAGGGGCCCGGCGGAGGGCAAACCCCGCGGCCAACACTACCGCTGCATAGGCCGCCCAGACAAACGAAAGCACCGCCTGGGACCTACGTTCCAAGCGGGGGATCTTCTCGGACGCCTCGACACCCAGCGGTTGGCCCGCTACGGTGACCGCCGTGGGGCCGTAGCGGGCGGTTAGTTCCGACTCGTGGCGGATCTGGGCCTGGAAGTAGTCGTAGGTCTCAACCGAGAGCACTAGCCAGACGAGGGCGATCCCGCCCAGCCCGGCGGCCCCCAGCGCCAATCGTTCGAGCGTTACCAGCCCGTCGCGGAAGCGCGTGGCGGTGGCTGCTACGGCCAGCAGGCATGCGGCCACACCCAGGGCGGGCAATGCGTATCGGTTCACCAGCGGTACAAAGAGGTCCAGGTGGGCGGCCGGCGTATCGACCACCAGCAAGCGGCCCACGGCGAGGATCAGCAGGGCACCGGCCAGGCCGCGCAGGGCCGCAGCGCAAATGCGGAGGCCGAACCAGCACAAAACCAGTCCCTCGACCGCCCAGCCCAGCGCGATCCAGTTCGCCGATGCCTGCAAGGGTATCGCCACGGCAATGAACCCCAGCGCCAGGCCCACGACCGCCAGGAGTTGCCGCTGATCTTCCGGCCGGCCATGGAATATCAACCAGGCCAGGGCCGTGTAAACGATCACCATGCCCAAGGTTAGGCTGCCCATCCAGACGTGATACTGCGGGTCCAGCAGGGTGTAGACGGCCGCAAAGAACAACGCGGCGCTGAGCGCCATGCGGAGCAGGTCCTCCACGTTCGCCCTTCGCCGGCCCAGGACGTGGGTCACCAGGGCGTAGAGCAGGAACAGGACGAACAGGGTGACCTGGAAGCCGACCGCCGCGGCCAACTTCTCGGGATGATAGTGTTCGTTGTACCAGGCCCAAAAGAGCCCATGTGTGCCCAGCAAGGCCACCGTGGCGACCGCCGGCCAGGCCCGCAGCACCCCCAGCCCCACCACGCCGGCGTTGACCAGGGCGAGATACAGGAACAGGGCCTGGTACTGGTCGTGCTCGGTCCGCAGTAGGACCGGCGTGAGCAAGCTGCCGATGACGGCCATCAGGGCAATCGCCGGTGCCTCGTAGAGGACAGCCATGGCTGCCGTCTCAGCAACCAGGATGACGAGGAACACGCTGGCGTGCTGCTGCGGTAGCAGGTGGTAATAGCCGAAGGCGGCGAAGGTAGCCAGGTAGAGGAGTACAACGCCGGCGGCGGCGCACATCTGGCCCAGGACGTGACAGGACCGCCGCTGGTAACGGTAGCCGGCGGCGCACAGCCCCACCCCGGCCGCAATACCGAACGCCACGCGGCCCACCTCGCCGATCCACTGGTTCTCGAAGGCGTGCTTGAGGAAGAAGGCCGTGGCGAACAGCAGCAGGACCACGGCCGCCCAACCCATCCCTTTGCGGCCGATCCATGCCTCAAATCCCTCGGTGTTTGCTGACGGAACCTTACGGGGCACCATGGACCGCGGGGCCGGTTCCGCAGGGGCCGCTTCGAGGATGAGGAGCGCCTCGACGGGTTCTTCGGCCACCGCAGCGTCCACGCTGGAGGCAGGGACGACAGACGCCTGGGCGGACGTCCCCGCCTGCTTGCTGGCTTCCTCCAACTGCCGCACTCGGGCGGCAAGTTGGGTGATGCGTCGCCCTTGCCAGACCGCGACCAAGGGCAGTCCGATCATCACGCCCAGAACCCAGACCGCGACGATCAGCAGCAGTAAGATCAAGATTTGATCCATCACCCGGCTCCCTGAGCGACATGCAGCCTATGGTCGGACATGACCGGCTGCGTATGTTACTGGCGAGAAATCGACGCGCATATAACGGCCACCATCTTAGCCCAATTCGGCGGCGGTGTCATCCAGGGCTCATGGTGTGCATTATAAGCTCCTTACCGCGGCTTCGCTGCCGGCCTGAAGGCATTCGCTTTAGCCGCCGTCCTCGCCGTTTTCGGCCACTTCCTGGACTCGTCGCAGAGCAGAGCGACCATCGCGTGCAACGAGATGGAAAGGCCGGCAGGCCCTTTAATATCCCTGGGCTCCGGCAGGTGTCCTGTCGGCGTGAGCCCCGCGTTTGGCGACGATTTCAACAGCCGGTGGGCTTCGCCCGTCGCCGTCCGCTACGGCTGGCTGTTGTCTTGGGCCGCCCAAACCTAATTCGACTGAACGGTCGTCACATTGTGGTCATCTTCTAACGACTTACAATCTTCTGCGAAGGCCACTTCCAGTGCTAACGATCCCCATGCACAAGTAAACGGAATACAGATCCGCGGCGCGTTGCGTGGAAAGTCGATGCAATGATTCGTACCAGTAACGACCGTCGGCAGGCCCAGGCTCAGGGAAAGATGTTCGAGTTGGGCCTTGGCCTGACCGGCAATCATGTTGGCCATTTCCCCCATAGCGTCGGCCACGTCGGCGTTCAATTCGGGCGGTAGCTCTTGCAAGAGGACCGCTGCTACCTGAATTGCTACCTCACGATCGACGCTCAAGACCACCGTTCCCCTGGACTTGCCCAAAAGCCCGATCACCGCTGAGACCTCATGACTGGGCTGGAAACCACCTTTCAACGATGGATCGCCACGGTACAATTCCGCTTCCACCATCGTGCCAAAAACGTTGGTCGTGGCGGAAATGAATGGATTGATGTACTCGACTTTCATTCGTCAGTCTCCCTGGACCATTCTCGTTGGCTCAGCCCAACACGAGGATCAATATTTCATTCCGGGCTCGCGAGATTCGTTACCAGTGCGGATCTGGGAGAGCGGGCTCCACGTATTTCGGCGGCCCAATTCACTTGCCTCCGCGACTATTCGTTGTGGCAACTACCTCTGTGTAGTACTTAAATAACATTAGTACATAACAAGGGGTTATTTTGAAAATCACTCAGAAATGGGAGAGGCAAGGACACCGGATCCACCGTATGGATGGTCTGTTCTGAAGAAGCAATTTCCACCGATAGTATCACTGGCGAATGGTAATTCCGCTTCCTCATCCTGTGGCATTCTGATGATGGATGTTGGGGTGGTCGTCCCGCCACCGGCGAGAGGATCATCGTGTTCACCCTTAGCGCCCGCATCACGAACGCTCTTAACTAAGGAACGGGTTTCTTTCCAACCGCCAGCAATTGCGACTCCGTTCGCAGGAAGAGGACCCCTCCGGATACCGCGGGCGAACTCTGGCTGCCTTCACCCAGCTTGGTCTCCCCGAGCAACTTGAAATTATCCGCGGCGGCGATTACCACGACTTGCCCTTCGCGAGAAACAGCGTACAACCGGTCCCGGATGCGAATGGGCGACCCGTAATACTGGCCCTCCACCCGCTGTTGCCAAAGCTTCTTGCCCGTCGCGGTATCCAGGCAGGAGACTATGCCCTGATCGGTCCAGAGGAAAATCAGGGCTCCACGGGCCACGGGTGTGACCACGTAGGGCAGCTTGGCCTCGACGTTGTAAGCCACCCTGGCGGCCTGTTTTTTGGCGGTATCCGGCGGCTGAACGGCAAACATCTGCTTGCCGCCACCCCCTTCGCCACAGGCGGCAAAGATCAGCCCACCAGCCATGATCGGCGAACCAACCGTCCGGTACTCCATCACCGGCAATTCCCAGTTCAACTTCCCGGTGTGCGGATCGAAACTCGATATACCGTGGGCGTGGCTGGTAAGTATCAGCTCTGCCGCCCCGATCTGCCCTGAATAAATGATCGGCGTCGAATAGGAAGCCTTCGTCGTGCGGCGAGGAGTTGTCCAGCGTGTCTTGCCCGTCGTGCAGTCGAGCGCGATCACCGAGCTTGCGCCATCCTGGTCGTTGGGCACAATCAGGATGTCTCCGAACACGATAGGCGATGCCCCGGAACCGTGTTGTGACGTGAAAGGCCCAAGGTTCCGTCGCCAAGCATCTTTGCCGGTCTGTTGGTCGAGGGCAACGATCGTGTATTCCTCGGGCGTGGTCCAGGCGAGATAAAGATGGTCTTTGTCGAGGGCAGGCGTGGCAGCCGCAAAGCTGTTCAAGGTGTTCTTCTGGTAGACCTTTCCCGGAAAACTCCGCTTCCAAACGTCGCTTCCGTCGGCAACATTGAAACAGGAAACGAATTTGCCGGCATCATCGTCGGTCGAGGTGATGAAGACGCGATTGTACCAAACGACGGGCGACGCGTGCCCGGCGCCGGGCAACTTCACTTTCCAGAGAAAATCCTTCTCGCCCCAAGTGACGGGGATACCGTCGGCCTCACACTCCCCAGAGCCGTTCGGGCCACGAAAGCGGCTCCATTCTTGCGCCTGGAGCGAGCTAAATGCGGTCCAAGCGAGTAGACATGCTATGGCGGTTTTCAAAGCCCCGAATTGCTGTATTATTGACACGATGCTCTTTCTCCGGTTCGGTGTACCGTCCATCTGCCAGCACGAACGTGTTCATCATGTGTTCGCGAGGCGCAAGGGATGGCCCGATCAAACGCCGAGTGTACGCCCAATTCCCTCGGCTTACAAGGTTAAGGCAGCCCGGGATGCCGCGGCGCGATCGAAGATCACCTCGCGGCTCAGCCCGGCCTCGGCGTACATGGCGAAGATGTTCTCCATGGGCGTTTCCGGCGGGATCGTGTGCGAGGCAGCCAGGATGTAGCCGCCGCCATCGCTGGTCATGCCGTCGATCAGCCGCCGCTCCATGCGGGCCAGCAACGCCTCCTGCGCCTCCAGAGGGAAGTGATAAGCCCGCACCTCTTCAGGTGTGCAGTTCGCCAAGGGGAAGCGGGCGATCTGGTTGTAAGGTCCCTCTTTGATCCGGTGAATGCCCCACTCGTCGATATGTCCCTCGCCGTCCTGCTCGTGGACGACGCCCTCCATGGCGGCGTTGTTATTCACCCAGGTCATACGCACGTCGTTGCCAATGACCATGTCGACCTGCCCCGCCGGTATCTCCAGCGTCTCGGCAAGGATCGCCCTGCTCTGTGCGTGGAACCACATGAAGATCGGGATTCGATCGACCGGTTGCCGCCGCAGGGCGGCATGCACGCGCTGTTTGGAGTTCATGATGCGAAGTTTCCCACGGGTGAATGGATCTTGCCGAGTTGCCTGATCGAGCGGATCGATGGAGGAACCCACAGCAGTAGCCTGACGGAGACAAGTTTGGTTGCGGGGCTTCACATTGTCAAGGAGCCGAGTTGTCTTCGTTCCCAGAATCGATCGGTCACAAATATCTTGTTCGGCTCAACAAAATGTGAAAGATGCCTGAGGCATTCGACACTTGGCCGCAAGATGCAAACCGGTCGGGCAAGAGGACCTCGATGTTCTCGGCTGACGCGTGACTTCGGCTAGGTCGACGATGACAGTGTCGATCACGTAGTAATCCAATCCAGAAATAAGAACCGTTCTCGCCTGGTGACAAGTGACCCGGTAGCGTCACCTGGCACCAGGTTATACATGTATTTGCATGTATAGACTAGCTCAGGCACCGAGAATTCGTTCACGCCATGCCGGCAGTCGGCAAGGTTACGATCAAGGCCCAACCGGCTTAGCCCCGGCGGCGCTATGGCCGGGACCGACTTCGATCGCCTGAATCATGGCCAAGCTGGACGTGGTGCCGAGGAAACGGACTGTGATCACGCCGTGTTGTGGTCGGACGTCGTTGACCACCAGGTCAACTGCCTTGCCCAGACCGCCGGCCGTGGCAGCGATGTCCATGCCGGCGGCAACCACCTTCCCGCCAATCTGGATACTGGTAGCATACCCGCCGGGCTGAGTCGGCTTTCGCGCCTGGCAAAACTTCAGTCGCACGTGGTATATCTGCTGCGGCGCAACGGTGAAGTACGCGGTGAAGTCACGGCCGTGGACGCCGTAGCGGTATAGCTCGGGATCCGGCGTGCCGGCCACTTCCTTGAGTTGCGGTTCCGTCCAAAAGGATGCCGGCACTAGGTCGACCAAGGTTCCCAGCCGCATGATGAACTCGGTTGCCGGCCGCCAGGCGAGGCCGCTGGAATCGACGTAGTCTTTGCGACCCACGTAGCCGAAGATGACGCGCTGTGTCTCCGTTGGGCCGCCGCCTTGCCCAAATCCGTTTTCCCCCTGCGCGGCTGAGAACTGGGCGGCGTCCAGATAGACCCGCGTGCCGGTGGAGACGGGGTTCTTCTCGCCCGTGGCCATGATCTCCAGGCTGTGCTTGCCCTGGGCCAGACCGTTCTTGTAACAGAGCACTTGCTGATCGCGGGCCTGGGGGCACCAAAAATCGATGCCGCAAAGTTGCTTGACGCCGTCGAGGTACACGTCGGCCTTGCCACCGCTGGGATCGGCCCGGCCGATGAGGCGGACTTGATTGCCTTGGAAGTCGAGCTGCGCTCGTGCGCCTGCCTGGGCGGCGACCTTGAGTTTGCCATCCGATGCACCGGCGAAGTCCTCCGTCGTCCACGGTCCTTCATAATGGAACCGGTCATGACCGAGCGTCGCTTGGGGATCGTTGCCCTCGACCATCAGGTCGCAGCAGTCGTCGTGGCGAATCGTAAGGATGAAGTCTCCATTGCTCAACGGTTTGATCGTGAAGCCGTTTTGCGAGAGGTTCTGCCTCAATGGCAAGGGTTTGCCTTCAGCCAAGACGGCGGCGGGCGCAAATGCCAACCGCAACACTTCCTCGCAAGGGGCCAGGGCGTCAAAGGTGGAATAGGTGATTCGCCCTTTCCCGTAGCGAACCGCGCAGACCACCGAACTGCTGCGCATGATGTGGTTCTCGCGTGCTGGGCCGAGCACTTCCGGCTGCCAAGCGAGCATCTCCAAGACCATGCGGAACGGCCAGGGATGGGCCAGGTTGAACCACACACCCGTCACCTCGACACCGCCGGTGATGCGGTCTTCCACCACGCCAGTCTGGTGAGCATCGTAGGTTGTGAGAATGCTCTGCCGGCGGGCGATCTCCCGCGCCCAGGCGTCATCGGCCAACACGCCGTAGCGGGCCCACGTGGCCGCCATGTGCATGGTCGGATATTGCAGCGACTTACCGCAGCAGTTGCTGGCCTCCGGAAAGGCCCAGGCGCCAGAGTAGACGTCGCCGGCGGACGCTGGATCCACGCTTGATCGGCAGAGAAACAGTGACATGAAATTGCGGATGTCGCTTTTCCACTGCGGGAAGGCATCGCGGCGGTCCATGATGTACTGGGCCGTGTAGCTGGGCACCGCGCAGGTATAGACGGGATTGTCCCAGTCCCAAAAGTGATGGCCGAACGTTGGGTCACGGCTCCACTCCGGCAGTAAGACATCGCGGCAGTACTTTTCCCCAGCATCGCGAGCCTTGACGAGCACGTCGCCCTTGCCGCAGTAGCCCAGTCGAATCAAGTCATTGAGGAATTGCAAGGTGAGCGACATGCCAGCCGTCTCTTGCGCGTTCCAGGGACAATCCTCGGGGTTGGCGTAGCGGCTCCACGGCGCCACGGCGGGCCGTAGGTCACAGTGCTCCGCCAGTAGATCCGCCCAGTGCGTGACGGCCTCCAGGTAGCGGCGATTGCCCGTCAGCTTGTAGGCCGCGAGCACGGCCGAGCCAAGCTGCGCACTAAGGTCCAGTTGGATAAATCCGTGCGGGTTGGCCCGGCCGAAGGCTTTTCCTTTCACCGGGGCACTGATGATGAAGTTGGGCCAGGCGTGATCGGCCGGCGTCTGGCAGTAGTCCAAGAGGTAATCGGTGGTCAACACGATCAGCCCGATGGCCGCCGGATCGCCCGTGTAGCGATAGTACGCCACCGCGCCGAACAGCGTGCTCACCGATCGCTGACCGATGTCGGCGTTCATCCAATCGTCGAGTTTCGGGCTAACGACGATGGTGCCGTCTGGCTTGATGCCCCAACTTCCGCTGAAGACGAAATACGGCGCCGCCATGACCGCCACGCTCTTGTCGGTCCAAGGATAGCGTTTGAGGGTCTCGGCCGCGATGCGGGCGCGAAAGTCGCACTGGCCGTTTTGACCCCGGTACCAGGGCGCAATGACCCCGTCGTGGTCCTCGACGGCCGGATGGGCGAAATACTTGTTCACGGGCTGCGCGTCGGCTGCCGTCGCGTAGACCGGCCAGAACAGCATCGCGGCGAAAAGCAACCTGGAAGACGAAGGACACATCACCAGCTCCTTTCGGTTAGAAGTTCAAGTGGAGCATGTTGAATTCCTCGGTTTCCGGAGGGAGAAGCTTACATCATCGCAATTTATCTCGCGACGTCAAGCGGTCGGTCGTGGGTCGAGGACAGCGGGACTGTTCAGGTAACACGAAGTAAAAAGAAACGATCTTCACTGGTGACGGGTGACCCGGTAGGGTCACCTGACACCAGGTTATACATGTATTTGCACGTATAGACTAGCTCAGACTAGATTTTTGTTCAGATGAGCAAAAAGTAGGGCTGCCCTTGCCGTCGATGGTCCCGATCGTGGTGCCGACTTCAAGCCGATAGTTGAGGCCGGTACTCGGGTGTCCTCCAGGGCTTCCTACGTCGATGCTGGCGGCCGGCCTCGAAAGCGTTCAAGGCTGTTTGGGGCCTCCTGACAGGTCAAGAAGCTCTACGGGCGTCTGGGGGCCTTGCGCCTTGGCTACCGCTATCGGTTTGACATCGGGCTCAATCTGGTAATAGATCACGGTTCTTAGAGGGCCTTCAAAGGCAGAAACTTGCGGAATCTCCCGATTTCCGGAAACTTTCTCCACCGGCAAACGTCTATTCTTTCGACGTTTGTGGCAAAATCCCCTTGTCTGCTTCCGCTCTCCCTCAGTCGGGGGCTTTTTGACCTATTCTTATACGAAGAGTCTTCATTCACCCCAAGAGTACTGCCATGCGATCTCGGAATCTGCCTCTCTGGCTGGCCATCGTCGTGGTCTTGGCCCTGCCCTCGACAGCCCTGGCCCGCATCAAACTCATCACCCTGCCTGTGCGAGAACGGGTGGAAATCCAACTCGACAACCCCAACGCCACATTAGTCGAAGAGGAACGAATTGTTCCCCTGGTGCGGGGAGTCAACCAGGTCGATTTCTCCTGGGCCAACACCCAAATCGATCCGGGCACGATCGTTTTCCGCGTGCTAGGCGGGATCGATGGCGGCGCGAGGGCCGATGCCAAGGCCGGTGAAAAGGACAGGCCGGCCTTAGACGTCAAGGTTCTTTCCGTAAGCTATCCGCCCAACGAACCGTCGCTGGTCTGGCAGGTTTCCTCCAGCGGTTCCGGTTCCGCCCGCGTGCGGATCAGCTATCTCTTGGGCAACCTGAACAAGAGCTTCAATTATCGAGCGATCGCGGCCAATGACGAGAAGACCCTCGTTCTCTCCGAGTACATCCGCATCCAGAACCTGGCCAACGAATCCTTCGGCTCGACCGGGCTATGGGCTGGTTTCGGGCCGCGGTTCCTCAAGCCGATCGGCATCAACGAGACCAGGGAGATGCTGGTCGAGAAGTATGCCGAGCTGCCGGTCAAGAAGACCTACACGTGCGATCCCGGGGCCCACGGTTACCTCGATCGGCCGCAGAACAAGCTCTTGGTGCCCATGCACTACGTGCTGAAGAACGACAAGGCCAGCCACCTTGGCGCTGCGCCGCTGCAATATGGCAAGGTCCGCATCTTCCAGGAAGACGGTCATGGCGGCACGGCCTTTATCGGTGAGGACTGGGGCAAGTTCACCCCGCTGGACGATGAGATGCGGCTCTATGTCGGCGTCGCCCAAGACGTGGTTGTGAAACGCACCATCGACAAGAACGAGCAACGGCGGGTCGCCGGCAATTTGTACGACCGCGAAGTGGTCGTCAAGTTCGAGATTGAGAACTTCAAGGACAAGGCCGTCGTGCTCGACGTATCGGAGAGCGTCCGTGCCATCCGCAATGAGCTGTATGGCGACAACGGCCGCGACGTGCAGTGGGAGCTCGGCAAATCGACCACGTTTGCCGGCGGCCCCGACAAGGAGAAGAGCACCTTCGAGAAACTCCTGTTCCACGTTTCGCTGCCGGCCCGCGGTGCAGATGGCAAGGCCGAGAAGATCGTTCACAAGCTCCACCTGCTCCTCAAGAACGAATGGTAAGAAAGGGAATTCCCATGCGACGACTATTGATCCTGGGAACGCTGGTGCTGGGAACCGTGTTCCTGTCGGCCCTTGCCGTCCGGGCGGAGAATGTCGATCTCTCGACGGTTCCGAGCCGCAATACCGTACAACTAACGATCTATAACTCCGAAGACCTGACGCTGGTCCGTGAAACCCGCAAGGTGACTTTCAAGCCTGGCGCCAATCCGCTGCAATTCAGTTGGGCGAATACGCTGATTGACCCGACGTCGGTCGAACTGCGGTTCCTGACAAACCGCGAGAAACTGACCGTGTTGGATACGACCTTCCCCCACGCCAAGCCGCAGATGCTGTATTGGAACGTGCAGAGCGAAATGGACGGCGAAGCCACGATCGAGATCACCTACTTCACCAGCGGCATCAGTTGGTCGGCCGATTACATCGGCATCGCCGGCCGGGATGAATCACAGTTGAACCTGGAAGGGTTTGTGCGGGTGAACAACAATTCCGGCGAGGAATACGAAGATGCCCAGGTCCGACTCGTTGTGGGGCGGATCAATCTCGTGCAGAAGATCGCCGAATTGGCCCGCATCACGCCTCAGCAGGTCACCGAGTTGGGAGTGGCCGCGCGAGACCATTACAGGGTAGCAGCCGTCAAGCTGGCGATGGACATGCCCTTGTCCGACGCTGCCGCTGCCCCGGCCCCCGCGAAACAGGAAGAGCCCAAGCAGGTCGCCAAGGAAGGTCTCGGCGAATATTTCATTTATACGATCGAAGGCACCGAGACGATTCGTAACGGCTGGTCGAAGCGGATGCGGAGCCTGGAAGCGGCCAAGGTGCCCTTCAAGATCCAATACCGTTATCGACCTGCCGAGTATGGTGACCAGTTGGTTCGCATGTATCTTTTGACCAACGACAAGGACTCGAAGCTCGGTACGACGCCGCTGCCGGATGGTGTCGTTCGCGTCTTTCGAGAGAACGGTCGCGACGGCCTGAGCTTCCTGGTAGCCCAGTCGGTCAAGTACACCCCAATCGGCGACAAGATCGAGCTGAACCTCGGTCCCGACCCCGAGGTCATCTTCGATCTGATCAAGCTCCGTACCTGGCGAGACAACCTGTGGATGCAGCTCCAAGGAGCGAGTGTGTTCAAGAAGGTCGGTGAACCCGGAGTGGCGGTGGAGGTGAACAGTTCCGTCGTGGGCTGGAGCGACCATACGCTCTACGGCCAGCGGGTTCGTAACCACACCAAGAAGCCGATCGACCTGGAAGTCCGCCGGACCTTCCCCGGTTATGTGGTCTTCCGCAGCGAGCTTCCCGTCAAGAACTACGACTACCAGACGGTCGAGTACACGGCAGCGGTGAAGCCCGCCGAGAAGATAGATCTAATGTACGAAGTCGTCCTGCACCAGGGCCGGCTGGCCAAGCAGAACAACGTCACGATCGAACGTGCCCCGGTTAAGCCGTAAGCGAGGTTGGCATGATGTTGCAATGGGCTAAAGCCGCGATGTTCCTGGCATTCTTCGTTGCGATCGCCAGTTTGGCGCAGGCGGAGAATATCGATCTCTCGACGGTTCCCGCCCGTCAGGGCGTCCAGTTGACCATTTACAACTCGGAAGATCTGACGCTTGTCCGCGAGACGCGGAAGGTGAGTTTCAAGCCGGGGGCTAACCCCTTGCAGTTCAGTTGGGCCAACACGCTGATCGACCCGACGTCGGTCCAACTCCGATTTCTTACGCATCCTGCCAAGCTGGAACTGCTCGACGCGACTTTTCCGCACGACAAGCCCCAAATGCTCTACTGGAACGTGCAGAGCGAGCTGGATGGGGAGGCGATGATCGAGATCACCTACTTCACCAGCGGGATCAGTTGGTCGGCGGATTACTTGTGCATCGCCAACCCGGCAGAGACCGAAGTGGGCTTCGAGGGTTTTGTCCGAGTGTACAACAACTCGGGCGAGGAGTACGAGGATGCCCAGGTTCGCCTCGTCGTCGGCAAGGTCAACCTCGTCGAAAAGATCGCCCAGTTGGCCCAGGCCTTGGGCAAGGATAAGGAGCGGTTACTTGATGAGGACCGAAAAGAGCTGCGTTTCAAGGGCATGAAAGACTTGGTGAAGAAGGCAGACGAATCAAAGTCTTGGGTGGACGCAGAGGATTTGGGAGACCAACGCGGGGCGGGGAAACCGAAAGAAGTCATTAAGGAAGGTCTCAGCGAATACTTCATTTACACGATCGAGGGAACAGAAACGATCCCCAACGGCTGGTCCAAGCGACTGCGGAGTCTCGAAGGCACGACCGTGCCCTTCAAGATCCAATATCGCTACCGCCCGGCCGAATACGGTGACCAGTTGGTGCGGATGTATCTGCTGACCAACGACAAGGACTCGAAACTCGGTACGACACCACTTCCTGATGGCACGGTACGGTTGTTCCGCCAAAATGGACACGATGGACTGAGCTTCCTGGCGGCCCAGGCGATCAAATACGTGCCCATCGGCGACAAGATCGAACTGAATCTGGGCTCCGACCCGGAGGTGATCTTTGATCTGGTTAAGCTTCGATCGTGGCGTGACGACTTGTGGATGCAGGTGAATGGCACCAGCATCTTCCGTCACGTCGATCAGCCGGGCGTGCAGATCGAGATCAATAGCTCCGTTGCGGGCTGGGACGACCACGCTCTGTTCTGCCAGCGGGCACGAAACTACACGAAGAAGCCGATCGACTTGGAGATTCGCCGGGCTTTTGGCGGCCACGTCATCTTCCGCAGCGAACTGTCGGCCAAGAATCATGACTTTCAGACAGTCGAGTATACGGCGGCGGTCCAGCCGGGCGAAAAGGCGGAACTGCTCTATCAGATCGTTCAACGGCAAGGCCACAACGCCAAGCAGAACAACGTGACCATCGAGCGGGCCACGGTGAAACCGTAGGCGATGAAGCGGAAGTTGCTGTGCTGCCGTATCTTCAGCGTTGAACGCCACTGAGTGGATGTTGGAGCACGGCGTTCCAAGCCAGTTCTTGTAGCAGGCGATTGAGGTTTTCTTCTTGATCCCCGAGTTTGGCCTCCTTCAGAATCGCTGGCACTGGGAGACCGACCGGGCTGCGGCGATAAATCACGGCATAATCGCAGTACGCAACCAAAGCCATAAGCGGTGGTTTGCCGTGACCGAGTTCATCCGTAAAGAGGTCTTCCTGCACCTTCAAGCCGGGGGCTTGGCCGGCAATGATCTTCTCACGCAGAGCGATGATCGCCTGCGGAGCCGGAGCCACGTACAAGACGGTTTTGCCGTACTTCTGGTTGAGTTCTCGAATGTGCTGGTCGATTCTTTGGAAATGCACCTCGTGCCGCTTTCGCAGCTCCTCGCCGGTGATGGCGTTGTGATCGACTTTGGCCGGCTGCTTCGTGGTTGGCTCATAGATGTCCCACCGCAGCCAAATGGGCTGAACGACGACGCGAACGTCCTTGTTATACTCCAGAGCGAGCGATGTAAACTTCTCGATGCCCGGATCGGGCAGGAAGATCGGCGACAGCGTCAGCACATCCACCATGCCGGTCTTGAGCGCGTCCTTGGCCTTGTTCTCGTTCGGAACAATGTCCCAATGCTGAATGACGCGTGAACCGCCGATCGAGGAAACGCCGAGTTGTACGTGATTGGGAATCCCGGCCAACTTGCACAAGTCGGTGACGATTTCGGGGACCCAGACATGGAAGCTGTGCCCGCAGGTGAAGACGCGCAAGCCTTTGGTAATGGGCTCAGCCAGCTTGGGACTGATCGCCGCGGGAGCCTTGGCCGGCGGTTCTGCCGCGAGAGTTCCGGCGGCCAACGCAAGCCAGGCGAGCGCCGCGATCCACAACCGGGACTGTAATCGAAGGGACGTAAGCATGAAATCTCCTTGTTGATGTTGTCAATCGTTGAAAGGTCGGTGGTAATCGCTCGGTGCGAGCGAGAACAATGATCACTTTTTGAGAGCTTCGTCGACGAACGCGAACAACGCCTTTGTGGCGGGATCGTCGGGCAGGCCGAGGTCGGCGTTGATCTTCGAGTGCGTGGTTTCTTTTGCGCCGAAGACCGTGACCGGAATCCCCGCCTCCTTCAGCACGGCACCGAGACGTTGCGCCTGTGCGGTCGTGTCGGGATGGTCGGCGACATGCAAGATCAGGAACGGCGGGATGCTCTTTCCCTTGGCTATATGCGTGACGGCGGAGAAGTCGCGATGTTTCTCCGGGTCGTTGCCAAACTTCTCTCGATGACCAAATTTCAGTTGCGGCTGACCATGTACTCGACGACGAGTCTCCGCTGTCTCGATGATGGCCGGTACGTCGTAGGTGTCGCCGTCGACGGGTACGCAGCCTTTGATGATAGCCAGGGACAGACCCTCGGCTTTGAGGTATCGATCATCGGTGCAGATCAACGCGGCGAGCTGCGCTCCCGCCGAATGGCCCATAACGAGAAGACGCTTGGGATCGCCTCCGTATGCGGCGATGTGGTCATGCACCCAGTGGATCGATTGTGCGATGTCGCGCACGATCGTCCCCATATCGACGCTCGGCAGGAGTCGGTAATTCGTGGAAACAAAGACGAATCCTCTTTCCACGCAAACTCGCGGCTTGATTTGAACATCGGTCTTGTCGCCCGCCTGCCAGCCACCGCCGTGGATCCAGAAGATCACCGGTAGGTTGTTTGCCGCATGCGGCGCGTAGATGTCGAGCACCTGACGCTCGTGTGCCGACTCGGCGTAGGGAATGTTGCGTTTGACGTCCTGAGCCCGCGCATCGGACAGGAGCGCGAGGGCGACAAGCAGAATGGAGAGGTTTTTCATGGGACTCCTTCAGTGTGGCTAAAAGCGAACGACGAGCGATTATTGGTTTCACGTCTGATTGTGCTTAGGTGTTCCATGCTCGTCAAGCCACTCCGCCGAGTCTCTGGCTCGCGGTGTATTCACCAGGCGGGCGGCCAGAAGCTCTCGGAACTGCTCGAAAATTGAACCCTCTCCGGGTTAGCCGCTCATTCTAACATATCGAAGCGCCCTGAACTGCCGCTGCTCCCATGTCTCAAACGTCTCGGCGTGGCGTGGCGGCGATTCCAGGCTGCCCAGGAGGCCCTCCAGATCGATTCTGGCGGCCGCGCCGGCTTTCAGGCTGCCAGAGTGTCCAAGAAGCGGAGCGGGCCTTGTGGGGGATCTGAAAGGGTGGGTGCCGGGCAGGCCCAAATCGTAATGGTGGGCGGCTGCTTTTTATTCACCTGAGCAATCGTTGCCAGGCAGCTTCCTCCAAAGCTTGCTGTCCTTGAGCTGTCCCTGCGCCGGCTCGTTCGAAGTATAATGGTTTCCATGATAAGACATTCAAACGACACCCGGAGATACGACGATGAGAATTGAAAACGCAAGATTCCGATGGTTGTTGGCCTTGTTTTTCCTCATCGCTGCGGATGGGTTGCTACCCAACACCGTTCGTGCCGAGACCCGCAGGGCGGCAGCCTTGACGCCGGAAGCCGTCTGGGATGCGATCAACGCGGCAAGCGATGGGGACATCGTACAACTTCCCGAAGGGACGGCGGTCTGGAATCGTGGCTGGAACGCCAACCATGGGGCCAAGATGAAGGCCATCACCATCCTGGGCGCCGGAATCGACAAGACGATCATTCGCGATGCTGCGGGCACCGGCGCCGGGGACAAGCCGTTCGAGATCAAGGGAGTAGAAGGAAAGCCCTTCCGGATCACCGGGATTACCTTCGACGGAACCGGGTTCCCCCGCGCCGGATGGTGGGCCGGCGAGATCACAATCAGCGGGAACTGCAAGAACTTCCGCGTCGACCACTGCAAGTTCCTGAATATGGACCAGATGATGACGATCAGCGGAGACACCTACGGCCTGGTCGACCACTGCTGCTTCGACGCATTGGAGAAGAAGGCTGGCCTGACCCAGACGGTCTACTGCCAGGGACCAGGCAAGATCGCCTTCACCAAGCCGCTGACGCTGGGCACCGACCAAGCGGTTTACTTCGAGGACAATGAGGCCCACTTCAGTCCGGAGGTCGTGAACGCGACGGGCAACAACCCCTGGATCGTGCCGTACAGTGGCGCCCGGGTTGTTATCCGACACAACAAGATCATCAATAGCCAACTGGAAATCTATAGGGTCCGACCGGGGGCCTACGGATGCCAGAGCGCCGAGATTTACGATAACCTGTTCTCCGCGGAGGGCACGAAGATGTACCGGCCCCAGGGCTTCATCTTCATCGCCGGCGGTGTAGCCATGGTGTTCAACAACCAGGTGACTGGGACGACTTACAACTGCCGTACGATCGAAGTCAGCCACGAACGATCGTTCCACGCCATTGGCGAATTCGGCATGGCTGACGGCACGAACCCGATTGACGGCAATCAGGTTCCCGCGGGCCAGAAAGGGGCCGGCTATCCGTGCATGGGCCAACCGGGCCGGGCGACCGATGCCGATGGCGACGGCGTCTTCGAACCATCGCCCTGCTACGCCTGGAACAACACGCTCAACGGAGTGAAGCTGGACATGACGCTGCGCCGTTGGGATCCGAAAGAGACGGCACTGCAGGCGGAGCACGTCAAGGAAGGGCGGGATTTCTTCAACCAGGCGCCCAAGCCCGAATACTACAAGCCCTATATCTATCCGCATCCGCTTCAAGGCGGCTGGGAGGTGCGGGCGAAGAGTGCCGCAGGCCCTGCCAGCGCGGGTTCGGGCAGTCGCCCAGCAAATGCCCCTGCCGGAAAGCCATGAATCCGCGGACTAATCAACCAATCGCATGCATGGAAACCGAAACATGAGAAGTAAACTCGCAAGTGTTGCGGCGGGCCTGGTGCTGGTCGTCTTGACCGCATCCAGCTTCGCTGCTGGAAACGACCCACGGGCCAGCTCCGAAGTCACGGCCGCCATGCAGCCTTACTTGGATCAATACAAGCTGGCGGGAGTGATCGGCATCATCGCCGACAGCAGCGGGAAGGTTCACTACAAGAACCTGCTGGGTTATGCGGATGTTGATGCGAAGAAACCGATCAGCGAAGACAACGTATTCTGGATCGCTTCGATGTCAAAGATGTTCGCCGGCGCTTCCATCATGATGCTGGTGGACGAAGGCAAGGTCAGTCTGGACGATCCCGTGACTAAGTTCATCCCGCAGCTCCATAAATGGATGGTCGTCGAAGAAAAGAACCAGTCGCATGTCCTGCTGAGACCTCCGGTTCGTCCCGTCACGATCCGGCACCTGCTCAGCCATACCAGCGGTCTGGCCGGCATCTCCGAACTTCAGCAGGTCATGGGAGCGGACAGCACTCCCCTGAAGGCCCGCGCGCTGAGTTCGGTGACCGGTCCACTTCAATCGCAGCCCGGCGACCAATACGCCTATGGCAATCAAGGCATGAACATCTCCGCTCGCATCGTCGAGATCGCCAGCGGCATGCCCTACGAGAAGTTCCTGCAAAAGCGAATCTTCGATCCACTGGGAATGACTGAAACCACCTTCTGGCCGAGCGAATCGCAAGTTGCTCGACTGGCCGGCGCATACGGCCCGAACAGGGAAAAGAACGGTTACTCCCGGGGTGATGTCGGCTTCCTTACCAAACCGTTGAGCGACCGAGTTCACCGCTTTCCTGAAGCCGGCGGCGGACTTTTCTCCACGACGCACGACATTCTCCGCTATGGTCTGATGCTGGCTAACAATGGCAAACTGGATGGCAATCGCTACCTGTCGCACGCCGCGATGGACGAACTGCGAAAGGAGCAAACGGGAAAGACCAAGGTCAATTACAGCTTGGGCTATCATCTCCGCAACGGCATGTTCGGCCACGACGGGGCCTATGGCACCGATTTGTCGGTCAATCCCAAGACAGGCATGGTGGCCGTTTTCATGGTGCAATGCACCGGCGGCGATCAGTGGGCTGCCCGTGACTTGTTCCTCAAGACGGCCACGCAGATCTTTCCAAAACGAACCGTCGGCAGCGCCGTCGGCGGGCCCGGCGGAAAGCAGCAATAACGGCGCACCCAATGCCTAGACCGATCTCTATCGTTGATGCCACCCGAGCACTGCGAGCCGGCATGCTGACGCCGCTGAACTTGCTCGACCAGTGCCTGGGCCAGATCCATAAGCACGAAGACACCATACACGCCTGGGCGCTGATTGATGAAGCAGGAGCCCGTCAGACGGCCACAGAACGGACCGGTGAGGCAGCTCTCGGCCGGTGGCGTGGGCCCCTGCACGGGATTCCTGTTGGTATCAAGGACATCATTGACGTGCAGGGACTTCCCACCTCGGCGGGATCGTCGCTGTGCGGGCATCAGCCAGCCGTGGCTGACGCGCCGGTGGTCGCTGCCCTGCGTCAGGCCGGCACAGTAATCCTGGGAAAGACGGTCACCGTCGAGTTTGCCTGTTTTGACCCTTCGCCCACACGCAATCCTTGGAACCTCTCGCACACGCCTGGTGGCTCCAGCAGTGGGTCGGCCGCGGCCTTGGCCATGGGCATGTGCCTGGGGGCCTTGGGTACACAAACCGGTGGCTCGCTGGTTCGGCCATCGACGTATTGCGGCGTGGCGACCTGCAAACCGACCTTTGGCAAGCTGAGTACCGAGGGCATCGTGCCGGTGAGCGCGAGCCTGGATCACGTCGGGCCGATGGCCCGCAAGGTCGGTGATCTTGCCCTGTTCCTGGATTGCCTTCTGGGCAAGGTGACGCCACGGCCGCTGAAGCCCTGGGGGCCGCCTCGGCTTGGATTTCTCGACACAAGTGTCTTGGCAGAAACCGATGAAGCAGTGCGACAGACAATGCAATCGGCGTTGGAGGAACTGAGTCAAGCCGGGGCAAAGATCGAGCCACTCTCCATGCCGCAGATCTTTGGGATGTCATGAAGATGCACCGGCGGATCATGGCGGCCGAGGCAGCCACTTATCACGGCGAGAGGTTCGCAAGCCATCGCGACCAATACGGCCCGATGATCGCCTCGCTTCTGGATGAAGGGCTTGCAATCACGGCCGTGGATTACTTGGCGGCGAAGGCCTGGCATCGAGAGTTCCGGCGGCAGGCAACCGCGTTGTTGGACGGCCTCGACGCGCTGATCATGCCATCCACTCGCACTACAGCCCCGGCGACGCTCGCCACTACAGGCACGCCGCACTTTCAAGCGCCATGGAGCCTCGCCCGACTGCCCGTCGTCAGTATTCCCTGCGGAGTTGCAGCCAATGGCATGCCGACCGGTATTCAGTTTATCGGGCGAGCAGACGATGAGGCGAAATTGCTCCGCATGGCCGCTTGGTGTGAGCAGGCCCTCGGATTCGACGCCCTACCAGCCTTGTTGGAGTGCTAAAGCCTTTCGCGATTCCGGGAGGCGCAGATCATCGAGGCCACGAGTCTGCTAAAATAATCTCTATCGTGCCACTGAGCAGGAGTTCAACCATGAAAACTCGTTCTCAAGTACTCATTCTGGCGACGGCTGCGGCCCTGGGGTTCGCGATAGGGGGTTTTGTCCTTGCGGCGGAGGTCGAACCCAGGACGTCCGATCCGGCCAGACACAGCGGGCCGCTGCCCGACGATGGCAAGACGATGGTCACGATCACCGAGGTGCCAATTCCTTAAACTAGTGACATTCGTCACCCCACCTCCGTATCGAAACACCATAAGATGGGGTTCAAGCCGCAAAAATTTCGTTTTTTCTTGACTCCAGGCTGTTTTTCTGGCCACTCGTGAGGATGACGGCGCATTTCCTTGCGCGGAGGCCCCTCCTCCGCAGGCAAGCAGCCACCAAATGTTCCAGATTGGACGCGGCCCCGAGGTCGGCACGGCACGTTGAATACGCCGCATTGCATCGGCGCGGAGTGCAAAATCACCTCCCCAGAGATCGCGTGCCCAGCCGAGAGTTCTCCCCATTTGCCACAGGCCTTGCATTCTGTCAACAAGTAGGTGGGCGAGTGGGATCAGCGATGTTCGGAGGAGGAAGGCTACCGAAATACTGACCTCGCGCGTCCGCTAAAACAAAGGTCTAAAGACAGCCATGTTGAACATTCCAAGGCCAACGTGGTTTTTCTGTGAGCGTGTCGCAGGCGGCTGGTGTGTGGAGTCGGCATCTACCCATCGGAGCTGGGTTGACAAGGCCTATGATACGATAAGGAGGGCGTGTGCGCCGCCTTGGCTACTGTTAGCGAGAGCCACGTTCAGTTTCCGGCTGCGGTACGGTTATTGCTCTGCAAGACCTTTCGCCCGTGGCATAAGTGCGACAGTTGTTGAAAGCTGCGCAAATGACGGCCTTCCCGTAGTTGGGAGCCGGTTAACGAGTATGTTGCGGCACTGACTTAGAAGCAGAGCGATGGACACGATCACTACGAAAGACGGAACACGGATCTACTACAAGGACTGGGGCGCAGGACAGGCGGTGGTCTTCAGCCATGGCTGGCCGCTCAGCGCGGATGCCTGGGAAGACCAGATGCTCTTCCTGGCCGGTCATGGTTACCGATGTATCGCGCATGACCGGCGGGGCCACGGCCGATCCAGCCAGCCCTGGAACGGCAACGACATGGATACTTACGCCGACGACCTCGCGGCGCTTGTCCAGGCGTTAAACCTGCAGAATGCCGTTCACGTCGGCCACTCTACCGGCGGCGGCGAGGTTGCTCGCTATATCGGCCGCCACGGCACGAAACGGGTGGCCAAGGCCGTGCTCATCGGAGCCGTGCCCCCGCTCATGTTAAAGACGCCCGCGAATCCCGGTGGCCTGCCGATGGAGATCTTCGACCAACTCCGCGCCGGTGTTCTTGCCGACCGTTCGCAGTTCTTCAAGGACCTCAGCCTCCCGTTCTATGGCTACAACCGCCCGGGCGCGAAGGTCTCGGAAGGGGTGCGCGAGTCATTCTGGCTGCAGGGCATGATGGCCGGCTTCCCTGCCGCCTACTTTTGCATCAAGGCGTTCTCCGAGACGGACCAAACTGGGGACCTGAAGAAGATCGACGTGCCGACGCTCATCATCCAGGGTGACGACGACCAGATCGTGCCGTTCGCCAACTCCGGCCTGCTCCAGTCTAATCTCGTCGAGGGTGCAACCTTGAAGGTTTACCCAGGTGCCCCGCACGGCTTGTGCACGACCCACAAAGATAAGGTAAATGCCGACCTGCTCGTGTTTCTCAAGGCACAGCCCGGCGTTTCTCCGATGATAGGTCGCACCGAGCGCGGCGAAGTGCAGGAGACCTTCGTTGCTCGCGCCTGATGAAGCCGTTGGAGATTAGTCTACCGACCCGCAGTGAAAGGAGCCGCCGTGACTGCTACTCGTGTTGAACAGGACAGCCTCGGCCCGGTCAACGTTCCCGCCGACAGGCTATGGGGAGCACAGACGCAGCGGTCCCTGGAGCATTTCAGCATCGGCGACGATCTGATCCCCCGAGAGATGATCCCTGCCTATGCCATCGTCAAAAAGGCGGCCGCGCTGGTGAACAACAAGGCCGGCCGGCTCGGCGACACCCAGAAGGATCTGATCGTTAGTGTCTGCGAGGAGATTCTGCAAGGCCAGCACCACGACCAGTTCCCGCTCCACGTGTGGATGACGGGCAGCGGCACCCAGTTCAACATGAACGTCAACGAGGTGATCGCGAACCGCTCGTCGCAGATCGCCGGCCAACCGCTGGGCAGCCATAAGCCGGTCCACCCCAACGACCACGTGAACATGTCGCAGTCGTCGAACGACTCGTTCCCAACCGCGATGAACGTGGCCGCCGCTCTTGGCGTGAAGCAGCGGCTGATGCCGGCGCTGGAAGTCCTCCGCAACGCCCTCGACGCTAAGGCCAAGGCTTGGGCGGACATTGTGAAGATCGGGCGCACCCACCTCCAGGACGCAACGCCGCTGACACTCGGCCAGGAATTCTCCGGATACGTCGGTATGCTCACGGACGACCTCGAACGGCTGGAGTTAGCGCTGTGCGGCGTGTACCGGCTGGCACTGGGAGGCACGGCGGTCGGTACGGGTATCAATGCACAACCGGGCTTTGATAAGGATGTCGCCGCCCAGATCGCTGAGCTCACCGGGCTGCGGTTCGTGACAGCGCCGAACAAGTTCACGGTGCAGGGCGCGCACGACGACCTCGTACAATTGAGCGCCACGCTCAAGACGTTGGCGGTGTCGCTGTTTAAGATCGCCAACGACATTCGCCTTCTGTCCTGCGGCCCGCGCGACGGCTTCGCCGAGTTGAAGATCCCTGCGAACGAGCCGGGGTCGTCGATCATGCCGGGCAAGGTCAACCCGACGCAGTGTGAGGCGCTGGCAATGCTCGCCGTCCAGGTGATGGCCAACGATGTCGCGGCCGCGGTCGGCGGGGCCAGCGGCTACCTGGAGATGAACGTCTACAAGCCGCTCTTGATTTTCAACGTCACCAAGTCGGTCCGGATCATGGCCGATGGCTGCACGAATTTTCGCAAGTTCCTGGTCGAGGGCACCGAGCCGAACCTCAAGCAGATCGGCAACTTTGTGGAGCGCTCCCTGATGCTGGTCACCGCGCTCAGCCCGGTGATCGGCTACGACAAGGCTTCCAAGGTTGCACATTTCGCCCTGGATCACAACCTGACACTCAAAGAGGCGGCGCTGCAGTTGCGTGTCGTCAGTGCGGCGGAATTCGATCGTGTCGTTGATCCCCGAAAGATGGTCGAATCCTATGTCGCTGCAAACTGAGCAATCGATCCCTTAACCCAGCTCGAAGGAGAAAAGTCCAATGGTTACCACAACCACGGTCCGCGACAAGCGCGCCCCGGAAACCCCGAACTTAGAAAAGAAGAAGGGCCCAGCCATTTCCAATTCTGCCGATGGCAAGCGGGGGATTGACATCCTGCACGATCCGGTGCTCAACAAGTCCACCGCCTACACCGAAGCGGAGCGTCAGGCATTCGACCTGGTGGGACTGGTGCCAGACGTAACCGAGACGGAGGATCTGCAACTCCGCCGCGTCCTGCAGCAGCTCGGGCACAAGTCCACCGACCTGGACCGCTACATCTACTTGGTCAATCTGCTGGACAACGACGAAACCCTCTTCTACCGCACGGTGATGTCGGACCCGGCGCGATTCCTGCCCATCGTGTACGACCCGACGATCGGCGAAGCCTGCCTGAAATTCGGCCACATCTACCGCCGGGCGCGGGGCATGTACCTGTCGATCATGCGCAAGGGACACGTCAAGGACGTATTGCGCAACTGGCCGGTCCAGGATGTGCGCGTCATCTGCGTCACGGACGGCGGCCGCATCCTTGGCCTGGGCGACCTCGGCGCCAACGGCATCGGCATTCCCATCGGCAAGCTGCAACTGTATACCGCCGGTGCCGGCGTCCCGCCGCAGGGCCTGTTGCCCATGTACCTCGACGCCGGCACCAATAACCAGACGTACCTCAACGACCCGCTCTATCTCGGTCTGCGGCGGCCGCGCCCCTCCACCGAGGAATTGTACGCCTTCGTGGACGAGTTTGTGGAGGCGGTTCAGGACGTGTTCCCGCTGTGTTGCATCCACTTCGAGGACTGGACGGGCAGTGACGCGGTCCACCTGCTGGCGCGCTACCGCGACAAGATATGCTGTTACAACGACGACATCCAAGGCACGGCCGGCGTGACGCTGGCCGGACTGACCGCCGCGCTGAAGGTCACTGGCGGCAAGTTCCGCGACCAGCGCATCCTCTTCCTCGGCGCGGGTTCCGCGGCCATCGGCCTTGCCAGCCTGATCTCCACCGCGATGGTGCAGCAGGGACTGTCTCTTCGCGACGCCCAGGCGCGAATTTCGATGTTCGACGTTAACGGCCTGCTCGAACCGAGCCGCAAGGATCTGTTCGACTTCCAGAAGCCCTATGCGCATCCGCACGCGCCGACCCGAGACTTCGTCGCAGCCATCGAGTCTATCAAGCCGACGGCGATCTTCGGCGTCAGCACGGTGGGAAAGACCTTCACCCGGCAGGTGGTCGAAGCGATGTCCCGGCTTAACGAGCGACCGATCATCTTCGCCCTTTCCAACCCCACCGAACACGCGGAATGTACCCCCGAGGAAGCCTACAAGTGGTCCAAGGGTAAAGCACTCTATGCAGCCGGAGTACAGTTTCCACCGGTGCTCTATGGCGGGCAAACGTTTCTACCCGGGCAGGCCAACAACTTCTACATCTTCCCCGCGGTCGGCATGGCGATCTACGCGACGCAGACCAGGCGCGTGACCGACGAGATGTTCATCGAGTCCGCGCACGCGCTGGCTGATCAGGTGACGCCCGGGCAGTTGGACCAAGGACTACTCTACCCGCCGCAGTCGAACATCCTGGAAACTGAGATCAAGGTGGCCGCCCGGGTGGCCAAGATGGTGTTCGACAGCGACCTAGCCCGTGTCGCACGTCCGGCCGACTATGAGGCGTTCATCCGCAGCCATGTTTACAAGCCGGAGTACGACAGCTTCATGTAAGGAGACGTCCGGGGACCCTGTAGTCTTCGGATTCGACCGTGTGGAAGGGCTGAAGCTGACGGTTGAGGAGAAGAAGAACCTCGTCGTTTCCCGCACTGTCTCTAGGAGTCCGCCGGAAATTACCAAGGGACATTAGTCCCATAACCAACAAGGAAAACGAGAGTACGATGTCTCACCATCTCGATTCACCGATCGCTCGCCAAGACGTCCGCCTCGACATCACGGACCTTTATGTTTTCCGTGGTGAAACGGGCACCGTGTTCGTGATGAACGTGTGTCACTCGATCGCGGGCAACATCCCCACGCCTGGCTACCACCCGGAGGGAATGTATGAATTCAAGGTCGATCTCGATTGTGATGCCGTTGAAGACCTCACGTACCGTATCACTTTCGACAAACGTGAGTCCGACGGCAAGCAGTGCTTTGTTCTGCGCTGTATCGCAGGCGTCGAGGCTGTCGATCCCAATGCTGCCGGTATGGTCGTCGCAAAGGGTACCACAGGTGAAGTTGTCACCACCTCAGAAGGCTTGCACGTCTGGGCCGGCAAGGCGGGCGATCCGTTTTGGATCGAGCCCGATGTGCTGCACGCGGTCGGCCACGCGTTCCAAGACGGCACGGTCGTCGATCTGTCTAAATGGGATCCGGCCAAGGCGAAGAACCTGTTTGCCGGCCACACCGTTTACTCGATCGTGCTGGAAGTACCCGACAGAGAATTCGTAGCCAACGCAGGTGACACGCACCGCATCGGCGTGTGGGCCCTGTCGACGCTTTCCACTGATGCTGGAGGATGGCGTTCGGTTAACCGCGTTGGCCTCCCCATGATCCACCCACTGTTCACGCAGTACAACGAAGACCTAGGTAACCGTCTCAACGCGGGGCGCCCGTCCGATGATTTCGCGACGTACGGCGAAGCCGTCATTCGTACTGTCGCCGCTGTCGTTGCCGCGAATGGAACCGCCGAGGACCCACGGGCCTACGCGGAGAAGGTCGCGCACCGATTCTTCCCTAACATACTCCCCTACACGGTCGGCACCATGGCCATATTCGGCTTCGTCGCGTGGAACGGTCGTTCCCTGACGGATAACGCACCGGACGTAATGTTCTCAATCGCATCGAACACTCCTATCCGTCTCGGCATTGGCAAAGAGTCGGTCACCGCAAAGCCGTCGAAGGCGTTTCCGTATGTTCCTGCTGCGGACCTCAGATCGTCGATGCCAGTGCTTGCCTACTCTGTTCGAGAAGTGTCGATAGAACAGGTTCAAGCATAAGTTCCCCGTCTTCTTTAATGACCAAACGGAGGTCTTTCCATGATTAGTACATACGAAGAAACCCGCTCTTTTGAGCAACAAGAGCCGATCCGTGGTGACCGCGGTGGCTCGATCTTGGGGCCGCGCAACATGACCCTGGAGCAAGAGAACCCCGATTTGTTGGCCTCGCCCGAAACCGACGCCGGCACGATCCCCAATCTCAAGTTCTCCTTCGCCGCGGCCCGCAACCGCCTGGCCCCGGGAGGTTGGGCGCGGGAAGTGACCGTCCGTGAACTGCCGGTAGCCACGACTCTGGCCGGCGTGAATATGCGACTGAAACCCGGCGGCATTCGCGAGCTCCACTGGCACAAGGAGGCCGAGTGGGCATACATGCTCGCCGGCCGTGCCCGGCTCACGGCCATCGACCCACAAGGCCGCAACTTCATCGACGACGTTGGCGAGGGCGACTTATGGAACTTCCCCGCGGGCATTCCACACTCGATTCAGGGGCTGGAGGAGGGCTGCGAGTTCCTGTTGGTGTTCGACAACGGCGACTTTTCCGAGAACGAGACTTTCCTCATCAGCGATTGGTTCGCACACACGCCGCGCGACGTGCTGGCCAAGAACTTCGGCGTCCCCGAGGCCGCCTTTGCCAACCTGCCGGAGGACATTGAACATACGAGGTGGATCCTGGCGGGAGACGTGCCTGGCCCGCTCGCCGCGGACACGGTCCAATCGCCGGCGGGACGCACGCCCGTGTGGTACAGCTACCGATTGCCCGCCCAGAAGCCGATCAAGGTGGCGGGAGGGCAGGTGCGGATCGTGGACTCCTCCAACTTTCCGGCGGCGTCCACCATCGCGGCGGCGCTGGTGGAGATCGATCCGGGCGGAATGCGCGAACTGCACTGGCACCCGAACGCGGACGAGTGGCAGTACTATATCAGCGGCCAGGGGCGGATGACCGTGTTCGCCTCAGGCGGGAAGGCACGGACCTTCGACTATCAGGCGGGTGACGTGGGTTGCGCGCCGTTCGCGATGGGGCACTACGTCGAGAACACGGGCGACGAATCACTGCGCTTCCTGGAGCTGTTTCGCAGTTCCTACTTCGCAGACTTGTCGTTGAACCAATGGATGGCCTTGACCACGCCGAAGCTCGTGCAGACGCATCTCAACCTGGAGCGGCAGACCATGTCCGTCCTTCGCAAGGACAAGCCGGTCATCGTTGGGTCACGAGGCCGCCGCGGCGTCGAGTAGATTGACCATCGACATTCGGTGGCTACAGTCTTTTGGGTAGCATAGCAGCAATTCGGGGACGATTTGACGCGGGCCCCGATCGAATGTGATTGATTCCTTCCGACCATTTTGCTCCATACCGGAGGAACGCGGTGTGCGTTTTCTGAAGCGAACACGATTCGGCATCTCGGGCATTATGGCGGTCACTGGCGCTGAAACCCGGTGTGTCGACTTGCGGCGTGTCCTTGGGGAAAGAGGTCACGGTACTGCTCGACACGGACGTTTGTCCCAATTGCGAAGAGGGCGAGGTTTCCGTTTCTCGTCCTCGGTGCGAAGAATGCGGTTACGAGGTTGATCTCAGCCAAGTTACGTGGGGTTGAGGGAGAAACCAGACCGTTCAGCGGTATCGGCTAGCGGGGCGGGAGAAACTTGTTCGTGATCTTAGGTCTTGGAGCGTGCGTCAGAAGAGAATCGGCAAGTGCGATACAGCCATCCAACTCGCCGTCATGTTGTTCCGCCACAAAGTCCTTTGCCAATTCCGACCGGCTGCCTTCTGGAAGGAAACCAAAGGCGTCCTTCCAGATGGCACCTGGCCGAACTAAACCGGCATGACGTTTTCGGCACATGGGCCTTTCGGGCCCCGGCCTTCTGTGTAAGACACCTTCTGGCCTTCTCGCAGTGCCTCAAAAGTGACGCCTTGGAGGCTCTTTGAGTGGAAGAACAGGTCTTTTGCTCCTCCTGTGTTAATGAATCCGAAACCCTTGTCTGTCAACTTCTTGATACTGCCTTCGGCCATTTGTACATTTTCCATAGTGCGTTGACGTTGCCCAGCTTGCGAATTGCCGACTGGTCAACGTCGATTGGTTGACACCAGTATATACGGTCACAGTGCCCTACGCAAGTAGGCTACTTATCCCCACATCAGCAGCATTGGTACTCTTCCAGCATCGATTGGAAGATCCGCTGCCTGAAATGCGATTCACGGACGAATGGGGCGAGGATGGCATTCGTCGTGCCGCGTTCGGCAGGAGTTACGCGCTCGGCTGGTGTCTCCGATGGCGTCACCAAGCGAAAAGACCATGAAACTCGCCTGGGCGACCGACATCCACCCGGATCATGCCAGCGAATCCGCGCGGGGCAAGTTCTGCCAGTCCGTCCAAGAGCAGGCCGACGCGCTGGTCGTCACGGGCGATATTGCCGAGAGCCACATCCTCGGTCGTACCAGGTGGTCTGGAGTTCCGTTCGTAGGCGGCTATGATGGAAGGACAACCATCCATTTACAGGGAGAAGAAGCATGCACGAACCGTCGCTCGACCAGTGCCGTTACTTCCTCAAGGATTCGATCCGCCAAGAAATCGATTTCTCACAGACCGATCAGTACCGGGGTGTGGAACCTCCACCCCTGGAAAAGCCGTACTCAGCCGACGCCAAACGGATCGGCATGCCTCCGGTCGGCCAATGGGAAGGAATCAAGAAGCTGGCCCTGATGACGGCCATCGGCGACCGCCAGAGTCGTCGCAACTTCAGTTCCGAACCGCTCGCGCTGGACGAACTGTCCTTCCTGCTCTGGGCCACCCAGGGGGTCAGGCAGCAGATTACCCACGGCGCGGTGTTGCGCACGGTCCCATCTGCCGGGAACCGGCATGCCTTAGAAACGTATCTGGCAGTGCAGCGCGTCAGCGGTGTTGAGCCCGGCTTCTACCGCTATCTGCCGCTGGAGCACCAACTTCTGTACCTGTTCGACGAGGAGCAGACGCCCAAGAAGCTGACGGAGGCTACGTTGGGCCAGACATTCGTCGGTCACTCAGCGGTGGTCTTCATCTGGACGACCGTCGCATACCGGATGGAATGGCGCTATGGGCTGGCAGCCCACAAGGTCATCGCCCTGGATGCCGGTCACGTCTGCCAGAACCTTTATCTGGCCTGTGGGGCCGTCGGCGCGGGAACCTGCGCTGTGGCTGCCTACCATCAGCAACTCATGGACCAATTGGTGCGGGTGGACGGTGAGGAAGAGTTCGTTGTCTATTTGGCCCCCGTGGGCAAGGTGTAGGCGGGAGAAATGGCCGTGGTGATTGCGGCCACACGGATGTCGGCGGCGAGTTCCAGGTGGCGGAGAACCTGCGGGTCGTGACCGGGCCGGCAGATTACGGGAGGCCGAGGATCGAGACAAACTTATCGGTTGACTGCTGCCTCAGATTGCCCAGATTACCACGGCCTAATCGCTTCTGTGATCGGAAGCAGGTTTAGCATGTATACTGGCCAACCGATTGTGGGGCGAAGACGTTACTGTCGCCATGGTGTGCGGGCTATCGGCTTTCTTGCGGTTGGGCCGAACAGAGGAGACTTTGACAACAAGGGATGCCATGTCTCGCCTTATCCAAATACCAGGATTTTCCGGGTGCGAACCTGGCCGTTCACGAAGTTAGAATGGCAATTTACCATAAGCACGCTTCCCAACAACGAGATGCTGCTTCGTCGCGGTGACTAAATTTCTCGTTTGTCCTCTGCCACTGGCGTGGGGGCGCTACAGAACCTAACCCGAGTGGAAGAGGTTCAAGGGGCATTGATGATGCATACGAGCGATGTCGGGCAAGGCAACGAATCTGATTTACGGCGCAAGGCCGAGGATCGCTTGCGCGCGACGGAAGGTAATTCCGGAAACCTCCTTAACGAAGCCGATGCCCGCGCCCTACTGCACGAATTGCAGGTCCATCAGATCGAATTGGAGATGCAGAACGATGAACTTCAGCGTACCCAGGCAGCGGCCCAAAAGGCGCTGGAGAAGTATTCCGACTTGTTCGATTTCGCCCCGGTTGGGTATTTCCTCTGGGATCAGCGCGGGCTGATCTTGGAGGCAAATTTGGCGGGGGCCGTACTCCTGGGCTTGGACCGCAGGAGACTGAGCCCGATGCGGTTCGGGCAATTCGTGGCACCGGACGATCGCAAGGCATTTGCGGATTTCCTCAAGCAAGTGTTGGCCACCGACGCCAAACAAACCTGTCGGATTAAACTCCTCGGGGACGGGCCGCCCCAGTATGTGCTTATCGAGGGAATTGCCGCTCAGGACCGGCAGGGGCTGGGCACTCTTTGTCGCGCGGCGGTCATCGACGTTACCCAACAGAAGCGCGCTGACGAGTTGGCGGAAGCGAACCGAGCCTTGGAAGCCGACATCGCAGCCCGCAAACAGGCGGAGGAGGAGTTGAGGGCGGCTAAAGATTCTGCTGAGCGGGCGAGAGCCGTTGCCGAGCGGGCCAATCGCGCCAAGGACCATTTCCTGGCGGCCCTCAGCCACGAACTCCGCACGCCGTTGACGCCAGTGGTGATGGGAGTCTCCATACTCCAGGAAAGGCCGGACTTCGATCCGGTCACGCGCGAGACCTTGGAGATGGTCCGCCGCAACGTGGAGATGGAAGCCCGGCTGATCGACGACTTGCTGGACGTGGCGCGGATCGCGCAGGGAAAGATCGAACTTCGCCGGCGGCCCGTCGAGTTGTGTACGGTCCTCAAGCGTGCAGTCGAGGTCTGCAAACCCGACATCGAAGTTCGCGGGCTGCACTTCGGCATGGACCTGGGGCCGACCGCGCCCTACTGGGTCGAGGCTGACGTGTCGCGGCTTCAGCAGGTCTTTTGGAACCTGCTGAAGAACGCAGTTAAGTTCACGCCGCCGGGCGGGTGCCTCGGCCTCCGCTGTCAACCGGATGTGGCGGATGTGTTGGTTGAAATCACGGACAGCGGGATCGGCATCGAGCCCGAAGCGGTATCTCGGATCTTCCACGCCTTCGAGCAGGCGAACGTCGCCACCGCGCGGCAGTTCGGCGGCTTGGGCTTGGGGTTAGCAATCAGTAAGACGCTCGTGGAGATGCACGATGGCATGATCTCGGCCCACAGCGAGGGCCGGAACAAGGGCGCGACGTTCCGCGTTCGACTGCCACTGGCCGCGCCTCCTGGCCGGCCTAAGGTGCCTGTGCCCGCTGCACGCCTAAAACAGGCAATTCGCCCATTGCACATACTGCTCGTGGAAGACCACGGTGTCACAGCCAAGATGATGCGGATGGTACTGACCGCAGAAGGCCATGCCGTCGAAATGGCCGGCGACGTGGCCATGGGTTTGGAACTGGCCGACCAACACACCTTTGATCTGCTCCTGAGCGATCTCGGATTGCCAGATGCCAGCGGCCACGACTTGCTGCGACAACTCCGTCAACGGGGGTACAAGTTTCCTGGGATCGCCCTAAGCGGCTATGGGCAGGAGGAGGATATCCGGCGGAGCCATGAAGCGGGCTTCGCTGCCCATCTGACGAAGCCCGCCTCCCGCGAGGCGCTAGTTGAGGCCATTGCGTCGATTATGGCAGTTACATCGGGGTCGCCCTCGCATACCGAATAGCCTGTGGCGCGTCTGATGTATCTGGGTATACGCCCGATCCGTGGCCGGCAGCTTAGCGGACGGACGCTGCAACTGACCAACTATAGCCGGTTGGAGCGTTTCATGGGGGGTTTTCATCAGATTGATCGTGATGTCGTCCATTGTCGCTCGGGAAACCGGAGGGTCAAGGGCTTGGGATTACGCCAGATTTGGTCGTCCACGGCCACAGCGGCGTTGCTGGGGGCGTACCCGTCAGATCTCCTTCCCCACGGCGAATGCGTGGCGGCCTCCGTCTTTTGGTTGCAGTGCCGTCCGCGGAAGCCTATTCTTGGCCCGGGCCGACACGTACTGCAAACGCATCGCGGTCACTGGTCCAGGGGATAGTGACATCGAACGTATTATCGCGGATTGGCAGGCAGGCATCAATGACCGTCCGAACAGATGCAACCGCCCCGCCCTTGTTTTCGGGAATCCGCTCGACGACAACACGGACACCTTCACCTTCTCGGAGGTAGGCCGCCCTGGCTAGCCCTTGGAAACTGACCTTCACGTCGCCCTGCAACCCGCCCTTGTTGCCCAGCAAGACCCGCACGATTCTGCCGTGGTCATCGCGGCTGGCGGGGATGGACGTTCGACCAACTCGGCCCCACGATGACGGCCTGCGGATCGGTCTGGCGGATCTTCAGGCAGGCCCTCCGCCACGTCTCATTGAACTGCTCGGGCGAGCGTTTCCAGAAGAAGCCGTGGTCCGGTTCGTTCCAGATGTCCCACTGCGGATTGAGCCCTCGCTTCTGCGCCTCTTGGATCATGCGCACGACGAACACCTGCCACTTCGCCCACTTGCCTTCGTCGCCGGGGTGTTCTTTCCCGTAGCCCCAGCCGCCAAATGGGGCATTAGTCGCAACCACGCGATAACCTACATGGGTGGTTTTCCGTCTTCGATGCAGGATTTTCGAAAATCCATCAACAAACTGCTTGACCAGCACTGCACAGAGGGTTAGGTTAAGGGGTATGCACCGACCATGATTGGTTGGTGCTTCACCTACACTCTGAGGCAGCGTAGCGACCGCCCTACCTGATGTCCCGCTTTCGAGGACGCTTGTATTACTCACGGTTTGCGCCCTATGTACATCCGGCCTGAAGAACAGCCACGCCCCTGAAGCGCGTGCATCGCTGTTTTCTTGGCCTTCTTGACGGCTCCCATGCTATTGGAGCCTCTTCCCCTTGCTTTTGCAGGCGGCAATCCCTCCGGGCTTTTGAAGCCTGGGCGGATTCTCGCTTGGAACGGCTTTCAAGCGGACTCAAGGAGAAAACAAATGTCTGGCAGGTTATTCGTGAAGGGCAGTTGCCCGACGGTGAGATCGGCGGCCGCCCTGGCGAGCTTTGTGGCCGTGGTGCTGATGGGTTCGCTTCAGGTTCACGCGCAGGACACCTGGACCCTTTCATCGAGTTTATCGGGCGACTGGAACAATGGGGGCAACTGGAGTGCGGGCGTTCCGACCAGCAGCAGCAATGTCGTTATTGCTAACGGTGGGACGACGAACGTCGCCCAGCTTAGCGAAACCTGCGGCACGCTTTCGCTGGGCAGTAGTGCGGGAAGCGGAACTGTACAAATGGCAGGCGGTAGCCTCTCTATAACCTCGGACTTGGACGTGGGCTATTCTGGCACGGGGACCTTCACGCAGTCCGGCGGGAGCAACAGTGCCGGCTTCTATCTTGATCTCGGCGAAAATGTTGGCAGCAGTGGCACGTACTACCTGAGCGGGAGCGGCCTCGTGTCGGCATACAACGAGAGAGTGGGTGTCTCCGGCACAGGGACTTTCACGCAATCCGGTGGGACCAACAATATAAGTACAAATCACGACCTCATTATTGGCAACAACGGTGGAGGCTATGGTGTGTACAATCTCAGCGGTAGCGGTCTGGTTTCAGCATCTGGGGAGTTGTTGGGCTACTCTGGTAGCGGGACATTCAATCAGTCAGGCGGAACCAACAACGGTGGCGCGATAAGTTTCGCCCTCAACTTCGAGAGCGGCATATACAACCTTAGCGGCGGGTTGCTCATACTCCCGTCTGTGAGCCTAGGTTCGGGAAAGGCTGCCTTCAACTTCAGCGGCGGAACGCTCCAGGCCGGCGCTTCATTTTCGACCAGTCTGCCCATGACGCTGGGCACTGGCGGAGGTGGAGCGACTCTTAATACGGCCGGCTATGCGGTGACACTTTCCGGTTCTCTTTCCGGTCCCAGCAGTTTGAACAAGATCGGCAGTGGCACGCTGACCTTGGGAGCTGCCAACACGTTCACTGGCAATACGCTGATCAATGGCGGCACGCTTGCCTTGGGGAGTTCGCTTGCCCTGCAAAATAGCACGTTGGACACGAGCGGCAGCGGTGTTCCCAGCTTCGGATCGCTGACCTCGGCCACGCTTGGTGGACTGACTGGCCCCGGTGCGTTCAACTTGGCCAACATTGCATCTGCCGCCGTGACGCTCAACGTGGGAAACAACAATACGAGCACGACGTACTCCGGCACTCTCAAAGGTGCGGGCAGCCTCGCCAAGATCGGCAGCGGTACGCTACTGTTGACGGGCAGCGACATTTACAGCGGCCCCACCACGATCAACCAGGGCTCCCTTGTCGTCAACGGCTCGCTTGTCAGCCCGGTGACGGTCAACAGCGGCGGCATGCTGGGCGGCTCGGGTAGTCTCAGCAGCGTGACCGTGACCTCGGGCGGGTCGTTGTCGCCGGGTGCGACTCCGGGCGCGATGAACGTCAGCGGCAGCCTTGCGCTGCTGTCCGGCGCAAAGATGGACTACGCCCTCGATACGCCCACGGACAGCGACGAGGTCTACATGCCCGCGGGCACGCTCGTGCTGAACAACCAGCAGTTCTCCGATTTCAACTTCACGTGGTCGGCCGGCTTCGGACCCGGCACGTATACGCTGATTGACACCAGCTCTGTCCCCATCGGCAGCCTGAGCACTAGCAGCAACGGCACGATCGACGGCCTGGCGGCGAACATCGCCGTCCAGGGCGATGACGTGGTGCTCAACGTCGTGCCGGAACCATCGACCTTTGTTTTGCTAGCCGCTGCTGTTATTGGCGTGCTGGGCTGCAGGTGGCGTAGGCCACCCACCATGAATTTACCACGAAACCAAATGTGCGGAGACCAATTATGTTCGGCAAGATGATGGCGCGAGGTTCAATGGTTGCAGCATTGCGGTTGGCGGGAATCTTGATTCCTCTTGGCCTGGCGGCAACTCATCTGCATGCGCAAACGTTTACGAGCCTGTTCTCGTTCAGTGGCAGCACCGGGTCTTATCTCGGCGCCAATCCCAGCACGAGTTTAACGCTGAGCGGGTCGACGTTTTACGGCGTGACCAGCAGCGGCGGCATTAACAACGACGGCACTGTCTTCAGCATGCCGGCAACCGGAGGCAACCCGACAACGTTGTTCTCCTTCAACGGCAGCGGCGGTCCGACCAATCCAAACTGCATCTTGACCGTCAGCGGTTCGACGATCTACGGAATGTCGGGCAACGGCGGGGCAAACTACGATGGCACCATCTTCAAGATGCCTATTTCAGGCGGCAGCCCCACGGTCCTATACTCCTTCACGAATGAGGGGCCGGGAGGCGAGAATAGCCTGACGCTCGTCGGTTCGACGCTTTACGGTGCAGACTGGGTCGGCGGTGCCAACAGTGATGGCATGATTTTCAGCATCGCAAGCAGCGGTGGACCCCTGACCGTGCTTGCCTCGTGCAGTGCCGGGACTGGGGCTAATCCGTTGGGCTACCTCACGCTAAGCGGATCGACCTTTTACGGAACCTGCTGCAGTGGCGGCGCGTACGACGGGGGCACAGTCTTCAGCATGCCGGTCACGGGCGGACCATTGACGGTTCTGGGCTCCTTCAACGCGGCAAGCGGTCAATATCCGCACGGGAGTTTGACCCTGGTCGGCTCGAAGCTTTATGGGATGACCGATAGCAGCGGCGGCGGCTCGGGTACGATATTTAGCGTGCCCATCAACGGCGGGACTATCACCAACCTGGCCACTTTCAGCGGAAGCAACGGCGCCGGGCCATTGAGCGATCTCACGCTCGTCGGATCGACTTTCTACGGCATGACGGCATTCGGCGGTCCTACTAACGGCGGCTGTATCTTCAGCTTTCCCTTAAGCGGGGGTGCGGTAACAAGCCTGTATTCCTTCAGCGGGGGGAGCATGCCCAGCGGCAATCTCACACTCGTCGGATCAACTTTCTACGGCATGACGCAAGGCGGCGGCGCCAATAATCTCGGTCAGCTGTTTTCGCTGAAAGTCCCCGGCATTGTTCCTCCCACGATCGCGTTGAGCGGCGGCAGTGCAACGATAATCACCGGCGGCACGGGGACGTTAAGCGCAACGCTGAGCAATGCGTCCAACGCCACCTATAACCTGAACTGGTCGATGACCGGCTCCGTCCTCAGCGGCAGCGCAAGGCTAGGGGCCATAACCGCCGGCACAGGCAGCCTAGCGCCGAGTTCGAGCCAATCGGTCACAATTTCAGCCACATCCACGAACCTGGGCGTTAATAAAGTCTCACTGACCGCAAGCGATCTTAACGCGACGAATAGCCCGCAAACGGCTGTGGAATCACTGACGGTGCTCGGCCATGCCAATGCCTCGCTGTCGGCAACTGCCGCCCAGACGACCCAGACGCTCGACTTCGGCAACGTCCTACGAGGTGCAACCGTGCCCAGCCAGAGCTTCACTATCTACAATTTGGCGGCCAACACTTCGGCGGCATATACGGCCAACCTGAAACTAACTGGATTCACGCCCAGCGGCGATGCGGCACTTTCGACGAACCTCTCGACGTTCAGTGGACTTACGGCAAACAGCGGCAGCAACGGCAATACGTTCGCTGCTTCGTTGAACACCGCCAATTACACGACCACGGGGATCAACACTGTCACGATGTCGGCTTCCCAACTGGCAGACGACAGCATGCTGCCCGGCGCGGGCGGCAACAACAACGGAGGCATCACCGTCACGCTGCAAGGCAACGTCGGCAACGCCACGGCCGACAACAGCAATTCGCAGACCGCCTTCGGCCCGGCCTTGACCGCCACGGTCGCCCAAAACGGTTCCTATACCAACCTGGAATCGAAGACCACGGCCAGCTCCGGCGGCGGCGGGCAGGGCATGGTGGGCAGCACGGCGACGATCCTGGCGGGCACCAACAGCAGCGGCTCGGCCCAGACAGTCGGCATGGCTTGGCGGACCCGCGCACAAGCGGAGGTTGGCTCGGGCGTGATTAGCGACATCGTGCAGTTGAGCGGCATTGCCCTGAACGGCAGCAGTGGGCAGACCGCTCCCTTTGTAATGCAGATGAGCTACGACTCGGACATATTGCCCGGCACCTCGGCCGCAGACGATCCGCTCTATTTGGCGTGGCTCGATCCGTTCACCGGCCTGTGGGTAAACGCCGCCAACGGCAATATCGGAACCAACTCGGGCAACTACGAAGTTGGCGCCTACCCCAGCGGCGATACGACAGTCGGCGATTGGGGCGTGAATACGGCGAACCAGACGGTTTGGGCCGTGGTGAACCACGACGGCGAGTTCGCCGTCGTGCCGGAGCCGGGGACGCTGACGCTGCTGGGGGCCGGCGCTGTTGGGCTGATGGGCTGGGGTTCGCGGCGGAAGCGGCCGGCGTCGACTAAGTAAATCTTGGCAAGAGCAACTACCCCGAGGACTCTCTCTATGCCTTATCATCCCCCATTACCGTCGTCCCCGAACCCGCCACTCTCACGCTCTTGGGTTCGGCCCTGCTGGGACTTGGCGTGGTTTACCGGTGAAGGCGATGCGCGGCAAAGACGGTCGTGCGACTCTTATTCGCTGCGGCCCTCTTCGCCTCCGCCGCCTCGGCCCAGGCTGACGTGTTCAACCTGGGCGGCGCGCAAAACGCGAATGGTACTTGGACGGGCCTTGCAAGTCTGCAATTCGTGACCGTGGGCGACCCTGGCAATGCACCGGACACGACCGGCTATGGCTCGGTTCCCTACACGTACCAGATGGGCGAATACGACGTAACAGTCGGCCAGTATTGCCAGTTCCACACGCCCCGGCGTGCTGGTGCGGCTCGTGGCGCCCATCCAAGCCAAGATTTACGAACTCCAGAAGTTGCGATGCAACCTCTGCGGCGTCGTCTGTACACCTGAGTCGCCCGACAGAGTGGGCGAGGAGAAGTACGGCGCGACGGCAGGCAGCATGATTGCCCTGCTGAAATACGGCACCGGGATGCCCTTCAACCGGGCGGAGAATCTGCAAGCGAGCCTGGGCATTCCCTTGCCCGCCTCGACCCAGTGGGACATCGTCGAGGCCCAAGCCGAGCGTGCCGAACCGGCCTTTGAAGAACTGGGGCGGCAAGCGGCCCGAGGCGACGTGCTGCATAACGACGATACGACGGTCAAGATCCTGGAACTGATGGATCAGCGTGCCCGCCAAGAGGCTTTGACCGAGCATTAGAACGAATCGCAGCGGTCACCGAGACCCTGGACTCTTGGGCAAAGTACCACTACAGTGGTGTACCGAGTATATGGCTCAGGAGCAGATATGTGCAAAACCCAAAAGAACAAGGCAAGATTCCGTGTTACATCCGGGCCGTGGCGATCGACTATCCTGTTGAACTCCGGTTCCTGACGGATAGCTGAATATGACGGATTGGGATGCGGTCGTAGGCCAACACGTGGAAATCGTACGACGCACGGTCTTCCGCCTCGTCGGCAATCACGCAGACGCATGGGACTGCATCCAGGAAACGTTCCTGGAGGCGGTCAAAATCGACCGGCGCGAACCCGTTCGCAACTGGCCGGCACTGTTGCGTCACCTGGCTAC
>Ga0181520_10000969_pt1 | contig 60914 bp, 44 predicted proteins | sample PEATcosm2014_Bin_29_FD_132451 | JGI IMG/M metagenome (GOLD analysis project Ga0181520, IMG submission 132451) | Peatland microbial communities from MTU Mesocosm Facility, Houghton, MI, USA - PEATcosm2014_Bin02_30_metaG | ecosystem: Environmental > Terrestrial > Soil > Wetlands > Peat | place...
ACACCGCGTCCGCTCCTGGATCCAAGCTAAGTTGATAATTCACGCAATATACGTTTACCTTTACCACCCCTCCGCCAATGCTAGCTGATGAATAATGTTGCTTCGGGAGAGGGCTAGGGTGAGGGCTGTTGACGCATAGAGATCTCCAACTGCCCTCACCCCCGGCCCCTCTCCCGCTTGCGGGAGAGGGGGGGAAGTGTCCTCCATGAGTTCCAACATCTACCAACCCGACTTGATGGAAGTCCTGCAAGTGCGGCAGCAGACGGCCGACGTGAAGGCGGTCCGCGTCCGCTTCCGCGACGAAGAGCGGGCCCGGGCGTTTTCCTTCCGCGTCGGGCAGTTCGGCATGTTTTCCGTGTTCGGCTCGGGCGAGTCGACCTTCAACATCTGCTCCAGCTCCGATTGGACCGACTTCATCGAGTTCTGCTTCCGCCGCACCGGCCGCGTGACCGAGGCCCTGTGGAACGTGGAAGAAGGCGATACGATCGGCTTCCGCGGCCCCTACGGCAACGGCTACCCGCTGGATAAGTGGAAGGGCAAGAACCTGATCTTCGTCGGCGGCGGGATCGCCATGCCGCCCATCCGCTGCGCCATCTGGTACGTCCTGGAAAACCGCGACGACTTTGGACAAATCACCATCGTCTACGGCGCCCGAACCGTCGGCGACATGGTTTTCGCCCAGGAATTGGACCGTTGGGCCGAGTTTGAGAACGTGCGAGTGATCCGCTGCGTTGATCCCGGCGGCGAGACGCCCGACTGGAAGGGCGAGATCGGTTTCGTGCCGGCGGTGGTCGAGCGGGCGAAAATCTCGGCCGACAAGGCCGTGGCCCTGGTGGTCGGCCCGCCCATCATGATCCAGTTCACGCTGCCCGTGCTTGACAAGATGGGCCTGGCCGACCGCGACATCTACACCAGCCTGGAAAACCGTATGAAGTGCGGCGTGGGCAAGTGCGGCCGCTGCAATTGCGGTCCCGTCTACGTCTGCAAGGAAGGGCCCGTTTTCACCCTCGAAGAGTTGAAGCGGATGCCGAAAGACTATTGATCGTCGTACTCATCACGCTCCGCGTGATGGTCTTTCGTCACGCGGAGCGTGACGACTACGGTGCCTTTCGTCATGCGGAGCGCGACGACTACGGTGTCCCTTTGGCCGGCGTCGACTTTACTTTCGGCGGCTCGATGTTGCGTCGAAGGTCGTCGGGAAGACGTTTCTTCTTGGCCGCTTCGAGCAATCGACGCGCCTCGTCATTGACGTCGGGGGAATCGACGGCCTTTCGCGCCCACTTTTCAGCCTCCGCGAATTTGCCTTGGGCCAGGTAAAGCTTGGCGAGTCCCCACCAGGCCCCTGGTGCTTCCGGCGCCGCCTGGAGCAAGTACTTCTCGGCCAAATCGTATTTCTTCTGCTTGAGGTAGAGTTGTCCAAGTCCATTCACTGCACCCCAATGCTGCGGAGCCAATTCGACGGCTCGGAGCAGCGCTTTTTCCGCCGCCGGCAACTTGCCTCCGTTGAAACTGGCCCAACCGAGCCCGTTCCAGGCGTTCGCGTCATTGGGATCGAGCGTCAGCACCTCGCTGAACTTCGCGGCAGCTTCGTCACAGCGATTCTTTTGGAAAAAGAGCCGCCAGCCTTCTTGCGAAAGTCCTTCAAGTTTCGGCGGTGGCGGTTCAATGGCCGAGCGGAGTTCCTTGTTTAGACGTTTTTCTTTTGCCGCCTGAAGTAGCCGACGTGTGTCCTCGTCCTTTTCGCCGGAATCGACGAGCTTTTGCGCCCACTTTTCGGCCTCTGCGAACTTGCCTTGCAGCAAATAGACCCGGGTCAACCCGTACCAGGCTGCCGACGCGTCGGGCGAAGCCTTCAACAGGTACTTTTCGGCCAGATCGTATTTCCTTTGCGCCAGGTAGAGCTGCCCCAGCCCATTGAGCGCCCCGCCGTGGTCAGGATTGAGCGCGATCGCCTGCTGGAAGGCCTTTTCAGCCACCTGCCTGTTCGAACCGAAACTGGCCCAACCCAGTCCGTTCAAAACATTCGCATCTTTCGGCTCCAGCTTGGCGGCCGCGCTGAATTTTGCAATCGCCCTGTCCACCTGCCCCTGCCGCCAGAGCAGCCATCCTTGTTGGCTGAGCTCTGCGGCAGTTTCGCGTGAGGTGGCCGGTGCCTCGGCCGTGGCGGGCTGTTCCGGCGGAGCCGGCACGCCGTTGCCCGACGCGTCGGCGTATCCCGCACGGACATCATCGAACCATACTTTGCCGGGGCCATAGACTTGCAGGCCGACACACAGCTTCTTGGTTCGCGGTGGGATGTCTACCTTGCCCGAGTACAGTCGCCAATCGTGATTAGCCGGCGGCTGCCCCTGTTCCTGACTGCCGATATAAGCGGCCCACTGGTGGGAGAGCCAGTTACCCTGCTCGTCCAAAAACACGACGTCCAAAATCGCCTTGGTCATGTTCTCGGCCTTCACCTGGGCCGAGACCTGTAGGGCGGGCGGGCCGCTCCGGCGACCGACCGTCTGCGACCATTGGGCGATGGGGAAATACCGTTGTGCCGTCTTTTCGATGCACAGACTGGCCTTCCCTTCAAAGGCGACCTTTTTATCCCAAGAATACGTGACGCCCTCGATTGCCGCACCCTCTTGCCAACCGTCTGGGCTCGTGTCGCCGGTCTCGATACCGGAGTTTCTGAGGACGTTTTGCGTCGTCGGCACGGCCTTGGCCGGGTCATCACCGATTCGCGCGCTGAAATTGGCCTGGCTTCCTCCGTGGCCCGCGACTGGCGAGTTTGGGGCAGAACCAGCGTTCTTCCCCACCGTCACCATCAAGTCATCGATTCGATGTTCTCCGAGCGGAAGATCCGAATCTTCCAAGAACACGTTGCCTTGTCCTTTGATGCGGCTCAAACTGGCTTTCGCGGTTCGTCCGGCGATGTAGAGCTTGGCCCCGTGCCGCAATTCCACGTTGCCCGTGCAGCCGCCAACGAGGTAGATCATGGCGTAGGAGTCGGCGAAGATTCGGCCGGAGAACTTGCCGGCGACCACGAGGTCACAATACGACTGGCTGGTGATTTGGCCGGGGAGGTCGCCCTTGACCAGTGCCGTGGCATACGAATCGAAGTTCAGCCGGCCCTCCATCGGTCCCAGGCAAACCAGCGACGCGTAGGTCTTGGCCACTACCGTGCCCTTCGGCGCAATGCCCTTGAGAAAGAGCAGCGTCACGTTGGCGGAATCTGCCACCAAACCGCGATCCAAAGGCAGCATGAAGGCATTGGGGCCAGCGAGCGGGTTATGGGGGAATTCCGATTCGTTCCCAACGACCTTGAATGCGTTCGGATTGGTGTCCACGTGCCCCAGCACATGGGGCCAGGCGTCTTTGCTGGGATACATTTCCAGCCGGGTGGCGTCGTAGTGAGTCCATTTTCGTTGCGGGAAAACGGAATCGAAGCCCAGATCGTAGCCAATCAGCGTCCGGCGGTATTCCTCTAAGGCTTCCGCAACGGGCGTGGTCGCTTGCCGTGAAGGTGTGACGTTCAAGTAGCTGAGCAAGAGTGACACAAGCATCCCGACAGCCATTGCCGTGATCGTAACCAAAGCGAGCCATTTGCCCGCCGTCAGGCCGGGCCGAGCGAAGGGGCGGGTGATGTGGGCGACGCCGATCGAGCCACGCATCGTCAACGAGTCCAGATTTCCCGAAGCGATGGCGGATCGGCGTGGCCACCAACGCATCGCGAGGAGCATCGCCGTCATGACAATCGCCGAGATGGAGCCGACCAACAACACGGTCAGCAGGCTCGGCATCTGATGTAACAGAATTGCTGGAATAACCGAGCAGATAACGGTCAGTTCCACTGCCGTTAGCAAAACGGTCTTGGCGAGCCATAACTTGTCCTGCGCTACTTGGGATTCCCCTACGGAAAGCCTGCGGCCCGTGCGGACTTGGACAGCTTCCAACAACGCCGACAACCATTCCGCCACGACCTTGTTGGCTTCCTGCGGGAACGCAACTTCCCGTAGCACTGGCGTAAACAGCAACGTGCGTTCCACGCCGCGTTCGGTAAAGGTTACCTCGATGAAATGAATGGGCGCAGGTTTGGCCGAATAGGGATAGTCGCCTTGCGCGATCTTGCGGATCGCCGACAAGGGAATCACCACCGCCGGCCAGTCGCTATGAAAGCTGAGCGACTGGCTGTCCAGCCGCAGTTCGCCTTTCCCTTGATAAATCCAAAGAAATCGGCCGCGGAAACTACGCAAGTATTCGGGGGTGCTGATGTAGCACAAGGACACCTTCGACGGGCTGCTGGCCCCCGTTGCCCGTCCAGCAAACTCGCCGGACGCGTTGGGCGTAGTTACGATGCTCTCCACTTGCGTCTTGATTTCGCTGGCCTGCTGGTAGCGTCGCTCGGGTTCCTTCTCCAGCGCGCGGAGCACGACTTCATCCAGCCGAACGTCGATCTGAACTTTTTTCGAAGGAGCGGCAAACCGCCCGATCGGCAATTCGCCGGTGAGCATCTGGTAGAAAACGACGCCCAGGGAATAAATGTCGGCTCGATGGTCAACCTGGAGCGGGTGCTCGATCTGCTCGGGGGCCATGTACTGCGGCGTGCCGATGATCTGGCCTGCAACAGTCAGTGGCGAAATCGGCCCCGGACCCGCGACGCCCTCACCCTGGCCCTCTCCCGGAGGGAGAGGGGACCTGCAAGGCTCGGCCGCGTCGCGTCCCACCAGTTTCGCGATGCCGAAGTCGGCAATCTTCACCCGGCCTTCCTTATCGACCAACACGTTCTCCGGCTTGATGTCGCGGTGGACCACGCCGTGGTCGTGGGCGTATTGCAGCGCGTCGCAGATTTGCGGAACGATGGTCAAAGCTGTTTCGGGCGAGAGCTTTCCCGCATCCAACAGCCGCCGCAGGTTCAGCCCGTCGACAAACTCCATGAGGAAGTAGTAGAGGCCGCCGGTCTGGCCGAAATCGTGCACGGCCACGATCTGCGGATGGCTGAGCATGGCCATCGCCTGGGCCTCGCGTTGGAAGCGTTCGGCAAAGGCCGGGTCCTGGCCGATCTTCGGCGCGAGGATTTTTAGCGCCACCAGCCGATCGAGCCGTTTTTGCCGGGCCTTGTAGACCACGCCCATCCCACCCCGGCCCACCAGCTCCACGATTTCCAGGTCGGGGAACAGGGGCGACAATTCGGCCGGCGTGGGCGGCATGTAGTCGGCCGCTGCTGCCGATGCGCCGCCGGCCGACGGGCCCGTCTCGGTTCCCAATCCGCCTTTCAGCAAACAGGCCGGGCACAACCCGCGAGGGGCGTTGGCGGCCAGCTCGGCTCCGCATTGGGCACAGCGGTTTTCTTCGTTCACGGTCGTGGGCTCCTGTCGTCTGTGTAGCTCCCTATCCACTACAGAGGAAAAAGCGGCAAAAGGTTACAGGGAATCTCAAGACAAAGTGCCAAAGTCATCCCGAGCGCAGTCATCCCGAGCGCAGTCATCCTGAGCGCAGCGAAGGATCTCGCCGCAAGTCGGAGATTCTTCGCTGCGCTCAGAATGACTCCCGCGTCACAACTACAAGCAGGTCAAGAGGTAACGGATTTCGTCTTCGACCTCTTCCGGGCCGGCAACCGTTTGCACGATCTCCTGCCGCAACAGGGCCCGATAGCGGCGACGCAGGCGGTGGGCGGCCACCTTGACGGCCCCCTCGCTTATGCCCAACCGGGTGCCGATGGCCGCATAGTTGCTCGTGCCGGCGCCGGTCAGCACGTCCTTGAGGGCCTCGAAGAGCGCCGCTTTGCCCTCGGCAACCAGTTCGGCTTGCAGCCGCGACAAGACCTGTTCCAGGATCGACAGGGCCCACTGCTTCTCGAACATCTTCTCTGGCGTCAGGTCCCGGGCGGGCTCCTGGCGATAGCGGGCCTCGGCGTCCAGGCGATCGAGCGAAAGGATGGTTCGCCCGCCGCCGCGCTTCTGGGCCCGGTCGCGATCCCGCTGGTCGGCCAGAAAATGCTTCAGGGCCCCCAGCAGAAAAGAGCGGAACGTCCCCTTCCGGCGGTCAACGCCCGCGGGAAAGTGCTGGGCCAACAGCCGGGCGAAGAACTCCTGCGTCAGGTCCTCTGCTTCGTGCGTTTCGTATCCGCGGCGGCGTAGATAGGCATAGAGCGGATACCAGTACATACCGCACAATTCGCCCATCGCCTCGCCCGCCCGCGAGGATGCGCCGCCGGCGGCCAAGACGACCGTCCAGTGTGTCGCGGAGAATCGGTTCCCGGCTGCCGAGGGTCGTTCTGATTTACTTTTCCGGGCGGTCATGGCCGTATTCTAGGCCGATGGCTCCCCCGTCGCAACGAGATGAATCTGGGAGCGCCGAAAAATGGACCAGTCCCCCGCCAGTCGCCCCCCCGCGACTGTTTCCGAAAATCAGCTACAATAGTGGCGCTGGCCGATTCTCAGCACGGGGCGTCCCGGGCCGGCCGGCCATCGGTTTCCGGTCGTAGCACTGCTCAACCCAAGAGAGGTCCGTTCCCATGAGTGCTCCACTTATCGTTCTCATTGTAGTGGTGGTGGTTCTGCTCCTGGCGGTGGTCGTGGTCGCCGGCATGTACAACCGCCTGGTCACCTTGCGGAATCGCTACAAGAATGCTTTCTCGCAGATCGATGTGCAGTTGAAACGCCGCTACGACCTGATCCCCAACCTGGTCGAGGTGGCCAAGGGTTACATCAAGCACGAACGCGAAACGTTAGAAGCGGTCATCAAGGCCCGCAACGCGGCCTATGCGGCCGGCCAGCAGGCCGCCGCCAGCCCCGGCGAGCGTGGGGCGATGACGGCCCTCAGCGGCGCCGAAGGCCAACTCACCGGCGCCCTGGGCCGGCTCTTCGCCGTGGCCGAGGCCTACCCCGATCTGAAAGCCAACCAGAACATGCTGGCCCTGCAAGAGGAGCTGTCGTCCACGGAGAACAAGATCGCCTTCGCCCGGCAGGCTTACAATGACGCGGTGATGGGCTACAACACGCAGCGCGAAGTGTTCCCCACCACCGTGATTGCCTCGATGTTCAACTTCCAAGAAGCAAACCTGTTCCAGGTCGAGCAGCCGGCCGAGCGCGAAGCCCCCAAGGTCTCCTTCACCTAATCATGGCCATCGATTTTTTCGACCGTCAGGATCACGCCCACCGGCAAACCATACGGCTGCTGGTGATGTTCGTGCTATCCGTCGTGGTCATCATCCTGTCGATCTATCTGGTCGTGGCGGTCGCTGCCGGCGGTATGGAGTCCCGCGCCGCGCACCACTCGCCATATGGCTCGGTCTACGCGGAGCGGCCTGAGGGCCCCGCCGCTCCCACGGTGTGGAATCCCCAGCTTTTCCTGGCTGTGACGCTGGGAACAATCGCCGTGATCACCTTGGGGAGCCTGTACAAGATCAGCGAGCTATCGTCCGGCGGCGAGAGCATCGCCTTGATGATGGGCGGCCGGGCCGTCAACCCGCAAACCATCGATCTGGCCGAACGGCGGCTGTTGAACGTGGTCGAGGAGATGGCGCTGGCCGCCGGCGTGCCCGTGCCGCCGGTCTACGTGCTCGAAAACGAGCCCGGCATCAACGCCTTTGCCGCCGGTCACCAGCCGGGCGACGCCGTGGTGGCCGTTTCGGCCGGCTGCCTGAAATATCTCAGCCGCGAAGAGCTGCAGGGTGTGCTGGGGCACGAGTTCAGCCATATCCTCAACGGCGACATGCGGCTGAACCTCCGCCTGATCGGCATCGTCTACGGCATCCTGGTTTTGGCCGTGATCGGCTATTACCTGTTGCGGTCGGCCGGCTCCTTTTCTTCCTCGCGCGACGACAAGCGAGACAACGGCGCCGCGCTCATGTTGATCCTCGGTTTGGCGATGCTTGTACTAGGCTATCTGGGCGTTTTTTTGGGCAACCTGATCAAAGCCGCCATCAATCGCCAGCGCGAGTTCCTGGCCGACGCCTCCGCGGTGCAGTTCACGCGCGATCCGGGCGGAATCGCCGGGGCGCTGAAAAAGATCGGCGGCCTGGGCGACGGCTCGCGGATCCGCGACGGCCACGCCCACGAAATCAGCCACATGTTCTTCGGCGACGCTTTTGCCGGCAGCTTCTTCAACCTGTTGGCCACGCACCCGCCGCTGCCGGTGCGCATTCGGGCACTCGAGCCCGATTTCGATGGCCGTTTCCCCCAGGTCGAACCGGTGGCCGTGGCGGACGAGGCGGTCCAAGCAGAGTCGCGTCCGACCCGACCGGCCCTATTACGGCCGGCCGCCGGGTTGCCCGCGGCCATGTTGCCGGCGGCTGCCATGACTCTGGACGCCGAAAAAATCGTGCGCCACATCGGCCAACCGCAGACGGAGCACCTGGACCGCGCCGGTCAGATGGTGGCCCAATTGCCGCCGTCGTTGTTGGCGGCCGCCCGCGAGCCGTTTACCGCCCAGGCGCTCATTTGCGCGCTCCTGTTGAGTCGCGACGACCAGGCCACCCGCGCCCGGCAATTGCAAGTGCTCCAAACGCAGTCGCAGCCGCCGCTCTATCAGCAGACGCAACTGCTCATGGTGGCGGTCGGGTCGCTATCCGAGGCGTCGGCGCTGCCGTTGGTGAACCTGAGCATTCCCGCCCTGAAGAAATCCTCGCCGCAGCAGTACGGGCGGTTTCGCCAGGTTGTCGAGGCCCTGGTCGCTGCGGACGGCAAGGTCGACTTGTTCGAGTACTCGCTCCGCACGGTGCTGGTGAGCTACCTGGACGTTCATTTTGGCCTGAAAAAGCCGCCGGCGGTCCGCTATCGGACGGCCGACGCGGTGGCCCAGCCGGCCGCGGTCGTGTTGGCCACGCTGGCCTACGTCGGGCAAAGCGGTCCTGAAGACGTCAAGCGGGCGTTTCAAGCCGGTGCGACGGGGTTGCTCGGGCAAGTTCCCCTGCCGCCCTCGGAACAGTGCACGCTCGACGCCTTCGATGCCGCGCTGGCGGAACTGGCCCAGGCGAGTCCCAAGCTGAAACGCGATCTGATTGCCGCGGTGACGGCCTGCATCGCCGCCGACGGCAAGATCACGTTGAAGGAAGGCGAGTTATTGCGGGCGGTATGTGCGGCCCTGGCCTGTCCCGTACCGCCGCTCCCCGCCATGTCCCCTCTCCCTCCGGGAGAGGGCTAGGGTGAGGGCCTTGGCCACCACCATCCGTCGTTGGGGCAGCAGTGCAACTGCCACCCCAACCAAGAGGCCTGAGCGTTATTTGGCCACGGTCACCCGGTACTGAAATGCGTGCGGATCACCGTCGGCGTCGAGGATCGCAGTCTGCCCCTCCAGGCGATAGGGAAACGGCTTGCCGGTCACCGGGTTCGGCGGGATGGGCACTTCTTTGATCTCGGCAAGCGTTGTCGGCAGTGTTCCCTGATGCACGGCGGCGTAGAACCGCAAGGCTTCGATGCACCGCAGCACGGCGAGTTCGCGGTCGGTTCGGGCGGCTGCCAACGCACACGGTCGCAGCGTCGGCAACAGTAGCGAGCCTACCCGGAGCAGTTCCCGTTTCCTGGCCGCGGGAAAACCACGCTCGAACGCATCCAATCCCTCGCGGGCCTGCCAGTAGGGGAGGCCCATCAGCTTAAACCCCTCATCGCGAAGCTCGTCATAGGTCACGACGATGCCCAGGAGCACCAGTTGCGATGGAGCCATTGTGTCAAGCTCCTTCTGTGAATAGCCGGCGGCCGCCAGGTCTTTCTTGGCGACAGGGGCAGACGCGAGCAGCCGTGCCACGACCGCCGCCGGGTCCTGCGGACCGGGCGCCGTGTCGGCCCTCCACCCGACCAAAGCGGGCAACGTGACCAACTCAGCAACGATCGCTCGCAACTCCCGCTCCCACTGGTCCGGCGTGTAGTTTGCATGGCGCACCGTCTGCAATTTTGGGAATTCCAGGTAGAGCCCGTCATATTCCGCCTGCACCGATTTTCGCAAGTCAATCATCGGGATAGGCAACTCCGTGAGGCTCCAGCAGAGGTTCGGGGCGTCACGCTGCTGGCAAAGCGTCAACAACTGTTGGTCCATTTGGCCGACAATCGACATGGCGACCAGGCCGGAAACCAGGAACGGCTGCTCGGCCACCTGCCGCGCCATGCTATAGCCGGTCTGCAACGAAGCAATGGCGTCCGCGTACTTTCCTTCGGCCATGGCCAGTCTGGCTTTGAGCGCGACCAGGCAGGAGAACCAACGGAGCTGCTGCGTTTCAGGAAGCAAAATAGAAAAGATGTGGCCTTGCCGCAATGCCATGTCCCAGTTGCATTGCTCCCGCCGCGCGGCCAGCTCGACCTGGCTCAGGGCGCCGAAGAAACCACCGAGGGTGTGCTGCACCTTGTGGCGATCGATGGCGTCAAGCGGCGTTGCCAACCATTTCTTCGCTTTATCCAGATCGAACGTGTCGCGCCATAAAGCGTTTTCCCAGTTTCGTGAGGCAAGGACGCATGCAAACGCCTTTCCGTAGAACGGCACGGCATTGCCCGGCGTGCGTTCGAGGAACGTCGGCAGCAGGTGATACCGGAGTGCCGGCCGCGGCGGCACGGCGGGATGAATGGTCACCGCAATGACCTCAGGCACCGACTTGGGCGGCTCGGCCATGTTGGCCGCCTTGTCAGCCGCCTCGGCAAACGAGAGAACCGCCAGCCAGAGGCCGGCACAGGCCGCGATGGTGCAAAGCCTCTTCATGGAATTCTCCTTTTCTCAAATGGGCGAGCCATTCAGTACCTGATTGAGAAGCTGGCGACTATTTTCCGGCTGCTGAGTTGCCGGTTTCTTGGACGCAGGGGCGACGCTAGGTTCCGGCAGGGCGTCTACCCCTTTCTCCAAAACGAATTGGCACAACCGCCGGTTTGCCCACAGCGACGGGGGCGATTCGGCGGCCGAGGGAACGTCGGCCGTTATGGGCGAAGCCGTCGGCGGAAAATGAGCGTAGATTGCCTGCTGGGCGACTTGCGGCCGGCCGCCGGCGGCCCACAAGACGCCAAACACCGCGGCCAGCAGGAGCGAAACGGCCGTGGCACAGGGCCAAAGCCACGCGCGAACCTGTCGCGGGCGGTGCGGCGACGCCGCTTTCACCGACGCCCGGCCGGCCAAAAACATCAGCCGGTCGCGCGAGACCGCGCTGGCTGCCGGCGTCAAGCTCCGCAGTGCCGCCTCGACCGCCGCCAGTTCGTCGTTCAATCGTTCTTCGGACATGATACCCCCAGTTTCCGACGCAACGCCGACAAGCCCGCTTCGTATCGCCGGTGGGCGGCGCTATCCGACGCGCCCACCAGTTGGCCGATTTGGGCAAACGACAGTCCGCCCCAGACCCGCGCCACCACCACTTCCCGTTGTTCGGCCGGCAGCGATTCCAGCGCGGCTGCCGCCGCTTGGGCATCGAGCAGATCGCCCCGGGACGGCTCGAACCACACCGGCCGGCTGCCGGCCGCCTCGTTCTCGCGGCGTCTCCGCCGCCGGCTCGACCGCGAAGCACTGATGGCCTTGTTCCGCACCACTCGATAAAGCCACGCCACCGCGTCCCGCGGCGGCTCGGCCTGGGCCACCAACTCAATCAGGGCCGCTTGGACGACGTCCTCCGCATCATCGCACAGTTGCCGGGCGTAAAGCTGCAAAGGGGCCGCATGACAATCGACCAGGCGTCCGAGAAACTCGGGCCATGGACCGTCTCGCTCGCTGGAATCGTGCCCGTTCACTATAAGAAAGACGCCGGCCGGCGGGTTTTATCCCGCGCCGTAATTCAAGAAGCGGGGAAAGAGCAAAACCCATTATGCGCGGGCCAACGATGCCGAACAAGCGAAGGCAACCGCGGAACCCTTCGCCGCGCGGACAGAGCTTGAACTTCGCCGTTGCACCTGATAGCATGACGGCCGCAAAAAACCTGCCGGATGCTGCCATGGCCAAACCTGTCATTCTCCTATCGATTCCCGCTCTGCGGGAAAAGGACGTCGCCGTGATGCGGAACCTCCGCCGGCTGACGGCGGGCGGCGAGATCGCCGAACTGACGCCCAGCTTTCCCTGCGTGACCTGCCCGGTGCAGGCCAACATGACCACCGGCAAGCTTCCGGCCGAACACGGCATCGTGGCCAACGGCCTTTATTGGCGCGAGCGGCGACAGGTGGAGATGTGGACCGCGCCGAACGACTGCATCACCCAGCCGCAGATGTGGGATCTGCTCTCGCATCACGGGCGGGGGCTGTCCAGCGCCGTCTGGTTTCCGCTCCATAGCGTAGGGTGCGAGGCCGATTTCGTCTGCACGCCCGCACCGATCCACAATCCCGACGGCTCGGAATCGCTCTGGTGCTACACCCGGCCGGTGGATCTTTACGCCATGCTCCGCGATCGCCTGGGCCATTTCCCGCTGGTGAACTACTGGGGGCCGCTGGCCGGCATTCAGGCGACGGCCTGGATCGCCGACTCGGCCGTCCTGGCCGCGCGGCAATGCCAACCCGACTTGTTCTATATCTATCTGCCGCAGCTCGACTACGCCGCCCAGCGGAGCGGGCCCGACAGTGCCGCCGCCGATGCGGCCCGCGACGAGTTGGACGAGGTGCTGGGCCGGCTGGCCGCGGGCATGGCCGAGGCTTACGAAGACGAATTGCTCTGGATCGTCGCCGGAGAATACGCCATCACGCCGGTCGATCACGTCAGTTATCCCAACCGCGTGCTCCGCGAGGCGGGCCTGCTCACGGTCCGCGAGGCGGACGACGGCGAGCACCTGGATTTCGAGCGGAGCCGGGCCTTCGCCCTGGTCGATCATCAGTTTTCCCATGTCTACGTGGCCGACGGCGACGAGCAACTCGCCCGGCGCGTGGCCGAGCTGTTCCGCGGCCAGCCGGGCATCGCCGAGGTCTTGGTCGGCACCCAGCGCAGCCGATACCATCTCGACCATCCGCGGAGCGGCGACGTGGTGCTGATCTCCACCCCGCGAAGCTGGCAGGCCTATTACTGGTGGCTCGCCGACGATCGGGCCCCGCAATTCGCCGGCACCGTCGACATCCATTGCAAGCCGGGCTACGATCCGGTGGAACTCTGTTTCGATCCGGCGACGCGGCGCATCCCCCTCGATGCGAAGCTCATCAAGGGCTCGCACGGCGCGCCGGCGGTGGACAACTTCCAGCGCACCGTGCTGCTAGCCTCCGAGCCCACGCTGTTCCCCGGCCCCTCGCTGGCCGATACCGACGTCTTCGGCATCGTGCTCAAGCATTTCGGCCTGCAAGAGCCGGCCCGCCGGGGATGATTCCGCGGGGTGCTGTTTGTGGCGCAGCGGAGGCCGGCTGCCGCGATGTCTTCGCAGCCCAACAGGAACGCCACAGGAGGGCGTCCCTTAATAGGTTTTGACAGACATGACCGGTAATCGTTTCTGTAGGGAACGCCCTCCGTGCCGTTCCGTCGCCCGGAACGCCACGGAGGGCGTTCCCTACAGCGCCGCTGCAGTACTACCGATCTTGCCCGTCAAGACCCTACACACGGATCCCGTTTCCGCTAGCGGTTCTTCGCCCGGAAGTCGTCCATGAAGTCGGCCAGCAGTTGCACGCCTTCGATGGGCATGGCGTTATAAATCGACGCGCGGCAGCCGCCCACCGAGCGATGGCCCTTCAGCTCGCACAACCCTTGCGCCACCGCCTGCTTCAGGAACGGCTCGTCGTGGGCCGCATTGGCCAGGCGGAAGGGGACGTTCATCGCCGACCGGCTGGCCGTCTCGGCATGTCCCTGATAAAAGCCCTCCGAGCGATCGATCACGTCGTAGAGCAGTTTGGCCTTCCGCCGGTTGAGCTCGGCCATCTTGGCCAGTCCGCCGATCTCGTGGATGAGCCAGTCGGTCACCAGCTTGACCACGTAGATGGCGAAGGTGGGCGGGGTGTTCAACAGCGACTTGCCCTCGGCCAACACCTTGTAGTTGACCATCGACGGCAGGTCGGCCGGCGAACGCGCGACCAGGTCGTCGCGGATGATGACGATGGTGACGCCCGCCGGGCCGGCGTTCTTTTGGGCGCAGGCGAACAGGATGCCGTACTTCTCCATGGCCACCGGCCGCGAGAGGAAATTGGACGAGGCATCGCACACCAGGGGCACCTCGACGGCCGGCTCCTCGGCAAACTCCACGCCCTGGATCGTTTCGTTCACGGCGAAATAGGCGTAGGCCGCGTTCGGGTCGAGCTTCAGCTCGCCCTGGGCGGGCGCGCGGTTGAAATTGCCCGGTTTGCCGTCCCAGGCCACGTGTACGGGGCCTTGGGTCTTGGCCTCGTCGTGGGCCTTCTTGCTCCAGGTGCCGCTGAGGATGTAATCGGCCGACTTGTCCGAGCCGTGCAGCAGATTCATGGCCACCATGCCGAACTGGAGCAGGGCCCCGCCTTGCAGGAAGAGCACCCGGTAATTGTCGGGGATGCCCAGCAGCGAGCGGAGGTTGGCCTCGGCCTGGTTGATGATCTTGTCGAAGGCCTTCGAGCGGTGGCTGATCTCCAAGATCGAGATGCCGGTACCCGGCAGGGCCAGCAGGTCGCGCTGGGCCTCTTCCAGAACGGGCAAGGGGAGCACGGCCGGGCCGGGCGAGAAATTGTACACGCGTTTTTCCATGATTACACCCTGATTCGACGACGTCACAAGAGAAAATAAACCCCGTTCCAGTGTAGCGAGTGCGGCGCGGCTGTCTAGTAGTCCGCCCTGATAGGAGAGGCCGCCGGTCCGCAAAAACGAAGCCGGGGGGTGGTAGCAACTACCGCCCCCCGGAGAAACGTTTCACAGCCGCTAGCGGCCCGTCCGCTTAACTCGCGTTGGTCCTGAACTGGCTGACCAACTCGTGCAGGCCGTTGGCGCGGGTGCCCAATTGCTCGCTGCCGGAGGCCATTTCCTCGCTGCTGGCGGCCGATTGCTCGGTCACCTGGGCGATGCTCTGAATGGCCCGGGAAACCTCGCGGGCCGTCGAGGCCTGCTCGGCCGTCGAGGTGGCAATCTCGCCAATCTTGGCCGCCGTGGATTCCACCCCCTCGATGATCTTCCGCAGCGAGGTATCGGTCCGCTCGCTCAGGTCGGCCCCCTCGGCCACGCGTTGCGTGGATTCCTTGATGAGCCCGGAAATCTCGCGGGCCGCCTGGTTCGAACGCTCGGCCAGCTTGCGGACCTCGTCGGCCACCACGGCGAAGCCCATGCCGTGCTCGCCGGCGCGGGCGGCTTCGATGGCCGCGTTGAGGGCCAGCAGGTTGGTCTGGCTGGCGATCTCCGAGATCACCTGGATGATCTCGCTGATCTTCTCGGAACTGGTGCGGATCAGCTTCATGGCCGCGATCGACTGGCGGACGGCGGTGCCCCCCTCCTCGGCCAAGGTGTTGGTGTCGCCGGCCACGCGATTGGCCATGGCGGCGTTGTCCTTCACGCCCTCGATCGAGCGGGTGAGGTCTTCGATGGCCGCCGTGATTTCCTCCACGCTGGCGCTCTGGTTCTGGGCGCCCACGGCCAACTGCTTCGAGCCCTCGGCGATCACTCGCGAGACCTCGGTGAACTGGCTGGCATTGTCGCTCATTTGCTGCATTGCCGTGCGCATGTTCTCCACCACCAGGTTCACGTTATCCCGCAGCGCCCCGTAGGCGCCGGGATACTCGTTGGCGATGGGCGTGGTGAAATCCTTGCTGGCCATCTGGTGCAAGGTGTGGCTGATATCCTTCATGGGGGCGGTGAAGCCTTCCAAGGTCCGATTCATGCCCTCGATGATGTCCCGATAATTGCCGCGGTACTGGTTTTGGTCGGCGCGGACCTCGAGTTGCCCCTGGGCGGCCGCGTTGGAAAGCTTGTTGGCGTCGGCGATCACCGCGTTCAGGCTTTCCATGACCCGGATCATCGACGGCACGAGAATATCGTCTTCCGACCGTCTGCCGGCGCCATTGCCGGTCTGCTTGTAGGCATCCAACTCGCTCAGATCGCCGTTGGAGATGTTGGCCAACGTGCCGGTGACGTGCTTGATGCGGGCCGACACGTCGTTGACCGCCTTGGCGACCGCCGCGAAAACGCCCTGGTACTGCCCCATGACGTTGACGCTGTAATCGTTCACCGCCATCCTCTGCAAGACGGTGTTGGACTCGCTGAGACCGCCCAAGCCGTCGATGCAGGCGTTGAGGTTGTTCTTCAACTCGTTGAAGTCGCCGTTGTAGGCGTCGGTGATCTTCGGCGGGATGTCGCCCTTGGAAATCCGGTCCACGTACTCGGCCGTGACGTTGATGGGCGCCACGAAGGCGTCGATCAGACGGTTAGTTCCTTCCACGATCGGCCGGAACTCGAGCGAAACGAGGGCCGGGTTTCCGCGCGTCTGAAGCTTTCCTTCCACGGTCGCGTGGGTGAGCCGTTCCATTTCATCGCTCAAGACGGCGATCCCCTTGGAAATGGTTCTGGCGATGACGGTTCCGATGAGCAGCAGGGCAACCGCGCTCAAGCCAATCGTCGCGAACATCAGGGTGAGGCACCACGTCGCATCACCGGCTGCCTGGGCGAGCGACTTTTCCGCGCAGTTGCTATTCAGCGTATTGAGGTGCTGCAGCTTCTCCAGGGTCTTGAGCATCAAGGCCCGGGTTTCCTTGGCGGTCTCGAAGGTATGGTCTTCCAGGGTCGCGATCTTGGGATCGGTGGCCTTGGTCCCCGTGGCCAGAAGCTGATCCTTTTGCTGACAAGATCTCTTGAGCGTCTCCAACGACTTCGTCCAGTCGTTCCAAACCGCCTGGAGGTCCTTCCACGCGGCCGCTTCTTCGTCCGACTTGGCAAGGGCGTTGTACTTGGTGAGCCCTTCTTCGGCTTGCTTGAATCCGTTGGCGATGAGTTCGTATTGCTGGGTGCGCGTTTGCGGATCCATGTAGCGAGGAATGAGCAGCCCGCGGATGCCGTATCCCACGTCGAGTTGTCCTGCCTCGATGGCGGCCAGGGCCTGAATGCCCGGCAGCCGCACCACGCCGAACTCGTCGACGTGGGCCGACAACTTGTGCATCCCCTGGTAACCAATGGCTCCAACGATCATGGCAACGGCCAGCGCGATGCCGAACCCTGCCAGCACTCTCGTACCCGTCTTCATCGTGGCGAACATAGCGAATCCCCCTGGGTTAGAAAAACAGTGCCGTGTGTATTGACCTCGGTCGGGGCCACGTGGTTTGGACCGCCCCGACCACAACTCTCATAATGCTCCCAAACTCTCCGACTCCTGCCCTACAGGGCTCCCCGAACAGGGCAATCCGTCGCGCTGCTCGTAGACGTTTTCAGGTGCCTCCAGCCGTCGGAAGATCTGCGCGTAGTCGGCCGCCGGCTCGAACAGCGCGTGCAGGTCCTCGGGCAATTTCTGCGTATGTTCCATGGCCAAGAGACCGCCCGGACGCAGGGAACGATGGAACATGCAGAACACCTGCCGACGCTGGGCCTGGTCGAAGTGCAACAAGACGTTCTTGCACAGGATCAGGCTGAAATCTTCGCGCGGTGGCGTCAGAGAAAGCAGATCGTGCTCGGCAAACGTCACCTTCTGGCGAATTTCGTCGATCACCTGCACGAAGCCGGGCTCGGCGGCCGGTTCGAAATACCGCTCTCGCATCGGCGCCGGCATGAGCTGGACTTCCTGCCGGGCATAGATGCCGGTGGCGATCTGCGCGGCAAACTGGGCGTCTACGTCGGTGGCGTGAATCCGCACGTTGCGAAAGACGTAGTCCGACATCTGCTCTCGCAACAGCATGGCCAGCGTGTACGGCTCCGGCCCATGGGCGCAGCCGGCGTCCCAAATGCGGATGTAGGCTTGGCCGCACAGGTCGGGCAGGGCCTGCTCCACCAGCAACTCCAGCGTTTGCGCGTCGCGAAAGAAGAAGGTAAATGCCATCAGACGCCGCTGCGCGTTCCGTAGTGCAAGCTTGCTGTTTTGAGGCGTACATGCCCCATGCCCGTTCCAGCAGGTGGATATCAATAGATAGGTTGCGGCTTTTGCCCAGGCAATTGGGCTGGGCGTCGGCGAGGTAGAAAATTCCGCAAGAGGCCGGCGGTGCCGCGATGGGCCTGTCCGAGCGTGCGTTCCGCACCGCACAGGGCGCTGGTCGGATTGCAACGGTTGCGCCGCTCCTTGCGCGTCCTGCCAGAAGTCTTTTACCGTTGCGCCGCGGCCGCCGACATCACTTGCACCGACACGCCCACTTCGACCGCGTTGGCGCCGGACAGATCGGTCTCGATGCGGAGCTTGCCGTTGACCGGGCCCGCCACGGCCTCGGCCTGATTGGCCAGAAAAGTCACCGGCAGAACGTGCACCCGCTTGCTCTCGCCGGCGGGGATCTTGCACTGAAACCGCGCGTCGCTGGGGTGGACGGCGAGAATACGAAAAGGCGCCCGCCCTTGAACGATGACCGGCCGGGTGACGGGCTGGCCGGCCTGCACCACGCCCATCAACAGTGAGGACGGCTGGACGCTCAGCGCGGAGATGACCAGCCCTTCCACGGTAACCGGCACCCGCGCCGCCCGAACGTCGTAATCGTTGGTGACTAACACCAGTTGGTCGCGAAAATAGCCCGGCGAGGCACCGGGGGTGAGCGTCACCGCCATGCTGTAGGTAACCTGGCCGGCCGAGCGCTGCGTTTCGACGGCCCGGGCCTGAATGGCCGGGTTGGCGCACTCCAATTTGACCAGCCGCCAGTCATCCCGGCCCGCGTAACCGATAGATACTGTCTGTTCTGCCTTTTCCCCCTGGGCCACCGAGCCAAAGGATACCGCACCCGGCTGCACCACGATGTCGGTGCGAATATACGCATGGACGTGGAGCTGAACCTCGGCCGTAAACGGTTTGTCCAAGTCGACCGTGATCGTGGCGTCCTTCCAGCCGCGGAACCCGCGGGTATCCAGGATTACCAGGATTTCCGCTTTTTCCCAGGTTTTCAGAAGCTTCCGGTTGACCTGCGGTATCGAGCAGCCACAACTCGACGTTACGGACTTGATGTTGGCGTCTTCCTCGTAAATGTTTTCGAGAATGAAGCGGTGCTCCACCTTGGCGCCTGTCGCCACCACGCCGAAATCATGCGCGGTCTCCTTCACCATAGCTCTGGCCCAATCCTGGGCCTGCACGGACGGAGTCCATGCCAGCGCGCTAATCGAGAGAACGGCGATCCAGGCTTTCCCGGCCGGTTGCAGTCTCGTGTTATGCTGAAGATGCCGCTGCCGGACAAACTGTTCCATCTTGGACGGCACACCCGAAGGATGCTGGGACGGGGCCATTCCACACGCCTGCCGGCGGACTTGCCGCTCCGGCAAACCGATGGCCCCGCACGATAGCTGCCAATATGCCAAACGTGCCGCGGGGTGTCAACGCCGACCATCGCCGCGGCGCTCGGCCCCCGGCTTCCAAGGATGCCGCGGCGACGCCACTCAGCTTCAACGATCGGCCGCGATTACGGCCTTCAGCACGTCAAAGGCGTCCTTTTTCCGCTCGACCCGCCATGTGTTTTTATTGTCGCGGACGATTTTGACAAGGCCGCAGTGGGCCTCGGTGCTATTCTCACCTCGTGAGCCCCTCGATGGCCCTGCCGACCTCCTCTTTAACCCGGTAGATTTCCTCCGGATCGCCGACAATCTTGCTGGAATAGCAGCCGCCGGCGTTGGGAATCGTCACCAGCCGGTCGGCGCGGGCCAGCGCCCGTTCGGCCGCCGCCACGTCCTTGCCCGCCGCCTTGGCCTTTTGCGTCAATTGCCGCAGCAAATAAAGATACTCGTAATCCTCGACGCCCTCCCGGGCCTGTTCCAACCGGATCGAGCTGAGCGGGCCATCGCAGCCGACCGAATGACCGGGATACATCAAAAAGCCATCGCCGTTGGGATAGCGAATCCAACACAGATGACCGGGCCGCTCCGACTGCGGAATAAAGACGTGCCAGCCAAAACGGTGCGGATCGTAGGTGGTCCAGCTTACGCCCCAGAACTCGTAGGCCTCGACGCCGTACTTGAAGCAGTAGTGGGGCAGCAGCCGCTCGACCGCACAGTAGGGCGTATCGGTACACATCTGGCCGTCGGTGGTCCACCACACGCGGTGGCCAGCCGCCCGCAGCTTGGCGATCTGCTCGACCGGCACGCAACCATAATGCCCGATGCCCCAGATGTCGAGCGAGTCGTCCCACTGCGGCACATAGTTCCACGTGCTGCTATAGATGGGGATTTGGCGGTCGACTTCGTGGATCATCTGGCAGAGGGCTTTCATCTGCGGAATGATCGGCGGCAGCCAATAGTGCGGCTCGTCGCAGATATAGAGGACGAACTTTTTGTCCCAGCCCTTCTGTTTGACGTGCTCCCAGAATAGCTTTAGGCACGCCTGATAGGCCTTTTTGTACTCCGGCCGCAGTTGGCCCCGGTCCACGTTCTCGAAGGGGGACTTGCCGGCATAGGGTTCTTCTCCAAACAGCGCCCGCGGCGGAAATCCCCAGCCGAAGGCATAAAAGAAGTTCGGCGTCCACGCATAGGGCAGTTTCAACTCGTCAAAATAACGCGTGGCGGCCCGGTCGAACTTGGTGAAGTCGGCCGTGGCCTTGCCGTTTTCATACTTGAACTCGGGCTGTGGCTCGACCTCGTCCGGGCAGAGCCGCCGCTTGGCCATCATGGCGATGATCTGGCGGCGGGCTTTTTTCCACGGCTCGCCCCACCATTTTTCTCCGAGCCCGGGGCCGACGTCGAACTTCGCCCCCACGTGTTTTTCCTCGGGCAGGGTGAAATCCCACACGTGGAGCGTAAATGGTTGCTGCCACAACCGCTCGCGGCCCGCTATCAATCGCACCGTGCCGGTGTAATCGCCCGCCGGCGCGCCTTTGGGCACCGTCACCGTAATCCACATCGGTTGCGTGGTGTCGGCCGCCAGGTCGAAGGGCCGGTTGGGCAGCAGCGGGTCGGGCCAGCGGCCGGCCCAGCCGTCGCAAGTGGCCGCCCCCGTGGGAATCATCCGCCGCCACGCCGTCCCCGACATTTGCGAATAGTAAGCCGTCGGATAGTCGATGGGCACGTAACCCACCACGTTGATTTCCACATCGCCGAGCTTTGCGCCGTTCGGCCCGCGCGGCGGGTCCACTTCTACGCGCGCCCCGGGCACGCGGCGGCCGGCGCGGATGGCCAGTTGCAGCGGTTCCTGCTCATTCCGCGCCGCCGTGATCCGCAGCGCCGCGGCGGCATGCGGCCGCTGGTCCGCCTCGAATACCTTCACGACCGCCGGCACTTGCCACACGTCGAGCTGGGCCGGGGTTTTGGCCGGCCGGCCTTCCTCGCGGCCGATCGTGGCCGGCGTTACCTCGGTGACCGCGACTCCGCGATACCAAACCGTTCCGCTGCGGTTCATGGTCAGATGGAGTTCGAAACAAGCGGTGTCCGCCGCGGCCGTCATTTGCTCGGCGACAAACGTCCAATCCGACGCCCCCTGGGTGTTTGGGCCCGCGTTGCCCATCGCCCCCACCGTGCCGTTGGCCGCAAGCTGGTGAACGTGCACGAACTTGCCGCTCTTGGTAAAGTCCTTGTACTTGATCCAGGCCGAAACCAGGTAACTGTGGCCTGACTGAACCGGCACCCGCTGATGCCAGCCGCGCCACGCGCTCGGCGAGCCGGCGGGCACGCGCATCCTGAGCCACCGCTTGCCGGGCGCCGCCCGATCGGCCCTCTCGACCGCGAACTCGATGCCCGAGCCGGCCGGCGCCGCGTCGTGCCACCAATCGGCCGCCGACGCCCCGCCTAGGGCGAAATCGCCATTCTTCACGAGATTGAACCGTGACGGCACGGCGTTGTTCCCCACCGGCTTGCCGGCCGTGTTTGCCGCATGCAGCGGCAACGTGCGGTCGCCGCGCCAGTAGACGTAACAGGTTCGCACAGATCGGCCGGGCACGTCGGCCTCGAACAGGAGTCGGCCCTCCAAACAATGGACGCGAATCGGCTTGCGCAACTCGTCGATGACCAGGCAATCCGCCAGCCCGCCGCGCGACCGGGCAGCGATCATCGCGGCGTCGACGGTGAACAATTTGGCGGCCGTCGCCTGCGGCGAAAAGTTCATTATCCGCACAGCCGCGCGATGATCGTAATCGTTCGACTCGCCGCCGTACCACGGCCCGCTCTGCCCCGCGTCGGCCAGCGTCATTCGCTCGGGGCGATCGGCCACGGCCCCCAGCCGATCCGGCTCCAGGCATTCCCACCGCACGTTGTCGAACCAGGCCGTGCCCGTGCCGCGCAAGACCGTGCCCACCGTGGCGCTGCTGGTCTCGGCCGGCGCCGTAAACTCGACGGTCACTTCCTTCCAGCCGTAAGTGCCCCCGCCGCCGTTGAGCGACGTGTTCAGGAGCATCGAGTCCCGGGCGTTGCCGACGTGGGTGTACCAGCCGGCGTTGCCCTTGACGTTCTCGGCCTTCACCCAGGCGCGGATGCGATACTTCGCCCCGCCGATGACGCGGATGTCATGCTGCCGCGTGGCGATCCAACTGGGCTCGGCCCCTTCGGCCACCACCGTTTTCAGGCACCGCCGGCCCGACTGCGGATTCTCGGTGCTCCAACTGGCGCGGTGCTGGGCGTCGGCCGGGTCGTGAACCCATTCGGCCGGCGCGGCGTCGGCGTCCTGCGGCGACTCGCCCTGTTCCAGGTCGCCGTTGAGCAGGCCCTGCTTTGCCGTGAAGTAATCGGGCACTTCGCCGGCGTCGGGGTTGTCGAAGTACACGTAATAAACGGCCGACCGATGCTCGCGGCATTCGGCCGGCACCACCAACGTGCTGCCGGCGGGAATCGGTCCCCGCGTGACCAAGTCCTGGTTCGGCCCGTGGATGGCAAACAGCATTTCCACGCCCTGCTCGTTGCACAGGCGGATCGCTTCGGCCCGTTGGCCGGCCAGGTCGGCCTCGCCCATCGCGCTGCCGATCCGCACAACCGCCGGCTGGCCCTCGGCGGCCCGCGACGCCGCGTTAGTGACCACGATGCGTATGCGCCCCCGCCACCAGCCGCCGCCGGCCAGATAGAGCGACGGCTGCCACTCGACGGCCATCGTGGCAGCAGACGCAAACATGAAGCAGACGGTGAGACAATGGCGGAGGCGAGAACGGTTCATGGCGAGCCTTTCTGGGGGTGCTGGCGGACGGCCAGTTACGCTAGGCGTCGAAAGGGCAGGATGTCGGCAGGAATATCCAAGAAAACTATTTTGACGGGCCGCCCACATGATGTCAACCAGAAGCCGGCCCGACAGCCGTGCTCCTGCGAATTGACTCCGGCTGGCCGCCGATATATCTTGACAATCACTTGCTGGCGAGTTGCTGACGCGACGAACGCTTTCCACGAGGAGTCTACCATGTCACGCTTACCCGGTTGCGGTTCGATCGTCTTCTTGCTTCTCTTGCAAATCGCCATCGGGCGGGCGGAAACGGTCACCCTCGACGGGCGAACCCCCGGCCGGACCTTCGAGGGCATCGGCGGCCTCAGCGCCGGGGCCGGCACGCGGCTCTTATTCGACTATCCCGAGCCGCAGCGCAGCCAGGTGCTCGACTTCCTCTTCAAGCCGAACTTCGGCGCCGCGCTCCAGCATCTGAAAGTGGAAATCGGCGGCGACGTCAACTCGACCGAGGGCACCGAGCCCAGCCACGCGCGGACCCGCGAGGAGTTCGAACATCCCCGGCCCGAATATTTCCAGCGGGGCTACGAATGGTGGCTCATGCGGGAAGCGAAACGCCGCAATCCGCGCATCTATCTCGACGTGCTCCAATGGGGCGCGCCGGCGTGGATCGGCGATCGCGACGTGCCCGATCACGGCGATCCGAATGCCCTCGGCTGGCCGGAGCGGGCCCCGCGAAACCGGCAGAAGTTCTACACCCAGGACAACGCCAATTTCGTGGCCAGTTTCATCCGTGGGGCAAAGCAGTATCACGGCCTGGAGATCAACTATTGCGGCATCTGGAACGAGACCCTGCACGACAGTGCCTGGATCAAGCTGCTGCGGAAGACGCTTGACGCCCACGGCCTCGCGGCGGTCGAGATTATCGGCTGCGACGACTATGAGGAAGGCGGCCGGGGAGGCTGGCGAATTGTCGACGAGTTCGCCAAGGATACGGAGTTGAAACGGGCCATTGGCGCCGTCGGCGTCCATTATCCCAATTCGCAGAGCACGCCCGCCGCCCGGCAATGTGGCAAACCGCTTTGGTCGAGCGAAGACAATCCGCAGTGGAAAGGCCCGGACTGGCACTCCGGCCTGGCCACCGCCAAGATGTATAATCGCAACTACATCGACGGCCGCATGACCAAGACCATCACCTGCTATCTGCTCGATTCCTATTACGACGCGCTGGCCTGGGCCGATAACGCGCCGATGAAGGCCAACGCACCCTGGTCGGGCCACTACGAGGTCTGGCCGACCATCTGGGCGATGGCCCACACGTCGCAGTTCGCCCAGCCGGGTTGGCAGTATCTCGACGCCGCCTGCCGCTTGCTCGAGCACGGCGGCAGTTGCGTCGCCTTGCGCGATCCCAAGGCCGGCGGCGACTACAGCATCATCATCGAGACGACCGACGCCAAGACGCCGCAGACGGTTTCCTTCCGCATCGCCGGTGGGCTAGCCGCCGGGCCGGTCCACGTCTGGCGCAGCAGCGCCCAGAGCCAATTCGCCCAGCAAGCCGACATCGCGCCGGCCGATGGCTCGTTTACCGTGCGTCTGGAACCCGGCTGCATTTATTCTTTGACGACGACGACCGGGCAGCACAAAGGGCAGGCGGAGATTCCAGCCCCGGCCCCGTTCCCGTGCCCCTACCGGGACGACTTCGAAGGCTATGCAGCGGACAAGATGGCCAAGTACTTCTCCGATCAGGCCGGCGTGTTCGAGGTGGCCGAGCGCGGCGACGGCGGCAAGTGCCTGCGGCAAACCGTTGCCCGGCGCGGCATCGACTGGCACTATTATCCGAATCCCGATCCTTATACGATCCTGGGCGACGCCGCGTGGCGCGATGGCGAGGTGGCCTGCGACGTATCGGTCGAGAGGGCAGGGGAGGTGGCCATCTTCGGGCGCATCGCGAAGAGCGTGCAGGACGTCGCCCATCCACAGCCGCCATACGGATACGGACTGAAGGCGAGCACGGACGGCCGTTGGGAGTTGAAAGCCCATGCCAAGACGTTGGCCAGCGGCCGCGTGCCTTTTGCCGCCGACCGCTGGCACCACTTGGCGCTCAGGTTCGACGGCCCGCGCATCACGGCCCTCATCGATGGCGCCGAGGTGAAGAGCATTCGCGATGAAACATTCCGCGCCGGCATGGCGGGGCTCGGCAGCGGCTGGAACAACGCCCGCTACGACAACTTCTGCGTACGGCCGAGTTCATGCAAGGACACGAAGCCCACGAAGCAGTGAGGCCGGCAACAGCTTCCAAGGAGATCTTCGAGTGCGCGAGAAAAGCCATCTTGCTTTTAGCCGGGCGCGGCAACTTATGCCCGGCGGCGTAAACAGCCCGGCCCGGGCGTTCGGCGGCGTCGGCGGCGAACCGATCTTCATCGAGCGCGCCGCGGGGGCCTATCTGTTCGATATCGACGGCAACCGCTACCTCGATTACATCGGCTCTTGGGGCCCGATGATCCTCGGCCACGGTCATCCGGCCGTCGTGGCGGCTCTAGAAACCGCCCTGCGCCGCGGCACCAGCTTCGGCGCGCCGACGCTGGCCGAAAACGAACTGGCCGAGCTGATTATCGCGGCCGTGCCCTCGATCGAGAAGCTCCGCCTGGTAAACTCGGGCACCGAGGCCACGATGAGCGCCATCCGGCTGGCCCGCGGTTACACCGGCCGGCCGATGATCGTAAAGTTCGCCGGCAATTATCATGGGCACGTCGACAGCCTGCTGGTGGCCGCCGGCAGCTCGGCCGCCACGCTCGGGGCACCCAATTCGCCGGGCGTGACCGAGGGCGAGGCCCGCGACACGCTCGTCCTCCGCTACAACGATCCCGAGGGGCTCGCGGCGGCCTTCGTCCAACACGGCCGCCGGATCGCCGGCGTGATCTTCGAGCCGGTGGTGGGCAACATGGGCTGCGTCGAGTCGACGGCCGAGTTCCGCCGGTCGCTCCGCCAAGTCACCCGTGAGCACGGCGCGCTTTTGATTGCCGACGAAGTGATGACCGGCTTCCGCGTGGCCTACGGCGGTGCACAAACGCTCTTGGGCATCGAGCCCGATCTCACGACGCTGGGCAAGATCATCGGCGGCGGCCTGCCGGTGGGCGCCTACGGCGGCCGGGCCGAGATCATGGACCATGTTTTGCCCGTCGGCAAGGTGTTTCAGGCGGGCACGCTGAGCGGCAATCCGCTGGCCACGGCCGCCGGCATCGCCACGCTCAAAACGCTGCGCGATAGCAGTCCTTATCCGCTGCTCGATCACTTGTCCGACCGCCTGGCACGCGGCCTGGAAGCCGCGGCTAAACAGGCAGGCGTTCCCGTTCACGTCGGCCGGTGCGGCTCGATGATGACGCTTTTCTTTAGCGGCGAACCGGTCGTGGATTGGGACACGGCGGCCCACTGCGATACGAAGCGCTATGCCCGCTATTTTTGGGGCATGATCGAGCGGGGCGTCTATTTGCCGTGCAGCCAGTACGAGGCCTTGTTCGTTTCCCAAGCGCACAGCGAAGCCGACATCGACGCCACGATTACTGCGGCCGGAGAAGTGCTCTCGGCCGATCGAAGCGACACGGGCAAGTGACGTCAGGAAGAGAGGCGAGGTGCGTCGTGTAGCCCCGGGGGCTCTGCCTTTCCTGTCACAAAGCTTGACACATTCATCATAGCCGGGAATACTGGACTATGGTTGTGGTAACCCTGACTCCGGAAGCGCGGCGGCAGGCCAAGAAACTACCCTTGCCGATCTTTGGTCGGATGACGAAATTGGTGGAACGGCTTGCCGACTGGCCGAACGTAAGCGGTGCCAGACCGCTGTCGGGCGGATTGGCCGGGCGGTTCCGCCTGCGAACGGGCGACTACCGCCTTCAGTTTTACGTCAAGGGTGAGACGGTCATCGTCGAAAAGATCGGACACCGCGATCGGTTTTACGAGGAGTAGCTCATGGCAACTGTGCAAACCTTAACGCTGGCTGGGCAACGCTTCGTCATCATCCCGGAGGCGGAATACAAACGATTGGCGGGAAAAACGCCCGAGCCGCTGCTGCCACCTCCCGACGCCGCCGGCAATTACCCGGCCGTCGAAACGATGCGTGCGATGTTGGCTCGAAAGATTATCCGGCGACGGCGGGCGATTGGGCTCTCCCAAGTCGAGTTGGCTCGTCATGCCGGCATCCGCCCGGAAACGCTCAATCGACTTGAACAGGGTAAGCACTCCCCCAGCATTGCCACCGTGGACAAATTGGAGCGAGCGCTATGCCGCCTCGAAGCCGAGCAGTAGATCGCTAGCCGGGGCGTGAAGCGTTCAACTGCCGCAGGGGACACAGCACGCTCCCACTCGAAGCCACCGCCCCGAAGATCCTTCCCATCGCTGGAGAACGCCTATGACTTCCCACTTCCGTTTGGCCTTGGTGTGCTTTGCGCTGTTCACGGCGGCTCGTTGGGCGGTGGCCGAGGCTCCGGCAGCGCCGGCCGCGGCGGACCACGCGCGGCTCTTGGTCTATTGGACGACCGACGGGCGGGAACATCCCGTGCAAACGCCGGCCGACTGGGCACTGCGCTGTCGGCAGATCATCGCCGGCATGGAGCAAGCGATGGGCAAGCTGCCCGACCGCTCCCACTTGCCCCCGCTTGACGTGAAGGTGGTCGAACGGGTCGAGCGCGACGCCTTCGTCCGGCTTACGATCACGTACGTGGGCGCTGACGGCGCGCGGATCCCCGCCCATTTGTACTTACCGAAGGATCGCCCGGCGGGCGAGCGAAGGGCCGCCATGTTGGCCCTGCACCAGACCTCGGCGCGGGGAAAGAAGGAAGTCTCCGGCGAAGAGGGCGCCGCGGCCAACCAGGCCTATGGCAAGGAGCTGGCCGAGCGGGGCTACGTCGTCCTCGCCCCCGACTATCCTTCGTTCGGCGATTACGTTGTCGACTTCCATAAGAGCCGGTTCGCCTCGGGCAGCATGATGGGCGTGTTCAACCACATGCGGGGCGTCGATTTGCTCCAGGCGCGCGAAGAGGTCGATCCGGCCCGCATCGGCGTGCTCGGCCATTCCCTGGGCGGGCACAACGCCATGTTCGTCGGGGCGTTCGACGAGCGGCTCAAGGTGATCGTCTCCAGTTGCGGCTGGACGCCCTTCCACGACTACTACGGCGGCAAGCTGGCCGGCTGGGTCCAAGATCGCTACATGCCGCGGATCCGCGACGTGTACGGACTCAGTGCCGATCGCGTGCCGTTCGATTTTTACGAGGTCGTGGCGGCGCTGGCCCCGCGTGCCTTTTTCTCCAACTCACCGTTGGGCGACTATAACTTCGACGTGGCGGGCGTGAAAAAGGCGGAGCCAAAGGCGCGGGAGGTCTATGCCCTGTTGGGCGCCGGCGATCAGCTCCAAATCCGTTATCCCGACTGTGCCCACGATTTTCCCCCGGCGATTCGCCGCGCGGCCTATGCCTTTATCGATCAGACGCTCGGGCACACGCCGTCGCGCAACGTTCCCGAATAAATGTTCCGTTCCCGTCACCAGGAGATGCCCATGCGAAGCAACAAGACGATGACGCGGCGGGCCGCCTTGCGGCGGTTGGCCGGCTCGTGTGCGACGGCGGCTTTCGTGCCTGCCCTGGCCCCCAGTCTGCAAGCATCGGCCAGGGCGGCCGACTTGCCGGCGAAGGTGGCCGGAGCCGTAATCGCCCGCGAACCCAATGGCACCGAAATCCATCAGGTAACCACCGAGCGGCTGCGGCAGTCGAACATCTATTGCGAGATTCCCTATTGTTCCCGCGATTCGCGCTACTTTGTCTACCAGCGGACCAATCCGGCCCTGACCGACAACCGCACGGAGTTCATGGTGGTCGAGTTGGGCACGTGGAAACAGCACCGGCTCGACGTGGCGGCTTCCGCCGGCGGCTGCGCCATGTCGCCCGACGGCACCTTTTACTACCTGAAGCGCGTCGGCAACGAACGGGCAATCATGCGCGCGGACCTGGCCGCCGGCACGCCGCAGGAAGCCTTCCGCCGCCCCGGCGGCCCGTGGGTCCACAGCCTCGGCACCGTCACCAGCGACGGCCGCTACTACGCGGGCGGCGTCACCATCGAGCGGCAGCAGCCGGCCCTGTTCGGCATCGCCTTGGTCGATTTTCGCAACGGTGAAGAGATGGTGATCGACCACGATCCGCGCATTTTCAATCCCCACCCCCAGTTCGATCCCGGCCGGGGAAAGTGGCTCATGATTCAGCACGACCGCAACCGGACCGTGGGCCCGGGCGGCAAGAGTCCCATCACCAGTCCCGACGGGGCCACGCTCTACCTGCTGTCCGCCCCCGAGGGAAAGCGCGCGCCGCTGCAGATCGGCCGCCCCTATACCACTTCGTGCACGGGCCACGAGGCCTGGATCGGCACCACCGGCGAGATGCTGCTGAGCGTGGTGGCCAGCGGCGATTTCGCGCCCGATAAGAAGGGCAGCCTGCTGGCCATTCGTCCCGGCGGGGCACATCGCGTGGTGGCGGGGCGATACTTCTACAATCACGTGGGCGTTTCCCGCTGCGGCCGGCTCTATTCGACCGACGACTATCGGGACGACTTCAACATCGTGATCGGTTCGCGGCGGACGGGCCATTCGGCCGTGGTCTGCGCGTCGAAGACATGGCCCACCAACCAGCAGAACACGCATCCGCACGCCTATTTGACGCCCGACCTGAAATGGGTGATATTCAATTCCACCCGCAGCGGCTGGCCGCACGTCTACGCGGCCCGCGTGCCGGATGGAATGGTGAGCGGGCTGCTGGCGTAGGTCAGGCGCTCCGTGCCTGACCTACAACTCTCGACGCATGAAATGGCCAACGGTTACCATCGAAACCCCCGCCGGGCCGCAACGGGCCATCGCGCCGTACGTTATTTCGGCCAGCCGCTCGACCGACATTCCCGCGTTTCATGCCCGGTGGTTTCTTGGTCGCCTTCAGACCGGATATTGCAAGTGGCTCAATCCGTTCAATGGGCGAACGGTCTACGTCAGCTTCGAGCCGATGAGGGCACTGGTGTTTTGGACGAAAAACGCCGCCCCGCTCCTCTCCTACCTGCCGGAACTCGACCGCCGCGGGCTGGCCTACTATTTCCAGTTCACCCTGAACGACTATGAAGCCGAAGGGCTGGAGCCGCAGGTCCCGCCGCTTGCCGATCGGCTGGCCACCTTCCGGCGGCTTTCCGAAATGCTGGGAAAAGATCGCGTCATCTGGCGTTTCGATCCCCTCTTGCTGACCGACTCCGTGACGGTCGACGATTTGCTCGCCAAGGTGGAGCGGATCGGGCGGGAGCTTCATCCCTATACCGAAAAGTTCGTCTTCAGCTTCGCCGACATTGCCGGATACCCGAAAGTCCAGAAGAATCTCGAAGCGTCGGGCGTCCGCTTCCGCGAGTTCGACGTCCCGGCCATGCAGGCCTTCGCCGCCGGGCTGTCCCCCATGCTGGCCGACTGGAAGATCGCGGCCTGCACCTGTGCCGAGACCATCGATCTTTCGCCGTACGGCATCGGGCCCAATCGCTGCATCGACGGCGAGCTGTTGTTGAAAATCTCCCGCAACGACCCTGAATTGCTGCGCGCCTTCGGCGTCGACGCCGACGCGGCCGGTCCGCGCTTGCCCGTCGCGCTCGACTACAAACGTCTGAAGGACAAGGGCCAGCGCAAAGCCTGCGGTTGCCTCGCGAGCAAGGACATCGGCCAATACAACACTTGCCTTCACTTATGCCGTTACTGCTATGCCAACGCCTCGGCCAGCCTGGTAGCGAGCAACATGGGCCAGGTTTCGGCCGACGGAGAGAGCATCCTGCTGGACCGCGCCATCTGTGAGATGGAGACACGGCAGGGTGCCAGCGGAGAGGGATAACCTCATTCCTTCGCCGATAGCCGGCTCGTCAGTCGTATAGTGGAATCCAGTCGCTCGCGTCGCTCGCACATGTTCTCGGTGTTGTGAATTGCGAGATGGCGATTTGGGATAGCCATTTTCGGGTAAACACGCATCTGTTGTCGACGTAAAGAGATGCGCCAAGAACGGAAGGTATCTTGACTGGCGGCGGCAACCTACTACATTGACGGGGGGTAACATGGGGCCCGCGTGCACGAATCGAGGCGCAGCCAGTGACGGTGAACTCGCGAAGCCTCCCGTTGAGGCGAAATCGGAACAAAGACCCCTTAGCTCACCTTGAGAAGGAGGTTCTTATGCTGATCCGCATGACATGCCGTAATAAGCGTTTGGCTCAGCGGCAACTCATTGCGAGGGCAGGCTTTATTGTGCCTCCGAGAGAATATCGGGAGGCGCATTATACGGGCACGGGCGAGAACTCCCGCATCTTACGCGGGTCCATCTAATCATTGGCAGGCACCAAATTGAGGCAATCAACAAATGGCGTTCCTTGATGTACTCGAAGTGAAGTGCGCCGGAAACGTCCGGCGCATCGAATTGCACGAAGGTGACCTTTCGCGAATGTCGGCCGAAGATGCTGTTGACTTACTCGTCCTCTCGGCATTTCCCAACGACTACATCCCTACGCATACATCGCTGATAGGGGCCTTGTTCAACAAGGGACTATCGGTGGACGATCTCGCCCGAAACAAAGCTGTCGATCTGCGACAAGCCTTTTCGTGCTGGTTGTCGCGTCCGATCCAAATAACTGATCCTGGAATCCGCTTCGAGCGGATACTCTGCTTCGAACCGCTGGTCCGAGGCGATGCCCCTGATGTTGTCGGTGATATCTTCCGTGCGTTGGCACCCTTCCTCGGCGGTGATCCGCCGATTCGCACCGCGGCGATGCCCATCGTCGCCGCGGGCGATCAGGGCTATTCAATCTCGACAATGCTTCCACCGATAATCGAGGCAGCCGTCCATTGGATGGGAATTGGCTTTCCGTTGGAAACGCTAAAGATAGAGTCGAGAGGTGGCGCGGTGGGGTAGGCTTCGACATAGTCTGTTTCGGGGTTTCCCCGGCTGTGTCTCAATAGTCGCATGCCGTGCTCCGTTTCCACCTCCCGCTCATCAAACCGGACGGGCGGTTTTCCCGCATCCGGCTTTCGGACAAGGATTCATACGTTCGCCCACGGAAAGTTGCGCGTTCGCTCTTGCAGTCGGACCAGGCCCAACCGCTGCTCCAGGTACTGGTCGGGGAATCGTGACTTCTCCGCCCCCTGATAAAGCTTGTGCTTCGCTCGCAACCACTGACGGAGCCGATGCCGTGTGTATTGATCGGCCACCCGGTACGCCTTGCTGACGGGTCCCAGGCAAAAGTAGTTCGCCCAGCCGATCAGCATACGGTTCAACCGCGCGATCCGATCCTCGACCTCGGCCCATAACATGTCTCGGCCAGTCATCGCATGAATCGCCTGGCATAACCGGGCAATCTTCTTCCGCGACGGTCGCGTACCAACGTAGGCACGGCCCGTCACGGGCGAATAACACTTGCCGATCGTGTACCCCAAGAAGTCAAACGACTCGTTCCAGACACGGCTGCCATCTGCACCACGCGGTCTCGAACCGTCGGAATGCCCAACGGCCTCCGCTTCCCGTCCGGCTTGGGAATGTATACCCGCCGAACCGGCTGCGGACGATACGTCTTCTTCTTGAGTTCTTCCGCCAGTTCGTCCAGCCATCGCCCCACCCCGTACTTCTCGATGTCCGCGAACGTCTGGTTATCCACTCCGGCTGCCCCGCCGTTGGCCAGGCAGCATTGGTAGGCGAACGCCAGAACGTCTCGACGATACAACTTGTCGTACAGCAGATAGAACCGATAGCCGGGCGATCCCTTCGCTTTAGCATGCAACGCCGCCTGTAGCTTCTGAACCTTTGGTGGAGGTATCCGGCTCATCACCAATCTCCCAGCTCTCACCACGTCTTGCGTTGTCCTTGAACCAAGGCCCCTTCCCTCCTCCGGCATTACCCGGCTTCGTCGGTATTACGGGCCTCTCCGCCACCCCCTACGGCCCGGCCTGTCCCTCGCGGGCTGCCGGTTGACGGTCACGCGCCGCCGCCGCTGGGGTTTCTCGTGTTGCTCGACGTTTCCTTGTACAAACATGCCGTCGCCATTACCCCGGTGGGACCGCAACCCCAGTCGCTCCGTACAGGGTTGCGACATCGGCCTTCCCCGCACCTTTGTCGGGTCGGCTCCCACATCGTTCGTTTTCGGGGCCTGCTCGGCGTTCACTCGCGTTACGGCCTGCCTGCTCGCAGAGTTGCCCAAGGCAACCCTTTCCACCGAAGGCTTCGGCAGTTTCGTTACCTCCACTGTCGCTCCGATTACTACCGGCCGCAGCGACTCGTTGCCGGGTGGGAATTGCACCCACTGAAAACGCCAGCCTTATCACGACGCACAAAGGGATCGCTACTACGAATGGGTGGAGGGCCAAATGTCATGACCGAAGACACCGCGCGACCGTGGGAAACCAAGCGCACTGCCGAGACTCGACAGGTCGAAAATCTCCTTCGGAAGTATTTCGAGCAAGCAGATAGCTACCGCTATAACTCTGCGTCGATTCGAGTGCGCGTCATCGATTCCCGTTTCGAGGGAATGCCTCGTGAGAAGCGGGACGCTATGGTAGAGCCTTATCTTGACACGCTGCCTCCAGAGACTCAGCGGGATATCGTAACTCTCTTCACGTTCGCGCCGTCGGATCTTAATCAGACGCCGACGACTTTCAGAGAGTATCTGTTGAACACAGCGTTTAACGATCCCAGTCCGTCGATGCTTTGATTTACTGGGACACTCCTAACGGCTCGCCGCACCTAGAGTCGAAACGGCGACGCAGCTAGTATTGGCGCGCAGGCGAGGCGATTGAGCATGTTTCAAAACGCGGACCGAAGGTCGTGCCGACGCGTGTAAGGCCAGAAACTAGGTGCGTCCCGTTTCGATCTCGGTTCACTCTGCCACGCAGTACAAGTACTTGCTCGAGCGAATGAACAGTTGTCCGTCGCTGACGGCCGGCGTGGCGCTGAAGTCGCCGTGATCGGAGGCAAAGTGGTTCTGGCCGCGCAACTTGAACTCCGGCCCCGCGGCATACACATAGATCACGCCGGAGCGGGAAACGAAATAGATCTTCCCGTCGGCCAGGACGGGCGAGGAATAGTCCATGCCGCGAATATTGGGCCGGCCGCCGGGTCCGCCGCCCCGTCTTCGCCCCCGGCCCGGCCCCGCTGCTCCCGGTCCGGCCGGCCCCGCTCCCGCCGGCCCTGGTGCCGGGGCCGCGGTTCCGCCGTCGAGACGTTTTTGATAGATTGGCTTGCCCGTCGCCGCGTCAAGGCAGTTGGCCGTGCGGTTGCTGAACCAGTAGATGCGGCCGCTATTCACGATGGGCGTGCCGATGCGGGTTCGCTCCTTGCCTCGCCAGAGGACGCGGGTCTTCGTCACGTCCCCCTCGCCGCCGGCGCGGACGGCCATCGTTCCGCCGCCCCGCGGTCCGGTTTCCAGGGCATAGACAACACCATCACGGCCGACCGCGCTGGCGCATATCGAATCCGAAGCCAGCCCCTCGCACTGCCAGCGGAGCTTCCCATCGTCGGGGTTGAAGCCCCAGACGTGGAAGGGAACGGCGATCACGAGATCCGTCCGTCCTGTGCCGCAATCGACGAGGATGGGCGTACCCCACGTCCCGGAAAAGCCGGCGTCCTGCCGCCGCCAGACCTCCTTGCCCGTCTCCTTGTCCAGAGCCACCAGCGACTTGCTCTCGGCGGAGGCCGTCACGATGACAAGGTTCTTGTAAAGGATGGGACTGGAGGCCGAGCCCCAACCATGAGGACCTGATCCCGTGCCCACGCTCGTTTGCCAGAGCTTCTTTCCGTCGAGGTCGAACGCCAGGGCCCCGGTCTTGCCGAAGAACACATACACGTGCTCCCCGTCCGAAACCGGGGTGTGCGAGGCGTAACCGTGCTCAGTGAACCTCCCGCTGTAAGAATCTTCCGGCAGCACCGGCTCGACCGACTGGTCCCAGAGCACGTTGCCCGTATCGCGATCGAGGCAGAGCAGATGCCGCCGCAGGTCTTTCTCGTCGCCCGGGTTATCGCTGTCCATGCCGTAGCCCGTCCAGCAGGTGACGAACACCCGCGGGCCGACCACGATGGGGCTGGATGAACCGGGCCCCGGCAGCTTGTACTTCCACTTCAGGTTCTCCGTTTCGCTCCACTTGACCGGAAGCGGCTGCGTGTCGCGGCTAATGCCGCTTCCGTCCGGCCCGTGAAAGCGGGGCCAGTCGCCGGCCGGAGCGGGCCCGGCGCAGAAGGTGAGCAGGCCGAGGCCCAGAGAAACAACGAACCTTCGACTGACGTGCGAAAGAGTGTTCATGGCGTTTCTCCACAAGAGCGTTGGTGGTGATGGGCAGATAGCATTGGATTGGCCGACAAACGACGGCTGGCCAAGGGGGAACACGCTGATGATACCACTTTTTGCGACCGTTTTAAGGCGGAGCAACGCCCGGCCAAAGGCGAACGGTGGCAATGTCGAGTCGAGCGCCAGGGAGCGGAGCCATTTATCATTTTTCGGTAGGGGCCCCTCCTTTTTCGCCGCTTTCGATGCCGCCAACGGCCGGCGCTTGCCAGCAATAGGCAAGCGACGCACATCTTTGGGGGTATTCCAGTCTTGCTTCAGCCATCCCCGAAGCTGGACGGAAGCACTAGCGGATGCCGGCCTGCTGGACAAAAGCGTGGTGGAAGAAATGGATCATTCCGCTGTCGCCGCTGCCGACCAACAGGTCGAGTGAGCCGTCGCCGTCGAGGTCCACCACGTCGACGCCCACCTCGTGATGGCTTTTGACGATCTCGTTCACCGCTGCCAGCGGCTGCGACGGGGCAAAAACCGGCCGCGTCTTGGTTCCTACGTTTTTCCAGTAGCGCACGCCCTCCGGCCAGTAATTGCCGGTGAATAGGTCCAGCTTGCCGTCGCCGTCCCAATCGACCAGCCGCACGGCGGTGCGCACGTTCACGCTGAGCGGCCGGCCGTCGCTCGTTCTCAGCGGCACGGGCGCCGCCAATCGCGGCGGTCCGGCGGGACCGTTGCCGGCGGGCGCGGCAGGGCCGAGGTTCTTGAAGAACATCACCGTGCATTCGTCGTGTACCGTGCCGTGACCGCAGGCCACCACCAGGTCCAGCAGCCCGTCGCCGTCGAGGTCGGCAACCTCCGGCTTGCAACGGTAGCCGGCGCGGATCGACTGGCCGGCGGCTCGGATCTCCGTGGGCGCCCCAAAATCCATCGGGTCCGCGGTGCCGGGGAAGAACTTCAGGCACCAGTCGCGTAACTGGCCGCTCTGCCAACCCGCCAGGCCGTTGTTGGTCCACATCACCAGGTCCGGATGTCCGTCGCCATTCCAGTCGGCAATGGCCACCTTGACGTAGCCCAGGTGATGTTCGCCGCCGTCGGGGCAACCGACTTCGTGGATCGGCTTGCCCAGCGACTTGATCTTTACCGGCGGGGCGTACTTCAGTCCGGCGAGCCCTTTGAAGAACCACACGTATCCGTCGCCGTCGGCCACGATCAGGTCCAAAATGCCGTCGCGATCGAGATCGTAGGCGAGCGGATAGGCGAAACCGCCGACGCGGCAAGGGGCGTAGCCGACGCAAGGAATCTCCTGGCGGACCAGGCGGGCTGGGCGGCCCGTGCCCTGGTTCACATAGAGCGAAGTGCCGGTCATGCCCGAGATGAGCAGGTCTTGCCGTCCGTCGCGGTTCCAGTCGACCATCGTCGGCTGCGAGTGGAATCCTTCCGCGATGAGCCGGCCCTCGGCGTCGCGGACCTGCACGCCGGCCGCCAGTCGCGGGTGGCGGCGATCGCCGATGTTCTTGAAGTAATAGCACCCGACGATTCCGCGGGCGTCCCACGGGCTCCCCTCCACGCAATACTGGCCGACCATCAGATGCAGCTTGCCGTCGCCCTCCCAATCGCCGACCGACGGCTTTCCGTGCAGCAGGAAGTCGATGGGTTTCCCCCCCGCCTCCAGCGCCACCGGCTTGGCCAGCACCGGCAGTCCGTCGGCATCCTTCCGGCCCGTGTTACGGAGGAAGTAGATCCGCTCGCGCATGTAGGTGCCGCAGATCAAGTCCAGGTTTCCATCGCCGTCCCAATCGCACGGCTCGACAAAAACGCCCTGGAAGAGCGTGTTCGGATCGTCGCCGTAGTCGAGCCCCGGAAAAACCTTCGCGTCGAAGATCGGTTTGCCCCGCGCGAACGCCGGCCGTTGGTTGGTGCCGATGTTCCGGTAGAACATCAGATAGCGGCACAAGCCGCCCACCAGCAGGTCGCGGCGGCCGTCGCCGTCCCAATCGCAGACCGCCACGGTGAGCAGAAAACCACGGTTGGGATTGGTGATCGGCTGGCCGTCGATGGTTTTTAGTGGAAACGTCTCCCGCTCGGAGAATAGCGGCGCGCCGTCCGTGCCGATGTTCCGAAACCACGTGACCACGCCGCCGGTGCACCGATTGGAGCCGACGAGGTCGCGCCGGCCGTCGCCGTCGAAATCGACGACGCAGGGATAGCAGGTAGGCGTCCAGAACGTGGTTCGCCCGTTGCCGGCCAATCGCAGCAGATCTCCGTCCCCCCCCGCACCCAGGGCCGACAAGGCCAACAGCGACACCGCCCAGGGAACTCGTCGCCAGGGCTGATGCGGAGTGGACATAGCATGGCCTCCTACGCTTGGAAAGACGTTGTGATGTGCCGGATCGTTGTGCAATCCCCAGCCGAAAACGATTGGGATTCGGCCGACAAAACTCCTTCTGATACTTTCCGTGACACCGGCCGGGGGCGGCTCAAAATCGGTCAACTTGAGTTCCTTGAGCGTAGGCGAAGCGAATCTGGTGGTCAATCTGGCCGTCGCCCCAGTCGATGTTCTCGCCGATCCAGCGGTTTTCTACGCCGTAGTGTAATGTCTCTCAGCTGATGTGACTTTCAACGCGGATGAACCGCTTGCCCCGGAGGGGCATTTGACACTAGCCCAGCAGTTCAGTGCTGGGACCGGGAAACGAGTCGCCACCCATCAAGTCCCGGAGGGACGACCGAAGGGAACCATCCGTAGTTTGACCGTCCCTCCAGGACGGAAAACGGAATGTCGGTTCCTTCACCCAGCGACAAATCAGATGAGCTTCGACGATTTGTTCGAGGCGGTCATGGGGCGAAGGGTACGCAATGGCAGCCTAGACAACCGTTTCGTTTTGTGGTCAACTGAGACAATAGGAGCTAGTAAAATGGACGCCCTGCCAGGATTGAAAGGAAGCTACGGAACGATTCTGATTGATCCCCCCTGGCGGTTTCAGAATCGCACGGGCAAGATGGCGCCCGAACATAAGCGACTGCGGCGCTATGCCACGATGAGCTTCGATGAGATCGCGGCGCTGCCGGTGGCACAGTATGCGAAAACGCCCAGCCACCTGTACCTTTGGTGCCCAAACGCGCTGCTGCCGGAAGCCCTCGGCATCATGGCAAGGTGGGGATTTAAGTACAAAAGCAACATCGTCTGGTACAAAATCCGTAAGGATGGTGGGCCGGATGGTCGTGGGGTTGGGTTTTACTTCCGCAACGTTACGGAATTGCTCTTGTTTGGCGTGAGGGGGTCGCTTCGCACGTTGAAGCCGGGGAGAACTCAGGTCAACATCCTGTCCACTAGGAAGCAAGAGCACTCCCGAAAGCCCCAGGAAGTCTATAGGATCATTGAGGCTTGCAGCCCAGGCCCACGACTAGAACTATTCGCCCGCGAGCGAGTGGAGGGGTGGACGCAGTGGGGAGACCAGGTTGACAGCTATGTAGCCCCAGACTATCCGATGTACAACGGCCACGTCAGGCGCTTGGATCGTAGCACTCAATCCCAAGCCCAACAAGCAATAAAGGGCACCCACCAGCGCCGCCGCCATTCACTTTCGGAATGAGTTTTTTCCAGTGCGTTGTTGATGGGCCGTACTTCTTCCCGATTCCGAGATCGTCAAACACGCCTTGGAGTTCGGAAACGCGAGTGATGATCACGCCAACCGACAAGACGTGCAATTGATGCAAGAGGCGAAAGTTGTTTAGGTCCCGATCGTAGAATTCCGTCTTGTTGTTCCACTCGACTTCTACGCCGACACGATTCTTGAAATTGTCGATTTCGTGCGTGGGAGTAGGGTATGGTTGGCCATCTACCATAACCTGGATGTCAAACCGCTTTTTTGACCAGCCACGCCCCTTTAGAAATCCGTCGATTGTCTGCGGAATGTCCGACCTGCCGCCCCCGCCTTTTGTGATGTAACTCTTTCGCAAGGTGAAGGCTTTCAAGCAGGCGAGCAGATCGTTCCACTCGCTAGCGAAGTCTCCCGCCAAGATTGAACAGGCGTGCTCCCGCTGCTCAAATCGGTAGCGATGGCGAAGAGATGCCGGGATTAGATCAAGGCTCATCCCGGCGATATTACCCTTGTGGGGTATTTAAATCAATGGCTATCCTGTTTTCCCTCTACTCCGCCTCTTTTTCGGCCAAAGTGTACCAATACCCTGGACTTGGCCGACTGGAGAATCGCGCGCTGGTCTGTTAACATAGGGCAAGTATCCCTGCTCGGAACACGTCCGTCGAGCCGCCGCCGCCTGCCAGACCACGAAACCCACCGTCCAGGAACCGTTTCCAAGCAGATTTTGTAGCACAGCCGAGGGCGGCTGTGCTACATTACTCGCCCAAAACAACTGGAGTGCCTGCCATGTACCGCCGCCACTGTATTTGCATCCTGATCCTTGTATTGCTGACCGCCGTGATGGCTGGAACGTCCCTGGCCGCGGATACTGCCGCGGCGGTGACGGCGGCGAAGGCCAGTTTCAACCCGGGCGAAGCGGCGCCCGCCGGCTGGACCCTGTCCGGCGGAAAAGGACGCCGGGTCGAGGGACGCATCCTCGAAGTCATCGGCAACGGCACCGACAGCAACATCTGGCGGCACGACTATCCGTTCGTCCCCGGCGGCGTGTACCGCTTCCAGGTCCACGCCCGGCGGACCAGCGGCAGCGGCGGCTGCGCCGTGGCCGGCGCGAGTTTCGCCAATACCGATCACGGCTTCTCGGAAGAGTGGCGGTGGTACGGCTCCGTCTTTCGGGCGCCTGAGAACGTCGGGAAGGACGCGTGCTTGCGGATCGGCCAATGGAACATTAGCGGCTCGCTCCAATTCGACGCCGTGCGGATCGTGCCGGTGCTGCCGGTCTATACGGCGGCCGGCCGGCTGCGATTGGGCAACGGCGAATCGATCCGCCGCAGCCGCTATAGCTTCAGCAACGAATCGGGCGAGGAAAGCGGCAACTGCCATCGGCCGCTGCTGAGCGCGACGGTCGGCTACAACACCGATCGCTGGGGTTTCGGCGGCGACGGGCAGGTGGTCTATCGCTTCCACTTGCCGGGCCAGAAGTTTCGCAACGGCACGGTCGAGTTCACCATCAACTATCACACCCAAGGGGGCTGCGTGGCCGAGGTGAGCCGCGACGGCCAATCGTGGCGGAAGCTCGGCGCCCGCGATAGCGAGGGCGAGGTCTCGGCCCCGCTGCCGGCCGACCTGCTGCCGGCCGAGACGGTCTACCTGCGTTTGCGAACCGCCAACGCAGGGAGCTCGTTTCAGGTCAACCACGTGAGATTCTCCGGCGATCTGAGCGGAAACCCGCCCGACGTCGTCGGCCGGACGGCCTATGCCGACATCGACAAGCCGATGGCGGAGGGACTAAGGGGACAGGAGGGAAAAGGGGGACAGTCCCCGAAGACAACGGGGGACAGCTCCTTGGCCATCGAGGACATCTCCTGCGACGATTCGAGCGAGCCGGCCCGGCCGGTGATCCGGCTGACGGCCAAGAATCGGGGATCGGTTGCCTGCGCGGCGGCCCTGTCCGTCCGCGTGGCGGGCCAGCCGGCCGACGCCGGGCAGCGTCAAGCGGCGAGCCTGGCCCCCGGCCAGTCGCACACGTTTACGGCGGTCGTCCCGCTCGTGGGCGTCGGTGTACGCCAGATCCGGCTCTCGCTTGCTGCCGCGGGCGAAGCGGTGACGGCCAGCCTGTCATGGCACGTGCCCGAGTATTTTCGCGCCGACTTCGGCCGGCGGATTGGGTCAGCGTCCGGCGATACGGACCTGTGGTGGTGCGAGGCGGCGTGGAAGATCGCCCCGCAGCGTCCCGCGCCGTCCGAGGGCTCGGCCGTGGTTTCGCTCTCTGCCGCCCGGAACGATCACGAGGCGGTGCAAATCGTCGTTCGTCCGCGGAAGCCGCTCAAGCAGCTTACGACGGTGGCCGGCGCGCTGCGGGGCCCCGGTGGAGCGACGATCGCGGCCCAAAATATCCAGGTGCTCCGGGTCTATTACCATCACGTGCACACGCCTACGGATCGGACCGCCGTGGTGGCCGACTGGCCCGACGCCCTGCCGCCCTTGACGAAGCCGCTCGACCTGCCGGCCGGGCGGAACCAGCCGCTCTGGGTGCTGGTGCGCGTGCCCAAGGACGCCGCGGTGGGCGATTACGCCGGCGCGGTGACGCTCCGGGCCGAGGGCTGGTCGGCCGTCGTGCCGGTGAGCCTGCACGTGTGGAACTTCGCCCTGCCGGAGCGGAACCATGTCGAGACGGCCTTCGGCCTATCGCCGGACACCATCTTCCGCTATCACCACTTGAAGAGCGAGGCCGACAAGCGGCGGGTGATGGACATGTACCTGCAGTGCTTCGCCGACCACCGCATCAGCCCCTACAATCCCACGCCCTTCGATCCGATTCGCACGAAGTTCCTGCCCGAGGCCAATCCGCCGCGGGCGGAGATTGACTTTTCGGCCTTCGATGCGGCCATGAGCCGGGCCCTCGAGCGATACCACTTCACCAATTTCGTGGTGCCGGTCGAGGGCATGGGCAGCGGCACGTTCGAAGGCCGCAACGAACCGGGCATCGGCCGCTTCGGCGAGCACACGCCGCAATATCAGGCCATGTTCGCCAGCAACGTCAAACAACTGGAAAGCCATCTGCGCGAAAAGGGCTGGCTCAACATGGCCTACACCTATTGGTTCGACGAGCCGGACGTGAAGGATTTTGCCTTCGTCCAGGCCGGCATGGATCGGATCAAGAAGTACGCCCCGGGCATCCAAACCATGATTACCAAGGAGGGCTTGCAGCCGGACTGGAAGGGGAAGATGGACATCTGGTGTCCGCTGTCGCCCAATTACAACGAGCAGACCGCCCAGAAGCGCCGCGCCCACGGCGATCGCTACTGGTGGTACGTTTGCTGCGGGCCCAAGGCCCCGTTCTGCACGCTCTTCATCGATCATCCGGCCACCGACCTGCGCGTTTGGCTGTGGCAGACGTGGCAGCGTGGCATCGGCGGCATCTTGATCTGGGAATCGACCTATTGGACCTCGCGGGAAGACCTGGCCCAAAACCCCTACGAGGATCCCACCGGCTACGTGGGCGGATCGCGGCCGGAGGAGAAAAAGATCTGGGGCAACGGCGATGGCCGGTTCCTTTATCCGCCCTTGGCCGCCGCCCAGCCCGACCGGCCGGGCGACGCGCCGGTGTTCGAGCCGCCCGTCTCCAGCATCCGCTGGGAGATGCTCCGCGAAGGCGTCGAGGACTACGAGTATCTCTGGCTGCTCCGAGACCTGATCGGCCGGAAAGCGGCGTCGCTCACGGCAGACGAGCGGAGCCATTACGAGTCGCTGTTGAAGGTGCCCGAGAGCATCACCCGCGACACGACCACGTTTACGACCGATCCGCGGCCGCTTTACGCCCGCCGGGCCGCGATTGCCGCGGCGATCGAGCGGTTGAGCCTGTAGGGGACGCCCTCCGCGGCGTTCCGCAATACGTGCAATGGGTAGCCCCGATAGCTCGGCTATCGGGGTGCCGAAGGCACAAGACGGAACCAATCGGCGCCAAAGACGGGTAGCCCCGATAGCTCGGCTATCGGGGTGCCGGAGGCACAAGAGGGAACCGGCCGGCGTCAAAAAACCCTCTTTCGGCTTCGCCGCCCCGATAGACGAGCTATCGGGGCTACCCTTCACCCGTCAACCTCTCGGAAGGCCGTTCCCTACAGCGCTGTCTACGCCAAAAGCTCTTTCACCACATGCGCCGGCTCGACGCCGGTGAGCTTCTGGTCGAGCCCCTGATAACGGAACGTGAACCGCTCGTGCTCGAAGCCCAGCAGATGGAGCACCGTGGCGTGAAAATCGTGCACCGGCACCGGGTCCTTCACCACGTTGTAGGAAAAATCGTCGGTCTCGCCGTGCACCGTTCCGGGCCGCGCCCCGCCGCCGGCCATCCATAGGGTGAAGCAGCGGGGATGATGATCGCGGCCATAGTTCTGGTGCGATAGTCCGCCCTGCGAATAGATCGTGCGGCCGAACTCGCCGCCCCAGATCACGAGCGTTTCGCCCAACAGGCCCCGCCGTTTCAAATCCTGTACCAGCCCCCAGCAGGCCTGGTCGACGTCGCGGCATTGGCTGGGCAGGCGGCCGGCCACGTTGGCATGGGTGTCCCAGTTGTTGTGATAGATCTGCACGAAGCGAACCCCGCGCTCGACCAGCCGCCGGGCCAGCAGGACCGCGTTGGCAAACGTGCCCGGCTTCCGCGCCTCGTCGCCATACAGCGCGAACGTCGAGGCCGGCTCGCGGTCAATGCCGGCCAGCTCCGGCATGCTCCCCTGCATGCGAAAGGCCAGCTCGTATTGCTGCTCGCGGGTGCGGGTCTCGGGGTCGCCGAGGCGGGCGAAATTGATTTCGTTCATGGCCTTGAGCCCGTCCAGCGTGCGGCGGCGGACCTCTGGCGAAACGCCGGGCGGATTCTGGATGAACAAGATCGGGTCGCCGCTGGTGCGGAACGACACGCCCGCATGTTCGCCCGGCAGATAGCCCGCCGACCAGAGCCGGGCGGAAATGGCTTGCACCTGTTCGGTGTTGGTGGGCCGCGCCACCATCACGACGAACGTGGGCAGGTTCTCGTTGAGCGTGCCCAGGCCGTACGACACCCACGCGCCCAGGCAAGGGCGGCCGGTGATCTGGTTGCCGGTCTGCATGAAGGTGATCGCCGGCTCGTGATTGATGGCGTCGGTCTGCATCGAGCGGATGAAACACAGGTCGTCGACCATCCGGGCCGTGTGCGGCAGCAGCTCGCTCAGCCACATGCCGCTTTGGCCGTAGCGGGCGAACTTGTACTTCGACGGCGCGATGGGAAACCGCGACTGGCCCGACGTCATGGTCGTCAGCCGCTGGCCCTGGCGGACCGAATCGGGCAGGTCCTTGTCGTACCAGGCCTCCATTTTTGGCTTATAGTCGAACAGATCGATCTGCGACGGAGCGCCGACCATGTGCAGATAGATGACGTGCTTGGCCTTGCCGGCAAAATGCGAGCGCCCGGGCAGCGGCGATTCGGCGGCCAGGCCGTTTCCGCCGGCCATGCCCAGCGCGCCGGCCGCGGCAATTCCCCGGCACAGGAACCGTCGTCGCGTCTCTCGATCCGCGTGTTCGTCCGACCGACTCATGACATGCCCTCGCTCGTCGGAGATTGCTCGTTTGGTGAGTCCGCTGTTGATATTGAGGCGGTTCCTGGTACGTCTTTCAGGAAGTTCTTGCCGGTGACAAGTCCTTGCGAAGCCGCAAGCGGCTTGGTTTCCACCGGTATTAGCTTCCCCGGGACCGCAGTCCCGGGGCGTTTTTTGCCCTTCCGCCTCTCCTCTCTCCCCTCTCCTCTCTCCTCTATTTATTCAGCACCTCATCCAGATTCATCAACTGATTGGCCAGCATGGTCCAGGCGGCCAACAGCGGAACATCGAGCGCCGGGTCCGGCTTCGATTCGCCCACCGCCAACAGCTCCTTGGCTTCCGCCGGATGGGTTTTGTAGTAGCGGAGCAAGTCGTCGAGCGAGGCCAGCGCGATTCGGCTCTCCTCGGCAGTGAAGGGGCGTGCCACAAGCCGCCGGGCCATGAGCATGAGCCGCTCCGCGCTGGTCTGCCCGCCTTCTTTCAACGCCCGCTGGGCCAAATGCCGGGCCGCCTCGACGAACTGCGGATCGTTCAAGGTGACCAGGGCCTGCAAGGGCGTGTTGCTCCGCTCGCGGCGCACGGTGCATACCTCGCGGCTCGGCGCGCCAAGGATATCCATCGAGGCCGGCGGCGCGGCCCGCTTCCAAAACGTGTACATGCTGCGGCGATACAAGTTCTCGCCACTCTGGCGACGGTAGTCGCGTGTATCGCTGCCGATCATCGCCACGGCCTCCCACACGCCGTCGGGCTGATACGGCTTCACGCTCGGCCCGCCGATGCTGGCCGTCAGCAAGCCGCTGGCCGCCAAGGCACAGTCGCGGATCATCTCGGCATCCATGCGGAAACGCGGGCCGCGCGACACCAGGCGGTTCTGCGGGTCTTGCTGCAATTTCTCCGGCGTCAGCACGGCCGCCTGCCGATAGGCCGCCGACATAACCATCAACCGAAACAGCCGTTTCACGTCCCAGCCCGACTCGCGGAACTCGACCGCCAGCCAATCGAGCAGTTCGGGGTGCGAGGGAAACTCGCCGTTGACGCCAAAATCCTCAGAGGTGCGAACCAAACCCGTACCGAAAAGCTCCTGCCAGAAGCGATTCACGGCCACTCGGGCCGTCAGCGGATGATCGGCCCGCAACAGCCAGTGGGCGAAGCCCAGTCGGTTCTTCGGCGCGTCGGCCGGCATGGAGGGCAGAAAAGCGGGCGTCGCCGGCGTCACCGCGTCCCGCCGCTTGTCGTACTCGCCGCGAAACAGCACGTAGGCCGCCGGGGCTTCCTTCCGCTCCTGCATCACCAGCGCCATGCTCCCCCGCGATTTGAGCTGCGCCTGCTCTTGCTCCAAGGCGCCCGCCCGCGCCGTCAACTCCGCGTAAGGCTTATCGAGCGCCGGCAGCCACCAATCGAACAGCTCTTGCTTCTCGGCTGGGGTCCGCTCGCCGGCCGGCTTGCCGGCCAACCACACGGCCCGCGTGCTGTGCATGAGCTGCTCGACTTCTGCCGCCGACAGCACGCGGGCGTAGATCCGCAGGTCCTGCAGTGCGACGTTTTCCAGCCGGCTGCTCGAATGGCGCTGCGCGATGCTGAGCGGAACGCCGGTGCGGATCGTGCCTTTGAGACCCTGCGCCGCGACGCTCGTTTGCTGAAGCTGGGCGTCAACATAAATCTTCACACCCGCGGGCAGCCGCGAGCCGTCATAGCTGACGAGCACGTGGTGCCATCCACCGGGCGCGAGCGTCGCGTTGGCGACCACTTTCAGCGCGTCGCCGGGCCACTGATGGATCAGGTGCGTGGCCGGCCGGTCGTTTTCCAGCCACAGGTCCCAGCCGCGGAAGTCATGCCCCTCGTCCATGCGGGCCACGAGCGCGCCGCTTTGGCCCGGCTGGGCCAATCGCACCCAAAGGCCATAGGAGAACGGCTGGCGATCGTCAAAATCGCCGGCCTCGGGGATTTCGAGCACGAGCCGCGCCCGCGGCGTGAAGGAGCCTTTGGCTACGTGCCCCGGGTCCCAGGCAATTTCCGCCGTCGGCTTGAAACTGTGCGGCCGGCCATCCAAAACCGCGTGGATCACGTCGCCCTGGCCTTCGCCGAGCGGCACGTGCAGCCGCAGCCCTTCGCCGGGCACGGTGGCCGCCAGCGATTTCAGCGCAGCGGTGGCCAGCCATCGCTCAAAATCTCCGAGCGCCGTCTTCTTGCGGCCCTCGGCTGCTTGCTTGGCTCCGGCCAACTCTTTGTCCAGCACCAACCAGCGGTCGCGATCCTTGGCCGGCGGCACGAAGACGCCGGGGGGCGTGTCCTTGACGTTGCCATCCATGGCGGCTTGCGTCGTGTTGTTGAAGAAGGCCGCCATCTGGTAGAACTCCCGCTGGCTGAGCGGGTCGAACTTGTGATCGTGACAGACGGCGCAGCCGGCCGTCAGCCCCAGCCACACCCGGGAGGTGGTCTCGGTGCGATCGCGGGTGTACAGCACCAGGTATTCCTCGGCAATCGCGCCCCCTTCGTTGGTCGTGATGTGGCAGCGGTTGAAGCCCGTGGCAATTTGCTGCTCCAGCGTGGGGCTGGGCAACAGATCGCCGGCCAACTGCTCGACCGTGAACCGATCGAAGGGCAGATTGCGGTTGAAGGCGTCGATGACCCAATCGCGATAGGTCCACATCTCGCGGTAGTTGTCGAAATGGATGCCGTGCGTGTCGGCGTAGCGCGCCGCATCGAGCCAGGAGCGGGCCCGATGCTCGCCCCAGTGCTCGGAGCGGAGGAAGTGCTCGACGAGCTTCTCGTAGGCGTCGGGCGCCCGATCGGCCGCGAAGGCCTCGACCTCGGCCGGCGTGGGCGGCAGCCCGGTCAGATCGAGGCTCAGCCGCCGGATGAGCGACGGGCGATCGGCCTCTCCGGCCGGTTGCAAACCGCGCCGTTCGAGCGCGGCCAGGATGAACCGGTCGATGGGGTTGCGGGCCCAGGCCGCCTGTTTCACCGCTGGCGGCTCTGGCCGCACGGGGGCAATGAACGACCAGAGCGGTTGATACGCGGCGCCGGCGGCGATCCATTGCCGCAACCGTTCTTTTTGCTCGGCCGTGAGCTTCTTGTGCGCGGCCCGGGGCGGCATCACCTCGGACGAATCGGTCGAGAAGACCCGGCGCAGCAGCTCGCTATCCTCCGGTTTGCCCGGCGACAGGACGCCCGCCTTCATCGCCGCCTCGCGCTGGTCGAGGCGCAGGCCGGCCTTGCGAGCGGCGCTATCCGGGCCGTGACAGCTAAAACAGTTCTCGGCGAGGATGGGGCGAATGTCGCGATTGAAGGCGACCGACACCACGGCGGGCGCCGACGCCACCGGCGCGATCGCCTCGTCGGTGGGAAGCTTGCCCGAGGCGATGATCTGGCCGAAGGTGGGCGACCGAGGATCGTTTGGGTTGCTTTTCATGGCGGCGATCTTGTCGAGGGCCGCCTGGATCTTTTCCTTATTGCCCTTGTCGGTCTTGCGCAGGAACTGGCCGAGGGCCCGGCCGTAGGCGTTCCGCTTGGTCCGATCGTCGCCTACGTGGCACAGATTGCAACCCGCCTCGTCGAAGGCCTCGCGCAGAGCAACGTCCTTGGGGTCCTTGCTGTCGGGCTTAACGTACTTGGCGGCGAACTGCTGGCGGAAGGCCGTCACGCCCGCGGCCGGTCGGGCGGCCAAAGCTGCGATGCCGGCCGCCGCCAACGCGATATAAAACGAGAAGGCGCGTCCCTGGTGCATGTGCCCGCCCCCCTGGTAGCAGAATCACCGTGGTTATGCCGAGCTGGGCCGCTCACTCCGCCAACAACGCCATTATAAGCGCTGGGAAGAGGCAAAGTCCATGCAAAACCCGGGCCGGGAGCGGTGAGATTAGACGTTTGGCGGCCGCCCGGCTCAGATGGCGCCTTCCCCCGTCTCGCCGGTCCGAATGCGCATCACCTCACTGAGATCGCTGATGAACATCTTGCCGTCGCCAACCTGGCCGGTCTGCGCGGCCCGCACGATCGTCTCCAGCACGACCGGCAACTGGGCGTCGGCCACGACCACTTCCAGCTTGATCTTGGGCACGAAATCGACGGTGTATTCCGTGCCGCGATACATTTCCTTGTGGCCTTTTTGGCGGCCGAAGCCACGGACCTCGGTGATCGTCATCCCCACGATGCCGCGCTCGGTCAGAGCCTTTTTCACATTATCCAGCTTGTGGTGCCGGATGATTGCTTCCACCTTCTTCATCGGAGAACTCCTTGCTTGCTCGGGCTTGCTCGGACGGGATCGGCGTCCGGTGGGACGAACGACGGGTCCAGCTTAACGCGAGCGATGGTTGTTGTCTAGTTGGCAAATGCCCCGCGCTGGAGGGAACGGCCTCTGTGCCGTTCCGCGGCGCTCTCCCCCATCGCGGAATGCCACGGAGGGCGTCCCCTACAGCGCTGTGGGACTGCGTCCGACGCCCCAGGGCGTCAAATGAAAATGTAGCCTTCTTCCTCGTGCTGGCTAAGGTCGAGCCCTTCGGTCTCGGCTTGCCGGGCAACGCGCAGGCCGACCAGCGAGTCGACAACCTTCAGAATGACGAACGTGCCGACCAGGCTCAGCACCCAGGCCGTCACCACGGCGACGGCTTGCGAACGCAAGAGCGAGCCGCCTTCCAGCAGGCCGAGCAGTTGGCCATCGCCGCAGGCCCCCGTGGCACGGGTGGCGAAGACGCCGGTCAACAGGGCCCCCAAGGTGCCGGCAACGCCGTGCACGCCGAAGACGTCGAGCGAATCGTCATAACCGAGATAGACCTTCAAGCGCGTGCAGGCGTGATAGCAGGCTGCGGCGCCGGCGGCGCCGATCAGCAAGGCCGGCATCAAGGTGACGTAACCGGCGGCCTGGGTGATGGTGGCCAGGCCGGCCACCAGGCCGGAACAGGTGCCCAGCACGCTGGGTTTTCCCCGGTAGAACCACTCCAGGGTGGCCCAGGTGAGCCCGCCGGCCGCCGCGGCAAAATGCGTGGCCGCAAAGGCGCAGCTTGCCAGCCGGTTGGCCGCCAAGGCGCTGCCGGCGTTGAAACCGAACCAGCCCACCCACAGCATCGCCGCGCCCAGCACGGTGTAGGTCAGGTTATGGGGCGGCATCTGTTCGTTCCCATAGCCCAGACGCTTGCCCAGCAACAAGGCACAAACCAGTGCCGACACGCCCGAGCTGATGTGCACCACGGTTCCGCCGGCAAAGTCCAAGGCGCCGCCGGCCGAGAAGCTCGCGGCATGGGGGCTGCCGTAGGCCAGAATGCCCCCGCCCCAGACCCAATGGGCCAGCGGGCAGTAGACCAGCGTGCCCCACAGGACCATGGCCACCACCATCGCGCTGAACTTCATCCGCTCGGCGAAGGCCCCGCAGATCAGGGCCGGCGTAATGATGAAAAACATGCCCTGGAACAGCATGTGGGTCATCACCGGGATACTGAGGCCCGGAAACAGCGGCACCTCAGGGCCGTGGCTGGTCCACACGGCGTTGACGCCCCGCATGAACAGGTAGCGGCCGTCCCCAATCCAGGCGTCGGTGCCGCCGAAAACCAGCGAATAGCCGTACAAGGCCCACAGCACGGTCATCAGGCACATGAGAAAGACGCACTGCATCATGACGCTCAGCACGTTCTTTTTCCGCACCAGGCCGCTGTAGAAGAGGGCCAAGGCCGGCGCGGTCATGAAGAGCACGAGGGCGGCGGAAGTGAGCACCCAGGCGTTGTCGGCGGCGTCGAACTTGGCGGCGGCGGCCGGCGGTGTGGCCCCGGCTTCGCCCGCCGACTGGCCCAGGCCCTGCGAAGCTCCGCTGAGCCATAATGTGGCCGACAGGCAACTAACGAGTAGCAATCCGCGCAGATTCCCCCAAGATACCATTGGCACGGTCCCTTTCTTGCAGCCGAGCTAACAAAATGTGCATAGCGGAAAAAATTGTGCAGTGGCGTGCAAGTGGCGTGCCAACCATTGTGCCAGGCACCGCGCCGATTGCGATAACTCTTTGCGTTGTAAGATCATTTGGCGTTTCCGCAAAAACCAGACAAGACGCCGTTTTCTTACGTCTGCGCTCATCGATTGCCTAAGTATTGGGCACTGCGCCTTCCTGAAGCAGGATTGAGCAACAGGTGTGCCCGGCGATTTTCACAGCCCGGCGGCGTTGGCTAAATCAGAAAAAAGCCCCACCGCGGCAGCGGATTTTTTGAAAACCGCGCCGTCGTAGCTTATGTTTCAGTAGGGGAGTGTTTTCTCTTTTGCTCGTGTCTCTTCAACAAGGGGCGGTCGGATTTGGCGATGACGCCTTCCGCACCGAAATCTGCGTTCGGTGTGCGCGCGGGCATGGACGCAAACGGCATCCGTAATCGCCCCGGCGGATCGCCGAAGCGCTTCTTTTCCCCGGGAAGGTAGCTCTTCGTGTTGGGAGATATGTCTCATGAGATTCGCTGCCCGAAAGAACCGACGCGTCATGCGGATCGAGGCCCTGGAACCCCGCGCGCTCCTCAGCGCGGTGTCCGTAGCCGCCGTGCCGGCCCCGGCCCCCGGTGACACGGTTATCCCTATCCATGCGCAGGTCGGCGGCACGGCCGTGGAAAACATCCTCGGCATCGCCACCAAAATCAACAGCATTGAACAGGCGATCGATGCCTATCTGGACGAGATCCCCGGCTGGCATCTGACCGGCGGCATCGACACCACGCCCACCTATAGCGGCGCGGTCGACGGCAGCCTGGACATCGGCGCCAACGGACTGTTGAAATCGGCCACCGTCACGCTCGCGGCCAGCGCCGACATTGGCGCCGCGATCGAGGGTTATTACGGCATCAGCGTGCTGCACGTGGGCGTGGGCGTGGCGGCCGATGTGTCGGCCAACGTCAACGCCACGGCTTCCTACGTCTTCTCCACGAACACTTGGAGCTTCGGCGGTTCGGCCTCGCTGGTGGGCTACGTCAAGGGCTACGCCAGCGCGATGGCCTGGCCGGTGAAAGGCGAGGTCTATGTCCAGGGCAACGTGACCGCCGGCGCGGCACTGAATGCGCAAACCGGCCTGGCTTCGGCCAGCATGTCCGTGGTCGGCTCCGTGGGCGCCGACGCCCAGATCCAGAGCTTTTTCGGCGGCTGGACGACCGTGGCCAGCGTCTCGCACAACCTTGGCGCCTGGCAGGGCACCGCCAGCTTCAACGTCGGCACGTGGCTGAAGTCCGAGGTGGGCAGCGTGGCCGCGGCCAATGTGCCCGTGGTTCCGGCAGTTGCCGCTCCGCAGGTGTCCGCTCCCACGGTGGCTGTGGCGACGCTCGCCACCACGGCAAACTCGGCCGCGCCGGTCGCCGTGCAGCCGGTGGCTGCCGTCGGCCAGGCGAGTGTGCCCGTGCAATCGCCGGCCAACGGTATCGTTGCGGCAAGTTCTGTCGCACCAGTTGCGGCTCCGGCGCCGGCCAGCACCTCGCTGGATGCGTCCGCGCTGCACCAAGCTGCCATTGCCAGCCTGCTGAACGAGGGCCTGTTGGCCGCCTAAGGGGCTCTAACAAAACGTACTCCTCACGCTCCGCGTGAGGCCCATTCGAGCAAAACGTCCCTCTCGCGGAGCGAGAGAAGTACATTCCCTCTCGCGGCGCGAGAGGAGTACATTTCGGCCAGAGAGGCGATTGTTGGGGGGGCAGTCGTGTGATGGTTGGGGCGGCAGTTGTACTGCCGCCCCAACGTGTGGGCCATCCCGGCCGTAAGGCTACTTGCCCGGCGCATTCTCGGCCGGGCGGGGCTCGCGATAGTGAACCGCTTGGGCCCGCAGGCGTTCCAGATGCGTGCCCAGACGGCCGTTGAAGTCGTCCCAGTTCTTTTGTCCCGGCGCGGTCCACAGCGACTCGGCCATCGCGCAGGCCCGCGGATAGACCATGTACTGGACATGGGCGTAATTCGGAACGAACTCGGTCCACAGATTGCCGCCCCCGCCCAGGACGTGTTTCGCTTGCTCGGCGCTAAGCACCGCGGGAACGGGCTCGAAAGCGTAGACGGTCTTCAGCGGCAGGAAACCGCCAATGGCCTTCGGCTCGCCCGTCTTGGCCTGGTAGAAGTCAAGGTAGCAATGCGAGACGGGCGTCATGACCACGTCGTGGCCGGCGCGGGCGGCGGCGATGCCCCCCTCGATGCCCCGCCAGCTCATCACCACGGCGTTGGGAGCCACGCCGCCTTCGAGGATTTCGTCCCAGCCGACCAACGTGCGATGCCGAGAGTTGAGAAACTTCTCGATCCGCCGGATAAAGTAGCTCTGCAACTGGTTCTCGTCTTTGAGCCCTTCCTGGCGGAGGCGGGCCTGGCACTTGGGACATTTCTTCCAGTTGGTTTTGTCCACTTCGTCGCCGCCGACGTGAATGTACTTGCTGGGGAAGACGTCGATCACCTCGCTTAAGACCCCTTCGAGGAATGCGAAGGTGCCTTCGTTGCCGATGCAATACGGCCCTGCGCCGCCGCCGGTCTTCTCGCGGTGGAACTGTTCGCCCGTGCAACTGTATTGCGGATAAACCGACACCGCCGCGCCGTTGTGGCCCGGCATTTCGATCTCCGGCACCAGCGTGACGTAGCGGGCCTTGGCATAGGCGATCAGCTCGCGCATGTCGCTCTGCGTGTAGAAGCCGCCATAGCGGCCGTCCGGCCCGTAGGCCGTGCCCAGCTTGGGATCGAGGCCGAACAAGATGCCGTTTCGCCAGCCGCCGACTTGCGTGAGGCGGGGATAGCGCTTGATCTCCAGCCGCCAGCCCTCGTGATCCGTCAGGTGCAGTTGCAAGGTGTTCAGCTTGTGCTCGGCCATCAAGTCGATGAAGTTCTTGACTTCCGCCTTGCTGAAGAAGTGCCGGGCCACGTCCAAGAGCAGCATCCGCCAGCGGAATCGGGGGCGGTCTTCGATCCGTACGGCCGGCACGGTCCAACTGGCCGCCGGTTCGCCGTGGGCCGCGCGGAAGACGGCCGGCGGCATGAGTTGCAGCAACGTTTGGGTCCCATAGAACAGGCCCGGCCCGGCAGTGGCGGAAACCACCACGCCCTGGGGCGAAACCTCGAGCGTGTAGCCCTCGGCGCCGAGCGACGCGTCGGCCTGCTGGGTCGTTAACCGAATGGCATGGCGAACCGCGGCCGGGTCCGCCGCCGGCGTGACGATCAGCCCCAGGCCCGTGCCGCGGTTGATCCGTTCGGCCAACTGGCGGCCAATCTCCGCCGCCGGGGCCGAATCCCGGTCGACGAGAATCGCCATGCCACGGGTCACTTGGAATTCGCCGCTCCCGCGCTCCAACTTCAAGGGTTGCGGCACCAGGGCGATCTGCTGCGGCCGCTCCGCCTGGGCCCAGAGACCGTGAAGGAGCACGAGAACAAGCGTCGAAACCGTGGCGAAGCGATTTTCCATGACGATTTCTCCATTTTCCCCCGGGTGCTGCGGGCTCCCGGCTGTTGCGCTAGCCGGCATCAGGTTGGAAACGGCTACCGGCTACTCCAACTCTTCTTCGACCAAGAACATGCTTCCCTCTTTCACCGCCAAATAGTGAAACTTCCGGCGGCCGTCGAAGGGCAGCCGGGCATCGGGCAGGGTCCAGATCGACTGATAGCGATGGGCCGCCTCATGCCCGTCGACCACGGTGAAGGCCTCGGCGCCTTGGGTGGCCGCGTAGACGTAGTGCTTGCCGTCGGGACTGAACGTGAGATAGCCCACCATGTCGTAGCGCCGCCCACGCTTGCCGTCAACCACGACGAAGCTGGCCCGGCGGGAGCGGGCGATGTAGCCCAGCCGCCGGCTGTCGGGACTGAACACGAGCGTGTTGTCGCCAATCCGCAGGAAGCCGGGCTGCTCGCGGCCATCGAGCACGACCAGCATCTCGCCGCCGGCGCTGGCGCGGTATGCCAATCGCTTACCGTCGGGGCTAAAGCAAAGCCCGCCCAGATTGTCGTATGCCTTGCCCTCGCGGCCATCGACGACGGCGAGCCACTTCTTGGCCGCCTGGGCCGCGTAGGCGAGCCGGCCGTCGGGACTGAAACGCAGGGTTTCGGCGGCGATGGCCTCGTAGGGTTTGCCCTCGCGGCCGTCGAGCACGACGCACCACTGGCCGCCTTGCGACGCGGCGTAGGCCAGATGGTTGCCGTCGGGGCCCATGGCCATGTCGCCCAGGTTGTCGTAGGGCTTCTGCGGCTTGCCGTCGATGACCGCGGTCCATTTCTTGCCCGTCAGCACGGCGTAGGCCAACCGACTGCCGTTGGGGCTGAAATGGATGCCGCTCGTGGCGCCGAGAAACTCGTAGGGGCCCTGCTCCTGATCTTCGACGATCACGTACCACGAAGTGCCCAGCCGGGCGCCGTAAGCAAGCCGCTGGCCGTCGGCGCTGAACACGATTCCCCCTTCCCAAATCTGATCGTAAGGCTTGCCCGACTTGGCGTTCACCATCACGCTGCGATGGCCGTCGGGCAGTTGGACCACGTAGGCCAGCCGCCGGCTGTTGGGGCTGAAGGCCGGCGGCCCGACCCGCGGATATGGGTTCCGCTGCCGCCCGTTGACGGCGATCCGCCACGTATCGCCCGCGGCCGCCGCGTAGGCGAACCACTTGCTGTCGGGGCTGAACACCGGCGATGCCACGCGATCGAAGGCCGGCTGCTCCTCGCCGTCGACCACCAGCAGTTGCTTTCCGCCGGCTTTCTTCACGTAAGCGATGCGCCGGCCGTCGGGGCTGATGAGCGCCGAATCGCGAACCTCGGCCGGGAAAGGGGCCAGTCGCGTCTCGCCGTGCGGGCGATCGGCCGCGGCGGTTTGGGCATCGGCTGGCGAGGGGAAAATGACAATGAGCGCCAATAGCAGTAGGTCAGGCACCCCGTGCCTGACTCGTTCCCTAAATCTCCCATCACCGTGACGAGAGACCGTTGACAGAAGATCTGTCAGGCACGGGGTGTCTGACCTACGGGTTTTCAAATCCAAAATTCGAAATCCTGGTAGTGGGTCACGAGTTTGTTGCCGGTCCGAATCGTCAGGCACGTCATTTCTTACTTAGAAAAATTCTGGCGGCTACAAAGATGGCAACCACGCCGCCCATTGCTGCAAGGACGCGGCCTTCGACTTCGGATAATTCTCCCGCGGCGTAAAAACAATAGACGGCCACAAGGAGGTAGCTTCCGATGGAGATATTGCGCCGCATGATAACGCCTCTTGCTCAAGCGGGTATTCTAGCGAAATCCTCCAGTCCGGGCCGGGGTCCCCGTTCTCGTACCGTCAGCTCTCCGCTCCGTACCGATTGAACCACGCGCGGCGGTCGAAGGGGAGTTTCTCCCGCTGCCGGCCCGGCTCGGCCGGCACGCCGATGGGCAGCAGCACGCGGATCGTCTTGCCGGGGGGAACGCCCAGCAGTTGGCCGATCCGCGCGGCGCGATTTTCCGCCCGCAATCCGCCATCGATCCACACGGTCGCGTAACCGAGGGCGGTAATGGCCAAGAGCATGTTCTCCACCGCCGCCGCACAGTCTTCGCCGGCGAACGAGATGCCCGCGAACACCGGCTGCGGATCGGACAGGCAGGCGATCATCGCCGGGGCCGAATGGCACACGGGGCGGGCCATGATCTCGGCAATTTGCCGCCGCAGGTTCCGATCGTCGACGATCACGAAGCTGGTGACCTGCTCGTTGCAGGCCGAGGGGGCGTGGATGCCCGCCGCCACGATCTTCTCCAAGTGCTCCCGCGGCACGGCGGCCGCGGTAAACTCGCCGCGATAGCTGTAGCGGTTGGCAATGGCGTCAAAAAGATCCATGGGCAAGGGCCCTATTGTTTCGAGCCGTCATTTGTGCACGGCCTCGCCGCAGATCGCATAGTAGCATGTCAGGTTCATGATGCAAGAGAGCGGACAGGCCTTCACGTCATAGCCCGGCAGGTCCAAGCAGGCATCGGTCACGGGCCAGTGGGGATTGATGTACAGGTGCCGGGCACTGGCGGCCTGCTGGGCGTCGGGGCCGCGCGAGGTGATGAAAATGGTCCGCGCGCCCAAGGCGTTGACTGCGGCCGCCATGGCGTCTTCGTTCTGCTGATAGCCGAGGAAGAAATAGAGGTCGCCCTCGTGCAGGTTCTTCCGGATCCACTCGGCCCCCTCGTCGCCGGTCGGCCGGACCAGCCGGGAGAAGAAATCGACGTCGCCGGGCATGCCGGCTTCCAGCGGGGGGAGGTGCCCCATGAAGTTGCGCACGACCTGTCGATGGGTCGCCGCGGTCTCGCGGAGCCAATCGGCCGCCGTGCGAATCTTCGCCACCTCGCCCTTGCGCACCGCGGCCAGCGAGGCGCGAACCGTCGCCAGGAATTGGCTGGCGTACTTTCCGCGGGCGACTGGTAGCGGGCGAATCCCCGGCTCGAAGAGCAGGCCCGACGTCCGTTTCAGCCGGCGGCGTCCCTCATCGAGAAAGATGCTCAGGTAGACAGCCAATTGCCGCTGCTGCCGCCGGCAGGCCCCGATCAGCTCGGCGGTGAAGGCCCACTGGGCCGTCGCCACGGCCGGCGTGGCCGTGGGAACGAGCTGCGCTCCCGAGGCGGACTTGATCAGGCAGCTCTGGAGCGGAACGTCGACGGGGATCGCGCGGACGTTCGCCGGCAGCGGTGCGCGAAGAATCGGGTTCTGCGCCGAGGCGAAGGCCACCAGGAGTACGCCGCTCCGGCAAAGGTCGTTCCAGCCGCGGCCGGCCAAGCGATGGGGCAGGCCGTAATCGCTGTACAAGACGACGTCGCCGGGATGGAATTTCGGCAGCGGCTTGCCGGGCGCAATGGCCTTGGCGCCGCACAGTCCGCCGGCCCGGCCGAGCAGTTCGGCGATCATTCCCGGTTCCCCGGCCAGGTAGATCTCGCCGCCGGCGGTGAGGCCCTTGGCGGCCCGCTCGGCCACCTCGGTGATCGAATCCAGCCGGGCTTGCAGGCCGCGGACCACGCGCACTTGGGCGTCGATGTAATCTTCCGCCGGCCCGCCCTGGGCACGGCCGACGGCCAGGAACGCTGCCAGGAGTGCCGCCACGCGCAATGTGCATTGCATCTCGGGTTTATCGCCTTTCGGTCGCGGGTTTGCAATAGGAGAGGGCCAACAGCACGTAGCCGGTCACCAGGCTGGGCTCGCCCTCCAGCCAGCGGGGATCGCGGTTGACCCACGAGCCGTCGGGCCGCTGTTGCTTGAGCAGTTCGGCCACCAGGTCGCGGCGCCAATCGTGCCGCTTGCCCGTGGCGTCGACCAGTTCGTCGCGGCCGGTCGCGCCGAGCGCCTTGGCGAAGGTCTGGTAATAGTAGTAGAGACCGGAGGGGCCCATGCCCGGATTGCTGGAGAGATCGTAGTGCTCCTGGATCCACTTGGTGGCGGCCTTCACGCGCGGATCGTCGCGGCCGACGCCGGCATAGATCATGCTCCGCAGGCCGGCGTAGGTCATCGAGCCGTAGCTGCGCAGCCCGCCGTTGGGCGTTTTGCCGGCCGGGCTCTCGCCGCCGGCGGCGGCCGTATAGTAAAAGCCGCCGTCGGGGTTCTTGGCGGCCCAGGGGAGCGTGTTGTGCTCGCTTTCCAGGTTCTGGCAGCGGGAGACGAAGATCAGGGCCTTCTGCATGGCCTCGTCGTTGGCCCCCGCCCCCGCCGCGTGCAGGGCATCGACCAGAAAGCTGGTATTCGACAGGTCGGGGCGCATGTGCTTGCCGTAGCCCGCCCCGCCGTAGGCCGGGCTGGATTTGTCCTGCCCCTGGGCTTCGGCCCATTGATTGGCCTTGAGGAACTTCTCGGCGCCGCGGATCAGCCGGTCATAGCGCCCGTCGGCATTGGCCTCGGCGAAACACACCAGCGCCAGCGACGTTTCGTAGTTGCGGTACATGCTCTGTTTCAGCGAGACGGCGCCGTCGGCTTGCACGAAGCCCTCCAGATACTTCAGGCTCTTGGCCACCAGCGGGTCGTTGGGCGTGCGGCCGTGCCGCAGCAGGGCCACGGTCACGACGGCGGTAACGCCGGGCCCGTTGGCGGCCGCGTAGGAGCCGTCGGACGCCTGGGCCTTCTGCAGGAAATCGATCGCCCGGCCTACGGCCTGCTGGGTAAGGACCTGGGCGTCGAACGGGGAAGCGGCAGCCGCTTTCGCTCCCAGGGCAGAAGCAACCATCAGCACCACCACGGCCACGGCAACTCGAATGGTTCGCACGTACATCAGCTACCTCCTTTAGGGCACGATGGCGAGGATTTCGTCCTCGCTCATGATCAAGAGCTCTTCCCCGTTAACCTGTACTTCGGCGCCGGCATAGCTGTCGAACAGCACCCGGTCGCCCTCGCTGACCTGATGGCGGGCGCGGCTGCCATCGGCCAACATCCGGCCATCGCCGATCGACAACACGCGTCCCTGCCGAGGCTTTTCCTGCGCGGCGTCGGGCAAAACGATGCCGCCGGTGGTGACCTCTCCGGCAGGCAGCCGCTTGACGACCACATTGGCACCCAACGGCACGATTTTCATGGGTGAAAGTCCTTTCGGAAGGGAGGAACCGGCGGCGGCGGAAAAAGGCAGCGCGGACCGCCGGCCGATTAACCCCAATGACCCCCGGACACGCCCTTGATTCTTTCACGCCCGGCGGCTTCCGACAAGAGACCCCGCAGGGAAGGGGGGCGGCGGAAAGGGGGAAGGTGGAAGGACGTTTATTGATCTTCGCCAGAGTATTCGTTGTCGCTCGTTTAGCCGGCGTGCTCGCACGCCGCGAAAATGGGCAAATTCCCAATCGCACGCAGCGTGCGAGCACGCCGGCTAAACTGCACACTTTTCCTGTGTCGCACTACGGGCTCTTAGGCACACGCCGGGAGGGTTCGCGATCGGCATCGGTGAGCCCCAGCCGGGCCAGCCAACGGCCGCGGTTCGACTGCTTGGCTTCCGAATCGCTCTCGGTCGGCGGCGGGGGCGTGCTGGGATCGGGCGCAACACCTGCCTCCGTGGGGGATCGCCCTTCCAGTTCGGCACGCTGCCGGGCGATGGCCGCCCGTTCCAGGGCCAACGCCACTTCCGCCTGCCGGATTTTCTCCTGCCACTGCGTCTGCAATAGTTGCAGCTTTTCCCGTTCGTCGCGTAACGCGGCATCGTTGGCCATCGCTTGCTCGACCGGGACCGCGGCCGCGGGCCCCGCCGCGGCATTGCGGCTCCGTTCTTCCAGCCGCTCGTTCATCTCGCGGATCTCACGATCCTTGGCGGCCATGGCTTCGTCGGTGGCCCTGACGACGTCTTGCATCCTGAGCCGCTCGTCGCGCTGTGCTTGATCGTCGCCGTCGGTGTCGGCCTCGAGGGCGGCGAGGATGCGGCGTTTCTCCGCCTCCCAGTCGAGCCGGCCCGGCCGGCCCGTTTGGCCGCTGAGCTTCCCGGCCGTCGCGCGGGACGCGGCAAGCTGCTGCTCGAGTTCGGCATTCCTTTGCTCCAGCCGGCGAAGCTCTTGTTCCGCAAAGGCCTCGATCTGCGCCAGCCGGGCTTGCTGGGCCGCCAGCAACTCGTAGGCGCGGTCCCGCTGCGCGCCGAGCGCGGCGCGAAACTGCTGGGCCCATGCCTCGGGGGCGGTTGCTGGCAGAGATGGGGTGTCCATGTCGGCTGCTTGCAAGGCTGCCGCCGAGCCGAAACAACCGATACGCTCGATACGGCAGGAAAAATCGGTGTCCCGGGAAAGCGCCAACCTAAGGTTCACTGGATCTATACGTCACACCGCGACGGGCGGCAAATGCGGGCCTTCACCTCACCCCCTCCATGAAACGCAGGAAACGGGCCTCCAGCATTCGCCAATCCGCGCCGAAAATCGCCGCGAAATCGGCGGTCCGCTCCGCGGACGAATAGTCGCTGAACGGCGGCCTCGCGGCCGTTCGCTTCAGGTAGTCGGTATATTTGTGCGGGGCCGTCTCGACGAGGAAGAAGCTCAGTGCCCAGGCCTCGGCGTAGGCCGCCCCGGGATTCGTGTGAAACAACTCGTCGGAGGCCACCATCGCGGCCAGCAACTGGGGCCGGTGCCTGGGCGCCACGCCCTGGCGAAAGCCCCGCAGCCGATCCTGGTTGACCCGGTCGGCGGGGCAGGTGTTGTTGTGAGCGTCGTACACGCCGGGGGCCTCGAAGAGCATGGCCAGGCCCTCGGCCAACCAGCGCGGCGGCGGCGCGTAACGGCTGTGAACGCCCGTGTTGAACGCCGTTTGATGGGTGGCCTCGTGAATCAGCACGGCCGCGTTTTGCCGCCAGTTGCCCGAGTCGGCCTGGCCGGCCATGTCGTACAGATTGATCCGATTCGAGGCGATATGATAGTATCCCAGTACGCCGCGGGGGGCCGCATTGCCCTCTTCGGGTAACAGTATAGCTTCCCAACCCATGAGTTTGTCACGTGCCTGCGTTGGTGGCAAGGCGACGGGACGTTGCGGTGGGCGCGAGGTGCGGCTTCTTGGGGGGCGGTGTGGCATCGCGGGGT